>Ga0247847_1000111_pt1 | contig 25939 bp, 20 predicted proteins | sample PFST25metaG_FD_186002 | JGI IMG/M metagenome (GOLD analysis project Ga0247847, IMG submission 186002) | Peat soil microbial communities from Stordalen Mire, Sweden - P.F.S.T25 | ecosystem: Environmental > Terrestrial > Soil > Wetlands > Peat | place: Sweden: Norrbotten County, Stordalen Mire...
ATATCGAGGAAGCGTGCACGGAAATGCGCCGCCTTTGAGTCGATTTCGCACGGAACGACGCCTCTCTCCCTCGCGCATCTGGCGAAGATCGCCCGGCAGCGGTTACGCTCCCAGGGATGGAGATCGAGATCCGCCACGCTCGCCCTTCCGACTACGGCCGCGTCTACCCGCTCGTGAACGAGTGGTGGGGCGGGCGCGAGATGACGCAGAATCTGCCCGGCGTCTTCTTCGTCCACTTCGAGGGCTCGAGCTTCATCGCCAACACCCCGGATTGCGCGCTGGCGGGCTTTCTCTGCGGCTTCCTCTCCGAGACGAACCCCGACGAGGCCTACGTGCACATGGCCGGAGTCGCGCCCGAGCTGCGCCGGCAAGGAATCGGCCGCAGGCTGTACGAGACCTTCTTCGAAGCCGCCCGCGCGCACGGGCGCTCGCGGGTGAGCCTGATCACGGCGCCGATCAACACCGGCTCGATCGCCTTCCACGAGGCGCTCGACTTCGAGCTAGATCGCGTGCTCGAGAACTTCGCCGGCCCCGGCGAAGACCGGCTCGTCCTCGTCAAGCCCCTGACATGACTGCGCCACTCGAGTCTCGGCTCGAGGCGCTCGCACGATCGCGGGGCAGCCGCTTTTTCGGCACCTGCGATCTCGCTCCCGCCTGCGAGGAGGTGCGGCGGCTGGGCGGAGAGGAAATCGCTTCGTACCCCAGCGCCGTCTCGACCGGAATAGCCCTCTAGCACGAGATCATCGACAGATTTTCCGCGTGGCGCGAGCGCGAGGTGGCAGCCGCCTATCGCGGCCAGATGGACGAGATCAAGACGAGGTTGGGCGAGATCGGAGCCGAGTTGGCATAGATGCTTCCGAGCGGGCACGCCGCGCCGGCTAGGCGCCATCACCTTCGACGAAGGCGATCTCCTCGGCGCTCAGCTCCAACTCGGCCGCGGCAGGCAGGATGCCGCTCACCTGGTCGAATCGGCGGAAGCCGACGATGGCACCGCTCACGACCGGGTCGCGTAGCGCCCAGGCCACCGCCACCGCGCCCGGCGAAGCGTCGTGCTTCTCGCCGACCTGGCGCAGCCGCTCGACCGCGGCCAGGTTGTGCGAGAGCTCAGGCTCCTGGAAGTGCGGCACGTGCGAGCGAAAGTCGTCCTCGGGCAGCGCGGCCACCCTCTCGACGTCGAACGCGCCGGTGAGCAGGCCCGAGGCCATCGGCGAGTAGACGATCACGCCGATGTCCTCGCGGGCGCAGTAGGGCAGGATCTCCTTCTCGATGCCGCGGTTAATCAAGGAGTAAGGCGGCTGCAACGTCTCGACCGTCGCCACAACGTTGGCCCGGTCGAGCTGTGAGATGTTGAAGTTCGAGACGCCGATGTGCCTGACCTTGCCCGCGCTGAGCAGCGCGACGCAGGCCGCCCAGCCTTCCTCCAGATCCTCATCGGGATCGGGCCAATGAATCTGGTAGAGGTCGATCGTCTCCACTCCCAGCCGTTTCAGGCTCTCCTCGCACTGACGCTCGATCGTCTCGGCCTTGAGCTCGTTGACGCCGATACCGTTTCGCCCCTCAAGCCCGCACTTGCTGAAGATGTAGGGCTTCTCGGACATCTGCTTGACCGTCCGGCCGACCACTTCCTCGGAGCGGCCGAAGCCATAGATGGGAGCGGTGTCGATCCAGTTGACGCCCATATCGAGCGCCCTGCCGATGGCCGCGACCGAGTCGGCGTCGTCCTGTGGGCCCCAGCCCCACTCCCAGCCACCGCCGCCGATTGCCCAGGCGCCGAAGCCGACGACGCTTATCTCCAGTCCCGTCCGACCAAGCGTACGTTTTCTCATCTCTCTCTCCTCAGGCCGCGGTGTTTTCTCAGCGTAGCTCGCTCGTGCCGCGAGTGCGACTTTCGGGAAGGAAGCAAGACCGCTAGATTTCACAAACCATGAGCCAAGAGCACCTGAACGGAAACGCGATCGAGATCGAGAGCCTGGTCAAGGTCTACAAGGGCTCGGTCAGGGCTCTGGACGGGATCGACCTCGTCGTTCCGGCCGGCTCGGTCTTCGGCCTGCTGGGGCCGAACGGCGCCGGTAAGACAACGGCCGTCAAGATCGCCACCACTCTCTCGCTCCCGACTTCGGGCTGCGTCCGCGTAGCCGGCTTCGATGTCGTCAAGCAGGCGAGGCAGGTGCGCAACGCGATCGGCGTCGTCGGGCAGACCTCGGGCGTCGACGTCAACCTGAACGGGCGCGAGAACCTGCGCCTACAGGGACTGATCCGTTCGATTCACGGCCGCGAGCTGAAGCAGCGCGTCGACGAGCTACTCGAGCAGTTCGGGCTCGCGGACTCGGCCAAGCGCATCACCCGCAACTACTCGGGTGGCATGCAGCGTCGGCTCGACATCGCCACCGCGCTCGTACACCGGCCGCAGATCCTCTTCCTCGACGAGCCGACGACCGGTCTCGACCCCGAGGTACGAACCGAGATGTGGCAGGAGATCGAACGCTTGACGCACGAGGAAGGCCTGACCATCCTGCTTACGACCCACTACCTCGAGGAGGCCGACCAGCTCGCCGCCAAGTTGGCGATTCTCGACCGTGGCAAGGTCATGGCGACCGGCTCCCCGGAGGAGTTGAAGGCAGAGCTGGAGGGCGACACGATTCACGTCGAGCTGCGCGCGGACGCCGAGGACGGTGCCATCCGAGCCGCGCTCGAGCCTGTCGAGGGAATCCGCCAGCTCGATCACGACGTCAAGTGCCTGCGCGCCCGCGTCGATCACGGCGCGACAGCAGTTCCGTTGGTGCTGCAGGCACTGGAGGCCAAGGGCCTGGCCGTCGACTCGGTCTCGGTCTCGCGCCCCTCGCTCGACGACGTCTACATGCGCTACACGGGGCGGGAGTTCGCGCGCGCCGACGAGGAGGGCACCCGCAAGCAGCAGCCGGCGAAGGAAGAGAAGAGATGAAAGAGCTACTCGAGCACAGCGTGACCATGACCGACCGCGATCTACGCCGGCTGGTGCGCCAGCCCTGGTGGATCGTCGTCTCGCTGATTCAGCCGGTGGTCTGGCTGCTGCTCTTCGGCCCGCTGTTCAAGAACATCACTCACATACCGGGCTTCAAGGCTCCGTCCTACATCCAGTTCCTGACGCCCGGCGTGGTGATCATGACGGCCTTCTTCTCCGGCGGCTGGAACGGGATGGCGACCATCGACGACGTCAACCGCGGCGTCGTCGACCGACTGCTCGTGTCGCCGCTGCGCCGCAGCTCCTTCTTCATCGGACACATCCTGCAGACCTCGGTCACGATCATCATCCAGGTCACGATCATCGTCCTGCTCGCCTACGCCCTCGGCGCCCATTACTCGAACGGTTTGCTCGGCGTGCTCGTGATGTTCGTCGCGGCGATACTCCTCGGCGGAGCGCTCAACGCCGCCTCTAATGGGCTCGCCCTGATCTTCCGCCGCGAGGAGACGCTGATCGCGACGCTCAACGTCTTCATGCTGCCGCTGACCTTCCTCTCGACCGCCTTCATGCAGAAGAACATGATCCCGAGCTGGATTCAGGTTGCCTCACGCTACAACCCGCTCAACTGGGCGGTGGTGGCATCGCGAGAGGCTGTTTCCTCGGGCACCGACTGGGGCTCAGTAGGGACACACCTGGGCCTGCTCGCCGGATTGTTGGTCGTCTGCATGGCCTTCGCCATGTACTCGATCCGCGTCTACCAGCACTCGATCTAGCGATCGATATACGCGCCGCATCTACCGGCGCCCTGTGGCGAGCGACGGGCGAGAAGAACCGGCCTGCGCGCTCCGCGCGGGAGCTCGGCGCTATCCAAACCGACACGGAAATGACGCATCTTGACTACATGTCGTAGACTTCCGGTAACGACGAATCGCCCCACTAGGAGGCCAGGCCAATGATTCAGCCCTCACTTGCTTACATCGACGCCAGCACCGGGAGCCTGCTCATCCAGATGCTCACCGGCGGCGTCGCGGCCGCAGCCGTCGTTCTCAAGATGTACTGGCGCCGACTCCGCAAATTACTTCACATCGGAAAGCCCGAGGAAACAGACTCACAGAGTTAGTTGGCTATTCCGCGTGAGAATTCGTTGACTGACCAGGAAATCAAGACTCCCGGCATCGAGCCGGGCTCGTTCCGTGATCCTGATAGCCGCGTCTTCATCAGCCACGGCCGCATCCTGCGACTTCTCAGCAAGCAGGGCCTCGCCGACTGGCAGAAGCTCTCTTCCTCGCCGCTGTTCGCCGAGCTCGTAGCCGAGGGCAAGCTCGTCGGAACACGGGAGGCGACCGACCTTCCCGACCTTCCGGACGTTCTCCAGGGCGGTGTTGCGGCCGTATTGGAGCATGACGTCATTCCGTTCGTCTCGTACCCGTATGAATGGACGTTCTCGATGCTTCGCGACGCCGCGCTTCTTCAGCTCGAGCTGGTAGAGCGGTCGATCGGAGCCGGGATGATGCTCAAAGACTCGACGCCCTACAACGTTCAGTTCGTCGGCGCCCGGCCGGTTTTCGTCGACGTCGGCTCGTTCGAGCAGCTGCGCGAGGGCGAGCCCTGGGCCGGCTACCGGCAGTTCTGCATGCTCTTCCTCTATCCGCTGATGCTCGAGGCCTGGAAGGACATTCCCTTCCAAACGTGGCTGCGCGGGAACATCGCCGGCATCTCGCCGCAGGAGTGCCGCAACCTGCTCTCGAGCCGCGATCTTCTGCGGCGCGGCGCGTTCACGCACGTCGCCTTGCACGCCCGGCTCGAGCGCCACTACGAAAACACCGACACCGACGCCAAGAAGGAGCTGAAGACCTCGGGCTTCAACCAGGAGCTGATCCTCGCCAATATCAGACGACTGAGGCGGTTGATCAAAAAGCTGGAGTGGAAGCGGGCGGACTCGGAGTGGTCGGGATACGAGCTGACGACGACCTACAGCGACGAGGACGCCAAGCGGAAGGCGGAGTTCGTGACCGAGGTGGTTCGCACCGAGAAGCCCGGGCTGGTCTGGGATCTCGGCTGCAACGAGGGCCATCATGCTCGGATCGCGGCCGAGACGGCTCGCTACGTCGTCGCGCTGGATATCGACGCGCTCGTCGTCGATCGTCTATACGGCGCCCTGGCCAAAGAGGGCCAGGCCAAGATCCTACCGCTGACCATGAACCTCGCCGATCCCTCGCCGGGGCTCGGTTGGAGAGGGCTCGAGCGAAAGCCGCTGCCGGACCGCGGCAGCCCCGACCTGGCGCTCTGCCTGGCGCTCATCCACCACGTCTCGATTACCGGCAACATTCCCGTTGCGGAGTTTCTAGACTGGCTGCAGAGCATGAAGACGTCGCTGGTGATCGAGTTCCCGACACCGGATGACCCGATGGTGAGCCGGTTGCTGATGCGCAAGCGAGTGGGCGATCACCCCGACTACAACCGCGACTGGTTCGAGCAGTGCCTGGCGCAGCGCTTCGACGTCGTGCGCTCGGAAGTCCTGTCGTCAGGAGAGCGTGTTCTCTACCATGCCCGACCAAGAGCCTAAATCGAGACTGCGCTGGGCGTTGACGAACGGCGCTCATCTCATCGTGCTCTCGAGCTTCGCGCTCGCCCAGCCGCTGCTCGACATCCTCGGTCGAAACGCTGCCTTCTTCGCCGTGCGTGGCTCTTCGAGCAGTCAGATCGTGCTCTTCGCGCTGGCGCTGGTCTTTGTTCTGCCCGCGGCGTTGCTCGCGATCGAGCTGATCGCGCTCTTCATCAACCGCTCGTTCGCAAACGCCGTCCACCTCTTCTTCATCTGCATCTTGAGCGCGGTGGTCGCTCTCTACTTCTTCACCAAGACCGATTCCCTGTCCGGCACGGCCTCGCTCGTCAGCGCACTCTGTGTCGGGGCTGTCGCCGCCGCTCTCTACTGGCGAACCGGCCCTCTGCGCTCGTTTCTGAGCGTGCTCTCACCGGCTCCGCTCGTGTTCCTCGCCCTTTTCCTGTTCAGCTCGCAGGCCTCGGATCTCGTCTTCCCGAGCACGCCGAAGGCAAGCGCCGCGACCGTCGTCAAGGCCAAGACGCCCGTCGTGCTGATCGTCTTCGACGAGCTGAACTCCTCCTCGTTTATGAACGCCGAGGGGAAGATCGAGGCCGTTCGCTATCCAAATTTCGCCTCGCTTGCCGGTAACGCGACCTGGTATCGCAACGCAACGACCGTGCACCGAGCGACAGAGGGCGCCGTGCCGGCGATCGTGACCGGAGACCTTCCGACAGAGAACAAGCTCCCCACCGTCGCCGACTATCCGAACACTCTCTTCACCATGCTCGGCAAGAGCTATCAGATGAAGGTCTTCGAGCCGCTCCACCTCTGCCCCAAGTCTCTCTGCCCGAAAACGTCCGCACAGAATGAGGAGGCAAGCCCCAGCACCAGCTCTCTCCTCTCCGACACGGGCATCGTCTACCTGCACCTGCTACTGCCCGAGCCGTATATCGGCCACGTCGCACCGATCAGCGACACGTGGGGAAATTTCGGCAAGCACGACACGCAGGTCAACCAGCCGGCCAGACAGAAGCAATCGAGCGACCTGACGGCCTGCTTGCGAGGAGCATGCAGGCTCGCCAATGCGATCACCGACAGCAAGAAGCCCACTCTCTACTACATGCACGCGATTCTCCCGCACGTGCCCTACGTCACACTCCCTTCGGGCAGGCTCTACAACGTCGTCGATCCGGATCTGGCGACGACACCGAACGGGCGCTGGCTCGCAGACTGGGCCGCGCGCCAGACGGAGGAGCGCTATCTGCTCCAGGTCGGATACACCGACCGCGCCCTGGGCGTCGTTCTGAAGCGGCTGCGCGAGACGGGCATCTACAACAAGGCGCTCGTGATCGTGACCGCCGATCACGGTTGTAGCTACCACACGGGCGGCGGTCTGCGTCGCCTGCCGTCGAGCGTCAACCTCGACGACATCGCGTTCATACCGCTGTTCGTCAAGCTCCCCGGCCAGACAAAGGGAAAGATCAGCGACGCCTTCGTGCGCTCGATCGACATCTTGCCGACAATCGCTCGCGTTCTCCACACCAAGGCTCGCTGGCACGTCGACGGAAAATCGCTCGTCGGCCGCCGTCTGCCGGCTAACGGAACCGTTTCGGTGCAGAGCGGCTCGACCTGGGTCTCGATGCCTCTTCACGCGCTGCGCATCCAGCGCTTGCAGACACTCAAGTTGAAAGCGGCAACTTTCGGCAGCGGCTCCTTCGCCAGCATCTATCGGGTGGGCCCTCATCGCAGCCTGCTCGGCCGTAACGTGTCGACGCTGAGCGTTCCAACAAGCACTACAAACGGAGCGAAGCTCGCGAATCCGAGCCGTTCCGACCTCGAAGCGGTCGATCCCAGCGCCCTGGTCGTTCCTGTCTTCTTCCAGGGAACGATCAGCGGCCAACACACCTCACAGCTCGATCTGGCGATCGCGCTGAACGGGAAGATCCAGGCGGTCACGCAGACCTACAGCCAGGACGACGCGACGAGATTCGAGGCGATGGTGCCCGAGACGGCACTGCAGAGCGGGACGAATAGCGTGACCGTTTATGCCGTGAATAGCAGCGGCCACGCGCTCAAGCTCACGAAGCTGAATCTCGGCTGGAGCTGAGAGAGGCTCGGCCTGGCGCCGTCTTCCGCCCGATCGAAGGCGGCCGGAGCTGTGCGTTGAGCATCCCGCGGGGGCGTCGAAACGTTGCGACGCCCCCGCGGCTAGCCGACGTCAGGCAGAAGGCTTAGGCTCGAGCTCCTTCTTCGAGCGAGTCAACATGCCGGGGAACTTCTCCTTCAGAAGGACTAGCGCCAAACCGCCGACCGCCCAGAGCGCCACCACGAGAATCGCCCGATGGGTGTTGGCGCCGTTGAAATACTCGGTGTTACGCACCGAGCGTATGAAGGCGCCGTTGGGCAGAGCCTGACCGATGCTCCGGAAGAAGTCGGGCAGGAACTCCTGGTTGATTGACCCACCGCCGGTGCTGTTCCCAACCAGGATCAGGAGCAGCCCGGACAGGGCCAGGCCGGCGTAGCCCAGCACGCGGGCGAGCCCGTAGGTCACGAGCACGGCCGTCGCGGCGTAGAGAGCGCCGAGTGCGGCAAGGGCGACGAAATGATGCGGAAGCGCGCCGATTATCTGATCGACGGTCAGCGCTCCGACTATTCCGGCTCCAAGCGAGTAGACAGCGCTAACTCCCAGTCGCGAGGCCAGCGAAAGGCCGTGCGCGAACATGAAAATGAGCACACCGAAGACGAAACTGGGAACCAGCACGCCGTACTGGTAGGTGTAGCTGGAGAGACCGTGCGAATCACCGGTCGGAAGCGGAGCCAGATCCTCGACGGTCAGCTTCTCGGGAACGGCGGCCGCGAGCTTCTGGCCCACCAGCTCGAGTGCCAGCTGCGGTGCCTCGCCGGCCGCGCCTGCCGTGACCAACAAACCCGACTTCTTCGTCTTCTGTATGTAGCCGCCGTAGACCTTGCGGTCCTTGATCGCGCTCTTCAGGCCCGCCTCGTTGGAGTATGTGTAGACCTTGAAGTAACCGGGCGCAGAGAGGGCGAGCCCGGCCTTCACCTTCAGCACCGCGTCTTGCGGCCCGACGACGCCCACGCGGAGCTGGTGCGGTACCGGATTGTGCTGTGTTTCCGTGTAGACGCCGGCGAAGACGAGCACGGCAACGATGAACGCGCCTGTGAGAATCACGAGGGCGCGCAACGAGAGCGAAGCGGGCATGGTTCCTCCTTGGAGCCGTTGGATGGATGACTCTCTCTCACCCGCCCCGGATTTGCAAGCGCCTATCGGCACAAGAGCGAGATTTAAGAGCGTCCTCGACCCCGCAGCCGCTCGATGGACAGCTAGCGGTGAAGCACAGCGAGCGCCCGGACCGAGCCCGAAACGGTGAATGCGAGCCGAAAACCATCCGTCTCCGGCGAGCAGAGAAGCTCGACTTCGTCCTCGAGATCGATCGGCTGGCGAAACTCGAGCACGGCCTCGAACGGCGCGGTCAGATCAAGGCTCTTCCGCACCGCCGCTTCCTCGACCGCCTCCCAGTACGAAGCGTTGTTCAGGTGGCCGAGCACGTCCATGTCGGAGCGTCTGAGCGGCCAGGGCACGCGCCCGGCAGAGGCGGGCAGGTCGGTCAGCTCGAGCCGAGTCGAGATGCGACGTCCTTTCGCGGACGGGCCGTAGACCTCGAAGAAGTTGCCGCCGAAGCGTTCCGGTCGCAACTCGCGGCTCAGGTGAACCCAGATGCTTTCGGCTTCGATTACTCCGCCGCGCTCGCCGCTCAAGGTCGTTCGGCGCGAAGCCGACGAGGACGCCGTGCCGCTCGACCAGGTCGTGAGCCCGACCAACTCCTCGATCGGAATCGGCCGTAGTTGCTGGATCACGGTCCGGCGCACGAGCCAGAAGTGGTCGGGAGAGCCCCATTTCATCTCCAGCACGTCGTCGTTGGCGACGTCTTGCAGGTAGCGCGCCACGGCGTCCAGGCGCAGGCGCCCGCCTGGCTCCGCGTCGGAAAGGCGCACGCGGCGGCTGCCGACGAACACGCGCCCCCTGTCGGGCCACGGCACCAGCGGCTGGAAGCCGGGCGCCGGTTCGAGGCTCGAGTTCTCTTCGACCGCCATGATCGTCCACGAAGGCTAGCCGGAGCGACCGGAAGCCGCGCTCTAGCCCTTCGAGAGGATGTTCACGGCCCGGTTCTGGTACTTCACGCCCAGCTTGTAGTCGCTCCTGTAGCGCTTGTACCAGTAGTTGAATCCGGTCTGTTTCTTCGCCTTGGCGGCGGCGTCGGCCCGGATCACGTCAAGCCCCGTCTTGGCCCAGTAGCCGAGTGATGCTCTCGCCGTGCCAAGTCCCCTGACGACGCTCTTCGTCTCGCCCTTCAGTGGTCGCAGCACCCCGAGCCAGTGCCGGGCTACCTTGCGCAGCTTCTTGCCCGTCCCGGTGCAGTCGCCCCATTTGCAGGCGTAGAGCTTCTTGTTTGCCGCGTTGATGGCGACGAATCCCTTCCTGACGGTGGCGCTGATCGATTTTCCGCTTGTAACCGCTCGCCGGTTCGACTCGACCGACCGCGCCAGGCCGGCGCCCGCGCTTCGCTCGGTCGCCGTTTGCGCCTGCGCCGCCGGAACGAGCGCCAGCCCCAACCCGAGCACGAGCCCGCCGATCCACAAACGGGCCACGAGACGCCTCATCGGCAAACCTCCGCGATCGACATGGACACAGGCGTCACATTCTCGTTCGAGCGAGTACCGGTGGCAAGACCAATCGAAGCTACGACGCACTCGCTCAGACGAGACGACTGAGGGAGTCCGGCGGCGGGCTGGGCTTGATCGTTGCGATCGTGCTGATCGTGCTCAACAGCGGCGTGCTCGGTGGAAACGGAAGCGGGTTCTTGCGACACTTTCAGCGGCAACATTTTACTAAGAGATTCCTAAGAGTTTTTCAGATCGCTTTATCCCCGTCCTAAACTGCGGCGCAGTAGAGGCGACTTCGAGCGCCAAAGAAAACAAAATCGCCGCGCGCGGTCGCTGCCCAAAGGAAGGGACGGGCAATGAGAAGCGCGAGACGACGGCACCGGATACTGGCTCTAAGTCTCATCGCAGTAGTCGCCGGAGTCTCCTTCGTGGCGTCGCTCGCAACGGGCCCCGCCGGCGCGCAGCGCAAATCCACCAGTTATCCGCGGGCGCAAACGCTCATCACAAGCGGTACCCAGTGGGGCAACATCCAGGGCTTCAACCCCTACTCGAACGCCTACGCAGTGGGCACGGTCGGGCTCTGCAACGAGACGCTGTTGCGCTACGACCCACTCAAGAACAAGTACATCGACTGGCTGGCCAAGAGTGCGAAATTCACCGGCCCGCGGATGTTCACGGTCGAGCTCAGGCCGGGCATCAGGTGGAGTAACGGGAAGAAGCTCACGGGCCAGGATGTCGCCTTCAACTTCAAGCTCGGCCGCTTCGTGACCGCCTACTGGAACAACCTGTACAAGAACCTGAAGTCGATCACGGTCAAAGGCCTCAGCGTCACCGTCCAGTTCAAGAGCACCCCGAACTACGTCCAATGGCAGAACCTGATCTGGAACCTGCCGATGGTCTATCCGGGGCAGTACAAGACGATTTCGGTGGCGACGTTCACGACGTTCAGCCCCAAGAGCCCGATCGGCACCGGCCCGTATCAGCTGGCCTCGATCGATCCCACGTCCGACGTCGTCTGGGAGAAGAAGGCCGTCTGGTGGGCAGCGAAGCAGAAGCTCGCTCCGTCGCCGAAGCCGAGATATGTCGAAGACCTCGTTGGCGGTAACTGCAACGTCAACTGCTTCACCTGTTGCCCGAACCTGCTCTACGCAACTCTAGACCTCGGCAACAACTACTTCCCGGGTATTCAGACCCTCGTCGCCAAGGGTCAAGCTCAGACTTACTACCCGAACGCTCCGTACGACCTGGCGGCTGGCACGACCTGGCTGACGCCGAACACCCCTCACAAACCGCTCAACGACCCCAGGTTCCGCAGGGCTCTCGCTGAGGCAGTCAACAGCTACAAGATCACCGGTAGCGGTGACTACGACGGACTCACGACGGTCGCGAACCAGACCGGTCTGCTCAAGGTCTGGAACAAGTGGATCGACAAGAGCCTCGTCAAGAAGTACGGCTTCAAGATCTCCAATGTCTCCGCCGCGAAGGCAGATCTGAAAGCGGCCGGATACAAGGACGTGAACGGTGACGGCTGGGTCGAGAACAAGGATGGGAGCACGCTCAACCTCAAGATCGAGGTTCCGTCCGGTTGGTCGGACTGGGAGGCGGCGGAAAGCATAATCGTCAGTTCTGCCAAGGCCGCCGGCATCCACCTTACGAAAGCCCGGGGCGACTCCGAGCAGAGCGATCGGAACTTGGGAGCGTTCGACCTGGTGATCGAGAACAGCACCCAGATCAGCGACAACCCCTGGACATACTTCGACTACCTGTTCCACCTGCCGATCATCGCCTCGGGCCCTGGCCAGACGTTCGCCAACTACGGTCGGTACTACAACCCGAAGGCGTGGGCCGAGGTCCAGAAGCTCGATAAGACTCCGCCGACTGACGTGAAAGGGCGCCAGAAGCTCATTAACGCTCTGGAGAAGATCGAGCTGACTCAGGTTCCCAACATCCCGCTTTGGTACGGCGGTGCCTGGGCCGCGTCACAGTCGAAGTACTGGACAAACTGGCCTTCGTCGACCTCGAACCGGCACTACATGCCGACCATGTGGCGCGGCTACATGCAGATGACGGGCATCGACATGATCACGCACCTGAAGCCGGCGTAGAGAGTCCGCAGCGCGGCGGTACACGACAGACAAAAAGCGCACCGTTCGACTCATCCGACGCCCGCGTATGGAAGGCTTCCCCTGAAAGCGAAACGGGTGTTAGGTGAGCAGATTGGATTCGAGCGGCGAAAAATGTGACGTACCGGGCGCGCCGCGGGCGGCGTTCTCGGAGCGAACGGCCTGGGCGCGCAGCCTCGAGACGCCCCTTCGCAACTTCCTCCGCACCGAGACGGGAAGCGCCTTAATCCTGCTCGCCGCGACCGTGCTGGCGCTCGTCTGGGTAAACGTTCACGCCTCGTCCTACAACTCGGTCTGGCAGACGAATCTCTCCGTCCACCTCGGCAACTGGGGCATCGCGCAGGATCTCCGCCACTGGCTCAACGACGGCCTGATGGCCTTCTTCTTCTTCGTCGTCGGGCTGGAGGCGCGGCGCGAGTTCGACATGGGCGAACTGCGCCAGCGCTCGCGGATCGCTCTTCCGCTCGCCGCCGGCATCGCCGGGATGGCCCTACCGGTGGCGATCTTCCTGACAGTGAATGCGGGCCACCACTCCACGCACGGCTGGGGCGTAGCGATGTCTACCGACACGGCCTTCGCGCTGGGAATGCTGGCGCTGGTCGGGCCTCGCTTCCCGATCCGCCTGCGCGCCTTCATGCTCACGATCGTCGTCGTCGACGACCTCGTCGCGCTGCTCGTGATCGCGACCGTCTACCGGAGCAAGTTCGATCTGCTGCCGTTTCTCTTCGCGTTCGGGCTCTTCGTCATCGGCCTGATCGCCGCGCGCGCGGGCGTCCGCCACGACCTCTTCTATCTCGTCCTCGGCGCGACGACCTGGATCGCGATGTTCAAGTCGGGCATCGATCCGGTCGTGGTCGGGCTGGCGATGGGCCTGCTCACCTACGCCTACCCGGTCGCGCGCGTCGATCTCGAGCGCGCCAGCCACCTGTTTCGCCTCTTCCGCGAGCAACCGACGCCCGAGCTCGCCCGCTCGGCGCGGGCCGGGCTCGAAGCGGCGATCTCGCCCAACGAGCGCCTGCAGCACGTCTTCCACCCCTGGACGAGCTACCTGTTCGTGCCGCTGTTCGCGCTCGCGAACGCAGGAATCGCGATCAACGGCCACTTCCTCTCCGGCGCCTATACCTCGACGATCACGCTCGGGATCCTGATCGGATACGTCGCGGGGAAGCCGGTCGGGGTATTCGGCGCCACCTGGCTGGCGACGAAGCTGAGCCGCGGTCGCCTCCGGCCGCCGGTCGGCTGGGCTGCGGTCGCCGGCGGCGGCACCCTGGCCGGCATCGGCTTCACGATCGCGCTCCTGATCGCCAGCCTCGCCTTCAGCGGGACGGAGCTCGAGCAGGCCAAGCTCGGCATTCTCAGCGCCGCGTTCTGCTCGGCACTCGTGACCTGGATCGTCTTTCGCGCGACGGCGCTCTTGCCCAAGCGGCTGCGCGCCCGAGCGTTACTGGGAACGGGCAAGGTGATCACCGACCTGGCCGTGCCGGTCGATCCCGAGCGCGATCACATTCGCGGGCCCGAGGACGCCCCGATCACGCTGGTCGAGTACGGCGATCTGGAATGTCCCTACTGCGGCAAGGCCGAGACGATCGTGCGCGAGCTGCTGGCCGATTTCGGCGACCTGCGCTACGTCTGGCGGCACCTGCCCTTGAGCGACGTCCACCCCTTCGCTCAACTCGCGGCCGAGGCCGCCGAGGCCGCCGCCGCGCAGGGGAAGTTCTGGGAGATGCACGACCTGCTGCTCGAGCATAAGGGCCCGTTCCGCCTGCGCGATCTGGCCGGCTACGCCGAGCGGCTCGGGCTCGACGCGGGGCGCTTCGAAGACGACCTGCGCAGGCACGCCGGCGCCGGCCAGATCGCCGAGGACGTCGACAGCGCCGACCTGAGCGGCGTCTCGGGCACGCCCACGTTCTTCCTCAACGAGCGGCGCCATTACGGCGCCTACGACGTCGCCACGCTCGCGGCGGCGGTGCGGGCGGCCCGGGCGCGGGCGTCGATCGCGGGGTAGGCCTGGCGCAAGAACGAGAAAGACCCGGGAGAAAGAGAAAGACCCGCTTGCGCGAGCTTTTCTGATCAGGTCAGATCGGCTCGCGTGGGTAAAAGCTCAGCTAGAAGTCCGTCGCCTGGCTAGAGGATGCTCGCCCAGGCGGGGGTTCAGTGGAAGCTGCAGTACACGTTGGTGTTTACCGTGCGACCTGCCGAGATCTTCACGCCCTGCGTGCAGGGTGGGTACGTACTTCCAGGTGGCGTGTTTCCGGGTGTCTGGATCTTGTACCTGCCCGGACTGAGTGCAGACCGGTAGCCCTGTCCCTGAGCCAGGTGGGCGCTGGCGACCACCTTCCCGCCGCGGACTATCTGCACGAGCCCGCGTTGATACCCCGTACTCGTGTAGCCCTGTGGAATGCGCCCAACGAAACGGATCCCGCCGGTCAGAGTTCCCCTCCCCGAGGAGGCACCACACCCCGCAAGAAGGGCAGCGCCCGCGAATGCCAAGACCACTCTTGCCGAGGAACTTCTCATCGCGACTCCGGTACGTCGCCGAACGCTCTTAACGTCACAATCATTGTGTATTTACCCGCGCGCATCCCGCATCTGTAGACGCGCTGAGTGTCAAGGGACATTCCTGAACGCTGGCCCAGCCGACCCTGGCCACTTCACCGGGATGCCCACGATGTCGCTTATGCTGGCCCCATGCATCGATGTGCCTTATGCCTTGCCCTCGCCTTGCTGGTGGCGGCCTCCGGCTGTGGCGGGCATAGAGTCCACAACCAGGTTGCCAAGGCCCGCACAACGCTCAATATGCTCAACCACATCGATCAAGAGCCGTCTATCACCTGCTCCGACCTCTTCAGCAATCGTCTCATTCACGCCCAGTTCAAGAGCTTGGTGGCCTGCGACCAGAGCCTAAAGATGGAGCAGGAAATGGAAGCCTCGCTATCGACCAACCACAAAGTCGCTCTTTCATCGGCCGAGCAAAGGCTGATGCTGGCCTACAAGGCGGCCCGCGCGGCGGCTGTCTCCACGGCATCTGGTAACTATCCAACCGGGAAGGCGCTCTGGCTCGCCCTCAAGCAAGGTGAGCCTCGTCTCGGATATATCTTGGGCTCCAGTAGCTCGGCGCGCACGGTCGGCTTGATTGCTGTCCCGACCGACTCGAGCGCGACCAGCCTTACGCTCTACACCTGTGTGGCCGATGGCAAGTCGGTTGAGGCTCTTACCGCCGGCGCGACAGGCTCGGTCTCTTTTGCGTCGGTTCCGGGTTCGTCCTGCGTGCGCCTCGTCACCCCACGTTCTCTAGGGCCCCCACCGGTCATAGAGGAAGTCAGCAAATCCGGCCACGACGTTGTGGCCTTCATCCGGAATATCAACGGAATGAGTGAGCGTGTGACGCTCATCCCCGAGGGCGGGCAGATGAAAATAGATCGCCTTAGCAACGTCTCCTCAGCCTCGATGGCGCCCGTGCCCTGATAACACTGGTCGGCAAATCCGGTCAGCGTGGTTGGCCTCCACTAGAACCGTCTTCCTATGGATGCGCAGGTCGCGCGTTCGAGGAGATCAGGCGACATTCCCGCACACTCGCCCAGGAGGCGGTGCTGCCGCCACCGCCGGGCTCGTGATCTTGGCGATTCGACTCAGCGATAGCGCGCGAGGAACACGGTCTCGGTGCTCGAGGACTGCGGATTGAGCAGCGTGACGAGCACGGTGCCGTCAGAGGCGGCGAGAAGCCCCCTGATGATCAGCTTGCCGCCTCCGTATAGCTGTTGCGGGGGGTAGGAGGAATCGATCACTCCATCGGGCGTGATCCTCGCAAGCAAGGCGGCCGCACCCACGAGCTCACCGTTCTTTAGCTGAGTAAAGGCGCCGGGTAAACCGGCGATACTGTATGAGCCACCGAAGGCACCACCGAAGTTCTCGTAGTTGCTCCTGCCGGTGATCGAGAGTATCCAGGGAGAGCCGCTCCAGAAGTAGTCCGGCTGCCCCGAGCGATAGAAGCGGACGAGAAAAAGCCCGTCTTCATTCGCGCCGGTGACGGAGAGGTTTCCTTTCCTGTCTGCTAGGAGCGCGCTGATCCCATAGAGTCCGTCAGAGTTGGTTGCCGACCGGGTGACGGCGACTCCTTTGCGGCCGAAGCGCGGATCTAGCGCTCCGTTCGCGAGTAGACCAGTCAGCCGCACCATCCCGCCCTTCGGCGTGATATCAGCTACCACTAGGCGTCCGTCTGGGAAAGCCAGTAAGGGTGCACCGCCGATAAGGGGGGGTTGAGTCACCGGGAGAGTGACCTCACCACGCGTACCGAAGGATCTATCGAGAGCTCCGTTCGAGCTCAGACGAAGGACGACTATGTGACGGGGGTCGCCCGCGCAGAAGCGATCGGCCCCGACAACGATCTTGTCTCCCTGGATAGCGAGACCGGCAGGCCCGCGCGTGCAGGTCGTCTTCTTACGGGCCAGGGCGTAGAACTGACGGAGGCAACCGTTGCCGATCTTCGAGCAGCCGTAGAGCCTCTTGTCGGCGGTGAAGTAGCCGTTCTGGCCGAAAGTCTTCACGACCTTTCCGCTCTGGTCGAGTTCGGAGACGATCAGGGTTGCCTTTTCGTCCACGATTCCGATCATGTTCGTCCCGGCAAGAACGATGGTTCCGTTGGGAAGGAGGGCGGCCAGGTCCCAGCCCAGGAAGTCCATCCCATTCGGAAAGCGTCCCTGGAACATGTGGAAGGGCCAGCGTACGACTCCGTTTTGTCCGAAGGAGGGATCGAGCGAGCCGTCAGGGAGCAGGCGCACGACCTGGGCGTAGTTGCCCTTGTAGTTCCCGACGGCGACGATCCGTCCCGATGGGTCTTCGAGCGTCTGCTTGACCTCGAAGCCGACTAGCTTCACCACCCCGTCCGTGCCCCAGCTCGTGACGAGGCCGGGCTTGTCGTTCTTCTGCGAGGATCCTCCGCAGCCCACTGCGAGCGCGGAAAAGACGAAGACCACGGTAAGGACTGCTATCGGGGGGAGGAAGCGGCGCATGGGTTGACCATTGGAAGAGTCGGTCAAATCGCGAGACAGCTAAAGCTCGTTATAGAGAAAAGGACTCGACTGCCGCCAGGGCCCGAGGTTCCAAGAGACATTCCTGAACACTGGCCCACCCCACCCACGAGGCGTTCGGGCCACGAGGTTATACTTGGCCAATGCGACGACAGTTCCACATGCCGAGCATCCTTGTCATCGTTTATGTCGTTGTGGGTTTGATCGTTGCTCAGCAGCACCACTACTTCAGCAACCTCGGCACGATCAAGAGGATCGTATCGGCGGTACTTGCCGTCCTCTTGTGGTGGCTACTCCTGCTCGGGATCAACCTGCACATCAAGTAGCAACCTCGAGACGGTGAGCCGCGAGCACCTGCGCGTCGCGGGACATTCCCGAACTCTCGCCCACGTCAGGCTCTTCACCCGTGGGACGAAAGTGAGCGGCGGCCAAGGGAGAGGAGCGGATGTTCGGCTCAACCGCGGAGCTTGGTTGTTGAAGCACGTCGCGCGACTAGCGCCGTTCGATCTCCGCCTGCTCGGTGGAAGCGAGCTAGGGGCGGCCGAGCCCGTCAGCTCGGCCGCCCCTTTAGCTCTAGCGGATTGCGATCTGAGAGCGCGTGGTAATTTGCGTATCACCCTGCCGGTAGCGAAGCGTGAGCGTGTAGCGTCCGACCCGTACACGGCGAAGAGCATGGAGCTTCAGGCCCTTCTTGGTAACGGTGCCGGTCGCGTAGAGCACGCCGGCTCGAGAGAGCGATGCGCGGCGTACTGCGCTCGAGGTCGTGAACTTGACCGTACCCGAGACCAGCTTGGTCGTGCACTTGTTGCGCTTGACCTTCTTGCCCTTCACCTTGACCGTGACGACCTTGCAGGTCACGAGCTCGATCTGGCCGGATTTGCCCCGCGCGCCCGTTGCCCCGGTCGCGCCGGTTGCCCCGGTCGCACCGGCGGGGCCCTGCGGAAGCGGCCCAGCGGTGCCTGTCAGCGTCACCGGCGTAGCGGTAGGTGCGTTACTGAGAACCGTGAGCGTCGCCGAGCGCGAGCCCTGAGCCTGCGGAGCGAAGCGCACCTTCACCGTGCAGTTAGACCCTGGGGCGATCTGCCCGCCGCAGCTGTCGGTGCTGGTGAAGAAGTCGTCCGGGTTGGTGCCGCCGGTGGCGAATCCCAGGACGACAAGCGGAGCCGTACCGTTGTTGGTCACGGTCACAGACTGCGGCGCGCTGACCGTGCCCTGAGGGACAGGCGAGCCCGCAGAGCCGAAGCTGAGCGAGGTCGGGCTCGGGTCGGCGCTGGCTGCGTTGAGCAGTACCGAGACGGTGCCCGCCGCGATGTAGTCGGTGACCGCCAGGTCCTGCCTGCCGTCGCCGTTTAGGTCGCCGACCGCGACCGAGATCGGCGGCGCGCCTACGTTGAAGCTGCTTGCCGACCCGAAGGAGCCCGTGCCCGTGCCGAGCAGTACCGACACGCTGTTCGAGCCCAAGTTGGCGACCGCCAGGTCCTGCTTGCCGTCGCTGTTGAAGTCGCCTACCGCGACCGACCATGGGTTCGAGCCCACGCTGAAGGTGGTTGGCGCTGCGAACGAGCCCGTGCCCGTGTTGAGCAGTACCGAGACGGTGCCCGGCGTGATGCCGTTTGCGACCGCCAGGTCCTGCTTACCGTCGCTGTTGAAGTCATCGACCACGAGCGAGAGCGGATTCGCGCCTGCGCTGAAGTTGGTCGCCACCCCGAACGAGCCCGTGCCCGTGCCGAGCAGCACCGAGACGTTGTTCGAGTTCGAGTTGGCAACTGCCAGGTCCTGTTTGCCGTCGCCGTTGAAGTCGCCGACCGCGACCGAGTGCGGAGCGTTGCCCACGGTGAAGGGGCTGTTGGTTGCCGCTGTGAAGGAGCCCGCGCCGTTGCCGAGCAGTACGGAGACGTTGTTCGAACTGTAGTTAGCGGTCGCCAGGTCAGGTATGCCGTCGCCGTTGAAGTCGCCGACCGCGACCGAGTACGGGCTGTAGCCCACGCTGAAGGTGGTTGGCGCTCCGAACGATCCCGTCCCCGTGCCGAGCAGCACCGAGACGGTGCCCGACGCGATGTCGTTGGTAACCGCCAGGTCCTGTTTGCCGTCGCGGTTGAAGTCGCCGACTGCGACCGAGCTCGGGCCCGAGCCCGCGTTGAAGCTGGTTGCCGCCTGGAACGTGCCGTCGCCTTTGCCAAGCAGTACCGAGACGGTGCCCGAGCTGCCGTTGGCGACCGCGAGGTCGGGTATGCCGTCGCCGTTGAAGTCGCCGACCGCGACCGACTCCGGGTTCGAGCCCACGCTGAAGTCGTTGTGCGACGTGAAGCTCAATGTCGCCGAAGCGCCCGCCGGCAGGAGCGCGACCAGCAAGGTCGCCGTCGCGCCGATTAGGATCAGGCGCCGTCGTCTTCCGCACGCCCGCACTGCTGCCGAGATCAGTGCTTTAGCAGCTTTCATCTCAAAATCCTCCTGAGTCCCGTTTGCTGGATCGAGCCCGAGCCGAGAGGGGGCATGAGAGGTGCGCGTATGTGGAAGACCACAGTCGAGATCGTGTCGACTTCCGGGTGCACCTCTTCTCCGTTCCTCGCGGTGAACGTCACTCGCCTGTCAGAAAGCTAAGTGATCACGCGACCTCGATCAAGCGCGGAACTCTCAGAGCCCGTTATAACCCTCTGAACCGCGGGATCCGCTATGGTGCAGCTAGCTGCGCCGGTTGAGTGGCCGCGCTGTCGCCCAAACGCGCCGCGTCGCCGCCTAGACAGGCAAAAGTCGGGCAAAAGTTCTCGAGCCGTATTTCGCTGTGGGAAACAGAGAAGCCCCGTTTCCGGGGCTTCTCCAGTAGCGGGGGCAGGATTTGAACCTGCGACCTCCGGGTTATGAGACGACCGTTGCCAGGTAAGGCAACGTAGGATTCGGCTCTGCTAGTTCATCTGAGATCACCTGAGATCAGGTCAGATCGGCTCAGGTGGGCAAAAGTTCAGCCAAAAGTTTGTCGCCAAACTAGAGAACGGCCGAGCCGTCTCGGGCGTCATAACGGCGAAGCGACAGTAATCGCGTGGAGTCTGTTTATGCCAAGTGTCAGTCCCCTTGCTACCCTGGGCCCTTCAAGCAATTACGGATACACGTACGAGCAGTAGAAGTGCTTGAACACCACCGGGGCGCTCGAGTATCCGATCTGCGATACCACCCGACCATCGCGAAACAGCTAATTCGCTCTATTCCGGTTTCCGCGCGTCGAGAGAAGGAGGAATCGTGAGTCTCAGACGATCAAGATTCACTATCTGCCTGATAATCGCAGTCATCGGTGTCGGCGCTTTGCTCGGTGCTGCGATCGCGTTCGCGAGCAACGGAAATGCGCCTGTAGCAGCGCTAGCAGGTGGAACGACGGCCGGAACGGCCGAGCCTGCGAACGTCGAGAACCTGGCTGAGGCCGTTACACGCTGGAATCTCGAAAGCTCGGATACTCGACTTAACACGCCACTTGCATCACAGGCGGCCGATCTTCTCACCAACGTCGGGAATGGGAACGACACCCTCAGTGCGTTCCCTACGGCTAGCGGTCAGGTCTGCTTCGAGGTCAAAGCAGCTGGAACCTGTGGTCGGGTCGATACGCCGACGGGAATAACCTTTGCGATCCTCTCAGGGGGGAGCGGCGGCACCCGTCTCTATGGTGTTGCAGCAGATCAGGTAACCAGAGTGCAGGTACAGGTAAACGGGGATCGGTCGGACGCTCTGCTTCGTAACAACGGGTTCTACTTCCAGCTCCCCGCGGGCGTGGGAGGCGCCGATATCGAGCAGGTCGTCTCTTACTGGAGTGACGGCTCTTCACACGTCTTTCCGGTACACCCGAAATAACGGTAGGTGTTCCCTCGGTACGTCAAACGACCAGTTCTCGTCCGACAGCTGGTGCTAATGGAGGGAATCATCCAGCGACTTTCTGAAGTCGGTTGACTACCCGCAGTAGTCAGCGTCGCGGTGTGCGGACGGAGATTGTCCGCACACCGCTGGCGTGGCTGATTGTCGCCTCGATCGTGCTGACCGTGACAGGCTGCGGAGGTACGAGCAGGGCACGCACTGCTACCGGTGCCCCCGCCGGGCCGAGCACTGGTGCGCCTGCGCACAATTTCAGCGCACAGCTGTGGAGGTTCTACCGCTACGCCGGGCGAGAGCCAGGCATAGCGGATGTCATCGACCGGGCCGACCAGGTTGTTGAGAGTCGTTGCATGCGGCGCGCAGGGTTCACGTATCGGCCTGTACCGACCGAGCACATGGGCGATCCGCTGCTCGACGGACTGTCCGACGTCCCGAGCGACGCAGCACCACCCGAAGCGGCGGTGCTGCGGATAGCGAAACGGCAGGGCTACGGACTCTACGCTCGATTTCGACCGATATCGCTGGCGGGTCCACACGCGAACAGCGCTTACTTCCAATCCCTGTCGCCGGCTGCGCAGAATAGGTATCAGCTCGCGCAGTTCGGTAATCGGCGCTCGACTGTCAAAGTGAAGTTTCCGGACGGCTCGTCCGACCTTGTCCCTAGGGGTGGCTGTCTCAGTCAGTCCTACAAAACGGTGTATGGGTCGGTGGCTCGAGACGACTTCCGTGTGAACGCGGTCGCGGACGTGATCCACCTGGTTCAGAACCGGGTCTTTGCGATGCCCGCGATCAAGCTAGCGACCAAGCGGTGGGCGGTCTGTATGCAGAAGCGATCCGGGCACCCCTTTGCCACACCCGGCGACGTCAGCGGCTGGCTCACGTCGCAGTATCTCCAGCACGGCACCAACCGAATGACCCGCGACCTCGAGATCCGCTACTCGATGACGAGCACGACCTGCATGTACCAGACTGGAATGGCGTCGCACTATGCGGACGCTACGTGGAGAGTGATCCGCGCAATGCCTGACTCGTGGTATCAGGCGATCATCAACGCCCGGAACTGGGACGCCAGCGCCTTGGTAAAGGCTCGAGCAGTTCTCATTCGCTCACCGCGATCGTGACACCCACGTGTTGGAGCGGATCCGCGTAGTCGGTGGCGGTCAGAGTCTCCGGCACGCTCGGCTCGCACCGCGGCACCTGAACCCTGCTTGTCTTGACCTGACCCCTGAAAATCGGCCACCCCAAAGTTATGGTTATGGACTGCCTCGGCTAGAGAACGCTCGGACCTAGAGTCAGAGGAGATCTGACCTCCAGGTTATTTACCCCGAGTAATCTCGTACAAGCTGAGATCGGCTCAGGCTATGAGTCGACCGCTGCCAGGTAAGGCAACGCGGAGTTCGGCCTGCTAGGTCATCTCAGGTCAGCTGCGGACAGGTCAGATCGGCTCAGGTGGGCAAAAGTTGAGCCAAAAGCTCGTCTCCTGACTAGAGAACGCTTGGGCCTGAATTCTGAATTCAGAGAAGGTCCGCGACGTTAACCCGCTACCACCAGCCGCCTCCATTCAGTCTCTTGGAGTCAGACGCTACCGACACACGACTTGGATCAGATAGCGGGGGGCCGGACACAGGCAAAAGTCGGGCAAAAGTCCTCGCCCCCGATCTCACTGTGGGAAACAAAGAAGCCCCGTTTCCGGGGCTTCTCCAATAGCGGGGGCAGGATTTGAACCTGCGACCTCCGGGTTATGAGACGACCGTTGCCAGGTAAGGCAACGTAGGATTCGGCTCTGCTAGTTCATCTCAGGTCACCTGAGATCAGGTCAGATCGGCTCAGGTGGGCAAAAGTTCAGCCAAAAGTTTGTCGCCTGGCTAGAGAACGCGCGAGCCAGCAATCAGAGGAGACCCGACCTCAGGGTTCCCCATCGAGTCCGCGACGCTTGAGCTGGCCCTCTTCTTCATAACGGCAGCGATAGAAACATCCTCTTGACCACGAGAGAACTATCTCGGGAGAGGAGGCAGTTTCGTCCAGGTCGCGCCGTGATCTCGGCTACGGAAGACAACCCTGCCCGCCCAAGCGTAGACGGCGCTATCAAACGACCCAATACTCAAACCGGAGATATCTTTGGGTAAGCCCTTGATTCGGAGCCAGTGGCGCCCTCCGTCAATCGTCCGAAATGCACAGTTGTTGCACGCTCGGTCTTGCCCTTGGGACAACGCATACACGATGTTTGCTTCTCGTCGATCGGGTAGCACTTGCTCGACAACCTCACCCGGAAGCCCAGAAGCCAACCAGCGCTGGCCGTCGCCGTCGCGCCGGAAGATCCCCTGCTCGCGAGTGCCGGCCCAAAGAGTGAAGCTCGGCCCTGGTCCGAAGACGAGACTGCTCAGCTGCGGACCCTCGATCCCTGCAGGAGCGGAAGCCATCGCCATGAAAAACCAGTGTCTTCCCCCATCGTCGCTCCGTAGGAGGCCGCCCGCTTCAGTCCCGATATAGATCTTCTTAGCGTCGCGTGGATCGGCTGCCACCACGTTCACAGCAGCGTCCGAATTCTCCGGGAAGTGCGATGAGCGTGCCCAAGTACGACCGTCGTCGCTCGTCCAATAAAGACCGCCCGCATGGAGAGCTTTCCCTTCGCCGTTCGTCGCCGATATGTAGAACGTGCTCGCGTCGGGGGTGAACGCGACACCCGTCAGGATCAAACCACAGCTGAGCCTTCGCCAGGACTGCCCGTTATCGTCGCTGCGATAGAGCGCCTGCTCGGCGGCATAAAGACCATTGCGGCGGCTACCGAATGAGGAATAGAGCTGCCCGGGAACCAAGCTTTTTCTGATATGCCAGCGCAGCTTCCCGCGGACATCCTCGCCAACATAGAGCCTGCGACTCGCGGTCGTCACGTAGATCCGAGACCTTGACGAACTCAAAGCGAGAACGGAGTCGACCTTCCCGCTACTGTCTGCTAGCTCGCTGGCGCTTACCACTCCCACGCAGCCCAGGTTTGGTTCTGGTTTGGACACGACGATTGCTACGAAAGAGATACCCGCTAGAGCAAGCACGACTGCTGCTAGGCCAATGGGTACTAGCACCTTCTTCGTATTTCGCAGTCGCATGGTCTCAGTAGATGTGCAGTAGTTCGAAACTGATCCTTGGGTGACCTGACCCCGTTCGTTGGTCCACTTTTTATGTTAGTGAGATAGCCGGCGACTCGAGGCCCAGATTCAGGGGAAACTCAACCTCAGGGTTATTTACCTTGGGGAGCCCGAAGGGGCTGTTTGGTAGCCCTCGATCGGTGCTGGTCGCAGACTGAGCAGGCCCGGCGCTCAGAGACGAACTTCGATTCGGTCTCTCAGTCGAGGAAGCTACGACACTCGAGCTGGACCAGATAATGGGGGGCCGGGCAGCTCCATTAACCGAGCTATCTTCGAGAACCTGGCCGACCGCCTGCTCGGTTCTCGCTCAAGTGCTCAGATGCGAGCCGCTCGCGTTCTGGCATTCGATTACCACGCGGCTGCATCCGAACCCGCGTCCGTCTCTCCCAGCGGAGCGCCCGGGGCGGCCACCCCACGGATCACGATCTCGATCTGGCTCAGCGATACCTAGCGAGGTACGTCGTATACGTTCCCGGCCCGGTGTGGTACTTGAGCAGCGTCACTATCACCGTGCCGTCGGAGGCGGCGAGAAGCCCCCCGGTGATCAGCTTCCCGGCACCGTACACGTGCTGCGGAGGATAAGAGGGATCGAGCACTCCATCGGGCCTGATCCTCTCGAGCAGTGCGGCCGCGGCCGCGAGCTCGCCGTTGCTTAACTGCGCGAATGCGACCCCGGCCGGGCCGAACTTGCCTCCGAAGTTCTCGTAGTTGCTCCTGTCCACACTCGGGGGTGTCCAGGGGGAGCGGGTCCAGAAGTTGTTCGGCTTGCCCGAGCGATAGAAGCGGACGAGGAAGGGTCCGTCTTCATTCGCGCCCGCGATGGAAATGTTTCCTTTCCTGTCTGCCAGGAGTGCGCTGATCCCGCCAAGCCCCCAGAAGTCGGATGATGTCACTCGGGTTGAGGCTGCTCCCTTACGGCCGAAGCGCCGATCCAGTCCGCCGTTTCGAAGCAGGCCGGTCAGCCGCACCATCCCACCCTTCGGCGTTGTTTCGGCTACGACCAAGTGCCCGTCCGGGAACGCCACAAGTGGAGCGTCATAGACCAGGGTACCGTTGACGGAGACGGCGACCTTTCCCCTCTTGCCAAAAGACCTATCGAGGGTTCCATTTGCGTTCAGACGCAGGACGACGATGCGATGGGGCTCATATGGGGCGCAAAAGCGATCGGCAGACAAGATGATCTTGTCTCCCTGAATAGCGAGAGGACCGGCCGGCCCGCGCGTGCAGGTCGTCTTCTTTCGGGCCAGGACGTAGAACTGACGCATGCAACCGTTGCCGATCTTCGAGCAGTCGTAGAGCCTCTTGTCGGCGGTGAAGTAGCCGTTCTGGCCGAAAGTCTTCACAACCCTTCCGTTCTGGTCGAGTTCGGAGACGATCAGGGTTGCCTTTTCGTCCACGATTCCGATCATGTTCGTTCCGGCAAGCGCGATCCTTCCATCCGGTAGGAGGGCGGCCAGGTCCCAGCCGAGGTAGTCCATCCCGTTCGGAAAGCGGTCCTGGAACATGTGGAAGGGCCAGCGGACAACTCCGTCCTTTCCGAAGGATGAGTCGAGCGAGCCGTTCGCAAGCAGGCGCACCACCTCGGCGTAGTTGCCCTTGTAGTTACCGACCGCGACGATCCG
>Ga0247847_1000120_pt1 | contig 25045 bp, 17 predicted proteins | sample PFST25metaG_FD_186002 | JGI IMG/M metagenome (GOLD analysis project Ga0247847, IMG submission 186002) | Peat soil microbial communities from Stordalen Mire, Sweden - P.F.S.T25 | ecosystem: Environmental > Terrestrial > Soil > Wetlands > Peat | place: Sweden: Norrbotten County, Stordalen Mire...
CAAGAAGAAGGGCCAGCCCCTCAAGCCCTTGCGACGTCGCTACTGCCACTTCTGCAAAGAGAAGATCGAGGAGGTCGACTACAAGGACTTCGCAGCCCTGCGCCGCTTCATCAGCGACAAGGGCAAGATCAAGCCACGCCGCACCAGCGGCTCTTGCCGGCGCCATCAGCGCCAAGTCGCCTTGGCCATCAAGCGGGCCCGCGAGATGGCGCTCCTGCCTTATGTCACGATGGGCAGCGGGCTCGACAGAAGCGGCCACCGACGGCGACCATGAGGTCAGGGAGATCGGAGAGTCCGCGCGGCGACGCCGGCCGATAGCCGACCGGCGAGCCCCAGCCGCTTCCTCGCCCGAGAGCTCGACGTGGCCCGGCGTTCAGCCGCTGCGACTCCGAGGCCGACCGCGCAGGCGCCGCGCACCCGGCGGCCGCGCCTTATTCCACTCCGCGGGATGGCCGTGGCCGCACTGGCGCAGGTGAGCAAACAGGTCGCCGCGGCGCGTGAAGGCCTCCCCGCACGTGGCGCAGCGGAACGTGATCGGGGTGCCGAGATGTGCCTCAGCGCAGTCGTCGTGAAGCAGGCACATGTGGTTGTCGAGGTCCCGCTGCGACTTGAGGACCGCGCTACAGATTGCGCAGTCGAAGGTCTTGGAAGAAGTGAGTGCTGGCACTTAGCATCGTCCTCTCGACGACTGGCCGCGTCCGCCGCCGAGCGTGCTGTTTCCGGCTCGAGGCGCCACGGCCGTTTGACCGAGCACCTTTGTATTCCCCAAAGGGAGGAAGACGGCACCCGCGACGCGCTCCCGGTGCCCCCTCACAAGCGTGAGGGGTTCGCAAAGTCCCGACACGTTCGCCTCAGCAGCTTCGTCGAGTAGCATCTCAGGCTCCTGATCCATCTCCCCTGGAGTGTCCGATGCTGCTTTCGCTAGTCTACTTCGCCGTGCGCCGCCTGCTGCGACTTCTGACCCGGGGCCGCGCAGACGATGACGCCGCACGTGAGATCGAGATCCTGGTTCTGCACCATCAACTGCGTGTACTTGCGAGGGGTAGGCGCATGCCGTTGCAGCGCCGCGACCGGGTGCTGTTGGCCGCGGCGGGCGGGTTTCTGGGGCGCGATCGCTGGCACGCGTTCCCGGTCTCACCACAGACCCTGCTGCGCTGGCATCGGGAGCTGGTGCGGCGCAAGTGGAGCTACCGGCGCAAGCAGAGAGCCGGCCGGCCAAGCACCGATGGGGAGACGGCGACGCTCGTCCTGCGCCTGGCCAAGGAGAACCCCCGCTGGAGGTATCGCCGCATCCAGGGTGAGCTGCGCAAGCTCGACGTTGTGGTCTCGGCGACGGCGATCCGCTCGCTGCTCAAGCGCCACGGCCTGACTCCTGCTCCGCGCCGAGAGGGACCCACATGGAAGCAGTTCCTGGCCTGCCAGGCCAGTGGCATCCTGGCCTGCGACTTCTTCACGGTGGAGACCATCCGGCTGCGCACGCTCTACGTGCTGTTCTTCATCGAGCTGTCCACAAGGAAGGTGCAGCTGGCGGGCGTCACCGCCCATCCCCGTTCGGCCTGGGTGACCCAGCAGGCTCGCAACCTGGCGATCGGGGGGCGCCTCGGTGACTTCCGCTTCCTGCTTCGCGATCGCGACGCCAAGTACTCAGGGCCCTTCGACGAGGTGCTGCGCGGCGAGGGCCTGCGCATCGTCCGCACGCCCGTCCGCTCCCCGAAGGCCAACGCCTTTGCCGAACGCTTCGTAGGAACGGTGCGCCGCGAGTGTATGGACCACCTCCTGATCTTCGGGGAGCGCCATGCACAGAGGGTCCTCAGAGAGTACCTGCGCCGCTACAACACAGAACGACCGCACCGTGGCCTCGCGCTCCAGACGCCTGAGCCCGGAGTCGCCCGGAATCAAGGTGACGGCATCGTCGTCCGCGTCGATCGACTGGGCGGGTTGATCCACGAGTATCACCGCTCAGCAGCGTGAATCGGGGGTAAACGAACCCCTCACGATTCCCGAGGGTCTGGCCATTCCTAGTTGCTGACGACGCAGATGCCTTGCCGTGGTCACCGCGACGCGAAGTCACAAGACCTTCTCGCGGGCGCTCCAAGCCGCGGCGCGGCGATGCACGGTGCGCTCAAGCTGAGAGAGGCTTCGCGCCAGTGGCCGTCCCGTCGGCCGGCGGCGGAAGAAGTACGCCTTGCCGACATCGACCAGAGCAAGGTACGTGACGATCATGAGGGCGAGCACAGCGAGAAAGGCAAGCGGCAGTGGCTTGAAGCCGAGCAGATGCGCGAGCGGCGAGAACGGCAGCCATACACCAACAGCGGCGCAGGCAAGCGTGGTCGCAAGGAGCGGTGTACTTGGTCGGCTGCGGAAGAAGGGGACCCTGCGCGTGCGAATGACGAAGATGACGAGCGTCTGCGTCGTCAGCGACTCGACGAACCAGCCGGCGCGAAACAGCGTCGGCCCGGCGTGGAAGACCCAGAGCATGACTGCGAAGGTCAGGAAGTCGTAGACGGAGCTGATGGGCCCGAAGAAGGCCATGAAGCGGCGGATGAAGCGGATATCCCACTCCGAGGGTCGCGCCAGCATCTCCTCGTCGACGTTGTCCGTGGGTATGGTCAGCTCGCTGAAGTCGTAGAGCAGGTTATTGAGCAGGATCTGCGTCGGCAGCATCGGCAGGAACTTCAGAAGGAGCGAGGCGCCGGCAGCGCTGAACATGTTGCCGAAGTTGGACGAGGTCCCCATCAGGACGTACTTGATCGTGTTGGCGAAGATGAGCCTGCCCTCGACGACGCCGTCGGCGAGGATGCCCAGGTCTTTCGCCATGAGCACGATGTCGGCGGCGTCCTTGGCCACGTCTGCCGCCGTGTCGACCGAGATGCCGACATCGGCGTCGTGCAGCGCGATGGCGTCGTTGACGCCGTCACCGAGGAAGCCAACATCGCTGTGCAGCGCCCGCTGAGCGCGAATGATGCGCGACTTCTGCTCGGGCGTCACGCGAGCGAAGATCGAAGTCTGCGGAAGCGCTGCGGCCAGTTGCGCATCGCTCATCGCCTCGAGCTCTGCACCAGTCACCGTGCTGAGGGACGTGACGCCGAGATCGGCACAGACCTTCTCCGCCACCCGGCCGTTGTCGCCGGTCACGACCTTGACGATGACGCCGAGCTTGGCCAACCGTTCGAGTGAGGCCGCCGCGTTCGCCTTCGGCCGGTCGGCGAAGGTGAGAAAGCCGCAGAGCTCGAAGTCGCGTTCCTCAGCGGGGATCAGCGTGTCCAGTCCCGTAGCCGGGCGTACAGCCACCGCAACGACCCGGCTGCCGGCCGCGAACAACTGGTCCAGGAGCGCCTGCGCAGCGGCTGGGACCTTGCCGCAGCGCGCGAGGATGGCCTCCGGTGCTCCCTTGGCTACAAGGGTCCGCCCGGCAGGACCGTCGGCCAGCGCCGAGCAGAGCTGCCGCTCGTGGTCGAAGGGCAACTGCGCGACCCTCTTCCACTCTGCGATGCCGGCGGTCGCCCGCTCCGCAGAGGTCCAGAGTGCGCGGTCGAGATCGTTGCCGCCGACGACAGCCTCGCCCTCCAGTGTGGCCTCGTTGGCAACGAGCCCCAGTGTGAGCACATGCGAGCTGGGCGCTCCTGTCGCGTCGAGCGCCGACTCGAAGCGGATATGGCCCTCGGTGAGGGTGCCCGTCTTGTCGGTGAACAGCACCGTGATGTTACCGAGGTCCTCAATCGATACTAGCCGCTTGACGACCACCGAGCGCTTCGCCAGGCGACGCGCCCCGGTGGCGAGACTGACGGTGACGATCGCGGGCAGCAGCTGCGGTGTGAGTCCGACCGCAATCGCCAGCGAGAAGAGCAGTGACTCGAGCAGCGGGCGTCCGAGCACGAGGTTGATCACGAAGACAGAGCCGGCCAACACTCCGGTGATGACGACGAGCATGCGCGAGTAATCGCGCAGACCGCGCTGGAAGGCTGTCTGCTCTTGACGCTCGCCCAGGCGCAGCGCGATACCGCCAAAAGCAGTGCGCGACCCCGTCTGCACAACCACAGCGCGGCCGTCGCCGCCATGCACCACGGTCCCCATCAAGGCGCACGAGGCGACGTCAAGCGGGGAGTCGCCGTGCGAGGGCGCGACCGTCTTCTCAGCCGCAGCCGACTCTCCGGTGAGGACGGCCTCGTCACACTCGAGGCCGTTCACCTGCAGGAGTCGCATGTCGGCGGGCACGATGTCGCCGAGGCGGAGTCGCACGACATCGCCGGGAACGAGCTCGACAACGTCGACCTCCTGCACGTGCCCGTCACGCTCCACAAGAGCCGTGCGGCGGATCTGCGAATGGAGAGCCTCGACGGCCTGCTCGGAGCGATACTCGTTGACGAAACCGAGCGCGACGCTGATGCCGACGATGGCCATGATGATCGCTGCCTCGGTGACGTCCCCGACCACGGCAGCGACGACCGCGGCCGCCAACAGAAGCGCCAGCAGAAAGCTGCGCAGCTGCCTACCGAGCACGCTCCAGAAGCTGACGCCGTGGCTACGCAAAGCGTTGGGACCGGTCGCCTTCAGCCGCCGTGCCGCTTCCTCGCCAGCCAAACCGTCGGGACCCGCAGCCAGTCGCTGGAGGACCTCAACCGTCGACAGCGAGGCAGCCTCGGAGAGAGCGAGAGAGCGCCAGCCGTCCGCCGGGGTCGGTGTCGGCGCGCTCACCGCCACGCTGCGCTCACGATTGTTCTCCCCACTTCTCCGAGGGAGACGTCGGCATGTTCACACCTGTCCCGGCGCAACTCAGCCGTCCAGCCACTGTCGTTGAAGGGTTGGATGTGATCCGCTCTCACTCATCGGTCCACTTCCTATGATAGTGCGGGAGACATCTATTGTGTGAGCATCGGTGGGCTGTGGTCGGCGAGCGCGGAGTGCGGCCAGGCGATCGGCGGCGGCGAGTTGGCCCTGGCAGTACATGACTTCCAGTGGTGCCACAAGGAGAGAAGTCCGCCGTGTGCTGGCACTCCCAGGTCACTGCCGACCAAGAGCCAACAGCACGCCTAACCGCGCACAGCTGCAGACGATCATGACGACGGCGGGATCACCGCCTAGCCCTACTTGACTATCAGCTTGTTGCTCCCGGCCTGGGTCTGCCTGTTGCCGGCCAGGTCCGTGGCCAGCACCGTGTAACGATAGGTGCCTCGCGGCAACCGGCAGCGCCAGACCAACATGCCGGTGCGATAGGTCTGGTTGGTCAGCTGCCAGCCGAGAGCGATGAGGTGGCGCGTGCGACCTGTCTGGTCCGTGATGCGGATGCTGATGTCGGCCCGCGGGCTGAGCTGGTCGTCGGCGCGATAGCTGAACACGGGCCAGAAGCCGCGCACGACGGTGCTCGGTCTGGGTGCTTGTGTCGTTGGCCCGCGGGTGTCGATCTTGACCGTGCAGGTGTGCATGGCTTCTACGTTGCCGGCGTTGTCGATGGAGCGGTAGCTCACCGTGTGGCGGCCGTCGTTCGTGTGATTGGCCGGGGCGGGGATGGTCACCGAGGTACCCGTCTTCCAGAGGCCTGAGCCGATCTTGTAGAGTGTGCGCCTGACACCGGGGCCACCGGCGTTATCTGTGGCTGAGAAGGTCAGCGTCACCGCTGCGTTGTGCCAGTGGTCGTCAGCGCCGCTCACCGTGGTCGTCGGCGTGCGGTCCGGCCAGCCGCCTGTGCTGGTCGCCAGGATGGTGCCGTTATCGCCCACCACCCAGCCGTGGCGGGCGTCGGGGAAGGCCACTCCGCAGAGCTCAGACACCGTACCCGAGCTCCGGGCAGTCCAGGTCGTGCCGCCGTTCGTGGTGGCCAGGATGACGCCGCCGCTGGCGTTCCCGCCGACCGCCCAGCCGTGGTGTGGGTCCGGGAAGCAGACATCGTCGAGCTGGGCCGTCGTACCCGCGTCCTGGGGGGTCCAGGTCGCGCCGTCATCGGACGTGGTCAGGATGATGCTGCCTACAGCAGAGCCCGCCCACGCGGTCTCCGTGCCTACCACCCAGCCGTGGCGAGCGTCGGGGAAAGACACGCTGTCCAACTCGGGACCCCCGCCCCCTGGCGGTGGGTCTGAGTACTGCACGGTCCATGTCACGCCGCCGTCTGCGGTCACGAGAATGACGTCCGACAGAGAGAGGTCTCCCATCCAGTCGTAGTTGTAGCTCGTACCCACTGCCCAGCCGTGTTTGGCATCGGGAAAGCACACCCCGTGGAGGTCTGCCGTCGTGCCTGAGTCCTGTGCCGTCCAGGTCGCACCGCCGTCAGAGGTGGCCAGGATCGTGCCGTCCGTGCCTACCGCCCAGCCGTGGCTGGCATCGGGAAAGGAGACGCCGTAGAGCAACGCCGTGGTGCCCGAGCTCTGAGCGCTCCAGTGGGCGCCGCCGTCCTTGGTGGCGAGAATCGTGCCGTCGTAGCCCACTGCCCAGCCGTGGGAGGCGTCCGGGAAGGCCAGGCGTTCAAGGTAACCGCCCGTGCCTGAGTTCTGCTTGGTCCAGTGAGCACCGCCGTCTGCGGTGGCCCATATGGTGTTGTAATCGTTCACCACCCAGCCGTGTGAGGCGTCGGGGAAGGCAACGTCGAAAAGCTCACCCGAGGCGGTATAGGTCGTGCCCGGGCTCTTGGTACTCCAGTGAGCACCGTCGTCGCCTGTAGCCAGGATGGTGCCGTCGTAACCCATCGCCCAGCCATGAGAGATGCCGGAGAAGGCGACGGCCACGAGCCACGACCCCGTGCCCGAGCTCTGGGCGTTCCAGTGGGTACCGCCATCTGAGGTGGCGAGAATGGTGCCACCTCTGCCCACCACCCAGCCGCGGGAAGTGCCGGAGAAGACGACTGCCATGAGCCAAGACCCCGTACCCGAACTCTGGACGTTCCAGTGTGTGCCGCCGTCTGAGGTAGCGAGAATGGTGCCATCGGTGCCCACCGCCCAGCCGTGAGTGGCGTCGGGGAAGCACACACCTTGCAGGTCGGCTGTCGTGCCCGACGTCCGCTTTGTCCAGTGGGCGCCGCCATCTGAGGTGGCCAGGATGGTGCCGTCGGTGCCCACCGCCCAGCCGTGGGAGGCATCGAGGAAGGCGACCGCCAAGAGCCTAGCCGTGGTGCCCGAACTCTGCTTTGTCCAGTGGGCGCCGCCATCTGAGGTGGCGAGGATGGTTCCTTCCTCGCCCACTGCCCAGCCGTGGGAGGCATCGAGGAAGGCGACACCGTCAAGGAATGGCGTGCCGGAGCTCTGCACGCTCCAGGTGGCACCGCCGTCGGTGGTGGAGAGAATCACGCCCGACGTGTAGCTGCTGCCCACCGCCCAGCCGTGTAAGGCGTCGAGGAAGGCAACGGCGAAGAGGTCACTCGTGGTGCCTGAGCTCTGGCCGGTCCAGGTGGCACCGCCGTTGGTGGTGGCGAGGATGGTTCCTTCTTTGCCCACTGCCCAGCCGTGGGAGGCGTTGACAAATGCCATGCCCTCGAGATCGTTGCCCTGCGGCAGCGGGTTCTGCCAGACCCAGCCGCCGTCGCCGGTGGAGACAAAGGCCCATGCGGGAGCAGCAGAGCACAAAGCAAGCAGAGGAACGAGACAGACAACGAAGAGCACGAGAGCGCGTTTCATGGCGGCAGTCCCCCATCCCACGATACGGCGGCACAAGCACGGCCAGTCTAGCACGATGGCAGGGCAGAGCAGCCTGACCTGAGGCCATTCCCGCGTCTGTTTCCTCTGAGATTGTCGGGGCCAGTTCTCCTACATGGCCAGCTGTCGACCGGACGCACCTCAATGGTTCATTTGTGGGCTCAATCTCGTGCTCTTTGTGCGCCTCCTGTCGTCGCTGGAGGTCTTCACCAGAGCGTTGGTGTTGTGACCAACGGCGAGCGCAAGGAGAGCGCCATGCAAGGTCACATCAGAAGGAGAGGCAAGCGAAGCTTCGAGTTCATCGTCGATGTCGGCATGGCTCAGGCGCAGCGCTGTCAGAGCTGCGGCCGCAGGTTCTGGGTCGAGCGCAAGCTCAAGGAGAGCTGTCCTTCCTGCGGCAGCAGGCTTTCCGAGACCGAGGAACGCCGCCGCGAGACCAAGGCCGGCTTCAGGACCCGTAAGGAAGCCCAGGCGGCAATGAGCAAGGTGCTCGTGGCAGTCGAGGTGGCCCGAACCCATTCATCTCGATCCAGAAGCTGGAGGTGTACATGTTCACCAGCAGTTCGGCGAAGGCACCGACGCCCAGGGTGACGCCAACTGTCCTGACGAAGAACGACGGGCCGTAGGTGGCACCAGCAGCACGGAAAAGTGAGGCCACAGAGTTGGCAAGCACCAGTATCACGGTGTCGGCAAGCATAAGCCGACTCCAATAGCCGACTGTGTGCAGAAGCCAAACCGCGACAGCATTCCAGGCGAGGACCAGTAGGAGCGGCACGGAGATCTTCGGGCCAATCAGAAGACGTGCCAATTCACGCGCCAGGTCCCGCAGACTCGCACTACGAACAAGGACAGGCAGGAGCGCCACGCACAGCAAAACAGACGGTGATTCTAGTGGACGGGCGGGGTGAACTGGTCCACTCGACGAAACGTAGCCACCTTAAGCCCTCTGGCTGACAGGGCAAGGGCACGGTCGGCACGTACCTCGTCGGTCGACTGCCCGCGCCTGGATGCCCTCGTCAGCCCGAAATGCAGCGTCCCGCGCGTAGGGCAGTTCACCTCATACAGGTCACCCAGTGGTGTCGCGGCGAGAGAAGTGCGTCCTGTGCTGGCACTCTCGGGTCACTGCCGACGTGCTGCCGACCGGACACTCTTCACTAGGGCCGAGACACTCTCGCCGGCAGCAGACCAACGAATGGGTCAGACCACGTCGTCTACCCTGCCCAAATCACGAGCTCTTCGAATGGAGCCCGGGGGCGCTCGAAGCGATTGACCGGCGCTTCTTGGTCGGGATAGCCGAGCGCGACACCGATGATGAACTGCTTCTCGGCGGCTTGGGGTAGGAGCTCACGTAGTCGGTCGGGGTCGCGCACGGCCATCGCCATGATGCAGGTACCCAGTCCCTTGTCATGGGCCGCCAGACACACCGATTGCACGATCAATCCGCTGTCGAAGAGCACGTAGTCGCTGGCGAGGCCCCTCTCGACGGCAAAGAACAGCACACAGGGAGCACCGTAGAAGTCGGTCAGGCTGGTCGTGCCTGGGGCGGGGGTGCTTCCCGGCCCAGCGGCCGAGCGTAAGTCGAAGAGTTGCTTCGTGCGCGCGGCCAAGTGCGGCGGCCACTCACGCGGCATGCGGAAGTCGGGGCCACCGGAGGCCTCGCTCGCGTTCGGAGCCTTGCTGACGCTCCGCAGACGCTTCAGGGTCTCGCCGGTGACGACGTAGACGCTCCAGGCTTGCGTGTTGGCCCAGGATGGTGACCAGCGAGCTTCGTCGAGGATCTCCTGGATGAGCCCCTGCGGCACCGGCTCGGGTTTGAATCGGCGGATGCTCCTGCGGCCACGGATGACGTCCTCGAACTCCATGTCGTTCATCTCCTTCAGCTGGCTGCGGACTCGCACAGGTCAGGGCAACTGGACCAGTGCGTGGGGTCAGGTCACTTGCATCTCTCAATTCTCGATCGTGACCAGCGTGCCGATCGGGGTGTAGGGCCAGACCTTGGCGGCAGCGGCGAGCGGCAGCTCGACGCAGCCGAGGCTCTGCGGCGTGCCGAACGAGGCACGGTTGAAGGCGTGGATCGCGTCGCCGCCGTGGAAGTAGCTGATGTAGCGGATGCCGGGATCGTCGTAGTGAGAACCGCCGGGGTTGTTGCCGCTCATCGTGCCGACCGCGATGTGCTCGAACACCGGGAAGGTGCCGAGCTGCGTGGGGGCGGCAGGTACACCGGTGTTGCCCGGCGAGCTGAGGATCACGTGTCCGTTGTGCCAGAGGTTGAGCGACTGCGGCACGCTGCGGTGGACGAAGACGTAGCTGTAGCCGCCGCTGTGGCTCTTGCCAGCGAGGGCGTCGCCGATCAGCGCCTGCCAGACCTTCGGCCCCGCTAGCCCGTCGACGGCAAGACCGTGCGTGTCCTCGAAGACCATCACAGCGCCGCGGGTGATCTCATTCGGTCGGCCGACACGCCAGAGCGCGCGCAGCTCTGCGGGCGTGTTCGGATAGCGCCAAGGGAAGCGCCCCGACGGTGGCGAGAGCGCGGCCGCAAGCTGAGCCGTCGGCGAGGCCGGTACGGCACCGGCGGCCGGCTGCCAGTCGAGCGGCAGGTAGCCGAGCTGGGCGAGCAGTTGCTGCAGGCGCAGCGGCGAACCCTGCGCGACGTGCCACTGGAGCGTGCTCGTGAGCCCCGCCCCGGTCTGCCCGGCGAGGTGGACGGCGCGCGGCAACTCGACGCGCACACTCTCACCGAGGCCGAAGCCGAACCCGGTCGGCTGGAAGGCCAACGTGTGCGCATCCAGCGCCCGCCAGAGACCGGGGGTGGCCGGAGAGAGCCGTGGGCGGCTAGTCCCGAGCACGTCGGCAATCGATTCGGAGAAAGTCAGCGTCAGCTGCCCGGTGGGGCCCAGTGTCGCCGCGGGTCTCGGTTCGGCGAGCAGCTGCGCGTAGGGTCGCGCCGGAAACCAGCTCACCCACACCGGCGCCGACAGGCGTTCCCAGGAGCGGGCGGCGGCCGCGACCTCGACTGCGCCGGCGCTGTGTGAGCCGCTCGCAACCACGCCCAGCGGCACGACCGCCTGTGGAGTGGGCAGCGGCCGCGCAGGCGCCCCGCCGAGCGAGACACGTGCGACCGGCGCGGCGAAGGTCACGGTCACCGGCGTATCGGCCTTTACCTGCAGCCAGCTGCCGAGCAGATGCGCACTAGGCGTCTCGATTCTGAAGCTGCGCCGCTCCGTGCGACCGACGAGCCAGCCCGCCCAGCCCGGTCGCTGCACCGTCAGCTCAACCGTCAACCGTTCACCGGCGGCGAGCTGACGCAGCGGCCACAGCTGCCCCCGCCGCAGTTGCACCGGCACGCGCGCCCCAGCCGAAGAGCGCACATCCACGGCCGTCACCCGCCCGGCAAAGCCGGGCAGCACGACATGCGCCAGCGCATCATCGCCAGAACCGAGGCCTACACGAGGCCAAGCCAGGCGCGCGGTCCCCGCCAAGCCGCCCAACACCACGACGACCAGCACGGCCGTCACCACCCAGACGCGCGCGCGCATTCTCAACCGACCTCCGACACACCTTTGTCAACAAGCGTGCGACCATGACCGCACCGCATTCGTCGGCCCACTTCCTATGATAGTGCGAGAGCCGGTTCCTGGGCGAGCGTCGGTGGACTGTAAGTCGGTGAGCGCGAAGTGTGTCCCGGCGATCGACGACGGCTAACTGGCCCAGGCGTCACATGACTTGTTGTCACGCCTGGCCAACAGAAGCGCGCTCGCGGGCACAAGCTGCTGCCCATCAGCGATTGCCGATAACTGCGTTGGCACAACCCGGGCTACCACCGCGGGACGGCACTTGCTGCCGGGCTCGGTGTCCAGACAACAGTGCCGGCCGGTCGCGAATGAGCGAGGGCGACCCCGATGGCGTCCTGCGCGGCCTGCGCCGCAGCCACGTCGATCGGCCTCCTGTTCATGAGTATCGAGAAGGCGAGCCACTCCCCGTTGGCGCTCTTGACGTAGCCGGACAGGCTGCTGGCCACCGCCAACGTGCCGGTCTTGCCGTGCACGTTCCTCTGGGCGATCGTGCCACGCATGCGGTCGGCCAAGGTGCCGCTGACGCCGGCCACCGACAGCGAGCGCCAGAACACCGGCCAGTCGGAACGCATGGCCATGGCCGTGAGCAGCTGCGTGATGGCGAGCGGCGTCTCGCGGTCGGCGTAACTCAACCCCGAGCCGTCGGTCACCGCAAAGCTCTGCGGGGCGATGCCCTCCGAGACCAGGAAGGCGCGCTCGACCTTAGTCCCGGCGGCCGTGCTGCCCGCGCCGCCGAACGCTGCCCCCAGTCCCTTGGTGAGCATCTCGGCGAAGAAGTTGTCGCTCGACTTGTTCATGAGGGCGAGGATCGCCGCCAGCGGCGGCGAGTGCTCACTGTAGACAAGCTTAGCTGTCGACGGCGTCGCGCCGACCCGCGGACCGCCGCTGACGGGGATGCCACTGTGTCTGAGCAGGGCCGTCAGTCTTGTGGCCGCAAAGAGCGGCGGGTCGGTCGTAAAGCCGCCGTTGGGCTCGATGCCCTCGTTCAAGCTCAGCGCCGACAGGGGTCCGCAGTCGTCGCTCACGCTGGGCTTCCAGACGCTGACGGCGCGCAGAGCGTCGAAGTAGCTGTCATCGCCAACGATGCGACCGGCGATCTTCTTCACGCCGACGTGCTTCAGCGCGGTGACGAAGCCGGACAGCGCCGCGGTCTTCAGGTGCAAGGTGTGGCTTTGGTAGCCGACGGTCGACAGGCTGGGGTCGCCGTAGCCCTTGAGATAGATGCGACCGCGGTACACGCCGTCGGCGTCGATTGTGCCGCTGGTGTCGAGGTCGGTCGTGAAGCGATAGCCGGCTCCCCACTCGGCGAGCGCGGTCGCCGCTGTGATGAGCTTCTCGTTCGAGGCAGGCAGCAGCGCCCTGCGCGCCTGCCGCGCGTACAGGAGCCGGGCGCTCGAGAGGTCGTAGACGCAGACACCGGCGCCGGCGAAGCCGTGAGCCTTGAGGATCACCGTGATGCGGGCTTGCAGAGCGGGGTCAGCTACGGGCTTGGCCGCAGCCGTTTCGGGAGGCACCACGGAGCCCTGTGAGGCCACTACTGACGGGGACGGCCTGCTGGAGCTGCCGGCGGCCGTGTCGGAGCGTAGCGCAGTACCGTGTGTCGCACGCCGCGCACGCGCCGAGGTCCTGTGCAAGGCTCGCGCTGCCGCGAGCACACTCGCGGCGGCGATCAGCGCGACGACCAGTGCGAGGATGACCAGTCGTAGGAGTCGCCGCCGGCGCTGCGGACCCGCAGGTCGGTGGAGTCGCCTCATCTCGAGCCGTGGGTAGACCGGCATCGCTCAATGGTAGTGGTGGAAGTGCCCCGCGTCCACGGACTTCTCACAGGGCTCACCGTCTGTCCTGTCAAATCGTCGGTGACGGGCCGGTGGATGAACACATCACCGCCGGTTGTGTGACCCATCAAATCATGCCGAACAGGGCGAGCCTGGCCGACGCGCCGCCGGCACTGACACGACAACCGGCTCTGGCAGTATCAGAGGAAGCGGGCCACTGGATTGGGCCGGGTCGATGTGACCCATCCGAAACTCCGCAAGCGTATCGATGGAAGGTCCCGGGTATGTTGAGGCACTCAATCATTTGTCCAAGATCAGAGAGAGCAAGTCACGCTCACGACGGTACAAACAAAAGGAGACCAGCAGTGAAGAAGATGTGGATTCTGTTCACGAGTCTGGCTGTAGTCCTGACGTTCGGCATCATGGGTACGGCAGTCACCGCTAGTGCTACAAATTCTGTGAGAGCTACAGCTGCCAACGTCGACTTTCGAGGCGTATGGAACAGCGGAACGTGGGTCATTAAGACAGAGAACAGCTCGACAGGCGCCTGCACCGGCACGACGAACCTCGGCAGCGGTTACGCCCTCACCGATTGTGTTGTGACCGGGGACTCCTACGTCCTCACGATTACCGACACGGTCTCCGGGGCGACGTCGCCCTGGTACTACTCCTACAACTCCGGCACAATCGATGGAAACACCGCGAACGGAACGTGGCACGACACCAACGGGGCTGGAGGGAGCGTAGCGTTCCTACGGTCGCCCTCCGCTAGCACCACGACGATCACGGCGAAACCGACAAAGGTGACAGAGGGCGCTTCTGTCTCCTACTCAGTTCATGTCTCGTCTGGATACGGACCCCCGAGCGGCAAGGTGCAGGTGAAGATCGGGAAGACACTGCTCGGCACGATCAAGCTGACGAAGGGCGCTGGCTCCTGCCGGACGACGAAGACCCCAGCGGGCAAAGGTGAAGTGGTGACAGCCTCCTATGCAGGCTCGCCTCTCCCACCTTTCAAGGCATCCAAGGGGTCGACTCACGTCACCGTCGTCAAGTGAGATGTCACTCTGAAGGTGGAGTTGACCAGTGAAGATGTCCCCGGCACGCGTTACTGTGACGATCGTACTGAACCCTGCCTGTCGGTCTGACTGAGGATTTGCCTGACCTCGTGTCATCAGCGGGATCTGTCGACCCGCCGGCGGGGCTCCGTCCATCGTGCGCGCGGCCGGAACGGGCGGCCGTGACCTGATAGGAGCCTGCGCCCCAGGCGCCCATCTTCTCAGTCTCTGCTCAGCTGAATCTCATTGAACACTCACCTTGGCAGAGCATAGTGACCGCTGTTCACGTTCCCAGTGCGGTCCCCCAGCCGCACAGATCTCAGCCGGCCCAGTGCCGCTGGGATCCGCACACAAGGGCCTGCCGCCTCTCCCTTCTGGCGGCAGGCCCTTTGCCTTCTCCTTGAGACGACACGGCTCCGGACACCGATGCGGTGCATCCGCCGCACCGCTTCCGTGCTTGTGGTGCGCCCATCCTCGTCGCTGGAGATGTTGGCCAGAGCGATGGTGTTCTCCCAAGGAGAGGAGCGCCATGCAGGGTCACATCAGAAGCAGAGGCAAGCGAAGCTTCGAGTACATCGTCGATGTCGGCATGGCCCAGGCACAGCGCTGCCAGAGCTGCGGTCGCAGGTTCTGGGTGGAGCGCAAGCTCAAGGAGAGCTGTCCTTCCTGCGGCGGCAGGCTCTCAGAGACAGAGGAGCGCCGGCGTGAGACCAAAGCCGGCTTCAGGACGCGCAAGGAGGCCCAGGCGGCGATGAGCAAGGTACTGGTCAGTGTCGAGGAACACAGCTACGTGACACCGACCAAGCTCACTGTGCGCGAGTACCTGCGCAAGGAGTGGCTGCCGGCCATCGAGGCGACGATCAGAGCGACGACCTACCGCAGCTACGTGCAGCACGTGGACTGCCACATCTGTCCGCACATCGGCCCGGTGAAGCTCGAGAAGCTCACTGGGGCGACCATCAACGGCTTGTACGCCAAGCTCGCACAGAGCGGCAAGCGCGATGGCAGAAGCGGCCTCTCGGCGCTTACCATCCGCCACGTGCACGCAGTACTCCACCGGGCACTGAAGGACGCCGTTAGATGGGGGCGGCTGACGCGAAACCCGATCGAGGCCGCTGATCCACCGCGGGTCGCTGGCTCTGGCCACGAGATGAAGACCTGGAGCGGTGCCCAGCTGGCAACGTTTCTCGAGGCGACCAGAGACGATCGTCTGCATGGTCTCTGGCATCTTCTGGCTCTGACCGGCATGAGAAGAGGCGAAGCCTTGGGATTGAGATGGGAAGACGTCGATCTCGAGCAAGGCAGGCTCTCCGTGCGCCGCGCCTTGATCCCTAACGGCAAGACAGTGGTTCTCAGCGAGCCCAAGACTGCCCGTGGGCGAACAGTCGTCGCTTTGGATCCGGGAACGGTCGATGTGCTCAAGGCTCAGGCGGCCAAGCAGCTCGAAGAGCAGCGAGAGTGGAACGACAGCGCAAGCGACTCAAGCTACATCTTCACGAAAGAAGACGGCACGGCTTACCACCCCGAGGTGGTCAGTCGCTTCTTCCGTCAGGCAGTCAAGCGCGCCCTGCTGCCCGAGATCAGGCTGCATGATCTCAGGCACACGCATGCCACGCTGGCGCTGCGCGCCGGCATCCATCCCAAGGTGGTCAGTGAGCGCCTCGGACACGCCACCGTCTCGATCACCTTGGACACCTACTCACACGCCATCCCGGCGATGCAGGAGGAGGCAGCAGCGAAGATCGCCGAGCTGGTCTTTGCCGCAAAGTGACCTGCGGCGCGCGCTCCCTGCCTGGTCCCACTCAGTTGCCCGAGAGCAGCCCCCAATGATCCCTACTCTGGGCTGAGAAGGTCTTCAGCCCGAACACCGAGAAAGCCCCGTTGTTCGCTGCCCAGCGCGGGTGGGCGGCCAGGTAGGCGGCGGCGTGGAAGTGGTCGCCGCTGGCATGACCCCAGCAGGCCCATGAGGAGAGGCCCTGGAGGGCCATGCTCTCGGTCGTGACCTTGCCGTCGGTCGCGCCCTCTGGCGCGAGCACCCAACTGTCCCAGCTGAGCAGCCCCGGTGTGGCGTGCTCGGGCTCGCCACAGAGATCTCTGGCGTCGGGCAGTTTCTTGCCCAAGTAGGTGTCGTAGGTGTCCGACTCCATAGTCATGCCGACGTTGGCGTCGATCCGGCCGTAGTACTTGTCCTTGAGCTGTCCCCAGCGGATGTAGCGCGCGTAGTCGACCACGGCGGGCTTGTACGGGTCGGCGATCTTGCCTTCTTCGGCCCGCGTCTTGGGTCCCCAGTCGAAGTTGGAGGAACCGAAGAAGCCGTTCCGTGTCTCGTTCAGGTCGTAGACCTTGCCGCCGAGCTGCAGCGAGGCGATGGTGCCCGTCGCATCACCGATCAGCCACTCGTTCGAGTAGGCCCCGTTGTTGCCGTGGGTCAGCGTATGGACGGCCTGGGCGACTGTCGAGTCGTACTGAGCGGCCTTACGCGCCCTCACAAAGACGGGGATGCCGGTCGGTGTGTACTTCGTGTCGGCCAGCGTGGTTTCGGTGAGCAGCAAGCCGGCGCTGTTCTCGTACCAGTCCTCGCCACTCCAGATCTGGCCGCCGCACGACTGATAGGAGAAGGCGTAGCCCTTCGTCGGGTGGACGTAGAACATGACGTTGTAACAGAAGCAGCCGTCGTAGTAATCCCACGTGTCGTGACCCATGACGGGTTTGCCGTCGGTGGTCGCGTCGCCGGTCGCGATGAAGGCGGAGCAGCCGCCCCGCTTTCGGGACACGAGGGTCGTCCTTTCCGCCGTCAGCGCCGAGTTGGTCTTGGGCAGAAGCTTGGCATAGCAGGCCTCGTCGGCCCAGGCGTTCGCAGAGACGACGTCCCACAGTGTGTCGTGCCTGTAACCGGCGGCATGCATGCCGGCGGCGATGCCGCGCAGCTCCTGCTGATACTCGGCTGGCACGCGCGGCCAGATGTAGTGCTGCGCCACCTCATCGCTGACCCGGCGGTAGTCGCTGCCGGGCGCACCGACGTCGACCCGGATGCCGTAGTCCGCGGACTGCGCCGTCAGGTAGCCGTTCTGAAAGCCGATCTGGTGCGGGCTGCCCTGCAAGTGCACGACGATCCAGCCGTTGCTCGCTGCCACACTCGAGCCCTTGAGCAGAGCCGCCACCGCCGCTGAAGCCGGCGACGGGACCTGCGGCGGAACCAGGTAGGGAGCAAAGGCTGCGGCAGCCGAGGGGGCGGCACTCGCTGGCCCGCCAAGCAGTGCAAATGCCATACCGGCTCCCAGAAGAAGTCTCGTCGCGCGATTCATGGTGACACCCCTCGTGTAGGTTCCTGGACTGACCGAGTGACATGCGCACAAAGGTGGCTGACCAGCCCTCGTTCAGTGGTCCGCTCTCCATGATAGTGCGAAAGCCGGTTCTTGTGTGAGTGCCGGCGCGAAGCCTTTCGGCGAGAAGCCCGGTCAGATGATCGTCTCCGGTGCTGACGCCGCGTCCCAAACTGTCACGCGCCTGCCGGAGCCACAGTGTCATCTAGGTACCGGAACTGCACATACAAAGTGGCGCCGGACATCGGCAGCATTGTCGGCAATCGGCCTTGGTGCAGCTGGCGACGGCTCGCTAGAAAGCGGCGGTTTCCAGGAGAGTCAGCTTGGAGGCGGCGACCGGAGTCGAACCGGTGATGGAGGTTTTGCAGACCTCTGCCTTACCACTTGGCTACGCCGCCCCGCGTGAAGCGCCGTGCAGGCGCTCGTGCCTGCGCGCCACACCTGCGCGGCCGGCGTGGCGAACGTCATGATAGGTCAGCCGGCCCAGCGCAGGCAAGCAGCCGGGCTCGAGCGCCTACCCCTGGTCGCGCAGGTCGAGCACACGCTTGACCGTGCCGCCGCTCGTGCGCTCGGGCTCGCCGCCGGCCGTGTGCGCAGCCGCGCCGCCGGCCGTACGCTCGGCCATGCCGGCCGCGCGCTCGATGGCGCCGGACTCCACGAGCGTGACGCTCGCCCGCAGGCCCAGAGCCGACTGCAGCTTGTCGGCGACCGAGTTCTGGAACGCCAGCATGTCGGGCATCACGTCGGTCATCACGCTCTCTTCGACCTCGAGGCGCACTTCGAGGTCGTCGGCGTTCTGCTTGCGGTCGATGACGATGAGGTAGTGCGGTCGCGCGCCTTCGATCTGCGCGAGCACAGCCTCGATCTGAGCGGGAAAGACGTTGACGCCGCGGACGATGAGCATGTCGTCGGTGCGCCGGCGCACCTTGCTCATGCGCACCAGGGTGCGCCCGCACGCGCACGGCGCCGGGTCGAGCGCCGTGAGGTCGTGGGTGCGGTAGCGCAGCACAGGGAGCGCCTCTTTGGTAAGCGTCGTGATGACGAGCTCGCCTTCCTGGCCGTACGCGAGCGGCTCTGCGGTCGCCGGGTCGACGACCTCGAGCAGCAGATGGTCCTCGTTGACGTGCAGGCCGCAGGCACACTCGCACTCGCCGGCCACGCCCGGGCCCATCACCTCGGAGAGGCCGTAGTTGTCGGTCGCGCGCAAGCCGAGCTTGGCCTCGATCTCGGCCTTCATCTTGTCGGAGCACGGCTCGCCGCCGAACAGCCCCAGCCTGAGCTTGAGCGACGGGACGTCGACGCCCGCGACCTCGCCCTCCCCAGCGAGGAAGAGCGCATACGACGGCGTGGAGACGAGGACCGTGGTGCCGAAGTCCTGCATCATGCTTAGGTGACGCTCAGTGCGCCCGGCGCCGGCCGGGATGATGGTGGCGCCGATGCGTTCGATGCCGTAGTGCAGGCCCCAGCCGCCGGTGGACATGCCGTAGGGGAACGCCATCTGCACGAGGTCGCCCGGTTTGACGCCGGCCGCGGCGGCAACGCGAGCCGTGAGCTCGGTCCACGTGTTGATGTCGCCGCGCGAGTAGCCCACCACGACCGGCTCGCCGGTCGCGCCCGAGGACGAGTGCACGCGCACGACCTCGTCGAGAGGCAAGGCGAACATGCCGAAGGGCGACGTCTGCCTCAGGGCGCTCTCGTCGGTGAGCGGCAGACGGCGCACGTCGTCGAGGCTGCGCACGTCACGCGGCCGCACCCCCGCCTCGTCCATGCGGGCGCGGTAGTACACGCTGCGCTCGTATGCCCACGAGGTGGTCATCTGGAGGCGGCGCAGCTGCAACTCCTGCAGCGCCGCCCTCTCCATGCACTCGTACTCGGGGTTCCAGATCATGGTCCCTCCCCTTCCCCGCGCCATGTGCCGAGGTAGATCGTCTGCACGGACTCGTCGGCGAGCAGCTCAGCCGACGACCCTTCCAGCTCCATGCGCCCTGTGCGCATGACGTAGCCGCGATCGGCGTGCCTGAGCGCCAGCCGCGCTTCCTGCTCGACGAGCAGGATGGTGATGCCCTGGGCGCGCAGCGCGTCGAGCGCGGCAAAGATCTCGGCGATCACCTTGGGAGCCAAGCCGAGCGAGGGCTCGTCGAGAAGCAGCAGCCGCGGCTGAGACATGAGCGCGCGGGCGATGGCCAGCATCTGCTGCTCGCCGCCCGAGAGCGTCGCCGCCGGCTGGCTCGCGCGCTCCTGGAGCACCGGAAAGAGTGCGTGCACCCGGACCAGCGCATCCGCGCCTTCGCGGCGCCGCTCGCGCGGCGCGCCATACGCGCCGAGCGCCAGGTTGTCGCGCACCGTCATGGGGCCGAACAGGAGTCTGCCTTCGGGTACCAGCGCGACACCACGCCGGACGAGACGCTCTGGCCGCGGCGCGTTGAGCCTGTCGCCTTCGTAGCTCAAGGTGCCCGCCCGCACGGGCACGAGGCCGACGATGGTCTTGAGCAGTGTGCTCTTGCCGGCGCCGTTGGCGCCGATCACCGCCACGAGCTCCCCGGCGGCGACGGCAAGGTCGACGCCGTGCAGCACCTCGATGCGACCGTAGCCGGCGTGGACGCCGTCAAGCTCGAGCAAGGCGCCCGCGTCAGGCATCGTCGCTGTCCTCACCAAGATAGGCGGCAATGACCGCAGGGTCCTTCTGGATCATCCGTGGCGGTCCCTCGGCGATCTTGCGACCACGATCGAGCACGACGATCTCGTCGGACACCTCCATCACCAGCCCCATGTCGTGCTCGACGACGACCACTGTGACGCCGCCGTCGCGCACGCGCTCGAGCGTGCGCACGAGCTCGCCGGTCTCGCCGGCGCTCAGGCCGGCGGCCGGCTCGTCGAGGAGGAGCAGCCGAGGCTTGGTCGCCAGCGCCCTGGCCATCTCGACCAGGCGCCGGATGCCGGCCGGCAGGTCGAAAGCCGGCGTGTCCAGCCACTCCTCGATGCCGATGAGCCGCAGCAGGCGGCCGGCCTCTGCTCGGGCATCACGGTCCTCGCGCGCCGATGACGGCAGGCGCAGCATCGCCGCCGCGAAGCCGCGGCGCTGATGTGCCTGACAACCGACCATGACGTTCTCGGCGGCCGTGAGCTCGTCGAAGAGCTGGGTGTTCTGGAACGTGCGCGCCACGCCGATCAGCACCGTGTCGCGCGGCTTGCGCCCGACCAGCTCGCGGCCGTCGCAGCGCACCGAGCCGGCCTCGGGTCGGTCGTAGCCGGTGAGCGTGTTGAACAGCGTCGACTTGCCGGCCCCGTTGGGACCGATGACCGCCTTGATCGTGCCTTCGAACACGTCGAACGAGACGGCGTCGACCGCGGTCAGGCCGCCGAAGCGCTTGGTGACCTCGCGTATCTGCAACAGGCTCACGCCGTTCCCACCCCCTTGCGACGGCGCCGCCATGCGCCGGCCAAACCTCGCGGAGCGAGGACAACCACCAAGACGATCGCCAGCCCGTAGATGTCCTGCTGGTAGGTCTGCAACTTGCTGGCGGCCGCCTGAGGCAGGCCCGGGATGAGCGAGTCGAGGTACTGGACGAAGGTAAGCAGCACGGCAGCGGCGAGGGGTCCCGTCAGGGAGCCCGAGCCGCCGAGGACGGTCATAGCCACAAACCCGATCGACGTGGTCAGCGTGAAGCTGCTCGGCGAGACGAATCCCACCACCCCGGCGTAGAGCGCGCCGGACAGCCCGGCCAGCAGAGCGCTGAGCACGAAGGTGCGCACCTTGACGCTCACGATGTCGACTCCCGACGCTTGGGCCCCCAGCTCGCTCCCGTGCACAGCGCGCATCGCGCGGCCGGGCCGCGCCGACGTGAGGTTGTAGGCCACGATCACGGCGACGGCGACAAAGGCCCAGACAAGCCAGAACAGCGACGCGGCGCTGCGCAAGACGACCGGCCCCAGCGACGGGAAGGGGATGCCGCCGCGTCCGTTGACACCTCCGGTCACGCCCACGGCCTCAACGAAGACGAGCGACATGAGCTGGCCGAAGCCGAGCGTCGCCATGGCGAGATAGTGGCCCTTCAGGCGCAGGCTGGGCAGGGCGAGGATGAGGCCGCCGGCGCCTGAAAGCGCGCCGGCGGCCACGATGGCCACCAGCCAGGGCAGGTGCAACGTGACCGTGCAGTAGGCACAGGTGTAGGCGCCGATACCGACGAAAGCCGCATGCCCCAAGGAGATCTGGCCGGCATAGCCGAACAGCAGCGCCAGCCCGACGACCACGAGGGCGTTGAGGCCGGCGAACGTGTAGATCTGCAGGTAGAAGGGGCTGGTCACCACGAGCGGCACGCACGCGACCAGCACGGCGGCCACGAGCACCGCCAGCGCGCGAAGGGTCCGGCCCATGCTCACACCTTCTCCCGGCCCGACCCGCCGAACAGGCCCTGGTGACGCACGAACAGTACGAGCAGCAGGATGATCAGGGCGACGCCGTCCTTGTACGTCGGGTCTATGTACCCGGCTGTAAGACTCTCGAGGATGCCCAGCACCAACCCACCGGCAACGGCCGCCGCCGGGTCGCCCAGCCCGCCCAGGATGGCGGCGGCGAACCCCTTCACGGCCACGCCGGAGCCCACCTGGAACGAAGTCTGCGTGAGCGGCGCCACGGCCAGTCCGGCGACCGCGCCGAGTGCAGCGGCCAGCGCGAACGAGGCCGTGACCATGGCACGGGCATTGATGCCGACCAGACGGGCAGCGTCGCGGTGCAGGGACGTGGCCCGCATGGCGCGGCCGAACATCGTCCTGCGGTAGAGCAGCGCCAGGCCGGCGACCGCCAGCGCCGTGAGGCACCAGATCCAGATGGTCTGGCGCTCTACGGCCGCGCCGAGCACCTTCAACGACGGTCCGGCGGTGAACGTGGTGAGCGAACGCGTGTCGGGCCCGAACACGTGCAACGCGAGCTGGCTGAACAGCACCGAGCCGCCGATCGTCACCATGATGATGCGCAGCGGGTCGCCGTCGCCGATCGGCCGCACGGCGACGAGCTCGAACACAGCGCCGATCAAGGCCGTCGCCAGCACGGCCGCCAAGGCCGCCAACGGCAGCGGCAGGCCGGCCCCGACGAAGGCCGCGCCGAGCATCCCCCCGAGCATGAAGAACTGGCCCTGGGCGAAGTTGATCGCCCCAGTGGCGGCATACACCATGGTGAAGCCGAGGGCGACGAGCGAGTAGATGGCCCCGTTCTTCAGGCCGGCTATGAGGAACTGCAGGAGCTCGGTCACGGCGCGCGTCCTCCGGTCACGGCGAGCATTCTATACAGGGCCCGCCGACCGAAACGACGCGACCCCCGGGCTTGCGAGCAAGCCCGGGGGTCGCGTGTGCTCACCCGCGTGTCACTTGGCGAGCGTCCACTTGCCGTTGACGATCTCGTACATGACCAGCGCCTTGGGGGTCATACCGTTGTGGTCGGTCGGCGAGAAGGTGAAGTCGCCACTGATGCCGACGTATCCGCTGGTCTGCTCTATAGCGTCGCGCAGAGCCGCCGCGGTGACGTCGCCACTCACAGTCTTCGCCGCGTCGGCCAGGATGTGGATGGCGTCGAACGCGTGACCCGCGAACGTGGTGGGGGCGGCGCCGTAAGCCGCCTGGTAGGCAGTGATGAAGGCGGTCGCCTGCGTGTAGCCGGCGCTGCCCTTGCCGTACGCTGCCGGGACGAGGATCTTGCCGGCGGGGAACTTCACTCCGTTGGCGGCCGCGCCGGCGCCCTGGATGAACTGCAGGTTGCCGTTGCCGTGGCTGCCGTAGAGCGGGATCTTCATACCGAGGTCCTGCATCTCCTTGGCGATGATCGTGCCCTCAGGACCGGCGGTCCACATGAGCACCGCCTGCGCGTCCGTGTTCTTGATCTTGGTGAGCTGGGCGGTCATGTCGGTGTCGCCGGGGTTGAACGTCTCGCTGTCGACGACGGTCATGCCCATCTTGGGGGCAGCGGCCTTGATCACTGCCAGACCGTCGGCGCCGAACCCGCCGGTGTCGGTGATCGCGCCGATCTTGGTGATGCCGTGCTTCTTCAAGTAGTCGAACGTGAACGGCACCACGACGGAGTTGGGCCACGCCGTGGCGAACACAAGCTTGTCGACCGGGTTGGTGATGGGCGTGGCGGCCGCCATCGAGATCTCGGGGATGCCGGCGCGGTCGATGTTGCCGCGGATCGCCATCGTGGTGCTGCTGCCCGTGGGGCCGAGGATGGCCACGACATGGTCCTGAGTGATCAGCTCGCTCGCCGCGGCGACCGCCTTGGCGTCGTCGGTGCCGTCATCCTTGATCATGAGGTCGATCTGCTTGCCGTTGATGCCGCCGGCGTCGTTGATCTTCTTGACTTCCATATTGAGCGTGTTCTGCTCAGGCTGGCCGAGGGCCGCATAGGACCCCGTGAGCGAGACGATGGCGCCGACCTTGATAGACCCGTTGCTCGACGAGTTGCTGCTCTTCTTGCTCCCGCAGGCGCCGATGAATATGGCGAGCGAGACCGCCAGTGCGGCGATGAGCATCGCCATCGAGAGCTTGAGAGTACGTCCGCGCATTTCCCCTACCTCCAGTAGTCCCTTCGCATTGTGGGGAGACCACCAGCGACTGGACCGACCCCCCCAAGGTGGTGCGCATAATAACACGCGCTCGCGCGCGCTGACGAGGGGGAGTATGCGCACGAGGAGACACTGGAGCGAACGAGGAGACACTGGAGCGAACGAGGAGACACTGGAGCGGGTGAAGGGACTCGAACCCTCGACCTTCTGCATGGCAAGCAGACGCTCTAGCCGACTGAGCTACACCCGCAGCGAGGAGTGATTATACACGACGGCTGCGGAGGCGGCGCAAACCGTGCTGGGCGGCCGGCGGCGGCAAAGCCAGCCGGCGCCAGCGGGGCTAGCGCGCAGCGCCGTCGATGGCCTGGTTCACCAGCCGGTCGGCCTCGGCGTTCTGTTCGCGCGGGATGTGGCGCAGCTCCACATCGGCGATCTGATGTAGCAGGCGGCTCGCCTGGTCGTGGAAGCCGCGCAGCACGGTGTCCTTCACTCGGTACTGCCCGTTCAGCTGCTTGACGACCAGCTCGCTGTCGGCGAACACGGTCAGCCGGCGCACGCGGTGGTCGAGAGCCATCTGCAGGCCGGCCACCAGCGCCTGGTACTCGGCCACGTTGTTGGTGGCCTCGCCGATGTAGTCGGCCAGCTCCTCGACCAGGTCGCCGTCGGCGGTGAGCAGGCGCGCGCCTATGCCGGCAGGGCCGGGGTTGCCGCGCGCGCCGCCGTCCACGTACAGGTGCACGTGGTCGTCCTCGTGGTTGTGCGCGCGCTCGTGCGCCACAGGCTCGTCCGAGAGCGCCCACACGCCGGGCTCGCGCCGCTGGAACTCCACCTCTACCCCCTTGCTCGCCAGCACATCGGCGAAGCCTTCGGACCAGCGCTCCAGCGCCTCCTCTTCGGCCACCTCGTGCGGCACCTCGATGAGTGCCAGGCCGAGGCCGGCCGCCTCCTGCGCCTGATGGTACTTGAGGTCGCCGGTGATGAGCACGTCGGCCACGCCGGCCGCGGCGGCCACCAGCGAGCCGCCCGAACCGGGCAGGCAGGCGACGCGGTGCACGGAGCGCCGCGCGTCGCCGGCAAAGCGTACGTGCGGCAAGCGGAAGAGCGCCGCCACATCGGCCGCCAGGCGGCCGATGTGGCGGCGCTCTTCCGC
>Ga0247847_1000122_pt1 | contig 24458 bp, 19 predicted proteins | sample PFST25metaG_FD_186002 | JGI IMG/M metagenome (GOLD analysis project Ga0247847, IMG submission 186002) | Peat soil microbial communities from Stordalen Mire, Sweden - P.F.S.T25 | ecosystem: Environmental > Terrestrial > Soil > Wetlands > Peat | place: Sweden: Norrbotten County, Stordalen Mire...
GGTCTTAATCCGATGTTGGCTTAGATACTCCATTAAAGAGTCAAATACGTCCAACATCAACTCGATTCTCATCTTCTTTCGATCAGATATCACCCCTCCAAATGTCAAACCAGCATGACTGCAAAAAATGTCATCCGCGATATTTGCGGGCATGAGAGCGACTAAATCGTCTTCTTCAAAAAAAAGAAGCGATGAATCTAGGAACCTGTCTAAGTGGTAATCCATGTAATCTCGAAAGAAAAGAAAGCTCCCGTTATTGGAGTTACGAACGAAATCATCCCATCGAGATTTATAGCTTGATTCATACCGAACGACTTCAATCATGCTATCGACGCTTCTTTGCCTTTTAGTGAGCATATTCGAAACAGGACGCAAAATCAATCTTGTTGGACGTCCAGAGCGTGATTCTGCGTTTATATATGTATAATCCTCGCAACCAGTAAACGTTTCCCTGTGAGACCCACTTTTCACATCTATTGTAATAGGCCGTCGATTCGTTTTTGTTATTTCGCTGAAAATATCTCTTGTAGGAGTATGTAGGTTATCCTTCCCCGAGTCAGAGTGTTAACAAACGCCTTCTCTAACCCAAGAGACCTCTTTCATTTTTGAGCACGCTTTATGAATATGAGCCATAATCGACTAATTGTCTTCCTACTCATAAAGCTTGAAACAACTCGCTCATTTAAAGATATTATTATACTATTCGAAGTTATACTATTCGAAGAGGTTAAGAAGGCCGCTTCTTAAATAAACGTTAAAAACAGCACAGAGAAGGTTCGAGGAGGGTGACAGAACAGGGTGCTGATCTGCTATACACACTTCGATTACTCATATTGCCGACATACCAAGAGGACTACTAACCATCGTTTTAAAGGTAATCACGCGCGGTATGCTGCTAGTGATATCAATTGGCGATACCCGAAACATAATAACAAACGAAGTGACGCCTTTTTATTCAAACAAACTGCGCTGGAATGATGGGCTCAAAGAATAGCAATGATCTTTAACTATGATTATGTTAGGAAAAGTGGCAATTATGTGGGGGGCCCTGTCGTTAAAGTCATGGAGAACTGCCTCAATAGGACAGTATTACAAAACATTTAGAGTAGTTTTTCTGAATGTGCAGCGACCACAGTGTAGAAAAGACTGGCTTGCCTGTGCTCGCCACTCATTCTCGTGGATTTCACCATATCGCGTTACAAGGATGCAAAAATGGTTGTTGAGCTGCTTGACAATAAAAAGATGTGGGACCGGTTTGTCGACGCTAGCCCACAAGGATTCCTGTTTCATAAGTGGGACTTCCTTAAGACTGTGGAACGCCATTCGAGGTACCGGTTCGTGCCCTATGGCATATACTCAGGAGAAGAGCTGAGGTGCATATTCCCGTTTTTTGTCGGGCGAAGGCGGGTAATGACTCACATGCTTTCTCCGCCACGAGGCACACAAATATGGTATTTAGGTCCCGCCTTTGATCCGAGCATACAAGCGCTCAAAGCAAGTGCCAAAGAAAAGATCTTCGAGCAAGTAACAGACGAGCTGTGCAGGGAGATCGATAAGATCGCGCCGAATTTCGTTGGTTTTGTCACTGTCCCAAATTTCCTCGACGTACGCTCCTTTATTTGGAAAGACTTCACGGCGCATATAGGGTTCACGTACGCTATTGACTTGGAAAGACCCCTCGATGAGATATGGGCATCATTCTCTAGGCGCTGCAGGCAGAAAATAAAGCGGACGCACGCACACTCACCTGAGATACAACAAACTGATGACGTGCGCCCATTGCTTGACATCTGGCGACCGAGGTTCTCTGAACTCGGCATAGAAGTGCCCCTGCTAAGCGACAGCTATCTCAAGGAGCTTGTGAAGACGTTTCCCCAGGAAATAACCGTGTACAACCTCAGCGTCGACGGAAGCCTCGCAACCGCCACCGCGTGCTGTGCGATGCAAAAGGAGCGGTATTGCATTTGGATCGGTGGCGTTAGTGTGCGCAGGGATCTTGATGTGAATGAATTTCTTGATTGGGAAGTCATTCAACGGGCAAAATCAGCGGGCTTTAAGAAGTTGGATTTATGCGAACCTGGTCCTTCTCGATATAAATCAAAGTTTAATCCGGTGCTAGAACCGTTTTGCTACGTCTCAAGAATTGATGCGTTGGCAAAGATAGCCAGCGTTGCCTATCCAAGGTTAGCCGGCTCAATGCTGAGAGTCAAGCGAATCTTGCATCGGCGTGCTACACACGAACCGGCAGTTCCCAAAGGCAAGCTGTGAGCATGGAAACGGTCGGCGCCGGGACTAGCGGGCCCTAAGAAACCAATAAAGTGAAGCAATGTGAACAAGCGAAACAGCTTTAGCCAGATTCCAGATCGAAACAGGTCAACAAAAAGCGCATGTCTTATGTAGTGTGTAAAAATGGCTGTTGAGTTACTTGACGATAAAAAGAGATGGGACCAGTTTGTCGAAACTAGCCCAGAGGGATTATTATTTCACAAGTGGAACTTCCTTAAGGCCGTTGAGCGAAATTCGAAGTACCGATTCGTGCCCTATTGTGTATACTCAGGAGAAGAGCTGAGATGCGTATTTCCGTTTTTTATTTGGCGAGATCGCTTCGGACTGACTAATATGGGGTCACCGCCGCCCATCGACACACAATTGTGGTATTTAGGTCCAGCTTTTGATCCGAGCGTGCAGGCGCTCAAGGCAATTACTAAGGAAAAGATCTTCGAGCAAGTAACAGACGAGCTGTGCAGGGAGATCGATAAGATCGCGCCGAATTTCGTTGGTTTTGTCACTGTCCCAAATTTCCTCGACGTACGCTCCTTCACCTGGAAGAAGAGGTATAGGGGGTACTTGAGGTTTACGTACGCGATTGACTTGGAAAGACCCCTCGATGAGATATGGGCATCATTCTCTAGGCGCTGCAGGCAGGAAATCAAGTACGTGCACGGACACTCACCTGAGATACAACAAACTGATGACGTGCGCCCATTGCTTGACATCTGGCGACCGAGGTTCTCTGAACTCGGCATAGAAGTGCCCCTGCTAAGCGACAGCTATCTCAAGGAGCTTGTGAAGACGTTTCCCCAGGAAATAACCGTGTACAACCTCAGCGTCGACGGAAGCCTCGCAACCGCCACCGCGTGCTGTGCGATGCAAAAGGAGCGGTATTGCTATTGGATTGGCAACGTTAACGCACGAAAGGATCTGAGTGTAACCGATTATCTCGTATGGGAAGTCATTCAACGGGCAAAATCAGCGGGCTTTAAGAAGTTGGATTTAGGCGAAGTTGACGCGCCTCTCTCTCGATATAAATCAAAGTTTGATCCGGTGCTAGAACCGTTTTGCTATGTGGATAGATTCGACAGGGTGGCCAACACGATCTATTCAGCGTTTAACATAAAAGAGGGCTTGGCTCAAAAACTGAGGAGGTTCAGAAACTAGTCGCAAGACATTGCCTCCGCTTCTTTTTCAGGAGATATTAGCTCAAAGAGTGTAGCTCTGCCATCTAATTGCATTTTAGTTCCCAAGCAGGGTCAATCGTCAGCTGAGTCGCGGAATGAAGTTTCACGCCGTTGTGATATGGTCACTACCTTCTCCAGCGTGATTGAGCCACCAGAGTATTGATTGCGGTCCTTTTGTTGCGCTTGCAATTGCTTCCTAAAAACGTCATGCTCTCGAATGTAATCCTCTTCATCGAAATAATCTGACACCAAGACCAAGCAAACGGAGCCTGAAGAAAAATTATCGATTTCACGCCATACCATCGGCGGGATGTATAAACCGTAATAGGACCGATTCAAGTTATAGCGTTCCTGACTCGATCCCCCATCCAAGATAACGTCAAAGCTGCCAGTCGCTGCGATGATGAACTGATGCAGTTGCTTGTGCGCGTGTCCGCCTCGCGACTCTCCACCTGGAACGTCGTAGAGGTAGTAGACTCGTTTGATCTCGAACGGTACGTGGCGATTCTCTTCAATGAACGTCAGATTGCCTCTCACATCTTCAACTTTCGGAAGTTGAATTATCCGACCTATTTCTTCGGGCATGGTTCACATCTAAGCTTTTATCAGTCTCGCGGTTGAAGCAATCCGAAAATCAACCGGTTTTGACCATGAGTTGTTCCGAATTTATATATAACTACGGCATACACAGCGAGGGCGATGATTATAATCGGCGTCAATGAGGCATTTTCGAAAACAATAGTGCTGAAACAACCCCAATGATAAAAGGTGGCATGCTCGGCCTTTGACTTAAAGTATAGCCGTATCGTCCCAAGAAAAAGAGGGCCAAAGCAAGCCTAAAGGCTTCCGTGACCACTGTGCAAATGATGCACCAAAGTAACCCTTCTTCGGGATAAGCAAAACGTTCAGGGCCACGTTAACGGCGACTGCAGACCTTTACGTTGAAGCTGCATTTTAACAACTTGTTGGAAGTCCACCGCAGTTAAAACCTCACTCCACCACGCAAAGGAAGGTTACAGCTATCCAACCGTAAGACTATTACGGATTTAAGAGGATACGTGTTGGATACTGACAGATTGCGACTTGCGAAGGGTGTGGCTATGGGATCTTGGTCTCCAATCAATTCAAAAGAAGACTATACTCTTTTCTTAGAAGCAGACATGCGCAGATTAAATATACAAGAATGGACGGCTTTTAGCCGTTTCTATAAAGTCGTATTAGCTTGGCAGCGTTTGTTGAGAAAAGCCGAATATTATCATAACTGTAAAACTTCACTGTCTTGGAGACCCTACAACCTTTATCTTCGACGCAGGCTGCAACAATCAAGCATAAAACTCGGCTTTACCATTCCATTAAACGTTTTTGGGCCGGGATTACATGTGGTCCATTGGGGTACAATTATAGTAAATGGAAATGCAAAGGTTGGGGCAAATTGCACCCTTCACAATTGCACGCATATCGCACAAAAGACGTGGTATTCGGATAAGGCACCTAAAATAGGTGACAACGTGACGATTCTTGCAGGGGCTCGAATACTAGGGGATATAGAACTTGCAGATGACATAATTGTAGGGGCTAACGCTGTCGTCATTGAATCGTTCACTGAACCAGGTATTACTATCGCTGGCGTTCCCGCAAAGAAGATCCGCGATTGAGGCACGAAAGATTTTTTTTTGGACGCCTAAGAGTCACTAATAATGCTCTGTATTCACATCCAACTTACGGGCAAGGCGTAAAAAATCAAAATGATGTTAACTTACCCGACAATCCGCATTGCATTTTGAGAACGGCGATCAATGGGCGAGTGGGACACAGCAAAGATTGAACTCGCGAGAAGATACTTAGATCGCCACCCCCGCGAGCGCCCCCTTGCACCTTTTGTTCGATTTCAATGAGGACCTCAATTCCTTCGGGCACCGTGTAAAAAAAGGTTCAGTATGCGCCGGCGGACCCCTTCGTTCCTGGCGACGACGACATGTTGCCGATAAATGTCCGTGGAAGTGGTCTACTCTACGGTTATGATGCAAAAACAGGTCTTCTGGCTTCGCCGAGCACACTGCTGCGCTAAAGAGCCCGTCGTGAGCGAGGAACACACGCTCAACGTGCCTTCTCCGATTGTCGAATGGTAGTCATATTGCCAAAAAAAAAGCAGTAACTGCAAAAAATAGGCAATACGTTTAACAAAGGTGGGAGTTCAAGGCTGTCAATCAAAATTGTGTTGATGCCGCGCTTTCAAAACACTCGTTGGGGGCTCATCGCAGTAAAATCTCACCCCACCACGTAAAGGAAGGTTATTGCAACCGTAAGACCCTCTCACACATTTTCAAAGCTTGCAGGACTACCGACTCGAAGCTATCAACGGTGCACGATGGGGTACTTGCCTTTCTAGTTGTTATCTCACCTTCTGGAAGCTCCGTAGAAAGGTGCAAAAAAGGTCAGAAAATGCCTCAAAAAATGCTTAATCGTCCGAATTCACACGACAACGTCCTTTAAGCAGACTGCCGCGGATGCAGCTCAAGGAAGCGCCATACAAGATCGAGGGTCGGAATAGGGTTCGCGAATGTTTGTGAGTGTGTGGCGCCAATGACCGTATAAAGGACCACTTCGGTTCCGTTTGAGCCCCCACTATAGGTGGTTTCTGTGACGTTGTTTGTTACTTGTTGTCGTTGGACGGAAACGGTCCTGTCGTGCTGTGCCCAGTAGGAGATGGCGTCGACAGCAGGGGGGACAGGAAAGACGCTCTCATTACGGGTAGTATTGTTGTACGGTACGACCTCATCAGCGGTGCCATGGACCTCAAGAACCGACACCGGTCTGGTCGCGTTACAACCCTCAACGACAGATGTTCCAGCAATAGACGCTATGGCAGCGAAGTCCTCAGGAAAATCGCAGGCAAGACTATACGCAAGCATTCCGCCGTTCGAAACACCAATGGCGTAAACACGCGAATCATTCACGGGGAGTTGACTCTTGAGCTGTACGAGGATGGCCTTAATGAATCCGGCATCATCGACTTTTTGCTGAGAAGACGACCCACAGCAGGACCCTGCATTCCAGGAGTTATTCAGTCCCTGAGGATATACAACAAAAAAACCCTCAGCGTCAGCTTTTTCGTTTAAGTGGCTGACATTTGCAAAGGTTTCAGCGTCGACACCCAAATAGTGGAGCGCAATAACGAGGGGGAGGGAGGTATTTCCATCATACTGAGGTGGAACGTGGAGAACGTATGATCGTGCTAATCCCTGGTACGTTAACGTCACGTGATAATCACCAGGGCGTAGGGGCTGCTCATTTGAGTTTTGCGTAAACGAATAGACCGCAGACGCTGTTACGATTGCAGCGATAACGCCGATATAAACAAACAAAAAGGGCGGGGAACGCATATTAGTACGTGACATACTCAGGTCTTCTATTTAAATGTCTTAGCAGTTCACTGCGGCGGTTGATAACTAATCAAAAAGCAGTCGTTCAACGATCGTTTTTCCGGGATTATGTCGCGACAATTGCACAGCGAACTTCGTGACGTGACTCTTATGATCACCATTTGAACCCAATGAGGTTCCAGTAGTTGAGCCACGCGATAATGGCAAGGGCTGCCCCTACAACGACCGTGTAGTGGATCCTACTAAACGTGGTCCAGTAGCGACACATCCAGGCGAGGACAGCTAAAACTGTGCCCCCAGCGGTGAGGGCGATCGCGATGAGCGGGAGGGCGAGCCAAGCGACGATGAGTGGGGGGATAGTGAGGCTACTTGTGAGATACTGGAATTGCGCTGTACCAATTGCGAAATGAAGGAAGAACGGAATGAGGAAGACAATCCAGTAGAGTATGCCCGCGAAGCCGATAAGCCAGTGCGCAAGAGAAGGAAGGCGAGTTTGCCCCCCTTCGTTTATGTTTTCAGCGTGCCGCCAACGTCGCCAGCGCACGCGGAGCGCGCCTAGAGGCCAGATCGCTGCAGAAGCGAAGACCGCAAGGCAGAGGTAGCCGAGGTTCGTGACGTCGGCGGGGGTGGCGTACGGGGGGAGGCGCTCGTAGTATTGTGGTTCTGCATCTGAGTGGAGATACGTGGATCCGTTGTCAGTCGTAAAGATGAGGTGGTAGCCACCTCCAAACGTTGTATTCCCATCCGGGGCCTCGAACACACGCGGTGCCACCTGCACGAAGTTCCCAGGCACGCCCGACAAAGTAACCGTGCCGTTCGCGTATCCGGTGACGCTGATACTTGAGCTTCCGACGTCTGTTGCCCAAGCACCAAAATACTTGGGGACCGTGGTGTATACGCTCAGCGTACTCTGGTAGGTGCCCGTCAAAGTCTGCGCGTCATTGAAGTTCGCTTGCTTCGGCAGGGGTGGTGTGTAAGGGTAGTAGTGATCAAGAAACTTCTGCGTGAGGTCCTGTAAGGCCAGACCTCCCCCAGTACCGCCTCCCCCAGCACTGTTATAAGAGATGAAAAAACCGACGTTACGCACAGGCAACAGGAAGATCTCGCTGCGGAAATATGCAGTATAACCTGCGTGGCTGATGCTACTCTCGTTGTTCTGGTTGCCCATAAAAAACCCGAGCGCGAATTTTGTGTAGGGATCGGGGGTGAAGTGTGCGCTGTGCATGTCGAGGGCGGTGGAGGTGTTGAGGATACGCGTGCCGTTGTACTCGCCGTTTTGGAGTTGAGCGATCATAAACTTCGCCATGTCGCTGGCGGTGCTGTGGATGGCGCCAATGGGGGCCATTCCGATAGTCCAGTCCTGCGTTTGCTGAAACGCACCATCACTGTAGGCGTACGTCTTCGAGACATTCGCTGCCAACGGCGGCGGCACCGGCTGTTCGATCGTCGTGTTGTTCATGCCAAGCGGCGTGAAGATCTTCTCTCCGACGTACTGGTTGAAAGGAATGCCCGATACCTCCTGGACAATGTAACCGGCGAGGGCAGCACCCCAATCGGAATACGACCAGACCTGCCCCGGTGGCCAGATGCGCGCGGGCATGGTCTGAGCAAGAGTCGCGTCGAGGGGCTGTATGTCCTTAGGATCAGAAACCACTACCCCTTCAGGTTGCGCTTCAAATCCGGCCGTATGGGTCATCAAATTTTCCATGGTCACCGGCTGCCCCGGGTACGTATCAGGGATCTTGAAGTCCCTGAGGTAAGTGTTGACGTCGGCGTGGAGGTTGATCTTGCCCTCCTCGACGAGTTGCATGACGGCCGTCCAGGTGAAGAGCTTGGTCACTGAGCCGATCTCAAAGAGCGTCGCATTCGCGTCGACGGGCGTGTTATTAGCCACGTCGGCGTAGCCGTACCCATTGGCGTAGAAGAGCTTCCCATCTTTGACCACGGCGACCGTTGCGCCGGGGATGTGGTAGGCTGAAAGCTCGTCAGAAATGGTGGTGTTGAGAAAGGAAGCGAGTTCAGTGACGTTTTGGGGCCCACGAGTCGTGCTATTCGCTGAGAGGAGAGCAGGAGGGGGGGCTTGCTGGGCGGCACATAGGCACGGAGCGAGTCCTGCTGCGAGAAGCATTAGTATGAGCGCAAGTGTGACTACAAGTGATTGAGTAGGTGACTTCTCTCGTTTTTTTTTGCCGCCGTCTTTTGCTTCAAGCTTTATCATGGATGCGCTAAAAAAACGGAGATGACAAGACGTCAGTAGAACTGAAATTATAGAATTATTGAGCGTTTGGCAGTATCGTAAACTGAATATTTCCCCGCACTGCCATCAATCCCTCTTCTCCGCGTGATCTCTACGGAAGGCTACATGAATTGTTAAACATAATAAATAGATTCCTTGCATCACTCATTTTCGTCATTCGATTAGCGCAAAAACCTATATCATGGTTGAATACATGCCAAAAATACCGATCTTAGAGGTGATTGTGATTAAATCTCTCTCTGTTTGCATGATAACCTGCTGGTACCGTAATCTTTCTCCGGCCAATTATGGAGGGAATCTTATTGATGCATTAATGAGAAGAGGGGTTTCAGTTAAGGTTGTAACAAGTCATTGTGTGTGTAAATATAAATATCGCGGCTCTTCTTCCCTTTTTGATGGCAAATACTGTCTCGTTACCTCTCCCTTTGATTCTTATGGAGATGCACCTAACCGATCCAGCATTCGACGCTTTGTCTATCTTACAAGCAGAGTTCCTATGGGATTGCGCTATGCAAAGCAGTGCAAAGACTCCGATATACTGCATTACCAACAATCCTCAAGTGAATCATTCGGGGAGCTGCCCCTTCTCACTCTTCTCACACAAACGACAGTGCCGCATAAGGTGGTAACCATTCATGATCTGAGTCCCCCTCCCCTAGCTAGGTTGCTTCACCTTCACCGAGTGTATAACTATGCTGATGCTGTCATTGTTCAGTCTAGGCGACTAAAAGTTCGCATGCTGGAGGCTGGAATTCCGGAAGATAAAATTCATCTGGTATGTCACGGCGGTCATCAAGTTGATCTCAAAGGACTGGTGAGGACCAGAGTAGCTTATTTTGGGGAACCTTTAGAGTACAAAGGTTTCTTTACCCTTCTCAAAGCGCTTCGAATCTTACGAGATCAGGGGATCAAGATTAATCTAGAAGTGTACGGTATCTATGCAGATGAGGCAGAACAAGCAGCAAAAAATGAGGCTAGACGGAATAACGTGGAGGATCAGATCAAGTGGCATGGTAGGTTGAGTGAAATAGAATTTGATGAAAAAATGCAGGAGAGCGTCTTCACATTCGCCGTCTATACTGAACCGGTTTGGCAGAGCGCTATTATTACACGAGCTATGATGAATGGCACTCCGGTGATCGCGACCTCCCTTGGGGGTAGTTCAGAATATTTAGGTGATACGGGCACGTATGTCCCCCCGAGTGACCCGTCCGCTCTTGCCTTTGCTATGCGTTCCCTTCTCGAGAACAGGACCCTGCGGGAGGATCTTGGAAAAATGGCCCGACAACGAGCGCTTCAGTATTTGTCCTGGGATGCCATAGCAGAAAAAACCATTCAGATATATCAGTCCGTGATTGACACGTGAAATATTGAATGTTTTAGGACTCTTTTTTGCCTCTCCTTGTGAAGCGCGAACGTATTTCTGATATATTATAGCAAGCAACGACGTATTTGAGATGAACGATTAGGAAAACTGCGTGTCAGCCGCTAATCAGCGTCCGTTCTGACAGCATCGGGTGGCTAAGGCTGCTTTTTTGCGCTTGGATCTTGAACTCTTCTTAGAGAATAACGAGGTAATACAATCAGCTTCGTGCGGAGCCCTAAATCTGCTAAAATCTACTTGCACAAGATGCTGCATCAACTTGCCATTACCACTACTAACCAAAGAAATGCTACGTCTCCCGGTCCGCGCCCGGTCAGCGATGACTACGCGCCGAGCCTCACGTGTTGTGGACAACCCCCAGAACTTCCGCAACCTGCGCCAGTACGGTCATACCCAGCTGACCGTTTTCAGAGCAGATGATGATGAAATCTTGTCAATCGTATCTGATGGCGTGTGGTAAGGTCCGTGCGACTCTTAAAATGAACGTTTACGACCTGCGATTTTTTTAGTGCCCTCCTTTTTCAGTTTTCCGATTATGGCATTGCTAAGCTGCACGCGATATCACCCCCACACTCAAATAGCCCGACACTACAACGACGGCCTCACTTGACGCGTTTGCAATTAGGCAAGTAGCAACGTAACGAAAGATGGCGCCCAAGTGCGCTTCAACATTACGCTAACTTCTCTAATCTCGCGACTTGTTTTTTTTAATCTAGTTCAGAATGAAAGCCCGAGTTTAGCAATGTGCCCCTCTGGATGATCGGGTTTTTTCACTTATTTGCTTTATCACTGCCTAATGCGCCCCCCAAACTGTGTTATGTTCGCGCGTGCTCTGAGTTTCGGATTATGCACTGTCAACTGATCTTAACTGACGGAGGAGTTGCACGATTCCGATAAAGAGCTCTTTGTCTAATAAAAAAAGGACCACTGAATAGGTCAATAGGCTTGCAGCTGTCACGATGGCTAGTATGGTCAAGTCTTGTGTGACCCCCAGACTCTCGAGCGAGATTTGAAGGAGAAACGCAACAATCCCTAGCGCGAAGGCTGCCAATGTAACTGACCACAGCGGTGCCAGTGCGGACTTTACTTTCAAGTCTATCAATCGAAATGCGATGGCAAAAACAGGGTACGCTGTCAAATATATCGCTACAGTGTACGCGATTACAACCCCTTCGACCCCCCGACGAAGCCCGACAAGAAAGGAAATAACAATCACAACAGTCGTAAAGATAGTCAACTTGAACTGCTCATCAGTCCTGCCCTGAGACGTAAATATCCACCACACATTTGCTCCTATCGATAGTTCTAGTCCCGCTAACGCGAAAATTTGAATTAACGGGATCACACTTATCCATTTTGGACCGTAAACCACCCGGATAAGCTGAGGCGCCGCGACAAGCACCCATATCATCAACGGAAACGAGACGGCGGCGATGTAGCGATTAGCTCTAACATAAGCGTTGCGCACCAACTGTTTGTCGTGTTGGATTATCGAAAGTGCAGGAAACATGACGCTCCCGACGACGTCGGTGACGGCAGTCGTCGGCAACACAAGCAAGTTGTAAGCTAGGTTGTAGAAGCCGAGGCCAGCGGAGCCAAGAAACCGCCCAATAAGCAGATTATCCATGTTCTGAGCGAAATAGTTAGCGAAAACAGATCCTGTGAGGTTCGCACCGTACCCTAATATCCCTTTCACGTGCTGCAACCCGAGCAAAAAATGGGGAACCCATCGAGTATAAATCAAAGTGAATACGGCAAAAAAAACACTGGAAAGAACCGTGTACCAAGCCAAACTCCAGACGCCGTATCCGGAAAAAGCCAAGAAAATAGCTATGGGGCCAGAAATCGCAGTTACGCAGATTCCGATGATCGCAAGGGCTTTGAAATTCATGCGTTTCATAAGCAGCGCGTAAGACACATTGCAAAATGAAGTTATGAAAAAGGTCGTGGATATAAACACGACGAGGGGGGCCAGTCGTGGTTGAGAATAGAAAGCAGCTATTAAGGGCGCAGAGCCTGCCAATGCTACAGTCAGCAACGCACCCAGGCCCACGTTTATCCAAAAAGTCGAGGATAATGTCTCGTCACTAATCTCTTGTTTTTGCACTATAGCACTCGTCAATCCAAATCCCGCAAAAATGGCGACAAAATTCGAAAACACGAGCACCATAGCAATCAGTCCGAAGTCGCTAGGCACAAGCAATCTCGCTAAGATCGCAGAAATCAGTATTGACATTAGCATTTGAGCAAGTTTTGACGTTGCAGTCCAGCCAATGTTGCGTACGGTTCTGGTCTCTAGGGTCATGCTAGTTCGCGGAAGGACACGTTATGGCGCACGTCTTACAGTTTCGTTAGCCTCTAGTTCGATCAGTTGACGCTATCAGGATAAACCTTAAAGTTGATACGGCATCTCTAGTCACTCAGCTACCAAGATCGCTATATGGGCGCAAGTCTTCAATGCACGTTTAATACGTAAAACCTGTCATTTCGTTCAACCGCAGTGAATCGTCTTTTTGAATATATCTTGAGGTGCAAAAATTAGAGAAGGCTTAGTTTACTGAGCATTATGACACCAAAATGCCCAGCGCAACGATTATGTAATTCGAAGATGCGTCTCAAATATCGTAATGGAAACGCGGGCTGATCTTTGCGAGTTTCGTTCAGGAGGCCTTTGAACGAGAACTCTAAACACTGAGGAAAATTCGCGTCACTCGTTAATACTCGGCCCTCTTCGTAACTAGCGCTCAACGATTTCACGCTGCCCAAGAAAGTCGATTTGAGGGGCGATCCGATTGAACCTCCGAAGCATTCATAGGTGGTTTTGCTCCTGAACTCGATTGCCTGCCAGTTTTACAAATACCGGATAGTGAGTTTCATTGCGCCTCAGAATAAACAAGAACCTAGATTATAGCTCTGATGAATAATCAACAAAAACATTGACGGTTAATGACTTTCATCATGCACAGAATCAATCTTGAAACTGATGTTAACTCAATATAGTAACTATCAAGATTTTGTGAATATGCCCCAAACGGTTAGTTTCATAATCGTACAGAGCTTTATCGGGCTTGCCAATAGACTAAGGTCAGAAAAGCGCATGGGGTCGCTGAATCGCTAAGCGTTGAAAAAGGAACCTCAAGTTACAAGAATGAAGATTGCAATCTCCGCATTTCCCCAGGTTAACATCTCTACGAGAAACGATATCTCTATGAATGATGGCACAAGCGTGCGAGCAAAACGAGTATTTGAACAGCTGCAAAAGGAGGGGTATGCTTGCACATTGATCATACGAGGGAGAGGCCAGAGAGAAGCCAACAATATAGAGGTAATCAAGCCGTCAAAGCTTTGGAACTTTCAATTGATCCCCATTGTTTTAAAAAACCGATTTAATCTTGTTTATTGTTCAGCCGATTTATGGGGTTTTTTTACCTACTTCGCAATTGCTAAGTTGTGCAATTTCAAGGTAGTGTTTGAAGCGCACGGGATTTTATCGCTCGAGAGAGAGCAGAGTTTGCCTAATCCGAATCCCATTGATAAGTTTGGGATCAAGATGGTGAAGTGGCGCGAGAAGTTTGCAGCAAAACACGCCGACTGTATGATTGCATTGAACTCAGATATTTACAAACACTTTGCAACATTCAACAAGCGTATTTTCCTTGTCCCTGTTTTCGTCGATGAGACTAGATTCAAGCGTCGAGAGAATAAAGCTCAGCGCTCAGAAGATGATGAAGGAAAAACGGTGGGCTTAATTGGACCATTCGCTACAGATAGGGGCGCAAACACCAACACGCTGGATTTTGTATTTAGGAATGTGGACAAATTTGATAAACGCATCAAATTCACAGTTATCGGGGCGTGTGACTATGAGCAGGTCCGAAGTGAGCGAATACACTATGTCGGTTACCTTGAAAGATTCCAAGATTATGTCGACCAATTAACGCGCTTGGACGCCGTTTTAGTTGCTTCGACATTCCCTACTTCTGGACCGCTCAACAAGATTCTAGAGGCGATGGCGTGCTCATTGGCGGTTTTTACAACAACAGTAGGAGCCATCGGCTTGGACCACGTCACGCCCGAACAAGATATATTCATTAGTGAAGAGTCCGAGCTAGTGACTAAAGTGAATGAATCCCTTTTTGACTGCGACCTTATGGAGAGAGTCGGTAAAAATGCCCGACACACGGTCGAAAAACATTATGGGGTGGGAGTCAATAAAGAGAAGTTGATCTCAGTGATCGAACAGTTCGATACATAGATGTGAATGAATTGTTGACGCATTAAAATCCTATATGATCTGCAGGTATGAATCAATATTCAGATAGAACGTAGGGTCTTGAACCGTGTCCCAGTTACAAGGAGGAGCTAAGTGTCAATTCCTTTTACGAGCGCGTAAGAAGAGAAACTGGTGAAGAGAACTTTAGGCGTGGACTAAAAAAACCACGTCACTGAAAGACTCTTCCCTAACTAGTATAACGTTGATCTAAAAGAGCGAAGTCGATCGGGAACACGATAAACGTTGAAGCATCTGATGCTGCATATTTGGATGGGTTAATGAAACAACTCTTATTACTGAACTACCCGCGAAAACTAGCACGTCGTGAGTAAAAGACGTGAAGTGTCTGCGAAAATTATGATACCCCTCGTCGACTTAAAGAGAGAATATGCTGAAATCGGGGATGAGATCACCAGCATCATCCAAAGAACTCTGGAAAATGGGTGGTTTATCCTTGGACAACAACTGAATGAGTTTGAAAGAGAGTTTTCCCATTACATCGGAGCAAAGCATGGCATCGGTGTGAATTCAGGTTCCGATGCTCTATTTCTTGCCTTGAAAGCATTAGGAATCGACGAAAATAGCGAAGTCATAACTGTTTCTCATACGTTTGTCTCAACCGCAGATAGTATTGTGAGGTGTGGAGCGAAACCTGTCTTCGTCGATATAGAGCCTGAAACTTATTGCATCAATCCTGCGCTGATCGAGGACAAAATAACGGAAAAAACCAAGGCCATTTTGCCCGTCCATCTTTACGGGCACCCAGCGAACATGGGCTACATCCTTGAGATCGCAAAAGAACACGGTCTTTCTGTAGTCGAGGATGCATGTCAAGCGCACGGGGCAGAATATAATGGGAAAAAGGTAGGCAGCATTGGGGATGTGGGGTGTTTCAGTTTTTATCCGGCGAAAAACATCGGCGCCTATGGCGACGGAGGTTTCGTCACGACAAACGACAGCAGCTTGGCAGAAAGAATAAAATCGCTGAGGAATTATGGCCAATCTAAGAAATATCATCACGACTGTGTAGGGGTCAACAGTCGTTTGGATGAGCTGCAAGCGGCGGTACTGCGAATCAAACTATCGCGCTTGGATATGTGGAACGAAAAGAGGAGGCGGATAGCCAAACTATACGCGGAGGTACTTGATCAAACAGACATTATTCTGCCGGTCGAAAGAGCCTATGCAAAGCACGTATATCACTTGTTCGTAACGCGATTAGCTAAGAGGGACAAGTGTCAACGGTTCCTGCAAAAGAGAGGCATTCAAACACAGATTCACTATCGGATACCAGTCCATAAGCAAAATGCCTACAAAGAGTTTGAGACCGCGAAAGACTTGTCAGTCACTGAAGTGATATGCAACGAAATCCTCTCGCTACCGCTTTATCCCTCTTTGACCGATGAAGAAGTTGCGTACGTAGCGGGGGCACTTAAAGATGCCACTAGTTAGTTTTGATGCCCACTTATAATCACGAGAGATTTACCTCTCGGTCAACTGAGAGCGTGCAGGCCAAGAGTTCGATACTTCGGGTTGATAATAGTTGACGAAATATCCGGCGACACATCGCTAGAGCGCATATCTAGGGGGGCTATGACGACTGTAGATCCTCGAACCATGTGTTTGACGGTTGGCAGACGGCACGCCGCTGTCGTGTCAACGTTCGCTAATCATAATATCATAACTAAAAATAAGTCCCCGTTGCTTGACCTGCGTCGACAAGACGCGGAGATAAGAGCATAAATCGGCATCGGTTCAGTTCTCGACCGTGGCCTGTTCGTTTATAGACAGTAAGTAAACAAATTTGAGGCGGCGCATACAAAAAGACGAAATAGGTCTTTGTCAGCTTTGTTGTATTTTCTGATATGTCTGATTTATTATAGTAACGGGCTTTGATAGTTCGTAAGGTGTATATCTCTGGTCTATTGGTATTGTTAGCATCCTTTTACTAAATTCACGTTCGTAAATGTATTCGCTAGGGACATATTCTTCTATGTCCCATACGATTGGCGGATAAATATCATCCTTTATTAGAGAGTTTTTGACGAAATCCCTTTCTTCTTCAGATTTGAATTTTAGTGGTAGCAAAAATGGACTTTTGATATCTTCAAAATTGAACACAAATAGATCCTTATGAATGATGTTCTTGTACACAAATTTTAGATTTTCAGCCCTTTTGTTAATAATATTTGGATAGGAAACATTATGCAATATGTATAACGAAATTGCAGGGATATTTTGGGGTATTATCTGATTTTGAAATTTCTTCAGCTCGTATTCATAATGAAGGGCTAAATAATGCCTTTTTACAGCTTCTAAACGTTTCTTAAATCCTTCAGGCTTTTTGGTATACCAGGCTTCAAAAACGGAATCGAGCTTTTGGTCGTCATGGGTAGGGACATTATCTACGGCTATTCCATTAAGATAGAAATATCTCAAAACCATAGCTTCCAACTTTGATTCATAATCTATGGGGAAGATATCACTTGCAGCGAATTTTTCGTTAGTATGGTAGACTATTCCTCCGTCTGGGATAGGAAAAATTTTTCTTAGACTGGCAACTAGATAATAACAATCATGCGTGACCGAAAATCGGTTGTTATCAAGTATTGATTGAGTAACATCCATAATTACGATATTATCTTTGTCTAACAGCTCACGAATTTCTTTGTTGGAAACAGATTCCGTCCCAAAATAATCAATTATCAATATCACTGAATTACTGATGTCCATATCCAAAATTGGCTTTAAAGGATCTTCGTGACCGAAAAGATTTACGTTTAAGTTCATTTCTGTGAAAGGTTGGATAATTGAATCACACAGGTATGATGGTAGATAACACAGTCTATCTTTGATTTCACCTGAATTTTGCAGGACAGCTTTGATTGCCTGCCTTCCATCTCTAAAAAAACTATAATTTTCGTATAAGCTAGTTAGATAATGGTAGGTTGAAGCGCCGTTATCAATATGGTCAAATTTGGGAAATTCAAAAAAACCCCCTATTTCCATCGTAACACCACTATATTTTTAGGATCAAACAAACATACAAGTTTAACAATTCAAATGACTTATGTGCTGCGGTAAACTCAAAGCTGCTAATATATTAGATACCGCTTGCTGCAAACGCGCTCGCAAGCAGATTCCTTCTACCGGCGTTCAAACACTTACATGCTGTCCAATTCCAGTACATAAGCAAAAGCTTATTTAGTAGTCGAGAGGCGGGATTAAATGGTAACGCGGGCGATCTACAAGTCATCTTTTCCGCTCTATCCGTCGTTAGCCGACGGCGAGTCACGTATGTTGCTGAGGTAAATAAAGATGCCATTAGTTAGCGTAGTAATTGCTTCATACAATCACGAGAAGTTTATCTCCGACTCTATTGAGAGTGTTCTAGGTCAAGACTTCGAGGACCTTGAATTGATAATTGTGGATGATGCTTCGACAGATTCATCAAGACAAATTATTCAAAAATACGCCACGGAAGACGCCAGAGTGCGCGTAATCCTCCACGAGACAAATTGTGGAATCGCAAAGACGATGAATGATGGTATTGCTGCTGCAAAAGGAAAGTTTCTGGCGGAAACCGCATCAGATGATGTTTGGATGAAGGACAAGCTTAGCAAGCAACTTGCCGTTCTTGAATCTGATGAGGACTTGGTCGTTTTTACTGAGGCAGAGATTATCGATGAGAGCGGGCAACGGGTATGCCCAACGTGGACTGAATTCCACGGCATCTCAGCAAAGAAAACAGGGGACATTTTCCACGACCTCTTAGGGCGGTGGGAGTTCTTTATGAACTCGAACATGCTCCTTAAGAGGGCTAATCTGGGCCACATTAGGTATGATGAGAGTTTGAAATACGGAAACGACTATAAAATGTATCTGGAGTTAGCAGCAAAGTACGCGTTTTATTTCATACCAGAACCACTTGTTCAGTATCGAACACATTCGAGCAACACCTGTGGCATTCGGGGGTTCCAAGGTGGGGCAACTCGGGTTCATTGCGAGGAGGATATTAAGGTTCTAGAGTATGCACTGAGTAAGTGGCACCACCAAATGTCGGCAAAAGCTAAAGCAACGACGCTCAACAGGTTAGCCGACCGGCATTACAAGCTCGGTCAAAGTGGAAAGGCGCTGATGTGCTTCTGTCAGGCATTTGCATACGACCCCTTCCGGAGGTCAAACCTCCAGCACCCACGACGTTTTCTCCAGTTCACGAAGGACGTATTGGGATTTGGGACCCTAGAACGCGAGTAGCTGTGTTCGAAATAAGTGTATTGCCCTTACTCATCAGTGAGATTCGTGCCAAAATCACCCTTCTTCTGAGTTGTTTCAGTGCAGTAATACTCGGTCTTCTATCCTTTTTCGCAGTAGCTAAACAACAATACAGAATGCGTTGCGCATTCGTGGCAGGAAGATCGCACGTGCGTAACCCCTTCAGGGGTATCGCTGCTTTTTTTAGTCATTGTTAGTTTCTCCTGTAGATGCAACCAGCTATGGCTTAAGGTTACGTAGCTCCTTTACCTAGAGCCTAAACTAGCGATAGTTCACGCCAAGATTCGCATTTCGCCCATCTGACATTCTCAACGCTTGGGGAACCACAGAGCAAAAAAAGTGAAGCCTTCGTCGGTCTCTGTTTGGAGAGCGATGCCGATGGCTAAAGCTTCAGCTCTTTGTCTGCGACAATTTTGCCTCATTTTATCACACGTGAACTGTGCTATCTAACGTAAGGAAAAACCATATCTCGCATTCGTTGAGCCGTATCTGAGACTATTTCAAATGTCTATCAAACATTTGTTGGAAAGCTTTGACGTCTTAGCGCAGTTTGTCTCGGCAGTTCAAACCGCAGGCCTTAAAAGGTAAGATTGATCGTTTTACGGAAAGCGTCAGCACCTGAGCTCCAATTAGCGCGCAATGTCTTTTGTTTCGTATGACAATCTGATCTGCTATGACATAAGCAGTTTTCGTGTATCCCTCATCAAAAGATCGTCTGGCGTGATCATATCTACGCCATCTTCGTTCGCGTGAACTACACTCAGCTTGCCCTTGCATTTGATCCACTCGCTTTTCTGTGCTGATTGGCGCAGAACCGCAGCGTTATAACAACACTGTTTCAAGAACAATACAATACGCGATGCGAGCGCGCAGAGAGAGCGCAAGCCGTTTATACTAACGAGCGCCAATACACAGTGTTGTGGGGCTTATTTCGACGTTGACTTCAAACGGTTCGACCATGAGTAGTCTCTCGTCGACGACCTCGTCAGCGATCGCGCTCAGTGTTATCATTACCTGCTCCATTATTGCAATCGGCGTACTCATCTTTTTGCTTGCTTTAGCGGATGTGATGTCGAAGAGTGACTCACATACAGCTGCAACGCGCCGTCTTCAGATGGTGGCAGCTTTGATTCCGGAGTGGCGCGACTCCTCGAGCGCACAAAGAACGGAAGCGTTGCAGGTCATCTACGTGCCCCTCATTGTGACGTTCTGCGCGTTTGTAGTGTTCGCGGTAGCACGACTCGTCTAAGGCTTGGGCTTCAGCCGCTAGAAATTCTTGTCAATGCGTCAAAAAGGCGAGCATGCCAAAGAGGACGATGTTGTTAACGGCGTGGATCGCCACGACGAATGCTAGATTTCTCGTTTCGTAGAAGGCGAGACCCAAGACGATGCCGGCTCCGGTAGCAAAGACGAGTTCGTAGCCGTTGGCGTAGCCCGCGTGCATGGCCCCGAAGATCACGCTCGTGATGAGGATGCCTACAATCGCACCCTTTCGCTGAATGAGCTGCGGTTGCAGGAGGACAAAAAAGAGCAGCACCTCAACGATCGCCACAAAGAAGATCATTACAACACTCAACTGAACGAGCTCTGACAGCGAAGCATTCGGGATAAGCGGCGTATTCGCAAGAAGAGCGTATTCGATAACCCCGAAGTCAGCGCCGATAAGAACGCCGAGCGGGAGTAACACGACGGAGCGACGCACGTTGTCGATGCCCAGCTCACGCCGGCTCATCTTCTCGTGGATGACGACCAAGATGAGGGGTAAGTACATCACACCGTAGATGGTGGCGAACCAGTAGATCGTCACGGTCGAAATCAGCGCAAATGAGAGGTTGACGACACGAAACACCGATACCAGAGCGAGCGCTTCGACGAGCTGCACCCGCTCCCCACGCAGCGCCGCCACGATAATAGCAATCACGACGATGTTGAGCGCTTGCACGCCGACGCAAAGCACTGGGTAGCCAGCGAACAGCAAACCCTCACCGATCAGGATGAGGAGTATTGGCACAACTTCGTACCAAGCAAGACCTGCTTGAGACCGTGTGTTGAATTCAGACTTTTCAGATAACGTGATGCGATGCCTCCAGACGAATCAACGCCGCGATTTGTCGTCGACCTGGCCTGATTGCGACGTGCATCTCCCGGCAGATATAGTGAAGCAGGGCCGTATGTTCCCAGGCCTAAACCGCAAGACTGCCCTCGCTCATTGCTGAGCGATTCGGCAAACTCACCGTTTCGCGCGCTTGGCGTTCGTTAGCCCCCTTTCCTAAAGAACGTCACGTATGGTAACAAAGGCAGTAGCTATAACGTTATCGCTGTCGAGAGCTAGCTGAGACAAATGCGTGCGATTATGCTCGATTGCGGTCGACCCCGTAAATCGCATTAGACTCGAACCTGAGGACGCAGAGCGTCGCACAAGTCGAGGTCTTTCTTCCAAATATGTGGCGGCCCGCTATCGCCTGCCCTGAAAACATCGTAAAGTTTTGATCAACTTTTGGTCAACCTTCAAATGGTGAGAGTGGATCTTCCTGCTCGGCCAGAGACGTTCTATCAGACAATCGAAATCGTTTCGCGCTATCTTCTTTTTCCTCTTCGTTACCAGTACTTCAGCTCAGGCAGTGAGCTCGATCGCGGGACAATTGCGGCGCGAGTACTCGAACTTGGCGACATAGAAAAAAGGCCGTCAGCACTAGAAGCGAGGCTAATGGTGAAATTATGACCATCCTAAGACGAATGCGGAACGTAGAGACCGCAGAAAAGCAGATGCTTGGAGAGGCACTAATGCCATCATAACAGTATCTGACGTCATTTTTGACAAAATTGAGGCTGGCGTCAACGCACACGTGCCTGACTGCGCAGTGTACAAGAATAACGGCAAAGTGGTCGCCAAGAAGGAACAAGGCGTCTCGTGCTATGAGGGCGGGACTGCGCTACCAATCTCAGACCTGATTGTTATAGTGCGTGAGGAATTGCAGGCGTGACGATTGACCGCCGACTGAATGCGCCATTCGCCCGGATCCCAGTGCGCCATAGCAGCGTTGTTATTAGGTAGTCTCTCGTGCTCCTGGCTGCAGCCTCAGCATAAGGTCAACCTGGGTCTCCTCAAGACAATTGGTTATGTCTTTCCTGTTCTCGGGAAGCGAGTTTCTATAATGACACAAATAGAGAGTAAGGCTTTGCATTTTGGCCTTGTTTCAAGAGTGGCCCTAATGCCTTGGACAAGTAGGCTGCTAATGTCCCAAATAGGCCATTTTTATGTGATTTTGTGTGTCCAAAACTCACTTTTTACCATAAACGAGTAGGCTAGACCCATCTCCCCACTATCCCAGAAATTATGGGCTCCATCCCAAAGATCGTCAAGGACAGTGTAATCAGTGCTGCGACGTCAGTCGAGAGAGGGAATACTGGCCTTATTAACCTGAAGAGGAATATGAAAATGGCGACGATGACCGGGACATGTAGGTCTATCAACACGAAGACGCCGATGAAAATGCCAAAGAGGCCCACGATTTTGCCGCCGACTGTGCCGCGCACTGCGTTCGCGATTCCGGCAAAGAACAATCCCAAGGCTAGCAGGTCGAGTAGAATCAAAATAAATCCATAGTAAGACAGAACGACATAGAAGGACAGAACGAGTACCAAGACGGCGATTAGGGTTGCTAGAACTGACAGAATCAAGTTGAGCCACCGCCGTCCCGAAATGCCTTTCGCAAATATGCGCACGATATATAAAATTTCAAGGATAATTAGGGCGACTGCTAGGAATGCAAGGAGTGTTGTCCGACTCCACGACACCCCTGGGTAAAAGGCGGCGACCCCCAGGGCCATGATCAGAAGACCTGCGCTGATCTCAAGTATTCGGAGCCACGGGGGACTCTTTTTCTTGTTTTTCGTGGTCATTTAGTGTCCTCAGTGGGCCATTTCATCGTATTTTGTGCTTCCAGGGCCCATTTCTACCATGAAACTATATCACGCTTTAAAGTGACCTGCAACTAGGCCCTCCACCGACGATGCAACGACTTTACGATGTGTATTCTACCTTTAGCGGAATTATTCTTATTTTTTTCGTGAATCTATCTTTTTTTCATGAGTGGCGAGTACTGAAGAGCAAGTATCGTAAAAAAACGAAACCCCCAAAAACAAAAAAAAGGTTATCGTAATATCGTCGTATCTTGGTAGGCCGAGCTACCTCTAGTGCGATAGGCACGGGTAGCACGGTATTAAGTGCGCTGGCCAGGCGGATCATAACAGCACGAAGTTCATGTGCCTGGGCTTCAGTCGAGACGCGCACATAGCCTATGACTTTCATTTTGGTGCGCCCTAACGCTCACGTCAGCGAGTTTTCAAAACGCTGTTGATGGGGATATGACCCCGTCTTTGCTGAGTCCGTCTATTCATTCGCGCGTGATTTTGCCCATACCCCCGCGAAGCCGTAGGCCTATTTTTCTCGTAGCTCTGCTGTACACGTTGTGATCGCGTCAAAACGGCAGTATTATATTCCGGTGGCGACGTAGAGTCCCTGACGGGTTCCGAGAATGAGCGACCGCCATAACCAATTGAAATACAAGGAGGGCCGCCGAGCTGCTAGCATTGTTTTTGGTCATAGCATGCAAACATTAATGACTTTAGTCAAAAGTTATTTCTTTATACCATTGGTAAAACATTTGCATAAAAGTAAGTGTTGAGCAAGCTTTATACCAATCTACATCATTAACGTAAAATAACAACTTACAAAGAGGAATGTAGGGAGATGGCATTTCGCCTTGAGCCGATCTGCGACTGCTTTAGCTAAGAAAAACGTGCGTGCTGATACTGAAGGAACTCGCATTACCAATGGCGCCCGCAGCACCGCAGCGCTCAACGTGCGTCCCAATACAACCTCGGTGCACACAAAGATCACCGCGACCGCTGCTCCCGCGCAGCAATTCATTAAGCGCGACGTCACCTTTGCAAGACGGCTCATTGCCAACGGCGCCGTGTTAGCTAAGTCGTTGGTATATCTCTCGTTATTCGGCCTTGTTTCTGCAATTGCTTTAATCTACAAGTACCTATTACTTTCGCTGATATACCTGATGGCGCGTTTCTACCCTGCGAAGTTCGACCGTGGCGCGGTTATTGAGGCGTTAAACGGGGTCGAGAAGAACTCTCGGCTTAACGATTAATATTTCGACGTCGACGTACAATCTCTGACCGGCTCCGGGAATGAGCAACCGGCATGACGGTATTAAAATATACGAGAAGAGGCTTGAACGAGTACCGTCCGACGCGCTTAAAGATTTGGTATAAGGGAAAGAGGCGTGGAGACAACTGACTACTCGGCGGAAACTGCGTCGAAGGTTGGGTTTTGGAGCCATATCTTCGGCGGCTGTAGAAAGAAGGATAAATGAGAACTTTTATCGTCCCTCACGCCGACAGACCGTGTAAC
>Ga0247847_1000125_pt1 | contig 24153 bp, 28 predicted proteins | sample PFST25metaG_FD_186002 | JGI IMG/M metagenome (GOLD analysis project Ga0247847, IMG submission 186002) | Peat soil microbial communities from Stordalen Mire, Sweden - P.F.S.T25 | ecosystem: Environmental > Terrestrial > Soil > Wetlands > Peat | place: Sweden: Norrbotten County, Stordalen Mire...
GTGATTTGAGTTGACTGTGCTGCCGTCGGGAGCTGGCCGTTGATGTATAAGATCCAGACTCCAGGTATCGTTGAGGGCCCACTGATAGAGAGCTTGACTGGCGTTGGCGATGCAGTCGGAGTTGGCGTTGCCGTCGGAGTTGGCGTTGCCGTCGGAGTTGGCGTTGCGCTCGGTGACGGTGTGACGCTTGCTTTGACCGCTGATGAACTTGAGGTTGCCGTAGTTGACGCAGTCGTTGACGAAGCATTTGTGCTCACGACTTGTGGGCTACTTTGATTCGACGAAGTACAACCAGCTACTAAGATAGTGGCGATCACCGTCGCGACCACTAACAAAGAGAGACGACTTTTCCTCATGTTGTTTGCTCAAATAACTCAATAATACGCAGCCCGTATATAAGAATGACGATAATCCTCGTTAACAGTCTCTTTACAGATTTATGCAGCGCCCCATTAGTGCACGTAGACCATGAAGGCCGCGCAGCGGATGTGCCAACTGGTGCAAACGTCTGTGTGAACGTGCTTTAGGGAGTCTCCCAGATGGCGCCGTCGGTGCCGCGTACAAAGACGTCGAACACACCGCTAGTCGGTGAGGTCGCAGCAGGTGACGAGGTCAAGGCCCCGCCGAGATTGACCCAGCCGGACCACGAGCCGGTCCACGTTTTTTGATACAGCGCGCCAGTCGTGCCTTCGACAAACAGACCGAGATGACTGCCCTGCGAGGAGGCGGCGGGTCCTGTGCCGGAAGCAATCTGGCCACCGAGAGGGGCCCAGTTGGACCAGGAGCCCCCTCCATTCGTACTAGTTTTCTCGTAGAGGCTGCCGGAGGTGCCGCGCGCAAAGACGTCGATCACGCCAGCGCTGGTTGACGTCGCAGCTGGGGAGGATGTCAGACTCCCACCGAGGGACTTCCACGCCGACCACTTTGTGCCATCCCAGTATGTATAATAGAGGACGTGGTCGGTGCCCTGTACAAAGACGTCGATGCTGTTTGCATTCTGCGCGCACACGGCAGGGCCGGTGCCTGAAGCAAGTTGCCCGCCGATCTTCGACCAATGCGGTTGCGCAGTGCCCCCCTTGGCAAGTGAAGCTGACGTAGTCGCGGGATAATACTTCTGCAGGTTTGCGACTATCTTGTCAAATCCTAATGTTTTGTACTGGCTAAGCCCATTGGGATTGTCACCGCACCACACCTGAAAGCTGGTGAAGCCGACTCCATTAGCATACGACCAGTTCAGCATTGAAAGATATGATGTGCCGCTTCCGCTAACTGAGTTGGCGTATATCTGGTTGTCGCCGCCGCTATTGGCCCACGTACCAGCTAGGATGCCATTCTGGATGCCAAGCGCAGCAGCCTGTGTTGCTCCTTGTTGGATGTACGGCACCTCAGAGGTGTAGTAGCTCTCCCAGCTGTTCGCGACCGTAAATGGGTCCTTATACACGTCTTTCCACAGGCCACACTGATCACAGTTGAAGTTCACATAGCCTTGGAAGTAATTCTTCATGTACGCGAGATCGCCGGTCCTGCCGCCTTCCGACGCGACGTATTGCCAGCCGGCGGTTTTCAGTGACTGGAAGTAGCTGCCGAAACTGGTAATCGGCGTGCTCTGAAGCTGTCCGCCGTTCCAGATGGGCATTTCGACATCAAGAATTGGCAGCATATTGAGCGATTTGATCGTGTTGAGCTGCGTCTGATACGTTTGACTGTCGGGCACAACCACAACGACAGCGGTGAATCCTTGTTGTTTAAAATAGTTCAAATTGGCGCTAGTTACCATTGACGGCGCGCAGCCAATCCAATACTGTATCGGATGCGTCGTCGCGCCCACTAATGACTGCGCCCCAGTCGCGTTTGCTGCTCCCGCAAGGTTTGCCGTCGCCGCTGTGAGAGAGACCAGAACCGCTGCCAGAAGTAACAGATATGCGAACCTTTTGAAACGTTGAGTCCTGCTGTGTATGCGGACGCGCGTTTTATGGTGGGGTGTAGACATCTTTGGGAAGTCTCACATGTCTAAAAAGAAGCTGCGTCGATATGCAGCTAAAGACGAATTACGGCTTGTTGGTTGGCTAGTTAATTTTTTTACAATGCTACTTAGTCTTTGTTATTTGCACTTCACATTCCAACCGCGCTGCGGGGAGCAAAGCGTCAAATGACGCTAATTTTAGCAGCTTGGCGTAAAAGAGAACAGGTACGAGGCGCGGACATACAACACCCCGCCTAGGGGTCGAGTCAAGCACACTAGAGCTCCGGCGTGCTCTCAGTGCTTGTCATACGCCCGATCGCCGGATTACCTGGCTTCCGAGCATACCTCATGTAAATGACCGCAAAGGCTAGAAACCACACTGGAAAAAGTATGTAACTTGCGTAGTCATGAACTGCCCACAGGGCGTTAGCGCCATAGTAATATCCAGCTGTGAACAACGCTAGCAGCCTCACAAAGTTCTGCAGATACGTGCCAACAACACCAAAAATAAACAGTCCGAGCACGGCCTTGTTGCCTGGCTTTCGATCGATGAGCATGAGGGCAAAAATCGCCAGAAATATCGCTAACGAGTCGCTTCCAGCGCACCTCGTATCGACGTTCACAACAATGTTATACCCCATCAGGCTGTTTAGCGTCACGGTGACCCCATTTAGAGTGATGGGCACCCTGGCTAGTTGCAATGTTGACACGCAGAGAACTGCCGTTGCCCTCGGGAAAGGTGCCGCCAGTGCGCTTTCGAGTAGCGCCGGAAAAGCGACGGCAATACCTAACACCCCCAGCAGCATGAGCGGTATTTTTGACGCCTTTCCAAAAAGAAGCGAAAATTGAGCGACGACGACAAAAGCAATGGCAAATAGAGTTAACGGAAGCGACTCGGCAAAAGCAGCAGCGTAGTATAGGACTCCAAGAGAGCCGCCAACAAGTGTTATGCCGACGAGCACCCATTGACTATCGGTCCCTATGTGGGCGGCGTCGAGAATCTCTGTTCGCTTGACATAAACCCACACGATACACAGAGCTAGTACTGCCCATATGTAAAACCCGTTTTGCTTTAGCGTAGCGTAGTTAAGCAGGGGAGCGACGTTGGCAAAAGCGCTCCCGAAGATAAAAAAAGTAAGCGCGAGGCACGCGAAGAGTAGGCCCACCTTCAGCCTGACGCTTTGATTCTGTCTGAGCAGCGAACGATCCATTGGTTTTTGTGCCTCTACCAAATCGTTGTAAAAAATGTGCGACTTCAACTGAACGGCTTGCGGCTAACGACAAGCTTAATACTAGTTACGATTTTTGAAAACGTGTATAGATATACTTTTTTGTACAAGCGGCCATGTGTGAGACCCCTGTTGCGATAAGAATTGACATTGATAGCGCACGAGATATTGCCCTAGCACCTGAACTGTTGGACCTATTTCGGCTTCTTGACATTAAAGGGACGTTCTTCGTAACCACTGGTCCTGACCGACTAGCGCTTAATCTCTTCAAGCACGTCGCAAACCCGCAAAGTTACCTGAAGTTCATCAAATCGAAACCGCTGCGATACCGATTCCAAAGTTTAAACGGGATCTTGCGGAACGTGCGCGTCGAAGAGGCGTGTCCAGCAGCCCTGCTGAGGATTACCAACGAGGGACACGAACTTGGCTTGCACGGGTATGATCACTATGCATGGATGAATGAATTACCGAACATGAACGAGACGACTATCAAAGCGCGCATCGGCAGAGGGCTCGAGGCGCTCACCGCAGCATCTGCAACCAACATAACGGGCTTTGCGTCGCCGGGATTTACCGTCACCAGCGCTTTGCTCCGCGCCATTGATTCGTTTAGTTTCAACTATTCAAGTGATTTCAAATGCTCCGAGCCGATTTCTCCGTTTTACCCGAAGACTGGCGCGGAGACACGGCACGTGTTACAAGTGCCGGTTTCGATGGATTCGATCGGCGAATTGCGTGCGAAGGGCGTCCCAGAAGACGAGATCAAAGTGCGTGTACGCGCGAGCGCAGATCGCTGGCACAGTAAGAGGCTCCCATTCGTATTATACGCGCACCCGTCCTCCGAAGTAGGCTGCTATGTAGATCTTTTCTCCTCTGTCTTGCAAGATTTGAACGAAGACGCGCGTTTTACATTCTTAACGTTAGCCGAAATAGCGCGACGGTGGAAGGTGCGCGTTTGAACTCGTTGAAGATTGCACACATCTATGAGCTCGGTCCGCAGCCTGAAGGGGTATTGCTCGGGGGGATTGAAGTTGCACTGCTTGAGCTGTCGAAATCGCTGGCAAAACTCGGCCACGAAGTGACGATAGTAAGCGGGGCAAGTACCAGAGCCTCTGAGTTTCGCATTGAAGACGTATCCGTCAAAAACGTGGACCTTGCAGGCTCGATGAAACGCACGTGGGATCCTTCGAACCTCAGATTTGCCCGACAGCTCGCATTTCCATTTGCTACGTTTGCTGCAGATCTCTCCGGGTTTGATATCTACCACGGCCATTTCTACACGTCAGGCGTGGCAGCAAACGTCTTGGCTCGAAAATATGGAGGAGTCGCGGTCAACACACTTCACGGGTCCTACTACGACATCTGGCGCTACATAGAGCCACCTGTAGTCGCGTCGCTCTACAGATTTACCGAACGCGCGCTCGCCCCAGCGCTTGCGCGACTGTCCACGATGCAGATTCACACGGGTGCGTACTTCGCCCGTAGAGTCATCGGATGGGGTGCACCCGCCGACAAAGTGGTGACAATACACAACGGCTTCAACCCGCGCGCGTTTCACCCCGACGTTGTTCCCGCGGAATCTCTCGCTGACCAAACGGTTCTATTCACCGCGCGAAGACTTGTCGAAAAGAACGGCGTGGATTATCTTATTTTGGCAATGCCGGACATCATCGCGCAACACGATGCCCAGCTTGTGATCGCTGGAGATGGGCCAGAGAGACCTCACCTCGAGAGGCTTGTTGAGCAGCGCGGCCTTCAAGACGTCGTGTCGTTCCTGGGGGCGGTGCCGCACACAGAGTTGCCCCAGTACATTTCGGCATCCGATATCGTTGTGATCCCAAGCTTGATGGAAGCGTCTAGTCTCTTTTTAATCGAGTCAATGGCCTGTAAGCGGCCGGTGGTCGCAACGAACGTAGGGGGAATTCCTGAGATATTGAACGACCGCTGCGGCGTGCTCGTGCGCCCACGAGACGTATTTGCGCTGTCGCAAGGTGTGAATCGGCTCCTAGCTGATCAGAACCTCCGAGACGATCTCGCAACCGAGGCTTACGCAGCCGTTAGAGAAGCCCTTACGTGGGATAACATCGCTCGGAGGACTGAGAAGGCGTACGCGAATGCACTTTCGCGGACGGGGAGCTAGCGGTAGTAATCAGGGGCTCGTGCTTTTCTGTAGTCCACGCAGCGCTTGCACGAATCAAGCGGGAGTATCCCAAAAGCACCGCAGTGCACGTATTTGGTTATCCCGTATTGCTCGTATCCCATAAACGCCAGACAATCTATGTCGGGTTCAGTTGTGCTGGTTCCTACGCCCATACATCCCCCCAAAAAATCGTTCATATTATTATTATTTATAAGTTGGCGCTCATTTCGCAAGCAAAACATGCTGTAGAGGTGGCTCGCAGCGGTCAGGCTCGGGCTATCGTAACGAATCCAGTGTGACCGACTCGTGTGGCAGGGCGCGTACCTCTGTTTCCGAACTGCATTTCTCGCTCAATTACCTCAAACGTCTTGATTTGAGTAAAGCGCGCAAACGCCTTACGCGCTTCAAAAGCCTGCTCATAGAACGGAGAGAAGGTTGCGATGAACCCACCGGGCGCTAAATACTCCTTTGCCACTCCGATTGCTTTGACGATGTCGTACAAATCGAGCGTGATGACGTCGAACTCTACGTCTGAGGTCATTTCCAGCACGTCGCCTTCAACGATATCAATGTTCGTCAGTCCTGCGTCTCTGACATTCTGTGCAGCGCGTTTCGCAAAACCACTGTTGATTTCGTACGAAGTCACGTGTTCGGCGACGCTTCCCAAGAAGATCGCTGTGATTCCCGACCCTGCGCCTGCATCGAGAGCGATGTCGTTCTTGTTCAAACCCGTATGAGCGATTATAATGCCGATGTCCTTCGGCATCATGGGCGCGCCCGTTCGCTTCAAATGACGAAAATAGTCAGGAGCGCGGGGCCTCAGCACCTTGAATTCCGTGCCCAGGTGTGTAGTAATTACGCTGCCATATTCCAGCGCTTGCAGAATCTCAAGGTTGATGACGCCAGCGTCCGTGTGAAGCTCTCCTTCGGATCTAACTAAGAATTGCCTTTCAGCGTTGGCGACAGAGACCAAAAGTGCGTTCTCTATCATATCTTGCTGCTACTACCCCTTCAATTTGAGAATAGCGTCGGCGAGATCTCCTCCGGAAGTCACCAAGGCTTCGCGCGCAGCATCCTCGCTCACTCCCGCCTGTTCGATAACTATTTTGACGTCTTCATCGGCCACTTTCGCATGCTCTGTAGGTTCCCCGGATATCTGATAGTTCTTGGTTCCTTGTGCCGTCATCACGGTCACCGTAACGTCTTCGAAAATGAGTTCTTTGTCCGAAAGCTGGATGATCACCCGCTCGACGTTTTCCAACTCCTCGACGTCGATCCCCATTTGTTTCATCATCTGCTGTATCTTCTTGGGACTCATTCCCCGCATACCTGGAATCATAGAATCACCCACGTTAATGACACATTCAAAGGATTTTTACGTTATGGTGCAGGATTCGGAAGGTCTGAACGGGGTGCGCCTTCAATCCGTCTTAAGGAAACCCTGCCTCGTTTTCACGGCCACTCCCTTGTTGAACGCGCACATCTCCAGTGGGCTCAAGAGAGCCCGGCCTGTCGCTATGAGCGCGTCGCGTTCATCGACCAAGAGCACCTCGTCCTGTGCCCTCAAATCCGGGTCTACACTTATCACGTGTTTTGCAAAGGCCGTTTTTCCCGCCGCGACGAATGGTGCAGATTCGGCGTTCACAATAACTCGCAGCTTCGGAGCCGAAAAACGCGCGTGGAGTCGACGTGCTCCTAGCTCACCTAACGTGAAAAGTCCGTCAGATGCACGCAATGTTGCGACCCGAATTCCGCCGTCGAGAACCTGACTGACCCTTCGCGTTCGCGACAGCGTGAAAGTGACCGTTGTTGGAAAGAGACTCTCTCCGGCACCCGGCCCGAACTGGTAATCTGCAATGATCCGGACGCGTCGTAGCACAAGCGTTATATCTTTACGCTATGCATTTTAGGTTTATGCCTCTCGAGCCGTTATCTGCTGAAGAGATGCGGCGCATCGACGAAAACTGCGTAGGGCTCGGCATTTCCAAACTGCAGCTCATGGAAAATGCGGGAAAGGCAGTTGCGGAATGCGTAAAGCACCTCTACAAAGGTTCACGCGACTCTTCCAAGACAATAGCTATCATCTGCGGTCTAGGGAACAACGGCGGCGACGGCTTCGTTGCGGCTCGACATCTTTCGCGCGATTTTGCCGTTCACGTGGTGCTAGTCGGCCACGAGAAAGCCCTGAAGACTGAAGAATCACGAAAGAATTGGAAGATTTTGGAACATTTGGATCATTCGGTAACGCTTTATCAAGGCGCTTCAATTTTTGGCCCGGAAAGCCCCCTCACGAAGTTAGAAGGCTATGACCTTCTTGTCGACGCCATTCTTGGAACCGGGCTAGCAGGGCCCGTGCGGGAGCCAGAACGAACCGTCATTCACGTAATCAATCAAGCAAAAATCAAGAAACTGTCGGTTGATGTGCCGAGCGGCTATCGCACAGAGACTGCGGTCGATTCAGATTATCTGGTCGCCTTTCACGGCCTCAAAGCTGGCACACGATCAAAGGGAACCACCGTCTGCGATATCGGGATTCCGCTAGAAGCGGAACTATGCACTGGCCCGGGAGATTTGTTGCTGCATCGGCGCGCCGAAAGTCACAAGGGCGAAAATGGGCGCGTGCTGATTATTGGGGGTGGCCTTTATCCGGGCGCGCCAACATTTGCTGCTATGGCGGCGATGAGAAGTGGGGCCGATATCGTGACTGTTGCCTCGCCAAACGCTGAAATCATAGCAGGATTCAGTCCGAACCTCATCGTTCGAAAGATGGGCATCGACCGAATCACCACACGAGACGTTGAGAGTCTAATTGAGCTAATTGCCAAGCATGATTCCGTGGTGCTGGGTCCTGGTCTCGGTGCTGACGCAGAGACGATCCGAGCTACAAGCGCGCTAATAACTGCTTCTGACAACCTAACGCTCGACGCAGACGCGCTCCGTGGCCTTGCAAGTTCAGAGTACGAGGGCGGCAGAATAGCTGTCACGCCACACCTTGGCGAGTTTGCAGCTCTGACGGGTGCCGAAGTTCCAAGCACGCTTCAAGAAAGAATAGAGGCGGTAAAAGCTTTTTCCCGAGAGTGGGGCGTGATAACGCTGCTCAAGGGTCGTATCGATATCATCTCAGATGGAACGAAATACAGGCTCAACAAGACCGGTAACGCCGCGATGACAGTCGGGGGTACCGGCGACGTCCTAGCAGGGCTTGTCGGCGGCCTCTCAACGTCCCTAGACAAGATGCAAGCAGCTTCAGCAGCTGCTTACCTTAACGGTCGTGCCGGCGACTTGGCATATTCCCGCTTTGGATATGGCCTTTTGGCAACAGACGTTATTGACCGCATACCAGACGTTTTGTCTGGAAGATCACAATAATTGGCGCTCCGCCCCATTACAATCCGCCACGTTCTCTGTAACAGCAAAGTGCATACGCCCGCTACAATCAAGCGACAAAGCAACCCAAAAAAAGACAGCACCGAACCCTATTAAAGTGATAATGCTCAGCAGCAGGCTGCCAGTGTTCACTCCTTGGGACTTGACGATGCGCTCGCTCGCTTGACGCCGAGGTAGGCCCACTGGTCGTAAATGCTGGTGTCGTCTCGGTTGTCGATAATTTCGCCTTCGATGCCAAAGTCTAGCATCGTTTTGTAAATGAAGTCGACCTCTTCTTTCTTTTGAGCGGTAAACAGCAAAAGCCCCTCACTAATGACCTCAGCAGTCTCTGACAATATTTTCTGCCAATCGGGTTTGTTGAACTCGTAGATGGCCCCCAGCATGAAGCCGGCGACGCATCTAAACTCGTGGTACTTGGCGAGTTCGTATTCCACTAGGTAACGGGCATCCATCACCAGTGTATTTTCTTTGGCTAGAGCGCCGTAGAATAACCCCTCACAAACTGCGCATTTATCGTTATCTATTGCATACACATTATACCCGAGCTCGCGGAGCGCAGCGGTGGCCATGCCGTTCCCACAGCATACCTCCAGCATTTCTCCCGCATTCAAATCGTAGGATAGCTCGATTTTAGTCTTTAAAAATAGCTGTAAGCGCTCCTGACGCTCAGGCGAGTATGCTATTACCTGAGCTCGTCTTCCGCCGTAACATTCACAGGATTCACCGCTCACCAGCAGGTCGCACAAAAGTGCACATACCGCCGCGTGAAAATCGGCGGCCTCAATCACAAATGATCGCTTGTTGTCGGATTTGACCCCCTGATGCAGCGCTCTTGCATACCTATCGAACTCTGAATCAAACCGGACTATGTCGGTCACTAACGTCCAAAAATCCTGCTTGAAGGCAATTCCGCGTATTTGGCCGTCACAGATAAACGAAACGACCCCATCAATCGGTGAATCGAGCATCTCTCGAAGAAGATACTTCGAGAAAGTAGTATCTCTCAGGCCGGCGTATGTGTCGTCGACGAGCAGTACGCTTGTCGCGTTAAGCAGCTGCTTCAGATCCATTTTAATGATTCTCGTGTGCGCTTCCGACCACGTCTTCAAGTGTTATGCCTTTCCTGGCAAGGTAACGGTCGATTCCGTCCGCCACACTCCTAAAGATTGACAGATCTCTGGCCACCGCCGACCCGATCTGAATGGCCTTCGCTCCAGCCATAATGAGCTCTAAGGCGTCCTCGTAGCTGCTGACCCCCCCAACGCCAACAATCGGGATCCTAAGGGCTTCGTAGAGATCGTAAACACATTTCACCGCCACCGGCCGTATCGCACTGCCTGAAAGTCCGCCAAATGCGTTACCCAAGACAGGCCTTCCGCTTTCCACGTCGATCGCCATTCCCTTGACGGTGTTTATCGCCACTACAGCGTCAGCTCCGCCTTTTTCCGCTGCGTGACCTATTTCCGTAATATCGGTCACGTTAGGGGTGAGCTTGACCCATACAGGGAGTTCGACCTGTTTTTTCACGGAGCGCGTAATAGACTGGACCAGTGCCGGCTCTGCGCCAACTTCGATTCCATATCCCTGAGCGTGGGGGCAGCTTAGGTTAAGTTCGAGGGCGTCGGCGAACCGACAAAACGTTCTGGCTAGCTCAACGAATTCGTCTGCGTTGGCGCCAAATATGCTGACGATTAGTGGTTTTCGTTCGGCTTCAGTAATCAGCTGCTCAAGTTCATCCGCAAACGCAAGTCCCGCGTTGGGTAATCCAAGAGCGTTGAGAAACCCGGACGAGGTCTCAACGAGGACGGGCCCAGGATGACCTTCGCGAGGCGTGAGACCCACGGACTTCGTCACTACGCCCCCCGCACCGCACGTCATGATACGCCTTAGAGACGATGCGGCAGATCCCAGAATCCCTGCGGCGAGCACTGTGGGGTTACTAAGCGTCAGTTTGCCGATACGGACGTCCAATTGATCACTTCCAGCCGACAAACTATAAGTTTGCCACAAGATATATAGAACCGTCTATCGGCACTGTAAATAGAATAGGCCCCATCGCAACCGTTGCGAAGACTGGCGCAACTGACGGCAAAATGACTTATGGCACACATCAAAACTTGGTTTGGAGATATCGAACTGCACAACGACGAGATCGTCGGTTCTCAGGTCTTGAATGCAGACATCGACGCCATGGCACGGCGCTTACAGCGAGAGGACTTTGCCGATTTCGATAAGGAATGTAGAGGTCGTCTCAGGGAGATTGCGATCAAACTTCAAGTTGTCAGCTCCGAGCGCGAATACGTTTCACTCCTTCGCGCTATTATGATACAACGCGCGAAGGAACGGATAGTCACAGCGTTTGCGCAGCCCGACGCGCGCATCATCCAACTAATCGATGGTATCGACGACATTGATGAATCGATAAACTTGCTCTCTGAACGACTTTCGGAGTGGTGTTTGCTCACGTCGGAGACGTCTATGCCAGAGGACCTACTGGAGGCTTTTGCCTCCTCACCTTCCGCACAGTCGCCGCTGGCGCAAGAATTTGCCGGTTCCATAAGCCGACTTTGCGAATTGAGACAGGAAACAGCAAGCGCCATCGAGCTTGAAATGCGTACCACTGCCCCCAATCTCTCCACGCTCGCCGGCGAACTGCTCGGGGCGCGACTAATCGCGCGAGCAGGCGGCCTAGGATCACTCGCACGAATGCCCGCTAGCAGGATTCAGGTAATGGGCGCTTCCAAGGCGCTATTCAGGCATATAAAGTACGGCACAAAACCGCCCAAGCACGGCGTTATTTTTCAACATCCGCTCGTTCGCGGCAGTCACCCGAACATCAGAGGAAAGATCGCAAGAATCTTAGCTGCAAAAATAGCCATTGCGGCTCGTTTAGACTTCTATTCAAAAAGAGCGTATCCTGAACTATTAAGCCAAGTGGAAAAACGAGTTGGCGAACTGCAAACCGCGGCGCAACCCCGAACAACATGAAGATAACACCCCATAAGGTCGCTGGAGTTTTTTTACTGGATAGGCAGTTAGCTACAAAAGGCGAAGCCCTGTACGGGGAGAGGACATTCGACGGGTACCGCCTTTGGAATCCGCGACGGAGTAAGTTGGCAGCATTATTGATGAAGCAGGCGCACGTGCCTCTGGCGCCTGAGCAGATTGTACTCTACTTGGGGGCCGCATCTGGGACGACTGTCTCGCACCTAGCCGACATCGTTTCACTCGTGTACGCCGTAGAGTTTGCGCCACGCGTGGCACGGGACCTGGTTCGTTTGTCAGAGCGCGTCGAGAATATCATCCCCTTGATTTCAGATGCTGCGCAACCTGACTATGGACCTGTTGTCGAACTTGTTGATCTACTATACCAGGACATTGCACAGCCGAGACAAGCTGAAATCGCTGTAAAAAACGCCGAATTGTTCTTGAAACCACGCGGCCACGCTTGCATTATCATTAAGGCGCGAAGCATCGATGTCACGGCGAAACCCAAAACAGTCTATAAGCGAGAAGTCAAGAAATTAGGAGAGCTATTCGACATTGAGTCCGTCCATGAGCTCGAACCGTTTTATAAAGCGCACGCAGCAGTCATTGCACGTTTAACTTGATTGCGCAAGAATTATTATAGCACGCAGATCGCGGCCTGCAGTTTTTCTTTTTGCCACGCGCGATTCCAAACCGGCAAAACTTTTTAACGAATCACGTGTTATGCTAATTACAGTTCAATAACGAGGATAAAATGGCACGCAAACCAGCTAAGATGTATAGAAGGGTTACAGGACCTGCCTACACAAGGAAGTCTTATATGGGGGGGATCCCTGGAAGCAAGATTTCACAATTCGATACCGGCAATCTAAGTGGCGATTTCAAGGTGGCAGTCTCACTCAGCGTTGATGAACCGTGTCAAATACGACATATTGCGCTGGAAGCCGCCAGGATCGCAGCAAACCGTTACCTGATGAAATCAACAGGCAGGCTGAATTTCCGGCTGAAGCTCCGCGTCTATCCGCACCAAGTGCTGCGAGAGAACAAGATGGCCACCGGCGCTGGGGCTGATCGGGTTCAGGATGGGATGAGGGGGGCATTTGGAAAGGCAGTAGGAACCGCCGCCCGCGTAGCCTCTGACCAAAAAGTGTTTACGGTGTTTGTAAATCCTCCTAACTTTTTAAAAGCCAAAGAAGCGCTGCGTAGAGCTTCGATGAAAGTGCCACCGCCGTGCAGAATTGTCATAGACGAAGGGCTTGAGCTCATCAAAGCGTGACGCTACCGGGACCGCTGTAAGTTATGATAGTTAGAAGAAGGTGTATAGTACGGATAGTTATGAAAACTACTTGAATCGCGGCATCAAGAACTTGCCTCAGACAACGATAGCCGCGGAACGTTTTTCGGTACCTGTACCGCGGGTGTTTGTCGAAGGAAGAATGACTGTTTTTGAGAATTTCAGCGAAATCAGCGACGTGTTAAATAGAAATCCTGAGCACGTGCTCAAATTTGTATTGCGAGAACTCGGAACTGCAGGCAAAGCGGACGGAGGGAGGATCATTCTTCAGGGCAGATTTTCGCAAGAGATGATAGCCGCCCTCATCGATGATTATGTTGCGGAGTACGTAATTTGTTCAGAATGCAATAGACCAGACACACATCTAACGAAGACTGATCGAACGGTTATGCTAAAGTGTGACGCGTGCGGCGCTCACAGGCCCATACGGAAACGATATGTGAAGAAGGAAAGCGCGGCCAATGCGCTTGAAGAGGGGAGCGTCTACGATGTGCGGATCGAAGCCGTCGGCAAGCGAGGAGACGGGATTGCCAAGGTTGGCAAATACTCGCTGTTCGTTCCGGGCGCGCGCAAAGGAGATACCGTAAAGGTACGAGTCAAGAAAATCTCGGGCACTCTCGCATTTACCGAAAAAGTACCGGGTTGAGACGATCTAAAGACGGTGTGATGCACACAGCTACAGTGCACAAACCCGCCACTCAAGAGATTTTCGCTTCACCAGGCACCTCGCTGTGCAGACAGCATCGACGTACTGCGGCAATGGTGAACGCTTGATTTCTCGCGACATTTTGTGCGCGCGGTAATGCCCGGGATCAATTGTGGGTTGTGAGGGCCTGATGCACCCAAAACGATGCATTAGGTTGGCTCTGAATTTAGGCCTCTATTCAGACGAAAGAAACGCAACGTGCCCGCTGAGGAGGCCCTCCAAGCGGGAAGGACGATAAGCGGGCCCGCTAAGCTCAAGACAATCACTGAATAACAAAGAACGGGAAGGACAGACGATGTTCGAAATAGTGACCTCAATATTGAGCGAAGGACCTATTTGCGACGATTGTCTGGGGCGTCAATTTGCAAAATGTTCTACGAACCTCACTAACAAACAGCGAGGACGGGCGATCCGAATCGTCAAGGCAATGCTTGAAAACGCGCCAATGAACATCCAAGAGTTGGAAGAAGCTTATGACACGTGCTGGGTTTGCGGAGGCCTGTTCAAGAATCTGGATTCGTGGGTTGAACGATGTCTCGAACAGCTCCATCACTACGAATTCGCAAATTTTCTGGTTGGCACTAAACTGACTGGCAGACTCGCTGAGAACGAAGAGATACTGTGGGCCGAGTCTAAAACGACGACAGCAGAGCCGCTCAAATCAGCGTTAAACAGAGAATTGGGCAAACGTATCGAGCTTCTCACCGGCAAACAGGCAGAATTCAGCAGGCCAGACATCTTGCTCATAGTCGATTTGGCCCGAGACAAGATTGAGATTCATGCGAATCCGCTTTTTTTGTACGGCCGATACCTAAAGTTCGTCAGGGGGTTGCCACAGACGAAATGGCCGTGTGGCGAGTGCGGCGGAAAAGGCTGCGTAAGGTGCAACTTGACTGGGAAAATGTATCCCGAATCCGTTCAGGAGCTGATGGGGGCCCACGTACTTAGCGCAAGCCGTGGCCAAGACGTGATATTTCACGGCGCTGGCAGAGAGGATGTCGACGCCCGCATGCTTGGAAACGGTCGGCCTTTTGTTCTGGAGATAAAATCTCCTCACAGGAGAGAAGTCGACCTTCAGGAATTAGAACAGGCGATAAATTCTTCGCAAGAAAAAATCGCGGTAAGTCATTTAGCCTTCGTTGACCACGAAACGGTCGTAAAAGTAAAAAACACCCTGTTGGATAAAGTTTATAGGCTTAAAGTTATATACGAACATCCGATTCGTGAGGATAAGTTAAAAGAAGCGCTGAAGCGACTTGAAGGCGATATTGAGCAAACAACCCCTCAACGAGTGGTACATCGCCGTGCAGACTTGAAGCGACACAAGAAAGTCTATTCGGCCGAGCTGGAAGGTGATGAGATGATAATTCGGTGTGAGGGTGGACTCTACGTGAAGGAGTTAATATCTGGAGACAATGACAGAACCACTCCTAACCTATCCGGTCTTCTCGGCGTAAATGCAAAAGTTGAAGAGCTTGATGTACTAGAAGTTGGCGGGGGTCTCTAATGCCAAGATCACACGGTGAGCGGAGAAAGACGCGGTACAAGCTGAAAAAAACTATCAGGGAACGAGGCATTGCTCCGGTGAGTCACGCAATCAGGAGCTTTGAAGCGGGCCAGAAAGTCCATATCGATCTAGACGCGAGCGTCCACAAGGGCATGCCAAATCCAAAGTTCCACGGCAGGACCGGAACAGTGCTCGGACAACGCGGCCACGCATACGTGGTGCAAGTAACGGATGGAAACGCTGTAAAGACGGTAATAGCACGCCCGCAGCATTTGAAAGAACAGAAGCAGGCACAATGATCGTAAAGACCGTGGTGAAAGAGGAGAACCTCACGCTTTCTGAGGTAAAAGAGATCTTCCTTGAGCTGACAACACCTCGTTCCGAAGAAGAGTTCACCTACGAGTTCAGACGGGCCTTCGACCACGTCAAAACTTTTTCAAAACTCACGGGATCGCAAGCCAGGGAGCTCGTCAACGAGCTAAAGAACCTCGAGAAGATGAAAGAGGAGATCGCGATCAGGATCGCTGACGTAATGCCGTTGTCCAAGGATGAGGTGCGATCCATCTACGCAAAAGAACGGTTTTCGCTGACAGAAGGGGAACTCGACGAAATACTCGACATAGTGGCACGCTTTAGTTGAGGGCCGGGGCGATTCAAATGAGAGGAGAGAGAGAGCAATACGTCCGCGTGCTAGATTATCTGCCACACGGCCACCCTGACGATCCTCATCCCGTTTACAAGAAGAGTCCCATCATCCATGTAGTGGGTGAGGATAATTTCACCCTGCTCGAACTAGTACCACGCGAGAACTATGTTCCGCAGTCGTATGACCGCCTCTATATCGGAGAGGAGGAACGGAGCGAAATCGATCACGTTAAAAGGCGTTTGAACTATAAGGAACTCACGCACGGTGCAAAGGTTGAGTTGCCTTACGCTCTTGAAATAATTGTCAAAGAGCAAGAGCCCAGGTTTGTGAGCTTCTTCAATGAAGCACAGCCGATAACGACCCGTCTCCATACCCTAGCGCTGCTCCCTGGTGTGGGCAAAAAGCTCATGTGGGAGATTCTTGCGGAACGCAAGAAACGGCCTTTCGATAGTTTCGCCGATATTTCAAACAGAGTAAAGGGCTTGTATCACCCGGAAAAAGTAATGGCGAAAAGAATCGAAGATGAGCTCAAAGATGAGCACGTTAAGTACAAGTTTTTTGCGAAATAACGAGTGGCGCGACACCCAAAGCGTTCAATGCCCCGTGGAATCGACCGCAGCTCCCATAAAGCGAAGTGGGGTCAGCACTTCTTAATAGACGATCAGATTATCGAGAAGATCGTCAGCTATGCGGATATAACGCCAACCGAAACGATTTTAGAGATTGGCGGAGGTACCGGGAACCTTACAAGAAAACTTGCCCAGCTGTGCTACAGACTAGTTGTAGTTGAGGCGGATCGACAGCTGGCACAGAAGCTTTGTTCGATACCGGGTATCGACGTGCTGCACGGAGATGCCCTAAGGGTTGAATTTCCCCCGTTTGACAAGACAGTCTCTAACCTGCCGTATAAGATATCGTCAGAAGTCACGTTTAAGTTACTAAAGTATCCTTTCACGTGCGGCGTGCTGATGTATCAAAAAGAGTTCGCGCAGCGGATGGTCGCAGCGCCGGGCACGAAGGACTATAGTCGTCTGACGGTCTGCCTCAGCTACATGTCAAGAGTCAAATTGTTAGCGCGTGTCCCGAACACGGCATTCGATCCGCGCCCTGCAGTTGATTCTGTGATTGTTAAACTGGTCCCGACTAAACCGCGCTTTGAGGTACTGAACGACGTGTTCTTTCATAGCTTCGTTCGCGCGCTCTTCACGCAAAGACGAAAAACGCTCAGAGCTGCACTTCTCGTGGCGGCACAGCTGCTTAACGTACAAGCGATGGACCAACTGATCGCCAAATTGCCTCAGGATTGGCTAGCCCGCCGGCCCTACGAACTCTCGCCAGAAGAGATTGCAACTCTGTCGAACGATTCGTTTGAGCTGCACGAAGCACAAAATACCAGGGTGCAGCAGCAATAGCCGGATAAGCCAAACGAGAGCAATTATGACGCCCCGAATCGCCAATGGAACCAAAAAAGTGCGCGATCTCAGCGAGCAAGTGCTCGTGCTGCCGGACGTTTATGAGCCGTGTGACGATACGTATCTGCTCATGGAAGCCGCCTTAAACGAGGTGCACCCCACTGACTCTGTCTTGGAGATCGGCACCGGATGCGGAGTCATCGCTAAGAGGGTCGCAGAACGCGCCCGCTGCGTGATTGCGACTGACAAAAACCCGCGCGCGGTCGAAAATGCGAAGTTGAATGGCGTCGAGGCGATCATGGGGGATCTTTTTGCCGATCTCAACAGCCGGTTTGACCTCATTATCTTTAATCCGCCGTACCTGCCTAGCGGGCGTGACGTGCCCGGCGACTGGCAGACCCGTGCTTGGGATGGGGGTCCCTCGGGGAAGGAAGTCATCGTGCGGTTCCTCTCACAGGTTGGTATCTACTTGACCCAAAAGGGCAGGGTGCTTTTGGTGATCTCGTCGATCACGGGCTACAACGAAGTGACGCAGCTAATGCACGCACAGTTTAAGATCGTCAGAGCAATTGCTGAACGCAAGTTCTTTTTTGAGACGCTGTATGTAGTACTGGGCGCAGAAGCTACGCAATCAGCGGAGCAATAAGCGTTGCAGTAGAGTTTAAAAAGGGCTTATGAACTTGTAAAACAGCAGTTCATCAACGTAAGTGCCGCTGTCTAGCCGCCCTTTCCTCAATCTTCTTCCCTCGCTAACGTAGTTTAAGGAGCGATATAGTGCTGCTGCCGCATTTCCGTCGTAGCAGTTCACTTCTATCTTTTTAATGCCCTGCTCCAAAGCGATCTGCTCAAGCCCGACAATCAGCAATTTTCCAAGGCGTTTTCGTTGAAAAGCGGGATGGACTGCGACGCCGAACGAAGCGACGTGGGCGGCTCTCGACTGCGGGTCGTTCATTATCAGCGTCGCAGTACCGATGATCTTTCCTTGGTGCAGGCCAAGCAAAGTGATCTCATTCGTGTTGAGCCGCCTTAGCCATTGCTCTTTGTTCTTTACTAGATCAGCAACACGGTATCGCTTTGCCAAAAACTGATCGACTTGAATCAGCCACGAGTAAAGGTACTCGTAGCCGCCATTTTGATAATCGTCAATGTGGGCTGCTTTCAGTTCGATAGTTGTTCCATCATCGAGCGTGACGTGATTCACTGATCTGATGATAGTCCCTCAGGATATTGCTTCAGATTTTGACCTAATGAGTCCCAAAAGTGCTTCAAACTCGTCTTTTAGCCTCAGTGAAGCATCCTGCAGCGCTTTTAACGGATCCTTGGATTCCGTTTTGATATGGAATATCGGATTGCTTATCATCGGAAACTTGACGTCGTACGTGGCGCTTTCGACCTGCGGATCTTGAAGCAGCGCGTATTTCAAGACGTTGAGGAACGTGTGGCCCTCATCGAGAAATTCTATCTCGACTTCGTCCTTTGTTGCGTGAATGATCTTAATATTCATTGTCTAGAGATCTTTGAAAACAGGTGGACAACAAAAAGTGCCTTAGATTACGCCCTTTCCGTAGTCCTCCGAGATCTTTCGCGTTTCGATACACTCGCAGCTTGGACATTCGAGCTTGTTCTGCTTCCGCACGAGTGGCATGCGGCATCTCGAGCAGAGCGCCTTTATCACGCCTAAATCCTTTTCAACCGTGCTCAATCTTAAGCTCCTTTCGTCTATTACTCTCGCCTTTATAATGTCTTGCTGGCTAAACTCGGTTTCCAGCTTCGCGACGTATGAGTCCTTCACGTTTGAAATATGAATGGCTCCTTGATCTGCATTTGCGATTTCGCGGTCTTCGTGACCTTTTATTCTTGCAATATCAACGAGGACGACTGCATTCTTCAGGTCGATCACCCGGCCGACCACGATGTCGCCCGTCTTAAGCATGGGTGGGGTCTCCATAACGGGTAGGACTCGTACCGTCCGGTCTTTCTTGTCAGTTTCGACTTTTCCCGTTAAGGCGGCGAATATCTTGCCTCTGTCTTCATACGTCCCGTCGCCGGGTAGATATTCTTCAGAAGCACCTATAACGTCCCCTGGTACAACCAAATCCATCATTTCTTATCCTTTCCTTTCTTCTTAGATTTAAGAACAGTAATTCAAACAGCGACTTCTATTCGATAAATTATCGCGTCTACGTATCGTACTGCATCTTTATGAAACTTAAAGGTATGTGCAATGGGCAGTTTGACCTGTATTGCGTCAGTAATGCGGTGCGGCTCGAGGAAGCCCCTCACAAAGCCGTTTACGACAGCATTGTGAAGCAAGTAGATAACTTTACCCACACGTACTGACTTGCTTAAGAACGGCCTATCAGAGCTTCGCTTTTGAGCTCCGAAGGGAGGATTCATCACGACGGTGTCGAACGAACCTTCAAAGTCTTCTATGCTGCTATTTAGCCACGAAGCCTGCACACCGAGTAGCTTCGCGTTCGCTCGAGCGACTTCTAGTGCTCGCTCGTCCGAATCAACGCCCGTCGCAACGCCCCCCAGCAGCGCCGCGCCTAGGGCAAGGACTCCGGTCCCGCAGCCCAAATCCGCCACTGTCAGACCGGCGATGTCACCTCGCATATAGGCAAAATAAAGAAGCTGGGCGGCAACGGGTGCTGACGTGGTGTATTGTTCGCGCGCCGCGGAAGGGGATTCAAACGCTTGCACTTGTTCGAGGATGATTTCAAGCTGACGCTGTCTCATCTTGACAGACCTTTGTAGAGAGAAATCGCCGCGCGGCGGCAAAATTACAGCGAGGCGCTATTCCAGTTGACGGAAGACTTATCGCTTTCTGCTCAACACGTATGCTACAAAAGTCAATCCGGCTAACGCAATCGGTATTTCGAACCCCGGGAGAGGATTGCCGCTCGAACCGCTTGATTGGGCCGTGGCGCTACTCTGCGCAGTGCCGTTGGCGTTCTGGTTCGTTGATGTCGGCGCAATATTAACCGCCTTGTTGACTCCGGCGTAAGCTGTTGCTTGCGTGGTCAAATTGCCTGCCGGATTAGTGCCTGTTACGGTGACACTAAGTGTTTGGTTATTCGCAAGCGTTTTGCTCGCGATTCCTGTCCAAGCCACATCCGCTTGAGTTCCGGTCGCCATATGCACTATGGTGGGCTCAATGGAAGTGTCAGTAGGACTTCCCGTGATCTGGCTTAAATTCGCTGAAAACAGACTTTCTACACTTGTATAATTGACGCCAGGGTTTTGAGTCGTGGGATTATCTGTCAGATGACAGAGGCGACAATTACCGGTTACCATGGTAATGACAGAGAAAGAATTCCCTGTGTTAACGAGCCCTTGGGCAGAGGTTCCTTGTGATCCGTAAATTGCTGGAACTAGGTTCAGCGGCGCGTTGATAACAGTTAACTCAGTTGTCCGGGTAGGGCCATAAGGATCCGCGGCCCTAATGATGTACTGCCCGGGGGAGAGCTGTGGAGTCATCCACGAGAAAAGTATGTAACCATTGGTATGGTTGTCAGCGTCGTTCGCCCCGCCGTCGGTGACGTTCGCTATCTTCACCCACGAACCGCCGTCGTCGGGCAGGCCGTTGCCGTTTTTATCGTAGTAATAAGACAACGTAACCGTGCTTCCGTTTCGCTGCATGTCCGCTTGCACTAGGAGTCTGTCGCCTGAATTAACAGTTGTAGGTTGAAGTTGTACGATCTTCGTCGCGGATGTAGGGGTTATGACAGCGCTTAGTATCAACAAGACCGCGATTGAAGATAGGAGTAGCAGCGTCACTTTGTTCGCCGAGCGTGGCATCCTGGTTACCTCCAATAGTTTCTCAACCATTATCGGCAAGTTCATATATAAAACATTCGAGTGTCCTAATGCGGCACAATCGTTATAATCAAGAACCCGAGCCGCAGAATTGCTGAATCGTCGAGATATGTTTATTACTGTCGAGAACGCTAAAAAGGATAAGATGAATGACTTCTTTTATCCGAGATCGATAGCGGTCATTGGCGCCGCCCGAGAAGAGGACAAAGTGGGGCATTCGGTGCTGAAGAACCTCCTCGATGCCAACTTCCAAGGAGAACTTGTTCCCGTCAACCCGAACGCCGATGAGATCTTAGGGTTAAAAACTTTGCACACGGCAAAGAAGGTCGACCTCGCAGTCATAGTCGTTCCAGCAAAAATAGTCCCTGCTGTTTTGCAAGAATCAGCGCGCGTCGGCGTAAAGGCAGCAATAATTATATCAGCAGGATTTCGAGAATCTGGCGCGCAAGGCGCAAAGCTCGAGGCACAAATTCGGAAGATATCTAAAAAATATGGGATTCGAATCATCGGTCCCAACTGCTTGGGCATCATGAGCACTGGTGCCAACTTGAACGCTTCTTTCGCAAGCGAGTATCCGGTCAAAGGTGGCATTTCGTTGATATCGCAAAGTGGGGCAATCTGCACGTCTTTTCTCGACTGGGCGGCTAATGAAAGCCTTGGATTTGACAAATTAGTGAGTGTCGGAAACAAGGTCGATGTAACTGAAGCTGAGCTTTTGGGTTACATCGCACGCGATCCTTCGACGCGCGTTGTTGCGCTCTACGTCGAGGGTATTGATAATGGGCGCGAGTTTATGCAGGTCTCGAAAGAGGTTTCAAGGCTCAAGCCTGTTATTGCGCTCAAAGCCGGTCGGACCGATATGGGGGCCAAGGCAGCCTCCTCTCACACTGGCGCGCTCGCCGGCTCAGATGCCGCATATGACGCAGCGTTCAAACAGTCAGGGATTTTACGGGTGAATTCGATTGACGAATTCTTCGACGCCGCGAAAGCCTTCTCGCGCTGTCCGATTCCAAAAATTCCCGGTGTAGCGATCATAACGAATGCAGGGGGGCCGGGCGTTCTTGCGAGCGACGCAAGCACCGAGTGCGGTGTGCCTCTGGCGAACTTCACCACAGAGACAATAGAAGCACTGCGAAATGCGCTACCTCAAGAGAGCAACATCTACAACCCGATCGACATTCTCGGGGATGCGAAGCCGCGCCGATATGTAGCGACGCTCGAGATCATTTTGGCCGATCAAAATGTCGGCGGAGTACTCCTACTTCTCACCCCACAAGCCATGACGGAACCTGAAGAGACTGCCGACCTAATCAATAGACTGTCGTTGCACACAAGCAAACCCATCATTACCTCGTTCATTGGAGGAAAAGAGCTGAACAATGCGCGCGAAAAGCTAAAACACGGCAGCGCGGCGAACTTTGATAGTCCGGAAACCGCAGTCAGGGCGGCGCGTAACCTCATCAAGTTTAGGGAGATTGCGACATCCTCAGAGCGCGAACCGACGCAGCTAAGAAGCGGACAGAACCGTGCTGCTCTTTTACGCCTTGAAGCAGTTCGGTCTGAGGGACGAACGACTTTGACAGAAGAAGAAGGTAAAGACGTGCTGCGAGCTTACGGGATGAACACCCCTAGAGAGGCCGTCGTTACTCGGCGGGACAAAGTCATTCAAGCGGCACGCGAGATCGGATATCCTATCGTAATGAAGGTGAGCTCGCCAGACATTGCCCACAAGACCGACGTAGGGGGGGTCATCACGGGCATAAGCAACGATAGAGCGGCTAAAAACGCTTTCGATCAGATATATGCCAACATCAACAAGCGTATGCCCCAAGCGCGCATTGGAGGGGTGATAATCGAAGAGATGGTTGAAGGCGAGGAGGTCATCGTTGGGGTAACTTGCGATCCCCAATTCGGACCTTTTATCACCTTCGGCTTGGGGGGCTTGTACGTGGAAGTGCTAAAAGACGTGTCGCATAGGTTGGCGCCAATAACCGTCACCGAAGCAAAGCAGATGATTTCGGAGGTTAAATCATACCCGATTCTGCTAGGCACGCGCGGCAGAAAGGCCCTCGATATCAACGCGGTGGCCGATACGATCGTGCGGGTCAGCCAAATCAGCCAAGACTTCGAAGAAATCCAAGAGATAGAGATCAACCCGCTGATGGTTCAAGAGAATGGCTGCATCGCGGTGGACGCACTCGTGGTGATAAGCGGGAGACGGTAGTACTAACCAAAAAAACTTGGGAGGTGGATAACTTGGAATCTAAGTGCGATGTACCGACACTTGTTGTAAGTTCAGTATCTGAACGCAGTGGCAAAACTATAATCGCTTTAGGCCTTGCTTTGAACTTTACAGGAGTACTGGGCTTCTACAAGCCTATCCGCGAGAATCTCATCGCAATTGACGGAAATTTGGTCGAGGAGGACGCGTATCTGATGAGGAACGTCCTCAACTTAGAAGAAGAGTCGTTGCTTTCGCCTTTTACATATAATCTATTTAAAGGCATCAAAGCAGAGGACATCATCTGCGGCCTAAACCGTATTTGCGGTGATAAGCAGGCAGTTTTGCTCGAGGGGACGAAAGATATTAGCACAGGCTTCATTCACGACATTTCAAGCATCCAGCTTGCTCGAAAACTCGACACCGAGATCTTGCTCGTGACCGACATATACTCGCTTGATAAGGTAGCAATGATCAAACTTCTTCTCGAAAAGCTCAAGGTCAGGCTTAAAGGCGTTGTGTTGAATCAATCACAAGATCCTGGATTCGAAAACTACATGATCAAACGAGGCATAAAAATTGTCGGGTCAATCCCGTTCTTAAAGGAGTTGAAAGCCCTTCACAGCTACGAAATAGCCGAAGAACTTGGTGGAGAAGTCATAGTCGAGGGAGAGGGTCGCCTTATCGAGAAGGTCCTGATCGGCGCCATGACGCCGGAATCTGCACTCAAGTACTTCAGACAGGTTCCCGCGAAGGCGGTGATCACTGGAGGTGACAGAGCCGATTTGCAGCTTGCCGCGTTGTCGACTTCGACGTCGTGCCTTGTACTAACCGGAGGACT
>Ga0247847_1000126_pt1 | contig 24032 bp, 18 predicted proteins | sample PFST25metaG_FD_186002 | JGI IMG/M metagenome (GOLD analysis project Ga0247847, IMG submission 186002) | Peat soil microbial communities from Stordalen Mire, Sweden - P.F.S.T25 | ecosystem: Environmental > Terrestrial > Soil > Wetlands > Peat | place: Sweden: Norrbotten County, Stordalen Mire...
ATCTCGATGCGCCCCACACAGCCGGCGCCCAAGTCGCCCTGGGCGGCTTCACCATCAACCGCAATCCGATGGCGCTGGTCTACGAGGTGGCGCGCCAGAAGAAGCGCGACCTGCACCTCGTGTGCCACTCCAACGGTCAGGCGCTCGACCTGCTGGTGGGCGCCGGCTGTGTGGGGCGCATCGAGATCGCCTACGGCGGCAACGGGCGCTTCGCCCCCACCTGCGTGCGCTTCCGCAAGGCGGTCGAGCGCGGCGAGATCGTCGTCGAGGATTACTCCAACTACCAGATGGCGCTGCGCTTTTTGGCCGGCGCCCTGAGCGTGCCGTTCGTGCCCACCAAGTCCGGCCTGCACACCGACCTGGTGCGCCGCAGCGGCTTCTCAGCCGAGTACCGCGCGGCACACGGCCTGCCGCCCAAGAAGCTGGCCGTCATCGCCGACCCCTTCGACGGCGGCGGCGACGTGGTGCTGTTGCCGGCGCTCACGCCGGACGTGGCTCTGATGCACGCTCAATACGTGGGCGACGACGGCACCGTGCGCATCAAGGGCCTCACCTTCGCCGATCTCGAGCAGGCGAAGGCGGCCAAGGCGGTGGTCGTCACCTGCGAGCAGATCGTGCCCGCCGCTGAGCTGCGCGCCGACGCCGACCAGAACGGGCTGCCGCCCTTCTTCGTCGACGCCGTGGTGCCGCAGAAGCTCGGCGCCCACCCGACGGCGTGTCGCTTCTTCTACGACTACGACCCGCAGCACCTCAACGAGTACAAGCGGGTCGCCCGTGACGACGAAGCCTACGAGACCTGGCTCGCCAAGTGGGTGTTCGGCGTCGCCGACCACGACGACTACCTGGCCAAGGTCGGCGGCGCGCAGCTCGCCCGCCTGGCCGCCGACCCCGTGCGCGGCTACGCCGTCGGCCTCGACCGCCGCTAGGTGAGGAGGACACGATGAGCGACTTCACCGCCCGCGAGATGATGGCCATCGCCGCCGGCCGTTTCATCTCCGACGGCGACATCCTCTTCGCCGGCACCGGCGTCGCCCTGCTGGCCGCCGGCTGCGCCAAGCGCATCCACGCACCGGAGGCCACCGTCTTCTTCGAGACCGGCGGCATCGACCCGTCGCTGGAGGAGATCCCTCTGGCGGTGGCCGACTCGCGCGTCATGTACGGCACCTGCATCAACGCCGGCATCATCGAGGCCTTCTCGTACATCGCCAGCCCGCGCCTGCACACGATCGCCTTCCTGGGAGCGGCGCAGATCGACAAGTACGGCAACCTCAACTCCACCTGCATCGGTGAGTACGAGCACCCGACGGTGCGCTTCTCGGGCAGCGGCGGCGCCTGCGACGCCGCCTCGCTGGCCTCGGCCTACATCGTCTTCATGGAGCACGGCAAGCGCAAGTTCGTCGAGAAGCTCGATTATGTGACCAGCCCCGGCTGGCTCGAGGGCGGCGACACGCGCCGCCGAGCCGGCTTCGCCCGCGGCGGCCCCTTGGCCGTGGTCACCGACCTCTGCGTGCTCAAGTTCGACGACGCGACCAAGGAGATGTACTTGGCCGAGCGCTACCCCGGCGTGAGCGTGGAGCACATCGTCGCGAACACCGGCTTCGCGCTCGACGTCACGCGCGCCGTCGAAGCCGTGCCGCCCAGCTCAGAGGAGCTGCGCATCCTGCGCGAAGAGGTAGACCCCCAGCGCCTCATCCTCGGCTAGAGGGCGGGCGGGCCAGCGGGTCCGCCGCCCGACCGCCTCTTCTGACCGACGGGCCAGTTGACAGGCGCTTCGCAGTCACAGAAAGTTGCCCGGAGCGGGCGGCGGGTCGAGGTCAGATCCCCAAAGCCCGGCAACAGCTCTCGCCGACGGGGAACCAGGCCATAGTGAGCACCTTCCTACGCGGGCGAACCTGACGCGCGGGCACACATAAAGGAGGGGCTCCCATGATCGGAGCTGCCACCGTCAACGCGGGCGACACGGCCTTCATCCTCGTGTGCGCCGCCCTCGTCATGCTCATGACGCCTGGGCTCGCATTCTTCTACGGGGGGCTGGTCCGCCGCAAGAACTTCCTGGCGATCATGATGCAGAGCTTCATCTCCATGGGCATCGTGACCACCATCTGGGTGTTCTTCGGCTACTCGCTCGCCTTCTCGGGCAACGTCGGAGGTCTTATCGGCAACTTCAGTTGGGCCGCGCTCATGCACGTCGGCCACAACCCGGGGCCATGGGCACCGACCATCCCCGCGCAGGCGCACTTCGTCTATCAGGAGATGTTCGCCATCATCACGCCGGCGCTCATCACCGGCGCCTTCGCCGACCGCGTCAAGTTCAAGAGCTATCTCTGGTTCCTGGTGCTCTGGAGCATCATCGTCTACATCCCCTTCGTCCACTGGATCTGGGGCGGCGGCTGGCTCGCCAAGCGCGGCGTGCTCGACTTCGCCGGCGGCGCCGTGGTGCACATGAGCGCCGGCTACGCCGCTTTGGCCTCAGTGTTCGTGGTCGGCAAGCGCAAGTTCGCCCCCGGCGAACGCGGCTTGCCGCACAACGTCGCCTTCGTCGCTCTGGGCACCGGCCTGCTGTGGTTCGGCTGGTTCGGGTTCAACGGCGGCAGCGCCCTGGCGGCCAACGGCATCGCTGCCCAGGCCTTCGTCAACACCGACATCGCGGGCTCCATCGCCATGTGCACGTGGCTCTTCATCACGTGGGCCAAGAGCGGCAAGCCCAGCCTGGTGGGCGCGCTCACCGGCGCCGTCGCCGGCCTTGCCTGCGTCACGCCCTGCGCCGGCTACGTGCCCACCTGGGCAGCGTTCGTCATCGGACTGCTCGCAGGGTCCGTCTGCTACTACGCCATCATCTTCAAGGAGAAGATGGACTGGGACGACGCCCTGGACGTGTGGGCGGCCCACGGAGTGGGCGGCACGCTGGGCATGATCCTGCTGGGCGTGTTCGCCCTCAAATCGGTCAACTCGGCCGGCGCCCAGGGCCTCATCAGCGGCCACCTGCACTTCTTCGTCTGGCAGGTAGTGACGGCCGTGGTCGTGGCCGCATACGCCTTCGTGGCCACGTTCCTCATCCTCAAGGCCATCAACTACTTCGACCCGATCCGGGTGCCCGATGCCGCGCAGATGACGGGCCTCGACGAGACCGAGTTCGGCGAAACGGCGTACGACCTGCAGTGACGTTCAGCATGCCGGTGCGGCGGGCGACCGCCGGGAGTCCAGCGGTCTGACCGCGATCTGACCTGCGCCGGCCAGAATGCAGCGGGGGCGCCGCGAGCCTGGCTCGCGGCGCCCCCGCTGCATTCTGGCTCCTCGGGCAGGACTCGAACCTGCAACCCTTCGCGTCGTCACCGCCCGTCCGCGGAGGCCAGCCCGAGGACGGGCGGCCAGGCTGCGTGCTGGACGCTCCTTGGCACGCTCATCCGCTCACGTCCAACTTGCCAACCAGGACTCGGCGCCCGTCAGCACCTCGTCCACCATACCCAGCAGCTCACCGATCACCTCGCGGTCGGCCACAAGCGGCGGCGAGAGCATGAGCATGGCTGGACCACGATCGTCGGCGCGCGTCATGAGGCCGCTCTGTTGCAGCAGACGCGGCAGCACGTCGCGGCAGAGGGTCGCTTTCTCCTCGGCGCTCAAGTGGCGACCGGCGTCGCGGCCGGCCATGAGCTCGACCCCGTAGAAGAAGCCGTCGCCGCGCACTTCCTTCACGATCTGGTGACGCTCGGCAAGGTCGTCCAGACCTGCCCTGAAGGACGGCGCCAGTGCCAGCACGTGATCGAGCACGTGCTCGTCCCGCATGGCAGTGATGTTGGCCACGGCCACCGCGGTCGACATCGGGTGGCCGCCCCAGGTCACACCATGGGTGAACATGCCGACCGACGAGTCGAGGAGCGCGTCGATGAGGGGTTCGCGCACGATCATCCCGCCGAGTGGGGCGTAGGCCGACGTCACGCCTTTGGCGAACGTGATGATGTCGGGCACGACCCCGTTGCGCTGGGAGCCGAACCAGTGGCCCAGCCGGCCGAAGCCGCAGATGACCTCGTCGGCGCAGAGCAGGATGCCGTACTCGTCGCAGAGGCGACGCAGCTCCTGCCAGTATCCGTTGGGCGGCACCATGACCCCGCCGACGTTCTGGACGGGCTCCGCGATGAGCATGGCGACTGTCTCGGGGCCCTCCTCGAGGATGGCTTCCTCGATAGCCGTCACGCACGAAAGCGCACTGGTGGGAACATCGCCCTCGTTCTCCCAGCCGAGAGTGTTGGGTACCTGACGGAACCAGGGCAGCAGCGGCAAGAAGGCGCTGCGGAATTGCGGGATACCGGTGGCTGACAGCGCTCCCAGCGTAGTGCCATGGTAGGCCATGTGCCGGCTGAAGATCTTGCAGCGCTCCGGTCGGCCCTGGCTGAGATGGTACTCACGCGCGAACTTGATGGCCGACTCGGTCGCCTCGGAACCGGAGTTGACGAAGAACACCACACCGAGGTCGGCCGGCGCCAGCTCGGCGATGAGGGAGGCCGCCTCCACCGAAGGCGGGTGCGCGGCCGACCAGTTGGTCGCGAACGACAGCTGTTTGAGCTGCCGCGCCGCGGCGTCCGCTATGTCGGCGCGGCCGTGCCCCATGTTGACGCAGAAGAGCCCGGCGAGGCCGTCGAGATAGCGCTTGCCGCGGTCGTCCCAGAGATAGCACCCCTCGCTGCGCACGACGACGAGCATCTCGGGGCTACGCCACGCGGTCGCCCGCGTGAAGTGCTGGCCGAGGTGACGGCGCGCTTGCCGGCGCAGCTCGTCGCTCATGCACCGGTCCTGGTGAAGTTGGCCTTGTCGAGATGCTTGTAGCGCTCGAGGTAGCGTGTGGGCTCCTGGAGCGCGTCGCGGCGAAACGGGTCGGCAAGCTCGACGGGATCCACCATCACCTCGACCACGCTCGGCCGGCCGGAGGCAAAGGCCGAGCTGTAGGCGTCACGCACATCCGCCGGGTCAGTGACGCGGATGCCGTTGGCGCCCATGGCGTTGGCGATCTCGGCAAAGTTGAAGCCACCGATGTCGCGGCCGATGTTGGCGCCGATGAACCGGTTGTCGTAGAAGTCGATCTGGTTCTTCTTCTCGGCGCCCCATTCCTGGTTGTTGTAGACGCAGGCGACGACGGGCAGGTCCTCCTCCACGGCGGTCATGACCTCGTGCAGGCTCATCCCCCAGGCGCCGTCGCCGACGATCGCAGCCACGGGACGATCAGGAGCGGCGACCTTCGCGCCGAGGGCGCCGGGGTAGGCGAAGCCGCAGTTGCCGAAGGTCAGGGCCGGCAAGAACGAGCGCGGCTTGGCGAACTTCATGTAGGCATTGGCGACGGAGCAGATATTGCCGATGTCGCTGGTCACGATGGCGTCTTCGGGGAGCGCCGCGGCCAGCTCGGCGAGTGCGCGGCGCGGGCTGATCGGACTCGCGTCTGACCGGGACTTGGACGCGAGCTCGTCCGCCCAGGCGCGCTTGGCCTCGATGATCTCGGCGAGGCGCGCCGGGTCGATCTTCTTCTCTCCCTGACGAGCGACGAGGCGGCCGAGAATGGCCTTGGCGGCCGCCTTGGCGTCGCCGATGATGCCCACCTCGAGCGGCTTGATCCGGCCGACCTGGTGGTAGTCGATATCCACCTGGACGATCTTGGCGCTCTCGGGGAAGTAGTCGAACCCATATTGCGGCAGATTGCCGAAAGGGTTCAGACGTGTGCCCAGGGCGAGGATCACGTCCGCCTTGGACAGCAGCACCATGGCGGCCTTCGAGCCCTGGTAGCCTATCGGGCCGACGGCGAGCTCGTCCGTATACGGGAAAGCGTCGGTATGCTGGTAGGAGGTCGCGACCGGCGCGCCGAGCTGCTGCGCCAGCTGGCTAACGACGCCGGCGGCAGCGGTCTCGGTGACGCCGAGGCCGGCGATGATCACCGGGTTCTCGGCCCTGGCGAGCACGTCGGCGGCGCGGTCGAGCGACTCCTCGTCGCCGGCACCGCGCGCCGACACCCGGTATTGGTGCGGCTCAAGGATGGTGAAGTCGCCCTCGCCGTAGAAGAAGTCGCGCGGCACGTCCACTTGCACCGGGCCGCGCTCGGCGAGCGCCGCACGGATGGCGTTGCGGAAGGCTTCGGCGATGCGGTCCGGCCGGTTCACCTGCACCTGGAACTTGGTGATGGTGCTGAAGATCGGCAGCTGCTCGACCTCCTGGAACCCATCCAGGCCACGGGAGGCGCTCATCGACGACGGTGTGAGCAAGATCACCGGCGAGTGCGCGTGGTAGGCCGCCGCGATACCCGTCACCATGTTGGTGATGCCCGGACCGTTCTGGCCGGTGCACATGCTGGGCCGGCCCGTCACCCGCGCATAGCCGTCGGCCATGTGCGCCGCGGACTGCTCGTGCCGCACGGCCATGAATCGGATGCCGGCGGCAGGAAAGAGGTCGAGGGCGTCCATGTACGCGGAGCCCACGATGCCGAAGACCTCTGTGATGCCCTCCACGCGGAGGGTCTCGACCATCGCCTCACTCGCGGTCATGTGTGTCACGCTTGATCATCTCCCTTTGGCCGGCGACGCATGATCGGCCGGCCGCCGTCGCTGTGTTGCAAGTACTGGTCGCAGAGTCGCTGTCAGGTAGTGCCGATCATGCCGCTGATCCGGGCGCGCAGCGCCGCGAACTCCGGCAGCAAGCGGGCATCGTTGACGGCGCCTTGGTGCTGCGGCAGAACGACCGGCTCATCATAGACTATGTGTCCCGGACGCGGGCTCAGCACCACCACCCGCGTCCCCAGGAACACCGACTCCTCGACGCTGTGGGTGACGAACACGATCGACTTGCCCGCGGTCGCCCAGATCTGCTTCAGCTCCTGCTGCAGGCGCTCGCGTGTGAGCGCGTCCAGCGCGCCGAACGGCTCGTCCATGAGCACGATGGCGGGGTCGTTGGCGAGCGCCCGCGCGATGGCACAGCGCTGCTGCATGCCGCCCGACAGCTCGTAAGGGTGTTGCTCGGCGACGTCGGCAAGACCGACCATCTCCAGATACTGGTCGGAAAGCTGCCTGCGCGCCGTGTGAGATGTGCCGCTCATGCGCGGCCCGATCTCCACGTTGGCGCGCACGGTGAGCCACGGGAACAGAGTCGGTTGCTGGAACACCATGCCGCGGTCCGCGCCAGGGCCGGCCACAGGCACGTCATTGACGGTCACCGTGCCTTGGGTGGGCACGAAGAACCCGCCCATGAGCTTGAGCAGCGTCGTCTTGCCGCACCCGGACGGTCCCACGAGGCACACGAACTCACCAGGCTCGACAACGAGGTCGACGCCGGCCAAAGCCGGCGTCGACCTCTTGTCTTTGCCGAAGACGTGCGTGACGCCGCGCACTTCCATGCGCTCGGGACGGGAACCGCCGGTCCCCGCGGCGCTAGGCAGGTGCGTCTCCGCGGCCGCCACAGCGTCCTAGGAGTGCTGGCGCGGCCGCGTCACTGGCCGGAGGCCTTCGCCACCCATTCGTTGCCGAGGGCGGCCTGATAACTGGTCAGCGCCGGCACACCCTGGACGTCGCCCTGCGCCTTGAGGAACTCGGCCGCACTCCGCAGGTTGTCGGCGAGCTTGCCGGGTGCCCCGGGAGTGCCGAGGTAGTCGGGGCCCGCTTGCTGGCTTGCGTCGAGCAGAATGAGGTCCTTCATCTGCGCCAGTGCCTCATCCGTAGAGATGTTCAACTGACGACCCACTGCGGCGGCGGCGGTCTGCGGATCCGTCTTGTAGAGCTGCACGGCCTTGCTCTCCTGGTCGACCCAGGTTTGAACGACGTCGGGGTACTTCTCCGAGAACGCGTTCGTCACCACGGCCAGGTCGGCAGTGAGCTTGCCCTGCTTGGCGAGTTGAGCGCTCGTGATGAGCACGGTGCCATCCTTCTCGAGGCTGGCCAGCGTCGGATTCCACACGTAGGCCGCGTCGATGTCGCCGCGCTGCCACGCCGCGAGGATGTCTTGCGGCTGCAGGTCGACGATCTTCACTTTGGTGGGATCGACGCCGTTCAGCACAAGCGCGGCGAGGAGGCTGTAGTGCGAGGTGGAACCGAAGGGCGTGCCGACCTTCTTGCCGACGAGGCCGCTGATGTCGGTGACACCGGCGGTGTTCTTCACCACGAGCGACTCCGCCGCGCCGATCACGTCGAAGATCCACGGCACCCGGTAGGCGATGCTCATGGGCTGCGAGAGTCCGGCCGCTACCGGGCTGCTGCCCGCAAGGCCGATGTCGATACTGCCGGCTATCATCGCCGTGTTCACGTCGGCGCCGGATTCGAACTGCAGCCACTTGATGCTCGTGTTGGGCAGCGCGGCCTCGAGCCACTTCTGGTCCTTCACGATCAGGTCGCCGTTGGGAATGAGCTGGTAGCCGATGCGCAGCTCGCTGGGGGCGGCGCCGGCAGCCGGGCTGGCAGAACTCGACGAGCTGGGCGAGCTCGAGCCGCAGGCAGCGAGGATCGCCGCAACGGCAAGAACGGCGAACACGGCGACGGCGACCACGATGGCGGCATGCGAACGGCGGCGGTCACTCGGCCGGCATGTCTTGGTCGGTATCATCTGGGGCTCCCTCCATTGATTGACTGATCGATCGATGGTCCGCAGAGACGACTCGGCTCTGCAAAAACATGGCAAACCCAATAGGGATTGACGAGAACGGAATGACCGCTATTATTCATAAGCAGTCTGACATTGGCAAATAACGATTGCTTATAGCTTCTGAGCCCCTGCATTCGAGGAGGAGCAGCATCTATGATCCACCAGGAGAGCGCCGGCAACCGGGCAGTCGTCTCGCGCACCTCAGCCAATGAGCAGCGGCAGGCGCTCCCGGCGACGCAGCTGCTGGCGACCCCCGGCGCCCCACTGCCGGCTGGGTTCGACCACGACAAGCCTGCCGTCGGCAACGGGCGCTCGTCCGCCTGGAACAGATGGCGTGGACCGGTGCTCCATCTCGCCGTCGTCGGCGTCTTGCTTGGCATCTGGTCGCTTGTCGCCTATCTGCAGATCTGGCCGCGAGTCTTCGTGCCGACGCCGCTCTCCGTGTGGCAAGCCTTCATCAAGACGTCGACGGTGCACCAGGGCATCAAGGGCTATGGCGGCTTCTATCTCTACCAGCACCTCTGGGCGAGCATGCGCCGCATCCTCGAGGGGTCGCTTTTCGCGATCGTCGTCGGCGTGCCGTTCGGCCTTCTGCTCGGCACGAGCAAGTGGAGCCGGAGCCTGCTGGAGCCGGGCGTCACCTTCGTGCGCGCCCTGCCCCCCTTGGCCTATTTCAGCCTGCTGGTGATCTGGTTCGGCATCGACGAGACGCCTAAGGTCATCCTTCTCGTCCTGGCGGCGCTCCCGCCGATCGTGCTGGCCACCAGCGACGCGGTCCGCAACGTCTCACAGGACCGCCTCCTCGCGTTGCAGACGCTCGGCGCGTCCAAGTTCCAGGTCGTGCGATACGGCGTGTTCCCATCGGTGCTGCCGGAGGTGATGACCGGCATCCGGGTGGCGGTGCTGTTCGCGTTCACGACAGTGGTGGCCGCCGAGACCATCAACGGCATGCCCGGCATCGGGGGGATGGTGCGCGACGCCCAGCGTTTCAATCAGACCGACATCGTGATCATGGGGATCATCATCATCGGGGTCTGCGGCATCGCGCTCGACCTGAGCATCCAGCTCATCGACCGCCTTCTCGTGCCCTGGCGCGGCCAACTCTGACGGCAGCGGCGCTCGGCTTGGACGTGACGTGCGCTAGCTGCAGGGCACGTCCTGCTGCGGCGGCGCTGAGCAGCCCAGCCGCTTCCTCATGTAGATCCGGTCGAGCCCCATCTCGGTCCGTCGGTCGTACTCCACATAGCCGAGCCTGCCGTACATGGCCCGATTCTCCGTCATCCCTTCGTGCGTGTAGAGGTAGATCGAATCGAAGCCCTGGCGGCGCGCTTCGGATTCCGCCACCTCGAACAGGTGCCTGCCGAGCCCTCGGCCGCGATGCGCCGGAACGACGGCAACGTTCTCCAGAAGGAACCCTTCGCCCGCCTCTGCGAGCACGAGGACAGCCACGATGCGGCCGGCGCTTTCCACGACCGTCACCTGGAAGTCTCTGATCACCGTCTCGTAGTCTTCAGTCATCGGACCGGGCGGCCTGCCGATGCGCGCCACATAGTGCCGGTACGCCTCATCGACGCACGCCGCCACAGCCGGCGCATCTTCCGGCTGCGCCGGCCGAATCACGTACTCGCGAAGCTGATCAGGCGTGAGCACAAGTCACCCCTTCCCGCCTCAGACCACACGCAGACCGGTCGAGTCTGTCGGTCAACCTTCCGTGACCTCGTTCAGCGCCGCAGCGGCCTGCAACATGTCCTCGCGCGTGGTCAGAAAGCCCACGCTGACGCGCACCGTGCCGTCAGGGAACGTGCCCAAATGCTTGTGCGCGTACGGCGCGCAGTCCAGGCCGGAGCGCACGGCGATGTCGAAGTGCTGGTCCAGCAACGCCGCAAGCTCGGCCGGCGAGAACCCGGCGATGTTGAAGGAGAGCAAGCCGACCCGGCCCTCTCCCTGGTGCTCCAGGATCGGCTCAGCGGCGCCGTAGAACGAGTAGGACTCGGGCCGGCGGAGCTCCTCCACGAACGCTCTCAGGAGCTCTCGCTCATGTGCCAGGACGGTCTCCACACCCTCCTGAAGAAGGAGCCGCACACCCTCGCGAAGGCCGGCGATACCGAAGATGTTGGGTGTGCCTCCCTCCAGGCGATAGGGCAGCTCGGGCGGCTGCAGTGGGTTGGCGGAATCGCCGCCTGTCCCGCCTTCGCGCCAGACATCGACGTCGGCTCTCTCACCGACCACCAGTCCGCCCGTGCCTGTGGGACCGAGCAGCCCTTTGTGACCGGTGAACGCGAGCAGGTCGATCATGTCTCGCTCGACGTCGATCGGCACCACACCGGCACTCTGCGCGGCGTCGACCAGGAGCAGAGCGCCGCGCTCGCGCACGATCCGCCCGTACTCGCCGACCGGCTGGATGGTGCCGGTCACGTTGGAGGCGTGCGTGACGGCGACCAGCCGTGTCTTCGCCGACCAAGCAGCGACCACCGCGTCCGGGTCGATCACATGGCCTGACGTCGCCGGCAAGCGCGTCAGAGCGATGACCCCCGCCTGCGCCAACCTGTTGAGCGGCCGGTTGACCGAGTTGTGCTCCAGCACCGACGTGATGACGTGGTCGCCCGGTCGCACGACACCCTTGATCGCCATGTTCAAGGCGTCTGTGGCATTGTGACCGAACACGACCCGCTCGGGACGCGGCGCACCAAACAGCCGCGCCAGCAGCCGCCGAGTCTCGTCGATCATCGCCTCGGCCTCTACGGCGCGGTGGTGCCCCGAGCGACCCGGATTGGCGCCCGAGGCGCGCGCGAAGGCCTCCATGCCCCGGTACACTGCCTCCGGCTTGGGGAGCGAAGTGGCGGCGTTGTCGAGGTAGATCATCGCGCTGCCGTCTTACTGGGACTCGGAACGTCCACGCCCGCCCCTCAGCTGCCGACGTAGCGGGCGTAGACCGACTTGGCCACCGCCGGGTCGCTGGTGCCGCCGATGATCGCGCGCCCGTCGCCGAAGACAGTCAGGCGGAACGTGTCGATGTCGGCTCGCAGAAGGAATCTGGTCCGCTGCACCGCCCCGAGCGCTGCCAGCCGCCGCGACAGCTCGTCCAAGTCGAGCTGGGGCCGGTCGCGCCGACTGATCTGCACCGAGTCTCGGCCGCAGAGAGTGCTCGTCGTTGAGCCGAGTGCTCCGTCAAGGTACTCAAAGCGGCGCTCCCCGCAGCAGGGGCAGGCGGCATGACGGGGCGGAAGATCGACCACGTCGTTGACGTTCTCCCACAGGTCGAACAGCGCGATCTTGCGCACGACCTCATGGCGCCTGCCGGCGAGGATCTTGATCGCCTCGCTCGCCTGCAGGGAGGCGATCACGCCGACGATCGAGCCGAGGACACCCCCGGTGTCGCAGGAAGCGCTGAGCCCCGGGGGTGGGGCGTGCTCGAAGACACAGCGCAGGCACGCCGTCTCGCCGGAGAGGATCGGGAAGGTCAGACCATAGGAGCCGACGCAGGCGCCGTAGACCCACGGCGTCGCCGTCTTCACAGCGACGTCATTGACAAGGTATCTGGCATCGAAGTTGTCGGTGCCGTCGAGGATCACGTCGAAGCCGGACAGGAGCCGTTCGGCCGTGTCTGCGTTGAGGTCCTCGACCACTCCCTCCACGGTGACGAGCGAGTTCGCCGCCCGCAGCTTCTGCTCGGCGGCGATCGCCTTGGGCAGGAGACTCAGCGCATCCTGTTCGTCGAAGAGGAACTGCCGCTGAAGGTTGCTCTCCTCGACGAAATCGCGGTCGATAATGCGCACGGTACCCACGCCGGCACGGACGAGGAGCGATGCTTGCAGAGAGCCGAGGGCGCCACAGCCGACGATGACGGCTCGCGAACGCATCAGCGCAGCCTGCCCCTCTGGGCCAATGCCCTCGAAGAGAAGCTGCCGCGAGTATCGAGCAGGGATCTGGTCCATGTCTGCCGGAAGGATACCAAACGCGGACGGATCAGTATGCCGGTCTCGCTCTCGCGTTCGCTGTCTCTCATCGGCCGACATTCGCGCCGTGTGTCGCGTCTTGCTCCGTGCCCCAAGCAGCGCGCCGGAGCGGAACGTCATTGCCCGAGATCCGATAGACCGAGCTGAGCGCATGAAGCTCATGGGCTCAGACGTGAAGAGGCGGAGCGCAAACGAAGTAGAGGTCGCCTCTGACCTCCACCGGCCAGAACGTGAAGGGGGCGCCGCGAGCCTGGCTCGCGGCGCCCCCGCTGCATTCTGGCTCCTCGGGCAGGACTCGAACCTGCAACCCTTCGGTTAACAGCCGAATGCTCTACCGATTGAGCTACCGAGGACCGCTTCGGCCGCACAAGTATAGGGCGAGCGCCGCCGGCCCACAATCGCGCTCGCTGAGCCGGCGCGCCTAGTGCCAGCGGCCCTCGACCCACCAGCCGTGGGGCACGTCGGTAGCCGCTGAACCCACAGACTCGTGGCTGCGCTGGCCGTGTCGGCTGGCCGCCGTGAGCTTCTCCTCCAGCGCGGCGGCGACCTGCGCGAAGCGCGGCCGCCAGTAGCTCGAGTCACCGGGCGCCAGGTCGGCCAGCTCGCGGCTGGCGACCACCGCCGTGGCGGCAGCCGCACTGGGCACAGGCTCCTTCCACCACTCCGGCTGCGCCACCACAGTGCCGAAGCGCTGTGCCGCCGGCTCCAGGTCGGCTTGGGGGCTCTCGCTGGGGAAGAACGCCCACGAGTCGGCCTGCAGCCGCAGCGAGGTGTTGGGCAGGCCGGCGATGAATTGCTCCAGCGCAGCCAGCGTCTCGGCTGCCGTCTCGCGGGTCTCGCCCGGCTGGTTGAAGGCCAGCCGCACGGTGGTGGGTATGCCCTTGGCATTGGCGTAGGTCATGAGGTCGAGGGCTTGCTCCACGCGCCGCTGGGGTTCGGGCAGCTCGAGGCGAGAGAGAAGGCTCTTGGAGAGTGTCTCCACATCGAGTCGCAAGAGCATGCTGGCGGAGTAGATGCGGTCCAGGTTCTGGCGCGTGAGCGTGTCCGGGCGACCGGCGATGACCAGTGGCACCAAGCGACGGTACGTCTCGGCCAGCTTGTCGAGCACCGCCATGCGCCAGGCGTTGTCGAAGCCGAAAGCCGGGTCGAGCACTTCGATCCGGCGCGGCCTTAGGGCAGCCAGCTCGTCCAGCAGACTCAGGGCTATGTCGGGCGGGTAGGCATGCCAGCCGGCGCCGCCCGGCCGTAGCATGCAGGCGGCGCTGTGGTAAGGGCAGCCGCGGCTCAAGTACACCGGCAAGGTGAGCAGGCCGCCGCCTGCGTACGGATAGGCGGCATAGTCGGGCACGGTCTGGGCCGAGAGCTCCAGCGGCGTGCCCTCCAAGGCGCGACAGCTGAGCACGTCGCGATCGCCTTTGGCGACCGCATGGGCGATCTCGAGCAGCGCCGTCTCGGCGTCGCCCACCAGGAGCCAGTTGAACGGCGACCCCTCGTAGGTGAAGTCATCGGGCCGTGCCGTCAGGTGGTAGCCGCAGACGGCGATGACCGTCTCGGGGTACAGGCGACGGACGCGCTCGGCCACGGCCACGGTGGCGCTGTACTGCAGGCTCGACCAGCAGCTGATGACAACGATGGCCGCCGGCCGTGCGAGCAGCAGCTTCTCGGCCTTTGCCAGGTAGGCCTCCTGCCTGCCGGCCGCCGGGTTGCCGCCGAGCTCCACCTCCAGGTCGAGCACGCCGGCAGCCAGGTCGTGCCGGCGCAGGTAGGTGAGCATGCCGACCAGCTCCGGTTTGACCCGCGGGCCGTCGGCCCAGGTCTCGCCAAACAGCGAACCGGGGAAGAGCAGGAGCACGTCCAGTGGACTCATCGTCGCCTCATTTCGCGAGAGCAGCGGCCGGTACGGACGCTACCCGGGTTATGTTCGGCCGCGCAGGGCGACAAACGTCGCTCCTGAGCGCCAAGAAGATCAGAGATCGAGCGCCGCCGGGTCGCTGCGCAGCAGCGAGAACACCACCATGTCGCGCCGCCGGCCCTTGATCACCATGCTGGAGCGCAGGACGCCCTCGCGCGTGAAGCCGCACGAGACGGCCACAGCCTGCGAGCCCGCATTCTCAACGTCGGTGATGATCGTGAGGCGATGTAGCCCCACGTCGTGAAAGGCCCAGGCGCAGAGCAACTTGACGGCGCGCCGCGCCGCGCCTTGACGGCGGCTGGGCGCGGCCACCCAGTAGCCGATCTCGCCGACCTGGTCGTCCCACTCGATCTCGGTGAGGCCGGCGGAGGCCAGCAGCTCGCCGCCGTTCGCGCTGACGACGGCGAAGTTGGCCTCGGCGCCCTGCGCCCAACACTCCGCCCTGCCGCCCAGCCATTCGCTGGCGTCCGTCTCGCTGTAGGGCGCGGGCACATTCGTCCAGCGTGAGATCTCGGCGTCCTGGCAGGCGGCGGTGACGGCCACGGCGTCGTCCGGGCGCCAAAGGCGCATGCTGACAACGCCGTCGCTGAGCGGCTTTCTGGGCGCGGTGATGGCCGGCATCGGTGGTTTGCTCAGCCCCACACGACGAACTTGATGAGGTCAGCGATGAGAAGCGCGCAGGCGAGCCAGACGACGACCAGGCCCACGCTCGCCGCCACCTGGGCCAGGCTGCCCTGGCGGTGGTCGGCGCGCACCGCGCGCCAGCCCATCCCCTCGGTGAAGAGGCTGTGACGGATAGTGCCCACGATGCCCAAGGTCAGTGCCGGCAGCGCGGCGGCGATGGCGAGCACACCCCAGACAAACGTGAACAGCACATGCAAAGCCTCGGCGAGGACAAGAAGCTCCATCACCAGCGAGGCCACGGCCAGCCCTGCCAGCAGCAGGGCCACACGCACCGGGATGGAGCCGCTTGGACGCACGCGTTCGTTCACGGCGTGCATGCTATCACCCGACAAGGAGAGCTGTCAGTGTGCGGTGCCGCTCACGCAGCACCCCACGTCGGCCCGACTACGCACGCTAGTGTGTGGTGCGGCTGCGCGCCACCACACGTTAGTTCGCCGGCGGCGACTAATGTGAAGTGCCGCTACGCCACACTTCACGTTGACCCGGCTACGCCGGTCAATCGAGGAAATCGCGCAGCCGCTGCGAGTCGCGATAGCTCTTGAGCTTGGCGAGCGTCTTGGCCTCGATCTGACGGATGCGTTCACGAGTCACGCCGAACTTCTGGCCCACTTCTTCGAGAGTGCGCGGATGCTCGCCCTTGAGACCGAAGCGGAGCTCGATGACCTTGCGCTCGCGGTGCGTGAGCGTGCCGAGCACCTGGCTGAGCTCCTCCTTCTGCATGATCTCGCTGACCGCCTCGACCGGCATGGTGGCGTCTTCGTCCTCGATGAAGTCGCCCAGCTGCGAGTCCTCTTCCTCGCCGATAGGCGTCTCCAGCGACACCGGCTCTTGGCTGATCTTGAGGATCTCGCGCACCTTTTGCGGCGTGGTGCCCATCTCGGTGGCGATCTCCTCCGGCGTCGGCTCCCGCCCGACGTCCTGCAGCAGCTGGCGCTGCACGCGGATGAGCTTGTTGATGGTCTCGACCATGTGTACCGGGATGCGGATGGTGCGCGCCTGGTCGGCGATGGCCCGCGTGATCGCCTGTCGGATCCACCAGGTGGCATACGTGCTGAACTTGTAGCCCTTGCGATAGTCGAACTTCTCGACCGCGCGGATGAGGCCCAGGTTGCCCTCCTGGATGAGGTCGAGGAAGAGCATGCCGCGACCCACGTAACGCTTGGCGATGGAGACGACGAGGCGCAGGTTGGCCTCGATGAGCTTGCGCTTGGCGTCCATGTCGCGGCGCTCGATGCGCTTGGCCAGCGACACCTCCTCCTCCGCGGTGAGCAGCGGCACCTTGCCGATCTCCTTGAGGTACATGCGCACCGGGTCGTTGGTGGGCGTCTTGACCGAGAGGTCGAGCTTGGGGATGACCTCCTCCTCGGCCTTGGTCTCCTGGCTCTCGTCGAGCAGGTTGACCTCGCCCTCGATGATGTCGACGCCCATGTCGATGAACAGGTTGTAGATGTTCTCGATCTGGTCGGTGGTCAGCTCGACGTCCTGCAGGGCGTCGGCGATACGGTCGCTGGTGAGGTAGCCCGCCTCCTTGCCTTCGGCGGCCAGATCCCTGACCTCGTCGATATTCAGTTCGGCCGGCTCCGCCGCCGTCTTGCGCTCTTCGGACAAGTCACTCACTGTCGGCTACCTACTCCTCTACGGGGATCAGACGGATAGACTCGCGGAGCTTGCGACGCATCGCCTCGAGCTCCACGAGCTGTGCCTCACATGTTCCAGTTTCGTCAGTCCGGACGGCTATCTTGAGCTTGTTGACCAGCCGGCTCACCTTGGCCTCTTGCAGACGCAGGAAGAGCTCCTCGGCCACACGGTCGTCGAACGACTCCCGCTGCGACCGGATGACAACCTCCGAGAAGACCTCGCTCTCGCCTTCCGGGCGCTCCTGCGCCGAAGCGCCCGTCTGCTGGTTTTCCCCTGCATCTGCCGGTTTCAACCGTGCCGAGACCTGGCCAAAGGCAGCGCGCGTCGGCGGGCTTGCGAAGAAGCTCTCGTCGATGGTGGCCAGAAAGGCGCGACCCTTGACGGGCACAGCCAGGCAAGCAGCCAGGAAACGTACCTCCAGCTCGTGGACCCCGGTGAGCAGACGCTCGCCGGCCGATGCCGCAGCAGCCGCGGCCGGCGACTGCCTTTCGGACTGCGCCGCCGGCCGGCCGCCAGCGGACGCGCCGGCGGTGCTGAGCAAATAGCGGACGCTTTCTTCCGACAAGCTGAGCCGGTCTGCGACGTAGCGCACCTCGTCGTCTCGCTCGAGCGGGTCGGCAGCCTCGGCAAGGACTCCCCGGAGGAGAGTGAACGCGCGTGTGCGCTGATCGGGCTTGGCCAGGTCGTGCGACGAGAGTACGGAACGGACCTGGAATTGTAACAGCGTCTGCGCGTTCTCGGCAAGCTCCCGGAACTCGTCGCCGCTGTGGCCGGCCAACATGAGGTCGGCAGGGTCGAGGCCCTCGGGCACGCGCACCACGTGCATGGTCACGCCCAGACGCCGCGCCAGCACGAGGGCGCGGCCCATGGCGCCCAAGCCGGCGGCGTCGGCGTCGAAGCACAGGTAGACGTTGCGCGTGAGACGTGCCAGGCGCTGCACCTGCTGCTCGGTGAGAGCCGTGCCCATGGAGGCGACCACGTTGGTGACCCCGGCCTGCACCAACGCGAGCACGTCGGTGTAGCCCTCGACCACGTAGACCCTGTCCTGGCTCCCGGCGGCGGGCTTGGCCTTGTCGAGGCCGAAGAGAGCTTCGCTCTTGTGATACAGCGGCGTCTCGGGCGAGTTGAGGTACTTGGGCTTCTCGTCGCCGAGGGCGCGGGCGCCGAAGCCGAGCACGCGCCCGCGCTCGTCGGCTAGCGGGAACATGAGGCGCCCGCGGAAGCGGTCGTAGACCGAGCCCCGTTTGCCGGCCACCGCCAGGCCGGCGTCGGAGAGCTCTTGCTCCGTGTAGCCCTTTTGCAGGGCGCCGTCGCGCAGGTGCTGCCAGCCGCCGCGCGAGTAGCCGAGGCGAAAGGCGCGCGCCGTTTGCTCCGTGAGGCCGCGCACCTGCAGATAGTCGCGTGCCGCCGTGGCCCCGGCCGCCCGCCCCTGCCAGAGGACGCGCTCGTAGTAAGAGCAGGCCTGCTCGAGCAAGGCACGCAGCCGCTCGCGGCGGCGGCGCTCGGCGGCGCCGCGCGCACTCGTCTCCTCGTATTCCAAGGCGATGCCGTAGCGCTCGCCGAGATACTCCACGGCACCGCTGAAGTCGAGGTTCTCCTTCTTCTGCACGAACGAGAGCACGTCGCCGCCCTCGCCGCAGCCGAAGCAGTAGTAGAGCTTCTCCACCGGGTCGACCGAGAACGACGGCGTCTTCTCCTGGTGGAAGGGACACAGACCGCTGAAGTTGCGCCCGGCCTTCTTGAGCTGCGTGTGCAAGCCGACGATCTCGACCATGTCGGCGGCGGCCACGACGGCCTCGATGCTGGCTTTGGCGATGCGCGCCACGCCCTACTCCTTGCCCTGCTTGTCGCGCTTGGCAGGCCGTCTGCTGTGATCCGAGGCCGACCGGCTAGCCAGAAAGCGCAGGCCGGCACGCTGCCGGCGGCGCCGGCGCCGCGGCTCCCTGCGGGCGCGCTCGGCGACCGCGTAGTGGTAGCCCAGCCGGTCGTAGACGTAGACCAGCCCGACGACGATAGCGGGCAGCCACAGCATGTAGACGAGCACCAAGATGATGATGAGGCCGCTGCCCCGGCCCACGTCGCCGGGCACCCGCAACGTATGGTACCAGCCCAAGGAGACGGCAAGCGCCGCCGGCAGCGCCGCCAGGGCTGCCGCCGCCAGCGTGAACACGGCAAAGAGCAGCCCGCGCGTCCGGCGAGCGACCTTCATCTCGGCGGCGCCGTGGCGGACGGCGCCTCGGCGCTCCCGTCGAGGAAGCGCGCCATGAGCATGTCGTCGAGGGCGCGGCCCTCACGCATGAACTGACGGCGGCGCACGCCCTCGGTCACGAAGCCGTGCCGTTCGTAGAAGGCGATCGCGCGCCGGTTGTGCGGAAACACGCTGAGCGTCACCTTCATGAAGCCTCGCGCGCGCGCCCAAGTGAGCGCCTTCTCGAGCAAGGCCGTACCCACGCCGGCACCGCGCACGTCGGCGGCCACCGACATCCCCAAGACCACCACGCGAGCCGAGGCGCCATGCGGATCGGGCCGCAGACCGAGATTGCCCACCAGGCGCCCCTCGAGAGTCGCCGCGAGCAGCAGCGACGCCGGGTCTGTCTGAGCCTGCGCAATGAGCTGCTTCCACTCATTCCCGGCCCTCTGCCCGGACACCATGAGCAGCCAAGTCTCAGGCTCGGCGGCCACGGCGTCCACGAGCTGCGCCAGCTCGTCGGCGTCGCCGGGAGTGGCCGACCGAACGTCCACCACGCGTCCATCGCGCAGTGTGAACCGCTGCGTGTCACGCAGGACCGCCACACTCCCCCCAGACCTGGGCGCCGGCTACTTCTCGAGCCTGGCTCCGCTGGCTTCTTCTATGGCCGCCTGCGCCGCCGCGAGACGGGCCACCGGGATGCGGAACGGCGAGCATGACACATAGTTCATGCCCACCCGGTGGCAGAACTTGACCGTGGCGGGGTCGCCGCCCTGCTCGCCGCAGATGCCCACCTTGAGGTCGGCGCGCGTGCTACGACCCCGCGCGACACCCATCTCCACGAGCTGGCCGACGCCGGCTTGGTCGAGGGTCTCGAACGGATCGGCGGGCCAGATGTCATTGCTCAAGTACAGGGGCAGGAACTTGCCGGCGTCGTCGCGTGAGATGCCCAGCGTCATCTGCGTGAGGTCGTTGGTGCCGAAGCTGAAGAACTCGGCCACACCGGCGATCTCGTCGGCCGTGAGGGCGGCCCGCGGCACCTCGATCATGGTGCCCACCATGTAGGCGACACGCACGCCCTGCTCGGCGAAGACCTGCTCGGCCACGGCACGCACCTGCGCGTCCTGGTTCTCGAGCTCCTTCCGGGTGCCCACCAGCGGGATCATGATCTCGGGGTGCACGTCGAGGCCGTCCTTCTTGACGATGCAGGCGGCCTCCAGGATGGCGCGCGCCTGCATGCGCGTGATCTCGGGAAAGGCGATGCCCAAGCGACAGCCGCGGTGACCGAGCATCGGGTTGGCCTCGCGCAGGTCCTCGACCTTGGCGGCCACGACCGCAGCCGTGACTCCCATCTGGCGCGCCAGCTCCTCTTGCTCCGCGGCGCTATGCGGCAGGAACTCGTGCAGCGGCGGGTCGAGCGTACGGATGGTCACCGGGCGCTCGCCCATGGCGCGGAAGATGCCCACGAAGTCCTCACGCTGCATGGGCAGCAGCTTGGCGAGCGCCTGTTCGCGACGCTCGACGTCTTCGGCCAGGATCATCTCGCGCACGGCGATGATGCGTTCGCCGCCGAAGAACATGTGCTCGGTGCGGCAGAGGCCGATGCCTTGCGCACCGAAGGCGATGGCATTGGCCGACTGGTCGGGCTGATCGGCGTTGGCGCGCACGAGCAGCTTGCGCCGCTTGTCGGCCCACTCCATCATGTGGGCGTAGTGACCGTACGCTTCTGACTTCGCCGGCTCGAGCGACCGCTCGATGAGTACCTGCAGCACCTCAGACGGCCGCGTCTCCAGCTTGCCGAGGATCGCCTCGCCGGTGAAGCCGTCGATGGAGAGCCAGTCGCCCTCCTTGACCACGCGGCCGTCCACGGTGAGGGTGCGCGCCACGTAGTCGATGTCGAGCGCCTCGCAGCCCACCACGCAGACCTTGCCCATCTGACGACCCACCAGGGCCGCGTGCGAGGTCATGCCGCCGCGCGCCGTGAGGATGCCCTGGGCAGCGTCCATGCCGCGGATGTCCTCGGGGCTCGTCTCGATACGCAGGAGAAGCACTTGCTCGCCGCGCGCCGCCCACGCCTCCGCGTCGGGGGCGTTGAAGACGACCTTGCCGGTGGCGGCGCCGGGGCCGGCGGCAAGCCCCTTGGCCAGCACCCTCTTCTCAGCCACGGCCCGGCGCTTGGCCTCCGGCGAAAAGATGGGCCGCAGAAGCTGGTTGAGCTGCTCGGGCTCGACCCGCATGAGCGCCTCGTCCGGGCTGATGAGCCCCTCGGCGACCATCTCGACGGCGATGCGGATGGCCGCCAGGCCGGTGCGCTTGCCGTTGCGCGTCTGCAGCATGAACAGGTGGCCGCGCTCGACGGTGAACTCGAAGTCCTGCATGTCACGCAGCTCGTGCTCGAGCGTCTGGCGCACCTGCATGAGCTGGTCGAACACGTCGGGGAACACCTCTTTGAGCTCGCTCACCGGCCGTGGCGTACGCACGCCGGCGACCACGTCCTCGCCTTGGGCGTTGACGAGGAACTCGCCGTAGAAGACGTTCTCGCCACTGGCCGGGTCGCGCGTGAAGGCCACACCGGTGCCCGACTCGTCGCCGGTGTTGCCGTAGACCATCGTCTGCACGTTCACCGCCGTGCCCCAGTCGTCGGGGATGTCGTAGAGCTGTCGGTAGGCGACGGCGCGATCGTTGTTCCAGGAGCCGAACACGGCGCCGATGGCGCCCCAGAGCTGCTCGCGCGGGTCCTCCGGGAAGGTGCGGCCGGTGCGCGCCAGCACGGCAGCCTTGAACTTGACTACGAGCTCCTTGAGGTCGTCGGCATCGAGCTCGGTGTCGTCGGTGACGCCCTTGGCGCGCTTGAGCTCCTCGAGGATCTCCTCGAAGGGATCGCGCTCATCCTCGTGCTCAGGCTTGCAGCCGAGCACGACGTCGCCGTACATGGAGACAAAGCGGCGGTAGCAGTCGTGGGCGAAGCGCGGGTTGGCGGTCTGGGCGACCACCGCCTGCAACGTGACGTCGTTGAGGCCCAGGTTGAGGATGGTGTCCATCATGCCCGGCATGGAGGCGCGGGCACCGGAGCGCACCGACACGAGCAGCGGGTCCTCGGGGTCGCCGAACTTCTTGCCGGTCTCGGCCTCCAGGTGCGCGAGGGCAGCCTCCACCTGCTCCTTGAGCCTGTCGGGGTAACTGCCGTGGGCAGAGTAGTGGTTGCAGACCTCGGTGGTGATGGTGAATCCGGCCGGCACCGGCAGGCCGATGCCGGTCATCTCGGCAAGGTTGGCACCCTTGCCGCCCAACAGCTCCTTCATCTCCTTGTTACCTTCGCCGAAGTCGTAAACGTGCTTGGCTGCCATGCGTGCCTCCCGGCTGCTCAGGTCGTGGCCCCTGCGGTTGCATCGTTTGCTTTCAGGGCCGGCACCGGCAGGCGACCGAAGTCGCCGAACCGGCGCAACAGCCCGACAACGGCCCCCAGCTGGGCGAGCCGATTGGCACGCACGGCGGGGTCCGGGTCCATCACCAAGACGTCGTCGAAGTAGCGGTCGACGGCCGGCCGCAGCTTGGCGGCGGCAACCAGAGCGCTGCTGATCTCGAGATGCGCCAGCGCGTCGTCGACCGGACCGGCCGCGACGGCCAGAGCTTTGTGCAGCTCGCCCTCGGCCGGCTCGCTGAAGAGCGCTTCGTCGACCGCCACCGGCGCCTCGCCACTCGCCTTTTCGGCAAGCGAGGCGCAGCGGCTGTACGTGGTCACCACATCGTCGAAGAAGTCGCGACCCTCCAGGACGGCGAAGCTGCGCGCCCGCGCCGCCCGCGCCGGGATATCGGCCGCCGACGAGCCCAGAGCGGCCTCCACCATCGGGAAGGGCAGCCCCTCGTCGAGGAGCAGCACCTGCAAGCGCTCCCAGACAAAGGCTGCCGCCTCGGCGACGATGCCCTCCGCGTGGGCCACCCCCTGGTCGTCGTAGGCGACCAGGGCGGCACTCAAGAGGTCCTCCACGCCGCAGCGCAGGGCGAACTCGAGCGCGATGCGCACGATGCCCATGGCGGCGCGGCGCAGCCCGTAGGGATCGCGCGAGCCGGACGGCTTCTCGTCGGCGGCCCAAGCGCCGACGATGTTGTCGGTCTTGTCGGCAACGGCCAGCAGCGCGCCGGCCAAGCCGGCGGGTACGGGCGCCGTCGCCGACACCGGCAGATACTGCTCGGCGATCGCCTGGGCCACCTCAGCGGGCTGCCCCGCCGCCTGCGCATACAAGCCGCCCACGCGCCCCTGCAAGGTCGGAAACTCCTGCACCAGCTGGCTGGCGAGATCGGCCTTAGCCAGCCCCGCGGCGGTGGCGACGACCTGTTCCAGCTCGTTGTTCTCGCCGGCTTGGCCGGCCAGCCAAGCTACCAGACGCTCGAGGCGTCGTGACTTGTCGGCCAACGAGCCGAGCCTCTCGTGGAACACGACGTGTTGCAGCTTGGCGGCCATCGCCGTCAGCCCTTCGGCCAAGTCGCGCTCGTAGCTGAACTCGGCGTCGTCGAGGCGCCCTTCCAGGACTCGCTCGTTGCCACGCGTGACCAGCGGCGCCGCCGCAGGGTCGGCGTTGGAGACGTACAGGAACGCTGCCAGCAGCTTGCCGTCGCGGTCACGCACGGGGAAGTAGCGCTGGTGACTCTGCATGGCTGTGACAAGCACCTCATCGGGAAGACGCAGATGGCGAGCGTCGAAGCTGCCGACGTGCACGCTGGGCCACTCCACGAGGTAGAGGGCCTCGGCCAGCACGTCGCCGGGGTCGAACCACTCGCCGCCCACACGGGCGGCGCACTCGTCGAGGCCGGCCACGATCCGCGCGCGACGCTCATCCTGAGAGACGACGACCTTCTGTTCCAGCACGTGACGCACATAGTGGTCGGCTTCGTCGATGATGATCGGCGCGCCGAGCACGCGGTGGCCCTGCGACACCTCGCCGGCACCTAGGCCGAAGAAGGGGAACTCGATGGTGCGCTGGCCAAGCTTGCACACCAGCCAGCGCACGGGACGTGAGAAGCGCAGGTAGTCCTCGTCGGCCGGGCATGC
>Ga0247847_1000127_pt1 | contig 23963 bp, 25 predicted proteins | sample PFST25metaG_FD_186002 | JGI IMG/M metagenome (GOLD analysis project Ga0247847, IMG submission 186002) | Peat soil microbial communities from Stordalen Mire, Sweden - P.F.S.T25 | ecosystem: Environmental > Terrestrial > Soil > Wetlands > Peat | place: Sweden: Norrbotten County, Stordalen Mire...
TCGTCAACGTCAGGTTCGAGCCCGGGCAGAACCTTGGACTTCCGTCACTGGAAGAGGCTCGAAGCCGACAAGCACATGGTTCGCATTGTGCAAGGTACGGCCCACTTCTCCGCGGAAAGTCCGCCGGCGAAGCCGGCTAAGACTCTTCGCGGTATTACCTCTGCGTATGTACGAGTCGGCGCGCCTGCGGCGCGTGTGACTCGTCTGTTCCTAGGCGCGGGGCGGGCTAGCCGTGATTGCGGTCCGTGTTCGGGGTGGTAAGACCGCGGGATGGCGTTTTGTGAGCCGCGCCCGCCGTGTCGGTCGCGGCGGCCAACGGCGCACGAGGAATTTAGAGGCGGCGGCGCATGTCGGTCTCCGCTTGGGTGCGAAATCAGTTGCCGCCGAGCTGTCCGGCGCCACCCGAGGGCAGAAGGCTGCGACAGGCCGCGAGCGCCTTCTGTTGCGCCTCTCGCTGAGCCGGCGTGAGCGTTGAGCGTTGCCCGCCCCACATGCCGGTGCCGGGTCGCTGCCCCTGTCCGCCTGTCGTGCCGGTGCGAGGTACCAGCCCCGGACTACGTGTCGTGCCGGCGCCAGACCTCTGCCCGTTCTTCATGCCGGCCCACGGCCTCCGACCGCCCGGGCGGGAAGTGGGCCCGTAATTGTTGACGCCGTGTGCTTTCATGCAGGCCGCGAACTTCTTGAACTGACCCGAGCTCGGGCGGCCGGAAAGTGGATTCGCGGGCGTGCTCGAGCCTGGTGCGGCGACCTTCGAGGCGGAGCCGCCGCAGCCCACCGTAGTCAGGACAAAGAAGACCGAAATCAACGCGGTGCCAGCAACAGCAAGCTTAGGCCTCATATGTGGAAGGCTAGTGAGGTTCGTTAATACGCAGATGAGAAAGATCGAACCGAGCCGCCCCGCGAACCTCAGGCCGCTGAGCGGTCCATCTGCCAGAGGTGGAAGGCGTTGCCCTCGCTGTCCTTGCAGGCCGCGAACCAGCCCATGGCGGGCACAGGCATCTTCTCTTCGGCCTGGCCGCCGAGCTCGCGGATCTTGGCGCGGGACGCCTCGATGTCCTCCACCGCGTAGTAGTAGACGGGGTAGCCGGAGCGCTTCTCGGACGGGAAGATCGCGACTGCCATCTGCTCTCCCGTCCTGGCAATTCGGTAGTCCATCTCCGCCATGCCGGAGTCCTCGAAGCTCCAGCCGAACAGCTCGCCCCAGAACCTCTGCGCCCGATCCGCGTCCGCGGACGGAAACTCAACGTGCACGATGTCGCCGGCTGCCATTTTCGCCTCCCAGGTTTGAGCGTCTTGTCAGCACTCACTTCCCAGCTGGGCGAATGCAACACCTGTTCGGCGCAGGCCTAGCGAAATGGGCTCTTAGAACGCTGCGCGAAGGCGGTTACAGAGCGCGGCGATCTCGGCCTCGCCGCCACGGGGAGCGTCTTCCCACTCGTCCACGCGCGGGCCCCAGAACTCGCGCGGAGTGCCCGGGTGGCGGGCGACGACGTGGACGTGGTGATGGGGCACGTGGTTGAAGGTGAAGGCGTAGACGTGCTCGGCGCCCTCTTTCTCGAGTGCCTTCGCCAGGCGCGTGACGATCAGCGCCAGCGCGCAGGCCTCCTTGTCGGAGAGATCGGCCAGGCCGCGGGCGTGCCGCCTCGCGTCCACGAACAGGTAACCGAGATAGCCGCCGACCATTGCAGGAGGGGCGTGAGAGACGAACACGTTTTCGTCCTCGTAGAGCACCTCGCCCGCAAGTACCCCCTCGCCGTGGGCGTGCTTCTCACAGATCGGGCAACCTTCCATGTTTTCACCGTACCGGATCTCCGGCTCGCAGCGCCGAGCACGAAGCCGTAGCTTCGGCGGCCCGTTTGATCAGCGACGCTCCAGCTCCGCCGCCACCAGTTCGACCCAGCGCCTTGCCCGCGGAAGCGGAACCAGCCCGAGCCCCGGTGCCCTCACCGCAATACCGTGCACCGCTCCCGGGATGAGCGTGTAGTCGCCCTCGGCGCCGAGCGCGAGCGCCCGCTCGAAGCCGACGCGGGAGAGTCGCGGAGAGACACCGGGAATGCCCAGGAAGGGGCGATCGAGCGAGCCGTGCAGGACCGAGAGGCGGCGCCCGCGCAGCCCGTCTAGGGGCAGCCGCGGCGGAATCCAGGGCGCCAGCCCAATGACCTTCTCGACCGAGGGCTCGGAGGCGACCTTGACGGCCACGCCGCCGCCCATCGAGAAGCCGAGCAGAACGGTGCGCTCGCCGCGGACCGCCTCGATCGCGGCGCGAGCATCCTCGACGCACTCCTCGAAGCGCTGCCAGGACTTGACCCGGTAGCGCAGTTCCCCGAAGCGAACCTCGGGGAAGCGGGGACGCAGCCCTTCCAGCAGCCACTCGATCGTCGGGCTCCAGGTGCCCTCGACCTCCGCCCGCTGGCCGCCGTTCATGCAGACGACGCTGAGCGCGCCGTCACCGCCCGAGAGACGCAACTCTGCACCTGTTGAGAGCTCCACTCTCACGAACGCTACCCGAGGCGCCGCCGAAGCAAGGTCGCCGCGAGCCGATCTGGAAAGATGGAGGGCGATACTAGACATCGCTGAGAGAGAGACAGATTGAAGATCCTCGTGCTTGGAGCAAATGGAAGGACCGGCCGCCTGGTCGTCGAGCAGGCACTCGCGACCGGCCACACGGTCACCGCGTTCGTTCGTGATCCGGCCAAGTTTCAGCTCACGGGCGAGCGCCTCAGCGTCGCGAACGGCGATGCCCGCGACCTCGACGATCTGGTCGCGGCGCTTGAGGGCCAGGACGCCGTGATCAACACCATCGGCGGCGCCGAGCGCAAGCTGATCGCGACGACCACGGCAGCGCTCGTGGCGGCAATGCGAAAGAGAGGAGTCAAACGAGTCGTGACCATGTCGACCTTCATCGCCACGCCCAATTTCAGGCCGACCGGGATGATGCGGCTGTTCCCCCGGCTGGCGCGCGGCATGGCCAAGGACGACGTGGCCGGCATAGAGCTTCTGGAGGCCTCCGGGCTCGACTGGACGATCGTCAACGCGACGCTGCTGAAGAACAAGCCGGCGACGGGCTACCGCCGCGTCGACGCGGATAAAGAGGTGACCGGCAGGGACCACGTCAACCGGGCCGACGTGGCCGAATGCCTGCTCGCAGCGCTCGACGACCGCTCAACTTTCCGGCGGTCGCTGCTGATAACCGGGCACTAGGGAGTTGCACGAGCAGCCCCCGCGTTAGATACTCGGACCGCCGCTGATGGACGAGAAAGCTCTCGCATACTCGCAGGGACTCTCCGACGTTTCGCTCCGCGCCGAGACGATCGGGCAGATGTGGGCCGAGATCGTCGCCGCGCACGGTGACAGTGACGCGCTCGTCTCGCGGCACCAGGGAATCCGCTGGACCTATGCCGAGATGGACGAGCAGGTCGAGCGCTGCGCCCGCGCCCTGATCGCCGAGGGAGTGCAGAAGGGCGACCGGGTCGGCATCTGGGCGCCGAATTTGGCCGAGTGGGTTGTCGTGCAGTTCGCCACGGCGCGGGTCGGCGCGATCATGGTCAACATCAATCCGTCCTACCGGGCGCACGAGTTGGAGTTCGTGCTGCGCCAGTCGGGCTGCACGATGCTGATCCTGGCGCCTGGCTACCGAAACGCCGACTACCGCGCGCTGCTCAAGTCCGCCGAGGCGCCCGCTTTGACCCGCTCGGTCGTGCTGGGCGAGGGCTGGGAAGCGCTGCTCAAGCGCGCCGGCGAGGTTTCTCCCGAGCACCTCGCCGAGCGCGAGAACAGCCTCGACTTCGACGAGGCGATCAACATCCAGTACACCTCGGGCACGACCGGCTTCCCCAAGGGCGCGACGCTCTCGCACCACAACATCCTGAACAACGGCTTCTTTATCGGCGAGACGCTCGCCTATACCACCGCCGATCGTGTCTGCCTACCGGTGCCCTTCTACCACTGCTTTGGGATGGTGCTGGGTAACATGGCCATCGTCACCCACGGCGCCTGCATCGTCATCCCGGGCGAGGGCTTCATCTCGAAAGAGGTGCTGGAGACCGTCGAGGCCGAGCGCTGCACGGGGCTCTACGGGGTGCCGACGATGTTCATCACCGAGCTCGCCTCGCCCGAGCTGGAAAAGACCGACTTCTCAACCCTGCGCACCGGGATCATGGCCGGCTCCCCCTGCCCCGTCGACACGATGAAGCGCGTCCAGTCGGACATGCACATGAGCGAGGTGACGATCTGTTACGGGATGACCGAGACCTCGCCCGTCTCGACCCAGACGCGCCTCGATGATCCACTCGAGAAGCGCGTCGCAACAGTGGGCCCGGTTCACCCCCACGTCGAGGTGAAGATCATCGACCCCGAGACCGGGCGCACCATCCGGCGCGGCGAGACCGGCGAGCTGTGCACGCGCGGCTACTGCGTGATGCTCGGCTACTGGGAGGACGAGGAGGCGACCCGCGACGTGATCGACGCGGCGCGCTGGATGCACACCGGCGACCTGGCCACGATGGACGATGACGGCTATCTGAACATCGTCGGCCGGATCAAGGACATGATCATCTGCGGCGGCGAGAACATCTACCCGCGCGAGATCGAGGAGTTCCTCTACTCGCACCCGCAGGTAGTGGACGTGCAAGTGATCGGCATCCCCGACCCCAGGTTCGGCGAGGCGATCTGCGCCTGGATCATCCCCCGCGAGGGCGCCGAGATCAGCGCGAGGGCGCTCAAGGACTTCTGCCGTGGACAGATTGCCCGCTACAAGATCCCGCGCTACTTCCGCTTCGTCGACGGCTTCCCGATGACGATCTCGGGCAAGGTGCAGAAGTACAAGATGCGCGAGACCGAGATCGAAGAGCGCGGTCTGACCGAGGTCGAGACGGCTTAGGGGTTATCTCGGGGCGCTGTTAGAGTCGCTGCGTGCGTCCCGGCGCAACGGTCGGTCATCCGAGCAGAGTCGTTTCCCGCAAAGAGAGGAGCGTGCGAGCATTACTCGTGTCGTTCGTCCTGGCGACAGCTCTTCTGACCGCGGCGTGCTCGCAGACGAGTGGCGAGAAGGCGCGGACGCCGGCCGGTAAGAAGGCCGTCCGCCTCGTCTTCGCCGGCGACGTGATGCTCGGGCGCGGCGTGGCTCCGCTCGCCGAATCGAGCCCGAGCGAGCTGTTCGCGGGCATCTGCTACGAAGTCTCATCGGCCGACCTGGCGATGGCCAACCTCGAGTCGCCGCTGACCAGGCGGGCGCACCGCTCGGGGCCCGACGCTCTCGAGGCGAAGCCCTCCTCGGCGCGCCTGCTTCGGCAGGCCGGCTTCGACGCCGTGACGATCGCCAACAACCACGCCGGCGACGCGGGCCCCGAGACGGTGAGCGACACAATGAAGGCGCTCGCGGCGGCGAAGATCGCCGTGGTCGGCGCCGGCGCCTCGCGCGAGCAGGCGCTTGCGGCCCGGATCGTCTCGGTTCACGGCCTGCGCGTAGCGCTGCTTGCCTTCGACACGACGCTGGAGGGACCGGTGCCCGTCGACGGGCACGCCGGCGTAGCGCGCTGGAACGCGAAGCTCGCGCGCGCGGCGGTCGAAAGCGCCCGCGCCCGCTCCGACATAGTCGTCGTCGCCCTGCACGGCGGCGCTCCCTACGCGCCCGAGAGCGATCCCTATCTGACGCGCCTGGGCCGGCTGCTCGCGGGCTGGGGCGCCGACATCGTCTGGGCGGCCGGACCGCATGTGGTGCAGCCCGTTCGCCTGATCAAGCCCGCGCAGGGCGGGCGCCCGACGATCGTTGCAACCAGTTTGGGCAACTTGGTCTTCGACCAACAGATGCCCGGAACGCGCAGCGGAGCATTGCTCGAGGTGCTGGCCGGCTCCGACGGAGTGCGCGCCTACCGGGTCGGCCGCACCGTCGCCGCGGCACCCACGAGCTTCCTCGGCTGGAAGAAGCCGGGCGCAGGCGCGCTGGCGCTTGACGGCGGTTGGTGGACGCTGGCTCGCGCAGTGACCGCCGCTCCGATCGTGCGCCCGCGCAACATGGCTCGGTTCAAGGTCAAGGGCAAGGTCACAGCCGCGGCGATCGGCGACGCCGAGGGCAACGGCCGGCGGCAGCTCGTAGTCTCCTTCCGGCGCCCCTTCCGACCCACCAATGTCGACGTGCTGATACCGCGACAGAAGCTGCTCGATCGCCACAACCTCACCGCTCATATCGGTCTCTACCGGCCGCGCGACCTGCGCCCGCTCTGGGTGGCCGGCACCCTGCTTCGTCCCGTCGCCCGCCTTGCCGTCTGCGACGGTTCGCTCGCGCTCGCCTACTCGACTCTCAACAATCCCTCGATCGTCGGCACCGGTGCCTGGACGTGGGGCGGCTTCGGCTTCACGCCCCTGGCCGACCTGCCCGGATCCGGCAAGCCCGCCTGCGCCGACGTCGACGGCGACGGCCGGCTCGACCCGCTCATCCTCGAAAGGAGCTCACGATGACCCGCTCGAAGCACGCGCTTTCCTGTGCGGCGCTGTTGTTCGTTATCGCTGCCGCGGCGATCGGCTGCGGTTCCAAGGCGAAGGAGGCGGCGACCACCACGGCGCCCGTCACGACGACAAGCGTCAATCCGATCCAGCGAGTCGCGTTCAAGCTTCCGACCTCGCCCGTGAGCTTCGGCGAATTCACTCCGGTGCCGCTTCTCGACGCCAACTCCCCGGCCTATGCGGGGCCCGCGACGCCAAAGTCGCTCGCGGACGTCGAGGTCGTGCCGGCGCTCAAGAGAGACGTGAAGCAGGCCAGCGTAACCACGGCTCTGGAGCAAAACGGGTTCGTGATCGTGCCCGCCGAGCTCGACCGCTTCTACTACGCGTACCAGGGCAACGAATACGAAGGCTGGCCGGTTTACGTCACCACCGACGTCGCCTACCACGAGTGGCACCTCGTCTTCGACAAGCTCCTGCGCACGCTCGAGCAGCAGGTGCTCCTACCCAAGCTCGAGACGCTCGTCTCGGGCTCGCTCCAGGCCGCCCACGAGCAGGCGAGCGAGCTCAAGGGCAGTTCGCTCGAAGACTCGGCCTCGCGAGTGGAGCAGCTCTTCGAGGTCGCGGCCGCCGAGCTGGGACAGTCGGTCGAGCTGGGCCCGCAGGCAAAGCAGGAGAAGGCTCTGATCGACGCGCACACGAATCCCAAAGCGGAGTCTCCGCTGATCGGCTCGACCGTTGACTACTCACTCTTCACCCCGCGCGGCCACTACACGCTCAACGCCCAGCTCAAGCGCTACTTCACCGCCATGTCCGTGCTCGGCCAGCTGCCCTTCTGCCTGCCCGGAACAGTCGGCTGCCAGAATCTCGAACCGGCTCGGATGGGAATCCTCGCCGCGCGCGTGCTCGACCGCGACCCGACGCTGATCGCCCTCTGGCGCGAGATCTACGAGCCGACCGCCTTCCTGGTCGGTGTCGCCGACGACTACACGCCGCTGGAGGTGGAAGCGGCGGCGGCAAAGACGTCTGCCGGCGGGCTCGACAACGCCAAGGCCTTCGAGAGCGATGCCGCCGTCAGCGCGGTCGTTCGCGCCCTGGTCAAGAAGCGCGCGGTGCAGATCAATCCCGAGCGGGCTTCGATCCGGTTGATGGGAACGCGCTTCGTGCTCGATTCCTACATCCTCGACCAGCTCATCGCGCCCAATGTCGGCTCGGACAGTAAACCGCGCCTCACTCCGTCGGCGCTCGACCTGGCGGCATCCTTCGGCTCGGGCTACGCGAAGCAACTGCTCGCCAAGCAGGGCGTGACTGCCTACGCCAACTACAACAAGCAGCTCGCCAAGGTGCAGAAGGTCGTCTCGAGCCGCCCAGAGAAGGACTGGGGCTCAACCGTCTACGACGCCTGGCTGTACGCGCTCGAGCCGATGTTCGTGCGCCACGGCGCGGCCTACCCCGACTACATGGGTAGCGACGCCTGGGCGGCAAAATCGCTCCAGACCGGCTTCAGCTCCTACGCCGAGCTGAAGCACGACACCATCCTGCTCTCGAAGCAGTCCTTCGCCGAGGGCGGCGACGGCCTGAAGCCGGCCAAGCCGCCGCGCAACTGGGTCGAGCCCGACCCGGTCGCCTTCGGACGCCTCGCCGAGGCCATGAAGCTGATGGAGAGCGGGCTCTCCGAACGAAACCTGCTCACGAAACCGCTGGGCAAGCTGCTCGGCGACGAGACCGAGCTGATGCAGTTCTTCGAGCGAATCGCCAAGGACGAGCTCGCGAACAAGCCCATCTCGGCCGCCGACAACAAGCGGCTCCGCTACATCGGCGGCGAGCTGGAGGCGCTCTGGTGGCGCACCGGCACTCTCAAGCCGGCCGCCTCGCCCTCTGACAACTTCCACGACGCGATCATCGCCGACATCTCGAGCAGCCCAAAAGGGGTGCTGGAGGTCGGGACGGGACGAATCGACCGCATCTACGTGATCGTGCCCGACGACCACGGTGGTTTCCAGCTCGCCGCGGGCGGCGTCTACTCCTACTACGAGTTCCTCAATCCGCCCGGTCAGCGCCTGACCGATCAGGAGTGGCGAGCCAAGATCGGATACGAAAAGAAGCTGCCCGCCCGTCCGAGTTGGGAGGGCATCTTCCTGCCGGGTGGCAAAGTCACATCCAGGGTCTTTCCGCCCGGATAGCCGAATCGAATACTGATTCAGTCGTCCTCCGCGCCGTTTCACGGCGGTGCGGAGGGCCGGCTGGAGTACGGTGAGAAGATGAAAACGAGCGCCGGAATCCTTCTCTACCGCCGCGGCGAGACCGGGCTGGAAGTGCTGATCGGGCACATGGGCGGTCCCTATTGGGAGCACAGGGACGAGAGCGCCTGGTCGATCCCGAAGGGCGAGATGAGGGAAGGCGAGAACACGCTCGAGGTCGCCAAGCGGGAGTTCGAAGAGGAGCTCGGCTCGCCGCCGCCCGAGGAGCCCTATCTCGAGCTGGGCGAAGTCAGGCAGGCGAGCGGAAAGAGGGTCGTCGTCTTCGCCGCCCAGGGCAATCTCGACGCGGAGAGCATCCGCTCGAACAGCTTCGAGATGGAGTGGCCGCGCGGCTCGGGCCAGCTAGGCGAGTTTCCCGAGATCGACCGAGCCGCCTGGTTAGCGCCGGCAGAGGCCCGAGAGAAGCTCATCCCGGCCCAGGCGCCGTTCCTGGACCGGCTGGAGAGCGCCGTAGGCTCGTCGACCTAGTCGTCAGGAACGTCGTAAAGAACGCGGCCTTCGTTGTGCGTGATCTTCTCCCTGGCGATCACCGAATCGCCGTTCAGCCGCAGGCGGACGAGGTCGTTCTCTCGTAGGCCCGAATCCACGCGGTGGTTCTCCTCGATCACCCGGTAGCGGTAGCGCGGCATCCGATCGGCGAAGACGTCGATATGGAGATAATCGTCGTCGAGCGAAACTTTGAGCTGGTAGGTCTCTTCGCTCTCGTTACGGAAGCGGAAGTCGACGTAGTTGTAGTTGACCGTCGCGCCTGCCCCGAAGGGAACAGAGCGGTGGGAATCGGGGAAGCAATCGAAAGAGTGCCGGTGACGCTCGCTGATCGTGCAACCGAGGTGCAGCGCGACCCAGTAGAGAGCGTTCGAGAGCTGGCAGAGCCCTCCGCCGGTTGCGACGGTGAGGCGACCGTCCACGATCGTCATCCCGGGCAGGTAGCCCTTGCGCCGCGATGTGCGCCCGACCAGCCTCCAGAAGGAGAAGCTCTCCCCGGGAGAGATCGTCACTCCGTCGATCGTTTCGTTGGCGATGAGCAGATTGGCGATCTTGTTCTGCTGGAGCGAGTACCAGGGCTCCGGATAGTCGCGTAGGAGCCGCGCCTTGTGAGAGAAGACGGGATACGGGAAGGACGCACCGTCAAGAGATCGAGCGCCGGCGAAACGCTCGCGAGAGACGCCGTCCGTCAGTCGCCTGAGAAGCACGCGGGCCTCGACCCTCGCCCGAAACGGAACGAGTTGCCGAATAGCTCTTCCGTTCGATTGATTCGAAGCGACCTGTTCTCTCGTTTGCATCTACGGACAAGAGTATTTCGCTCGGATTCCAATAGTCAAGCGTGCCGGGCCGGCGTCTCTAGAGACTCGGCCCCGGCCTGACCAGCCCGGCCTCGTAGGCGAGCACGACGGCCTGCACGCGGTCGCGCAGATGCAGCTTGCGCAGCACGCTCGAGACGTGTGTCTTGACGGTCGTCTCGCTCAGCACCAGCTTCCGCGCTATCTCCCCGTTCGAGAGCCCGCCCGCTAGCAGGCGCAGGATCTCGAGCTCGCGCGGAGTAAGCGAGTCGAGCTCGGGCGGCGGCGTTCGCTCGGATGCCTCGAGCGAGGCCGCGAAGCGGTCGAGCAGGCGCCGCGTGACCGAGGGCGCCAGCAACGCCTCGCCCGAGGCGACTACTCGGATCGCCTCCACGAGCTGCGCCGGCTCAACATCCTTGAGCAGGAAGCCACTGGCGCCGGCGCGCAACGCCTCGAACACGTACTCGTCGAGATCGAAGGTGGTGAGAATGATCACCCGCGCCTTCGAGCCCGCCTCGAGCAGACGGCGGGTCGCCTCCACCCCGTCCAGCACCGGCATGCGCACGTCCATCAGCACCACGTCGGGCTCCAGCTCCCGGGCCAGCTCGATCGCCCGTGCTCCGTTCTCGGCCTCCCCCACCACCTCGAGATCGTCGCGCGCCTCGAGGATCATGCGGAAGCCGCTGCGCACGAGCGCCTGGTCGTCGGCGATCAGCACCCGAATACTCATCCGAGCCGCCCCCGATCGAGCGGGAAGCGAGCCTTGACCGCGAAGCCGCCGTTCCCTCCGGGCCCGGCCTCGAGCGCGCCGCCGAGCAGAGCCACGCGCTCCTGCATGCCGATCAGGCCGTGACCGTCCGTAGGCTCGTTTCCCTGCCCGACACCGTCGTCCGTAACCTCGATCGCCAGTTCGTGCTCGCTGCGATCGAGCTGAACGCGAGCGCGAGTCGCCTGAGCGTGCTTGAGCGTGTTGGTCAGCGCCTCCTGCACGATCCGGTAGGCAGAAAGATCGACGCCGGCCGGCAGCTCGCCGAGCCGGCCTTTCAGCTCCAGTTTGACTTCCAGGCCGGTGGTTCGGACCTGCTCGATCAACTCCTCGAGCGCGGCCAGCCCGGGCTGCGGGTCGAGGCGCCCGCGCTCACTGGTGCGCACGATCCCGAGCAGTCGCCTGAGCTCGGTCAGCGCCGAGCGCCCGCTCTCCTCGATCGAGCGCAGGGCCTCGCGCGCCCGCTCGGGCTGACGCTCGAAGACGTCGTTCGCCGCCGCGGCCTGAACGACCATGACGCTCACCGAGTGGGCGATCACGTCGTGCAGCTCGCGCGCGATTCGCTCCTGCTCCTCGGTGGTGGCGCGGCGGACGTTCTCCTCGCGCTCGCGCTCCAGCCGATCGGCCCGTTCCTCCAGCTCGCGGTAGTAGGCCCTCTTGGTGCGCAGGTTGTCGCCGAGGATCCAAGCAGCCGCGACAAAGACGGCCAGGTGCAGGAGCGACTCGCCCGTGTTGAAACCGACACGCTGGATCAAGATCAGCGGGAGGGCCAACAGAGTCAGAGCGCCGGCACAGAGCGAGACGCGTCGCTCGGTGTGCGCAGCGACCGTGTAGATGGCGAGCGCGAGCGCAAACGGCGGTAGAGCACCGATCACGAACTGTGTAGAGATAGATGCCGCGAGCACGATACCGAGCACGATCAACGGGTAGCGCCGCCGCACCAGCAGAGGAAGTGTCTGCGCCAGCACCGGCGCAACAGCGAGTGCGAACGAATGACTGCGCGTTGCCCAGACAAAAGTCGGCGGCAGAAGCAGAGCGACCAGACCGATGTCGATCAGGTCGCTCTTCCGCTGCTGGAACCACTCGCGAATCATGAGTAAAACGGTACTCCCGCCTGCCGCGGGACAGTCAGGCGTCGCGCTTCTGCGTTCGCCAGAGCCCGAGCCCGCAGAAGATCGCGACCCAGAAGGCGAGCACGATCAACGAGGTCGCGAGCGACATGCTCAGTACGTCGTGCGGATCGGGCGGCGAAAGCGGCGAGAGCCGTTCGACCGCCGGGCTCAGGAGGCCGTCGCGAGCCCGGCCGAGCACGCTGATATTGCGCAGAATCGCCTGCACGGGCAACAGGTAGGCGATCAGGACGCTGATCGTGGCCGCGCGCGAGCCGATGAGCGCACCGAGCCCGAGCGCGATCACGTAAACGACGGCGCCGCTGAAGAGCACATACAGCCCGGCCTTGATGAACAGCGTCACGCTTGGCGTGGGCAGCCCGCCCGCCAACACGACGCACAACACGGCCGCAAGTGCATAGGCGATCGCCATCATCGGCAATAGCAGCGCCAGCCCGCCCGGAATCCGCGCCAGGAACAGTCGTGCTCGCGAGCGCCCGGTCGAGACGAGATCCCTGAAGACGCCCGAGCTCAGGTCCTGCGTGCCGGCCGCCGCACCGACCAGAGCCGCAGCGATCATGCCGGCGACCTGACCCATCAGCAACAGTGCGTGCCCCAGGTTGACGGTGCCGCCCGCGGGCCCGTACTTGCTCGAGTTGTAGACGTGGAAGAGTTCGACCGCCGTGTACATGATTGCGATCGCTCCGATCGTGAGCAGCGCGGTCGGAATCCAGACGCCGCGGCTCTTGCGCAGCTTCAGCAGCTCGGCGCGCTCCAACCTGAAGATGGGGCGTCGTGGATGTGAAACCTGAACTGAGCTCTCCAGTGTGCTCACGAGTCTCCTCCCAAGCGGCGTGTGATCTCAAGGAAGCGGTGCTCGAGCGAGACACGCGAGGGCTCGAGGCGGTGCACGGCGATGCCAGCCCCGACCAGCCTGGTGTTGAGCTCGGCCGCCACTTTCTCCAGCGAGGCGTCCGGCTTTACCAGGACGCGCAAACCACCGGCGGTCTCTTCTACCTCGCGTAGCGAGCCGTTACCGTCAACAGCGGCAAGCGCCTTGTGCGGCTCGTCACAGCCGATCGTGATCGCACCGTCGTCCCCGGTCGAGAGCTCGCTCAAAGTGCCCTGAGCAACGATCTTGCCACGATCGACGATTGCCACGTAGTCGCAGATCTTCTCGACCTCGTCGAGCAGATGCGAGGAGAGGATTAGCGTCCGCCCCTCGGCGATCCAGGAACGAACGAGCGCGCGAAACTCCTGAATGCCGCCCGGATCGAGGCCGTTGGTCGGCTCGTCCAGGATCAGGAGCTCGGGATCGGAGAGCAGGCAGCGGGCGATGCCGAGCCGCTGGCGCATACCTTGCGAGTAGGTCGAGACGCGATCATCGGCGCGATCGGCCAGCCCAACCTGCTCGAGGACCTTGTCGATGCGCGTATGCGCCTCGGGCTCTCGCGCAGCCGCGGCGACCGAGAGATTCTCGCGCCCGCTCAGGTGTCTGTGGAAGCCGGGCTCCTCGACGATCGCCCCGACGCGTGCCAGCGCTCGCGAGCGCTCCTTCGGCATCGGCCGATCGAGCACCCGCATCGTACCGGCGCTTGGTTGGGTCAGCCCCAGCAGCACGCGGATCAGCGTCGTCTTGCCGGCGCCGTTCGGGCCCAGATAGCCAAAGGCCGACCCGCGCGGTACGCGCAAATCGACACCGTCCACAGCCACCTGATCGCCGAAGCTCTTTTTCAGGCCCTCGGTCTCGATGACGTACTCGCTTTTCGATGCCATGATCCTCCTTGCTCGCTCGTAACCCAACTTACCCGCGAGGGAGTTTCCGAACCTCGGGCGCAGGATCGAGATTCGCCTCCTCCTCGAGAAGGATCTCTCAGCCGAAAAAAGTCCTCCCTTTCGGGGCCTGACGGCTACCGCCGGCTGGGTATTCGAGCGCCTAGCAGTGTCTCGGGCGGAGGACCGCTCCGCTATGCGCTATAGCTTATCCGCGGCCGAATAGCGGACCTGTCAGCGAGAGACCGGCCGAGCCATGAAGCTGGTTCCAGACGTAGAAAAGAATGAGTGCAGCGCCAAGCAGGGCGACGTTCTTGAGGAAGTTGATCTGCTGTAGTTGTCTCGCCGACGGTTCCTTCTCACGCCAGAAGGCGTGCATCGCCGGCGTGATGAGAACGAGGAAGGCGGCGATTAGAAGCGCGCCCAGATCGCCCCAGGCGCCGAGCGCAACCAGCACCGAGCCGACGAGGATCATCGAGCCACTCGCGACGACACTGAACTCCGGTAGCGGCACCCGGGACTGACGCGCGTAAGCAGCCGTGCCCTTACGGCCGATTATGTGACCAACGAGGCCGGAGTTGAAGAACATGACCGCAAAGAGGATACGGCCGGCGAGAAATACCCAGTCCATCTGCGGACTCCTTTGGGAAACATAGAGATTGGCGGTAATTGCAGTTTTCTCTCCATCTCCGCGCAGCGTCAAGTAGCGAAACGCTGAGGCGTCGCCCAAAGCGCATTCTGTGCCCGAAGCCGCTCAGCTCGTCGACAGGGCCCCGCGCCCGGTTTCGGAGCACCGTGACGGTCACATCGACAAATGACCAGCTTCCTCCGCTGAAGGTCGCGCCGAAGCCGATTATTAGGCGCTATGCAGCTAAATCGAGCGATTGAGGAGCGGCTGATGTAGTCACCTATACGTTTAGCGAAGCGAATACACTGGAACTAGTCCGACGAACCCGATAGTTTCTGCACCAACACACTGCGGCCGCTAGGCCGCGAGGGACCGAAAGGATCTGGATGAGTCTCGCGAAAATCTCTCTTGGAAACAAGATCCTGCTTGGAGCCGGGATCTTGCTGTTGATAGACAGCTTCTTGAAATGGAACCATGCAAGTATCAAAGGTATTGGCGCTATCGCCGGTGTGGGCGGGAACTTTGACTCCGCTTGGGGATACGGTGTTGGGCCGATCTTCGGCATCCTCCTTCTGCTGACTCTGGCCGTGGTCGTGCTCCTGACCCTGGTCGAGCAGAACGTCGTACAGATGAAGCTTCCGGACCTGCCGATCAAGATCTCCCAGCTTGTCGCCGGCCTGGCCGGCCTCACCGTCCTCTTCGGCCTGATCCGCTTCCTGACCCACCAAAGCTATCCGGGTATTGACGTCGGAAGATCGATCTGGGGCTGGATTGGGCTCATATTGCTGCTCGTCCTCGCGGTCGGCGCGTTCCTCCGCTACCAGGAGGGCGACTCCGAGAGTAGTGCGGCGTCGTAACCCGTTACGAACTGACAGTGAATCCAAGAAGCGGGCCTACGGGCCCGCTTCTCTGTTTTAGAGAAGGCTCCTTACTCCGGCGGGCGTGATCGAGCCGAGACGGGCAGCCTAGATCGCTGCCGACGCCAGTCGCGCTTGCGCATGCCAAAGCCAAACCCTCGGTGGGAGGGCTATTGCGCGCCCGAAAGGCTAGGGCTCAGTCGCCCCAGTCGAAATCGCGCGATTGGGCCCAGACGCTCTCTGCGAGCTCCGGAAGCCCATCGACAGTCTCTTCGCCTGGCCAGGCGAGCTCGACTGTCTCCACCGGTGCAGGCACACCATCCATCGTTTCTTCAAGTCGTGCCTGCTCTTCTGTTTTGAACAACGGGTGATTTTCGAACGGGTCCTCGGACGCATAGCGCTCGAGAGGCATCGAGTGATCCAGAGACGAGTTCTTTTTCTTGAGCTCCAGATGCTCCTCGATTGCCTTGGCGAGAAGAGAGGGTGTCTCAACCGTCATAGAATCGGTCCTCCTGCTCGGGGTCAAGGCGTAGTAAGGCGGTCGATTGTACCGGATCTTCGACTACCGAGAGTAGGAGAGGTGTCGGACACAAAGTGACAGGCCTTGAGCGAAATACGTTGCCTACTGACAACTTTTGCAGGAGTTTTTCAGCGCCGGAGAGAGGGCCGAACGACCGTCACTCGGCGCACTCGACGCGATTGCGACCGCCTCGCTTGGCGCGGTAGAGAGCCTCGTCCGCAGCCGCAAGCAGCCGCTCACGGCTACCAGTACTCCCGAAGCCTGCAACGCCGAAACTGGCCGTCACGGAGATCGTCATCTCGCCCTCGACCGGGATGCCACGGTCGGCAAGTGTCTGCCTGATCCTTTCGCAGAGCCGAGTGCCACCCGCCGTGTCGGTACCGGGCAGGATGAGCGCGAACTCCTCCCCGCCCCAGCGACCGGCGGTATCGATCTCGCGGAGCGAGCGAGTCAGGACGAGCGCCAGTTCCTTCAACACCGAATCGCCCGCGGCGTGACCGTAGCGATCGTTTACTTCCTTGAAGTGATCGATGTCGAGGATCGCGAGGGTGAGATCGCCGCCCAGGCGCGAGGCGCGGACGATCTCTTCGTCCAGCGCCGATTCGCTGCGGCGCCGATTGGCCAGGCCGGTCAAGCCGTCGATCAGAGCCTGGCGCTCGACGATCCGGTGCAGGCGTGCGTTGTCGAGCGCCACAGCCGCGTGCCCGCAGAGCAGCGCCACCATCTCCAGCTCGTCCTCGCCGAATTGATCGCCACTCAAGACCAGCGTGCCCAGATGCTCGCGCCCCGCCCGCAGAGACCACTCGCTTTTCTCCTTCCCCTTCTCGGGCTCGCCCACAACGAAGCGTTCGCCGTGCGGGCCGGTGATGACTCCGCCGGTTGCACTTGTCGCCTCAACCGCCGATTCCACCACGACGCGCAGAAGCTGAACGGCGTCGTGCGAGACGCCGAGCCCTTCGCTGAAGCGCAGCGTCGCTTCCCTGAGGCGCTTCCTTTCCTGCTCCAGCTCTTGCATTCGCGCCTCCAGCTGCTCGGCCATCTCGTTGAAGGCGGCCGCAAGGCTGGCGAACTCGTCGTGCCCGCGCACCGGCACGCGCTCTTGCAGGTGACCGTGCGCAATCGCCCGCGCCGCCTGAGCAAGCTCGCCCACACTGCGCACGATCACCTTTCCCTCGAGGAAGGCGATCGTGCCCATCAGGAGGAGGAATCCAAGCAGCCCGAAAAGGACGCGTAGCTCGAGGCGGTAAACCGCGTTGTCGACGCGAGACTGCGGCGTTACAAGCGCGAATCCCACCGCGCCACGATCGCTGACCGGGCGAGAGACCAGCACACGGTAATCCTTGCCGCCGAGCCGAACTCGACCGATCCCGCCCTCGTTCAGCTTCGCTCGGCTGCCTGCACCAGACTTCGGCTCAAACACGCGGGTGCTCCGTACGAGCATCAGCTTCTCGCTGGAGGAAACTCCTGCCAGAGTCGCGAAGCGCCGGAGACTGGCCGGGTTGAGCGGAACCGAGACGATCAGCTTGCCAACCGGTTTCTTCGCCCCGACGAACTGAACTCGGCGCTCGCCCGCGTACGAGTACGACTTTCCAATTCGCAGGCTTCCGCTCTCGACGCGGAGCCCGGGCACATCAGCGACGAAGGCGGCGAGGACAGAGCGATTGCGCTGCGCGACGGCCCGCTGGAAGGCAGTCGAGCGCGCCAACCGCTCAGCGCTTTTCTGCGCGACCACCAGCTCGCTCTCGTAAGTCGCAAGCGTTGCCCTCAGGTTCGCCTGAAGACCTTCGTCAACCCGGTTCTGCTCGCTTCGCTCGATAATGGCCGTGAAGCCGAGAAAGCCTGCGAAGAGCGGTACGACCGCAAGAAACACGAAGTAGACGACGAGTCGGCGCGCGAGGCTGGTCAAGACCGGCGACCTCCCTCGATCGAGGTATAGTGCTGAAAACGTTTGCGGATAAGATTGGGGTAGATGAGACCTGTTTGGGGGGACCGGTCGTTTTCTTTCGCGCGCGTGATTTTTGGGACACTCGCCGCACTCGTTCTCGTGGCCTGGGCGGTTGGCGCGCCACGCGTTCTCTCCCCTAACCGAGCGCCGCCGCCTGCCGCGCCGAACAAGACGGCCTCAAAGCCGCTCAGAGTCCCAATCGGATCGTTTTTACATGCCAAGCCGTCCATCTCCAATACGCCCCGCCTGTCGAAGCATGCCTCAGGCTCTTATTCATCGGGCGTTGCGGGCGTTGAGACGAGGGTAATCAAACCGGCAGCAAGCAACCACGTCGCCTATCCGATCACCGACGCGCGGGCAAATTCCGCTCCCAAGCGCTCGCATCGCATCAACAACGGTGGCTCGAAGACCACGACGACTTCGACCCCGACTGTCACGATCACCACACCGACGAGCACGACCCCCGCCGTAACGACTACCACGCCGGTGAACTCGGCACCCGTCGTCACGCCTGGTGCTCCCGGAACCAAGCCGCGAACTACGCCTAGCGCCACGCCTAGCAGCACGCCTCGCACTGCTACGCCGACGAAAAATGAGCCGGCTCCTCCGGCCAAGCGCGCCCCGTCGACTAAGACGCCTACGGCGCCGAACAACCCCGGTCCGCATCGCTCGTCGAACGCCAACAACCAGGGGCAGGGCCCAGGTCATGGGGAGGGCCCCCCGAATGGAAAGGACAAAGGGACGGAATCCGGCGGGCAAGGGCAACCTGGTGCTCCACCCTGCGATCAGCAGCCGCACCGTGGCTCCGACGATCCCGCCGGGAATGGTCACGGTTCCGCGCACAATCGAGATCCACACCAGAACAAAGGCCAGCACGCTTAGTCGCAACGAGCTAGCGACGTTCGCTCTCCCTCGCCGATGCGCCGGCCAGTTTCGCTCGTTTCGCCGCGATAAAACGGGTAAAAAAGGAGAGACCGATTCGCGAAGCGACCGATTGGAGATTGCATGATTCTCTTCCGTCCCCTCATCCGTTTGCTCGTTCGCGCCAAGGGACGGACCTGGGTTGCGCTCACCGCATTCCGCGTCTATCAGCACCTGCCGCGGTTCGCCCAGCGCCGCGTCCGCAAGCGAGCATTCCGCGCCGCATTGCCCCGTCTCGTCAGCAAGCTGACGGCCAAAGCGCCCGACGCCCGACGCTAGGCGGCGGATATTCGTCGAGCATCCGGGCCGTCAGCCCGCGCGCTTGGCGCTCAAGTCTCGCTCGCGGGCGCGGAGGTCGCCGAAAAGGACGACCAGGAAAGAGACGTAGAGCGGAGCGACGAGGAGTAATCCCAGCCCAACACCGACTAGCGAGAGGATCAAGACCACGTTTTTCCCGTCGCCGAAGCGGAAAACCGAGACGACTATTGCGACGAGAACGCCGGTGAAAAGAGCGACAATCCCACCGAACACGACCGTTCCCAGCGCCCGCCAGAAGCGCCCGCGAACGAGCCCCGCTGAGCGGCGTAGCGACTCGACAACTCCTTTCTCCTCCAGCAACATCGCCGGTATCGCAACGGCGAAGGTTCCCGAGAACCAGAGCGAGAGAAACCCAAAGGCCGACAGGAGCACCGCATATCCACCGATCGCTAGGGCGATGGGAAGCACCAGCACAGCAATAGCGGGCGCGGCTCCGACCAGCAGCAGTACCGTCAGACAAAGAATCGGGCCCAGCCGCCGAAGCGCGAACGTTATCGCTGCCCGCGCATTCGGCTCGGCAGCGGTGCGAGCCCCGGCGACCACCTTCAGACAGGCGGCTCCCGCGACCACGAGGGCGAGAGTGTAGAGGACGGCTACCGGCACGAGTATCCCGATAGCTAGCTGCTTCGAGCCTGAGCTCATGGCCAGCCAGACAATGACGGCGCCGAGTAGCACGCCGGTCGGAAGGGTCAACGACGTCGTGATGCGCAGAAGAACGAGGGCCCGACCGGCCGCGAGCCTGACTCCGTATTCGAGAATGTCGCTCACGGCACGCGGGCGCTGTTCCGGCTGGTTCATGCTCGCGGACGATACCCACTTCACACCAAGAAAACATAAAGCCAATCAATCGCCGTAGGATTTCCGCCCGTGAGTGATGACCTCGAGATCGGGCCCGACGGGGTTGGGCGCTGTTCCTGGGCGTCATCCCCGCCCGAGCTGCGCGAGTACCACGACGGCGAGTGGGGCCTGCCGGTGACGGACGACGACGGCCTGTTCGAGCGCATCTGTCTGGAGGCCTTTCAGTGCGGGCTTTCCTGGCTGACGATCCTGCGTAAGCGCGAGGCCTTCCGCCGCGGCTTCGCGAAGTTCGAAATCGAGGCGGTGGCGCGATTCGACGCCAAGGACGTCGCGCGCCTGCTCGCCGACCCCGGGATCGTTCGCAACCGCAGCAAGGTCGTCGCCTCGATCGAAAACGCGCAACGCTCGCAAGAAGTGATCGCAGAGCTCGGCTCGCTGGCACGGCTGATCTGGCCTTATGCTCCACCCTCGGCGCCCGCGCCCCGCTCCTACGGCGAGATAGCAACCGTTACGTCGGAGTCCGAGGCGCTGGCCAAGGAGCTCAAGCGCCGGGGATTTCGCTTTCTCGGCCCGACCACGGTCTGTGCGCTGATGCAGGCTTGCGGCCTGATCAACGCCCACCTCGACGGTTGCCACGCACGCCTGCCGGTCGAGGCAGCTCGGGCGGATGCGTTGAGCCGGCTCGAGCTGGATTGAGTAGAAACAGCGCCGCGTGCTTGTCATTTCGCAACCGTGGCGATAGCTTTCGGCCTGGATGAGCCTCCGCTCGACCACCTCTAATCAGTTCGCGCTGTTTCGTTATCCGGGCATGCGCCGCTTCTTCTGGGCGACACTGATCTCGAGCGCCGGTACCTGGCTCGCCTTTGTCGCGCTTGCGCTCGACGTCTACAACCGAACCCACTCCTCGTTTTGGGTCGGGGCGCTGCTGGTCACCGAGACGCTGCCGGTCGCGCTGCTCGGCGTTTTCTTCGGACCGCTGATCGATCGCCTGCCGCGGCGCTCGCTGATGATCGGCGCCGATCTCTTTCGCTGCGGCATCTTCGTCGCCTTGGTCTTCGCACCGGGCGCCTGGGCGATCATCGCCCTTGCGACGCTGGCGGGCGTGGCGACCGGCCTGTTCACTCCGGCGGTCTATTCGGCACTTCCGAATCTCGTTGAGGAGCGCGACCTGGCCGGCGCGAACGGATTGTTTCAAACGACCACCAGCGTGACGATGATCGTCGGGCCGCTTTGCGGCGGCGCCGTCGTCGCCGTCGTCGGGCCCAAGCCGGCGTATCTGCTCAACGCCGCCAGCTTCATCGTCGCGGCGCTCTTGATCGCCGGCATTCGCGCCACCAGCCTGCAATCGATCACTGCGGCGTCGCGCGGATACCTGCGCGACCTACTAGATGGAGCCTCTACCGTCTTCCGCTCGCGCTCGTTCGTGACGGTGTTCGTGGCCTGGAACATCGCAATGGTCGGGATCGCCGCTATGAACACCGCCGAGGTCGAATTGGTCAAGCACGACTTCGGCGCCGGCAATCTGGGCTACGGCCTGTTCACGGCGGCGACCGGCCTAGGTGTCTTTCTCGGCGCCTTCAGCGCGCAGGGGCTGTTCAGGAAAAGCCCGTTCGCCCGTGTCTACGGGCTCGGCTTTGCGCTGCTGGCGGCAAGCATCGGCCTGGTCGCTCTACTGCCTCCCTTTGGAGTCGCGGCCGCGATACTCGTGGTGGGCGGAGGAGGTAACGGTTTGCTCCTGACCGCCAACGCGATGCTCGTGCAGCGGGGCGCTTCCGACGATCTCCGTGGGCGCTCCTTCGCGCTGATGATGAGCGCCAACGCGCTCGTCCTCACCTTTGCCTCGCTCGGTGCGGGCTTGCTCGCCGATCGCGCGGGCGCACGGCTGGTCTGGGCGCTCGCCGCGGCGGCGACGGCGCTCGCCGGCTTGATCGGCTGGCTGCTTGCCCGCCCGCTCTCTTCCTCGCTGCAACCCGAGACGACTGAATCGGCGTTCGAGCCGCTGCCCGAATTGTCGGCGGAGTCGCCGCTCAGCCTGTAATCTCCACGGCCGCCGCGACCAGCTCTGAGCATCTCGAAAGGGAGGCAGAGGATGACGGGCCCGATGAAAACCTTGATCGGCGAGGTGCCTACTCTCGTGACCAGGCCGGTAGGCGACGCGCCGGCGCCGCTTGTTCTGCTCTCGCATGGTTTCATGGGCTGCAAGGAAAACTGGCTGGAAGAGTCGGATGAACCGGCCGGTAAAGGCTTCGTCGCGGCGGCGATGGACAACCGCCTGCACGGCGAGCGGGCGGGCGTCGGCTTCGACTCGCTCCTGCCCGAGGGCAAGCTCGACCTCCCGGGCCTGCGCCGCGTGATGCAGGAGACGGCTGCCGACATGAGCAAGCTAATCGACCACTTCAGCCGCGACGAGGCGGTGGATGCCGGCCGGGTCGCAGTCGCGGGCGTCTCGATGGGCGACTTCGTCAGCTTCGCGGCGCTGGTGAACGACGCGCGCATCAAGGTGGCGACGCCGATCATCGCCTCGCCTTACTGGGGCGACATCCCCGGCGACTCGGATGTAGACCTCGGCAGCGAGGCCGACCTGACCGACTTCTCGCTGCGCAACGAGCCCGCCGGACGCAAGGAATCGATTCCGCCGCGGGCGTTGTTGATGCAGATCGGCGGCGAGGACAGACACTACGACGGTGCTCGGGTCGAGCTCTTCTACGAGCAGCTGCGTCCGCTCTACGGCGACGAGAGCGAGCGCCTGGGCCTGATCGTCCACCCCGGCGTCGGGCACGAGCTCACGGCCGAGATGTGGGCGAACGCGGTCGCCTGGCTCGAGAAGTACCTCTGATCGACTAGGCCGGGGCGCCCGGGATCGGGAAGGCGCGGGCCAGCTCCAACACCTCGCCCGCGATCCGCTCGATCTCGGCCTCGTCCTCGCGCTTGGCCGCCTCGACGCCCTCGTCGATCCAGCGGGCGATCTCGAGCATCTCGGGCTCCTTCATGCCACGGGTGGTGGCGGCCGGAGTCCCGAGGCGAATGCCCGAAGGATCGAAGGGCTTGCGCTGGTCGAAGGGGACGGTGTTGTAGTTGAGGGTGAGACGGGCGCGGTCGAGCGCCTTGGCGGCGACCTTGCCGGGAACGTCCTTCGAGGTCAGGTCAATCAGGATCAGGTGGTTATCAGTTCCGCCCGAGACGAGATCGAAGCCGCGCTCGGCCAGCGCCTCGGCGAGTGCCTTGGCGTTGGCCACGATCTGGGCGGCGTAGGTCGAGAAGTCCGGCCGGCTTGCCTCGCCGAGGGCGACCGCGATCGCCGCGGTGGTGTTGTCGTGCGGGCCTCCCTGCAGGCCGGGGAAGACGGCCTTGTCGATCGCCGTGGCGTGCTCCTCGCCGCACATCAACATCGCGCCGCGCGGGCCGCGCAACGTCTTATGCGTCGTGGTCGAGAGCACTTGGGCGTGGCCGACCGGCGAGGGATGGGCGCCGCCGGCGATCAGCCCGGCGATGTGGGCGATATCGGCGACCAGGATCGCGCCCACCTCGTTCGCGATCTCGGCGAAGGCCGGGAAGTCGATCGTGCGCGGAATCGCAGTTCCGCCGCAGAAGATCAGCTTGGGACGTTCCTTGCGCGCCAGCTCGCGCACTTCGTCCATGTCAACGATTCCCGTCTCGCGGCGCACGCCGTACTGAACCGAGTGGAACCACTTGCCCGTCGCCGAGACGCCCCAGCCGTGAGTGAGATGGCCGCCCATCGGCAGCGCCATTCCCATCATCGTGTCGCCGGGCTCGAGGAAGGCCAGGTAGACGGCAAGGTTGGCGGGCGAGCCCGAGTAGGGCTGGACGTTGGCGTGATCGACACCGAAGAGCTTCCGCGCCCTCTCGATCGCCAGCGGCTCCAGCTCGTCGATCACCTGCTGACCTTCGTAGTAGCGGCGATGGGCATAGCCCTCGGAGTACTTGTTGGTGAGAACGCTCCCGAGCGCTGTGAGGACGGCACGGGAGACGTGGTTCTCGGACGGGATCAGGCAGATCGTCTGCGACTGCCGCTCGAACTCCTGCTCGACCAGGCCGGCGACCACCGGGTCGACTTGCTCGAGCGTCTGATCCAGGTTCTTCTGCGCGCTCATGGGACACCTCCTGAATTGGAACTGGGTGCCCAGGCGCTCGGCTCGGATTGCTGCCGTTCCACGGTGGTGCTCCACCTTTCGCGCCAGTCGCGACAGCCCACTCAGTCTAGCGCGCGGCAGCGGCGCCGACTTCTTCATCCCGGAGCACGGCGGACGAGTGCGACGCGATCGAGAAGACGCACCGTGCCGCTGAGCACTTCACTTGGGGTCTGGGCGCCTCCTTGACCACCCGCCCCC
>Ga0247847_1000128_pt1 | contig 23854 bp, 23 predicted proteins | sample PFST25metaG_FD_186002 | JGI IMG/M metagenome (GOLD analysis project Ga0247847, IMG submission 186002) | Peat soil microbial communities from Stordalen Mire, Sweden - P.F.S.T25 | ecosystem: Environmental > Terrestrial > Soil > Wetlands > Peat | place: Sweden: Norrbotten County, Stordalen Mire...
CGCGCTGCTGCTTTCTGTGCTTGACTCTCCTGGGCATCAACATGCTGTGCCTCTCAAACCCTTATCTACCCTGACGGGGCGCCGGTGTGCGCGGCGGCCGGCGACGATCGCGCCCGCGATCGTCGCGACGCTGCTCATCGCGCTCTTGACGCTCGCGGCTCTCGTTCTTGGGAAAGCCCTCAGGGAGGATCTCGCCCTTGTTGATCCACACCTTGACGCCGATGCGGCCGAACGTCGTACGTGCCTCTTTGAAGCCATAGTCGATGTCGGCGCGCAGCGTGTGCAGCGGCACCCGGCCCTCGCTGTAGTGCTCGGTGCGCGCCATCTCGGCGCCGCCCAAGCGTCCGCCGCAGCGCACGCGCATGCCGGCGGCGCCAGAACGCATGGCACTCGTGAGGGCGCGCTTCATGGCGCGCCGGAAGCTGACGCGGTTCTCCAGTTGCTCGGCGATGGACTGGGCTACCAGCACGGCGTCGAGCTCGGGGCGCTTGACCTCGATTATGTTCACCTGCACGTTCTTGTGGGTGAGCGCGTGGATCTCCTTGCGCAGCGCGTCGACCTCGGAGCCGCTCTTGCCTATGACGATGCCTGGGCGAGCGGTGTGGATGTCGATGGTGATGTTGTTCTGATCCTTGCGGATGATGATGCGCGACAGACCAGCGTGCGCCAGTTTGCGGAGAATGTGGGCGCGGATGCGTCCATCCTCGGCAAGGAACGTCTTAAAGTCCTTGTCGGTATACCAATGCGACTTCCAGTCGTGGATGACTCCCACGCGGAATCCGCCCGGATGCACCTTCTGACCCACTAGGAACGGCCCTCCCTTTGTTCGACGGCCACGGTTATATGGCTTGAGCGCTTGCGGATGCGGTTGACGCGACCCATGGCACGGAACTTCCAGCGCTTGAGCGTGGGGCCTTCGTCGACGTAGGCCTCCTTCACGTACAGCTCGGCAGCCGCGAGATCGTTGTTGTTCTCTGCGTTGGCCACGGCCGAGTTGAGGACCTTGGCCACCACCTTGGCGGCACCGCGGTTGGCGAAGAACAGCGCGGTCCGCGCATCGAACACGGACTTGCCGCGGATGAGGTCCACGACCTCGCGCGCCTTGCGCGGTGCCACGCGAACGTATTTCGCTTGTGCTCTGACCGCCATGACCCTACCGTCTCGCCGCGCGGTCGCCCTTGACGTGACCGCGGAACGTCCTTGTGAGGGCGAACTCGCCCAACTTGTGCCCGACCATCGCCTCACTGATGAAGACCGGCACGTGCTTGTGACCGTCGTGGACGGCGATCGTGTGGCCGACCATCTCAGGGAAGATCGTGGAGGATCTCGACCAGGTCTTGAGCATCTTCTTGTCGCCGGTCGCGTTCATAGCGTTGATGCGCTTCATGAGACGCTCATCGACGTATGGACCTTTCTTTGCTGACCTGCTCAAGAGGACTCCTCCCGCCTCACGAGTGCTTGCCGCGCTTGCGGCCGCGGATGATGTACTTGTCGGAACGATTGTTCTTGTCGCGCGTGCGATAGCCCAGCGTGGGCACACCCCAGGGCGTGACGGGGTGACGACCGGCCGTGGTCTTGCCCTCGCCGCCACCGTGCGGATGGTCGACGGGGTTCATGGCCGTGCCGCGCACGGTGGGCCTGATGCCCCGCCAGCGCTGACGACCAGCCTTGCCGCCGTCGATGTTGGAATGGTCGGAGTTGCCGATCTCGCCGACTGTGGCGCGGCAGGCAAGGCGCACGCGGCGCAGCTCGCCGGAGGGCAAGCGCAGCACACCGTGACCCTTCTCCTTGGCCTGAAGCTGCGCACTGGTGCCGGCGCTGCGCACCAGCTGACCGCCGCGACCCTCGTTCAGCTCCACGTTGTGGATCGTGGTGCCCGTCGGGATGTTCTCCAGGGGCAGCGCGTTACCGGGCTTGATGTCGGCTTCCGGACCCGACTCGACCACGTCGCCCACGGTGAGACCCTCGGGTGCCAGGATGTAGCGCTTCTCCCCATCCGCATAGTGAAGCAGAGCGATGCGCGCCGAGCGGTTGGGGTCGTACTCGATCTGGGCGACCTTGGCCGGCACGCCGTCCTTGTCACGCTTGAAGTCGATGATCCGATACCGGCGCTTGTGACCGCCGCCCTGGTGGCGAGTGGTGATACGACCATAGTTGTTGCGGCCACCCTTGCGCTTGAGCGGAGCCACGAGCGAGCGTTCGGGCTCGGACCGCGTGAGGTCGTCAAACGTCTCCGTCGTCATGAAACGGCGGCCGGGTGACGTCGGCTTGTACTTCTTTACGCCCACTTACCTGCCCTCAAAGAACTCGATCTTGTCCGAAGGCGCGAGCTCTACGACTGCCTTCTTCCAGGACGATGTATGACCCGCCGAAGCACCTCGCCGCTTGGGCTTGGGCTTGACTCGGGCCGTGGAGACGTTGAGCACGGTCACGTTGAAGAGCTGCTCGACGGCCTGCGCGATCACCGTCTTGTGCGCCTTCGGGTGGACCTCGAAGGTGTAGCGGTTGTGATCGATCTGTGCATAGCTCTTCTCGGAGATGATCGGTCTGAGGATTATCTTCTCTGCCTCTAGCATGCTCTACGCCTGGTTCAGGGCCTCGAAGGCCTTCTCGGTGAGGACCAGCGAGCGAGCCCGCAAGATCTTCTCGGTCGAAAGTGCGAGCACTTCGCTCGTTTCCGCGTAGCGGAGGTTGCGCACCGACTTGCTGATGACCGGCTCGTCACTGGTGACGACCAGCACGGGGACCGGTATGTCCAGACTGGCCAGCAGCCGGTCGACCGCCGCCGTGCTGGGAGTCTCCAGCTCGATGCCGCGAGCGACGATGACGCTGCCCCCCTCGGCGCGATCGGTGAGCGCCATGGCCAGAGCCTTGCGCGCGACTTTGCGGTTGATCTTGATGTCGAAGCTCCGCGGGTGGGGGCCGAACGCCACGCCACCGCCGGTGCGCGTGGGGGACTTGGCTGAGCCGACCCGAGCCCGGCCGGTGCCCTTCTGGCGGTACAACTTGGCCGTGGACCCGCTGACCTCGCCACGCGACTTGCTCGAGGCTGTACCGCGTCGACGGCGAGCTTGCTCGGCCCTGACGACGAGGTGCAACATGCCGACATCCGCCGGCACGGCGAAGCGTGACTCGTTGAGTGCCACCGTGCCGACTTGCCGGCCCTCGCCGTCGATGACGGCTGCCTCAAGAGGCCCACCCGCTTTCAGCTCGATCTTGACGGGCTTTGGCTTGGCGACCTTCCGGGCGACCTTCTTGGCGACCTTCCTGGCGGCCGGCTTGGCGACCGGCTTGGCGGCTGCAGCCTTGCTGACTTCCTCGACTGCCGGCTCGACGGCCGCCGCGGCTGCCGGCTTGGCGGCAGGCTTGGCCGCCTTCTGCGCCGCCGGCTTCGCGACCTTCTTGGCAACTGGCTTGGCCGCCGGCTTGGCGACCTTCTTGGCGACCGGCTTGGCAGCAGGCTTAGTAACCTTCTTGGCCGGCGCCGCCTTGGGTGCGGCCTTCGCCTTGGGCGCCGTCTTCGCCTTGGGCGCGGCCTTGCTCACGCCGGCGGTCTTGCCCTCGGCCGCGGAGACCGCGGCCTTTGCCTGGGCATCACTCTTGACGTCCTTCTTCTCGGCAGCCACGGTCAGCTCCCAGCCTTGACGACGACGACCGCGTTCTTGGCTCCCGGCACAGATCCCCTCACGAGCAACAGGTTGTTCTCGGCGTCGCGGCGCACGATGCGCAGGCTAGACTGGGTGACCTTCTGGGCGCCCATGTGGCCCGACATGCGCATGCCCTTGAAGACGCGACTGGGATAGGCGCTGGCACCGATGGAACCGGGCTGGCGGACGTTGTGCGAACCGTGCGTCACTGGACCGCGGCTGAAATTGTGGCGCTTGACCGTGCCTTGGAAGCCCTTGCCCTTCGAGACGCCTACCACACTCACGACTTGGCCTTCCTCGAAAGCCTCCACCGTGATCGTGTCGCCGACCTTGAGGTCGCCGGACCCGCGCAGCTCGACCAGATGACGCTTGCCGTGCTTGAGGCCTGCCTTCTTGAGGTGACCCAGCTCGGCCTTGGTGATGTGCTTGTCCTTGCAGTCCTCGAACGCCAGCTGAACGGCCTCGTAGCCGTCCCGTTCGACTGTGCGGACCAAGGTCACCGGGCATGGACCAGCCTCGATGACGGTCACGGCGACCAGATTGCCGTCGCCGTCGAACAGCTGGGTCATACCGATCTTCTTGCCGATAATGCCGGTCATGGCGCTAGAGCTTGATCTCGATGTGGACGCCCGCGGGAAGGTCGAGGCGCATGAGCGAATCGACCGTCTTCGGGGTGGGCTGATGGATGTCGATGAGCCGCTTGTGAGTGCGCGTCTCGAAGTGCTCCCGCGAGTCCTTGTCCTTGAAGGGACTCTTGATGACGCAGTAGACGTTCTTCTCGGTGGGCAGCGGGACCGGACCGGAGATGGTCGCACCGGTACGTTGGGCCGTCTCTACGATGGACTGAGCGCTGCGCTCGATCAGCTCCTGATCGTAGGACTTCAACCTTATGCGTATCTTTTGCTGAGCCACTCTAGCCTTCTCGCTCCTGTTCACGCGGCCGGGTGTGTCGCCATGGTGAGCGAAACCCTACGCACTCGCGTCCGCACTCTCTCGGTCCTCTGCTAGGCGATAATCTCCGCTACGGCGCCGGCGCCTACGGTGTGGCCGCCTTCGCGGATGGCGAAGCGCAGACCCTCATCCATGGCGATCGGCGTGATGAGCTTGACTTCCATCACGGTGTTGTCGCCCGGCATGACCATCTCAACGCCCTCTTCGAGCGTGATGACGCCGGTCACGTCGGTGGTGCGGAAGTAGAACTGGGGCCGGTAGCCGTTGAAGAACGGCGTGTGCCGGCCGCCTTCATCCTTGGACAGCACGTAGACCTGCGCCTTGAAGTGCGTGTGCGGTGTGATGCTGCCGGGCTTGGCGCACACCATACCGCGCTCCACCTCTTCGCGCTTGGTGCCACGCAGGAGGATGCCGATGTTGTCGCCCGCCCGACCCTCGTCGAGCAGCTTGCGAAACATCTCGACGCCGGTCACGACCGTCTTCTGCGCCTTTTCGCGCATGCCGACGATCTCGACCTCTTCACTGACCTTGATGATGCCGCGCTCCACACGACCGGTGGCTACGGTGCCGCGACCGGTGATGGTGAACACGTCCTCGACGGGCATGAGGAACGGCCTGTCGACGTCACGCTCCGGCTGAGGCAGGTAGTCGTCCAAGGCGGCCGTGAGCTCGATGATGGACTTGCACCACTCGCAGTCTTCCTTGCCGCAGCCGCACTCGAGCGCCTTGAGAGCCGAGCCCTTGATGACCGGCAGGTCGTCGCCCGGGAAGTCATACTCGCTGAGCAGCTCGCGGACTTCCATCTCGACGAGCTCGATGAGCTCGGGGTCGTCGACGAGGTCGACCTTGTTCATGTAGACGATGATATTCGGCACGTTGACCTGGTGAGCCAAGAGCACATGCTCGCGGGTCTGCGGCATGGGTCCGTCGTCGGCGCCCACGACCAGGATGGCGGCATCCATCTGGGCCGCACCCGTGATCATGTTCTTGATGTAGTCGGCGTGGCCGGGACAGTCGACGTGCGCATAGTGGCGCTTCTCGGTCTCGTACTCCACGTGTGCCGTGGCGATGGTGATACCGCGCTCGCGCTCCTCGGGTGCCTTGTCGATGGCGTCGAACGGAACGAACTCCGTGGTACCTACGCCCCGGTTGTGCAGCACAAGCGTGATGGCAGCAGTAAGGGTCGTCTTGCCGTGGTCGACGTGCCCGATGGTGCCCACATTTATGTGAGGCTTGCTGCGGTCAAACTTCTGCTTTGCCATGTCCAAGACTCCTTTTCCCGACACCCGAAGGTTGAAGTCGAATCACGAGGAGGTGCAAACATCGGCTGCACCAAAGGGGTGCAGTATACCTCACCCCCGCTCGCAAGGGCAAACGCTATTTGGCGACGGCTAGGCTCCGCGCACCCTCGCCACTATCTCTGTCGCGATCGAGGCTGGTACCTCGGCGTAGTGCGTGAACTGCATGCTGTACGTCGCCCGCCCTTGGGTTGCGGAGCGCAGGTCCGTCGCATAGCCGAACATCATCGACAGCGGCACAGTGGCGTTGATGACTTGCGCCGTGCCGCGCGGCTCCATGCCGCTCACGTGACCGCGACGGGAGTTGAGGTCGCCGATGACGTCGCCCATGAACTCGGCCGGCGTGACCACCTCGACGGCCACGATCGGCTCTAGAAGCACCGGGTGCGCCTTCTGGGCAGCGTTCTTGAAGGCAAGTGAACCGGCGATCTTGAAGGCCATGTCCGACGAGTCGACCTCGTGGAAGCTGCCGTCGATCAGGGCTACCTGGATATCGACCATGGGGTAGCCCGCCAGGACGCCGGTGTTCATCGCTTCCTGTATACCCTCGTCCACCGCGGGAACGTACTCACGCGGCACGGCGCCGCCCACGATCAAGTTCTCGAAAGTGTAGCCGCCGCCAGGTTCGCTGGGCGCCATGTTGATGACCACGTGGCCATACTGGCCGCGACCACCTGTCTGGCGGACGAAGCGGCCTTCGACCTTGTTGACCGCCTTGCGGACGGTCTCACGATAGGCGACCTGAGGCTTGCCGACGTTGGCGTCGACCTTGAACTCACGCAGCAAGCGATCGACGATAATCTCCAGGTGCAACTCCCCCATCCCCGAGATGATGGTCTGACCCGTCTCCTCGTCAGAGCGCACGCGAAACGTCGGATCCTCCTCGGCCAGGCGCTGCAGAGACACCGCCAGCTTCTCCTCGTCGGCCTTGGTCTTGGGCTCGATGGCTACCGCGATGACCGGCTCAGGGAACTCCATCGATTCGAGGATGATGGGCTTGTCCTGCGCGCACAACGTGTCGCCTGTGCCGGTGACCTTGAGGCCCACTGCCGCCGCTAGCTCGCCAGCGTAGATCTCCTCGCGGTCCTCGCGGCGGTTGGCGTGCATCTGCAGGATACGACTGATGCGCTCACGCTTGCCCTTGGAAGTGTTGTAGACGTAGGACCCCGCCGTGAGCGTGCCCGAGTAGACGCGAAAGTAGGTGAGCTTGCCCACGTGGGGGTCCACGGCCACTTTGAAGGCCAGCGCCGCGAAAGGCGCCTGGTCAGACGGTTCGCGCGTCGCCTCGCCCCCCTTGGGCAAGATGCCGACAATAGGCGGCACGTCGAGTGGCGACGGCAGAAAGTCGACCACAGCGTCGAGAAGTGGCTGCACTCCCTTGTTCTTGAAGCTTGAGCCGCAGAGTACCGGCGTGATGTTGATGTCCAGGGTGGCGGCACGGATAACGTCGCGAAGATGCTGCGGCGTGATCTCGCCTCCTTCGAGGTACGTCTCGAGCAGACGGTCGTCGTGGTCGGCGACGGCCTCGACAAGCTTCTGCCGGTACTCGTCGGCGACCTCCCGATACTGGTCCGGGATGGCCACCGTCTCCCAGCTCGTGCCGAGTTCGTCTACATATACGATGGCGTTCATCTCGACGAGGTCGATGATGCCCGTGAACTCGCTCTCGCGACCGATGGGAAGCTGGATGGCGACCGGGTTGGCGCCTAGCCGGTCGATCATCATCTCGACGCCGCGGAAGAAGTCGGCGCCGATGCGATCCATCTTGTTGATGTAGGCGATGCGCGGTATGCCGTACCTGTCCGCTTGGCGCCAAACAGTCTCCGACTGGGGTTCGACGCCGCCGACCGAGCAGAAGAGAGCGATGGCGCCGTCAAGAACGCGCAAACTGCGCTCCACCTCGACGGTGAAGTCCACATGACCGGGCGTGTCGATGATGTTGATGTTGGTGTCGCGCCAGTGACAGGTGGTGGCGGCCGAGGTGATCGTGATACCACGTTCCTGTTCTTGGGCCATCCAGTCCATCACCGCAGCACCCTCGTGGACCTCGCCCATCTTGTGCGTCTTGCCCGTGTAGTAGAGAATGCGCTCGGTAGTCGTGGTCTTACCGGCGTCGATGTGCGCCATGATGCCGATGTTGCGCGTCTGTTCCAGAGAGTACTGTCGCATGCGCCCCGTCACTCGTTGTTGCACGTCAAAGAGCCCCTGACCGGCCGTCGCCGGGTCAGGGGTCGAGAGCGATTACCAGCGGTAGTGGGCGAAGGCCCTGTTGGCCTGCGCCATGCGGAAGATGTCGTCCTTCTTCTTGAACGCGCCGCCCTGACCCGCGAGTGAGTCGAGGATCTCGGCTGCCAGACGCTCCGACATGATCTTCTCCCGGCGCTCGCGCGAGAAGCTGACCAACCAGCGGATGGCCAGCGTGCGGGCGCGGCGGCCGGGCACCTCGACCGGCACCTGATACGTGGCGCCGCCGACGCGCCGGCTACGTACCTCAAGATGAGGCGTGAGGGTCTGAATGGACTCCTGTAGCACCTCGACCGGGTCGCGACCGGACTTGGCGCGCACCGTCTCGAGACCACCGTAGACGATAGTCTCGGCGGTCGAGCGTTTGCCGTCAAGAAGTACCTTGTTGATGATCTGGCTGACAAGCTTGCTGCCGTAGACCGGGTCGGGGAGAGTCTCTTTGCGGGTGACTATGCCTCTGCGCGGCATGGCCTACCTCGATCCCTTGGCGGACTTGGCGCCGTACTTGGACCGAGCCTTCTTGCGGTCAGCGACACCGGAGGCATCCAGGGCGGCGCGCACTACCTTGTAGCGGGTCCCCGGCAGGTCACGGACGCGACCACCGCGAATGAGCACCGCTGAGTGCTCCTGCAGATTGTGGCCGATGCCCGGGATGTAGGCAGTCACTTCCATGCCGTTGGTGAGCCGCACACGGGCCACCTTACGCAGAGCCGAGTTCGGCTTCTTGGGCGTGTTCGTGTAGACGCGGGTACAGATGCCACGTTTCTGCGGCGCGCCCCTGAGTGCCGGCGTGGTGGTGCGCTTAACGACGCGCTCCCGCCCCTTGCGGACGAGCTGATTGATCGTAGTCATGTACCCTTTCCGTCTGAAGGCTCGTGCGAACAGCAGTCGTGTAGTTTAGCAAGCTGCGGTAGTGGCCGCAAGGCGAGCCCACCAGCCACACCCGCGGCGCAAAGGCCTGTTCGTCTTGGGACCGGCACGCCCGTCAGAACTCCAAGGCGTTGTAGGCCTCTTGTGCGGCGGCAGCTCTGCCGGCCGGGAAGATCTCCATCGTCCGGTACGTGCGCAAGCCGGTGGCCGCCGGAATGAGCTTGCCGATGATCACGTTCTCCTTGAGACCCAGCAGGTGGTCGACCTTGCCCTCGATGGAGGCGTCGGTGAGCACCTTGGTCGTCTCCTGGAACGAGGCCGCAGACAGCCAACTCTCCGTGGCCAACGAGGCCTTGGTGATGCCGAGGATCACTTGCTCCGCCTCGGCCGGCTGACCGCTCTCGGCGACGATGCGCTCGTTCTCACGCCTGAACGGACTGCGATCGACCAGCTGGCCTGGCAAGAACACCGTGTCACCCTGAGTGAGCACGCGCACCTTCTTCATCATCTGGCGCACGATGAGCTCGATGTGCTTGTCGTTGATCTCGACGCCCTGTGACCGATACACCTCTTGGACCTCGTTGACGAGGTAGCGCTCAGTGCGCGTGTTGTCGGCGTAGCGCAGGAGGTCGGCCGGGTAGAGCGATCCGGGGGTGAGCGATTGACCCTGCTCGACCCAGTCGTCGTTCTCCACGAGCAGGCGCGTACGGCGCGGGAACTGATACTCCTTGGCCGGCCCGTCTTCGGGGAAGAGGGTCAGCTTGGGACCGCGTTCGCTGTCCTCGATCTGCGCGCGTCCGGCAACCTCGGCGATGCGCGCCACACCCTTCGGCTTGCGCGCCTCGAAGAGCTCGACCACGCGCGGCAGACCGTGCGTGATGTCGGCACCGGCCACGCCGCCGGTGTGGAAGGTGCGCATGGTCAGCTGGGTGCCGGGCTCGCCGATGGACTGCGCGGCGATGTGGCCCACGGCATCACCGATCTCGGCCGCACAATTGTGCGCCAGGCTGATGCCGTAGCAGCGCTGACAGACGCCGAACTCCGAGTCGCACTTGAGCACGCTGCGCACAGGTACCATGGGGTCGGTGTCTTTGCCGCGCTGAAGAACGTCGAGGACGCCGTCGCGCACGGCCACGTCGATGAGCGTGTCGCGATCGAAGGCGATCTCCCCGGTGCTCTCGTCAATGATGGGCGCGCCGAGATGACGTCCAACCAGGTTCTCGTTGGGCTCGTGAGCCCACACGGCCATGCTCTCGGCCTTGCCTGTCTTGCCCTTCTTGACCTTGACCTTGGCGTTAGGCAGCTCGGCGAAGAGTTCCTTGAGCAGGCCGACTTGAGCCGCTGCGATCTTGGCGTTCTTCTTGAGGACGATGCGGTCGCTGTGCGGACGCTTGACGTCTTCGGCCAGCAGGTGCCCCTCCATCTGCGGGTTCTCGTCGCGCCGCCGCGACCACGGAGACATGGGGATCGACGCCTTGGTGCCGCAGTCCTCCTCACGGATGGTCACGTCCTGGCAAACGTCCACCAGGCGGCGCGTGAGGTAGCCCGAGTCGGCCGTACGCAGAGCAGTGTCAGCCAGACCCTTGCGGGCGCCGTGAGTGGAGACGAAGAACTCGAGCACGGAGAGTCCTTCGATGAAGCTCGACTTCACGGGCTGCTCTTGGATCTCGCCCTTCGGGTTGGACATCTGGCCACGCCACCCGGCGAGCTGGCGGATCTGTTTGATGTCGCCACGGGCGCCGGAGGTAGCCATCATGTAGATCGGGTTCAACGGGTTGAAGTTGGCTCTGGTCGCCGCCGTGATCTGCACGTCGGCCTCGCGCCATATCTCCTCGACCCGGTTCTTGCGCTCCTCCTCGGTGAGGAAGCCCATGTTGTACTGCGACTGCACGTCGGCGACCATCGCCTCATGCTCGGTGAGGATCTCGGCCTTGCGCTTCTCAGGGATGACCACGTCGTTCTTGGACACCGTGACCGCCGCGCGGGTAGCGTACTTGAAGCCGACGTCCTTGAAGACGTCGAGCAGACGCGCCACCTTGTTGGCACCATAGCGGGCGACGAGCTCATTGATGAACGAGGCCAAGGCCTTCTTGGTGATCGTGCCGTTGATGAACTCGTACTCACCGTCGTGGAACTGATCGCCGAGGATCTCGGCCAAGCCCAGTTCCACCTGATGGTTGAACAGCGCGCGGCCGACCGTGGTGACGATGCGCTCCCCGCTCGACAGATGCAGGCCGATCAGCGAGCGAGTGAAGTCGGCGATACCCTCCGAGCGATGCACCGGCACCTGGCGCTGGTCGAGGATGCGCTGCTCATAGGCGCGCAGCACCTCGTCGTAGTTCGCGTACAGCTTGGGCTTGTCGGCCAGATCGTTGAACGAAATGGCCCCGAGATCCTCTCGCGGATGGTACGTAAGGTAGTAGGCACCGATGACCATGTCCTGGCTGGGCACGGAGATGGGCCTGCCGTGGGCCGGCGAGAGGATGTTGTTGGTCGAGAGCATGAGGATGCGCGCCTCGGCTTGAGCTTCCCAGCTCAGCGGCAGGTGCACGGCCATCTGGTCGCCGTCGAAGTCGGCGTTGAAGGCGGCACAGACCAGCGGGTGGATCTGGATGGCCTTGCCCTCGACGAGCAGCGGCTCGAAGGCCTGGATGCCCAGGCGATGCAGCGTCGGGGCGCGGTTGAGCATCACGGGATGCTCGGTGATGACCTCCTCCAGGATGTCCCAGACCTCGGGCACCATCGACTCGACCATCTTCTTGGCGGCCTTGATGTTCTGCACCAGCTTGCGGGAGACCAGGCGACTCATGATGAAGGGCTTGAAGAGCTCGAGAGCCATCATCTTGGGCAGGCCGCACTGGTGCATCTTCAGATGCGGACCGGCGACGATCACCGACCGACCCGAGTAGTCGACGCGCTTGCCGAGCAGGTTCTGGCGGAAGCGGCCCTGCTTGCCCTTGAGCATGTCGCTGAGAGACTTGAGGGGGCGGTTGCCGGGGCCGGTCACCGCGCGGCCGCGGCGGCCGTTGTCGAACAACGCGTCGACGGCCTCCTGCAGCATGCGCTTCTCGTTGTTGACGATGATGTCCGGCGCCTGCAGGTCCAGGAGGCGCTTGAGACGGTTGTTGCGGTTGATCACGCGTCGGTAGAGATCGTTGAGATCGCTCGTGGCAAAGCGGCCGCCGTCGAGCTGCACCATGGGACGCAGCTCCGGCGGGATGACCGGCACCACGTCGAGGATCATCCACTCGGGACGGTTGCCGCTGCGCAGGAAAGCCGAGGTGACCTTGAGACGCTTGACGGCGCGAGCTTGACGCTGGCCCTTGGCCGTGCGGATAGTCTCCTTCAGCTGCGCGGTCTCGGCCTCGAGATCAACCGCTTTGAGAAGCTCGCGAACCGACTCGGCGCCGGTGCCGCCGCTGAAGTACACACCGAAGCTCTCCGGTTCGTAGCCCGGATCGCGGCCGAACATGCGCTCCATCTGCAGGTACAGGTTCTCGTCGCCGACCACATCGCGCGGTGCGACCGTGCGGAACTGCTCCCAGGCGCGCTCGACGAGGCTCTTAGCGCCCTCCACAGCCTTCAGACCGCGGTCGACGTAGTCGTCGGCCAGCTTGTCGACCTTGGTACGCTGCGGCTTGAGCTCGTCGGCGCCCAACTGGTCGACGCCGACGCTGATGCGGCGGTACGTCTCGTAGATGTCGAAGTAGTTGAAGAACCCGAACTCGTCGTCGGGCTGTTCGGACACGTGGAACTCCTCCGCCGGCCGGTCGCCGGCCATGATCTCCACGAGTTCGTCGTGCATGGCGCGGATGGCGCGCACACGGTCCTCGGCGTAGATGTCGTAGCGGGACTTGAGCTCGTTGACTCGCTCCTGCAGCAGGGGCATGTCCTGCTCCCGCTTCTCGAGGTCGACGGAGATGATCACGTAGCTGCCGCCGAAGTAGAGCACCTTCTCGAGCTCCTTGGGAGCGATGTCGAGCAGGTAACCCATGCGCGAGGGCACACCCTTGAAGAACCAGATGTGACTCACGGGGGCCGCGAGCCTGATGTGCCCCATACGCTCGCGGCGCACCTTGGCGCGCGTCACTTCGACACCACAGCGCTCGCAGATGATGCCCTTGTAGCGCACACGCTTGTACTTGCCGCAGTAGCACTCCCAGTCCTTCGTGGGACCGAAGATGCGCTCGCAGAAGAGACCGTCGCGCTCAGGCTTGAGCGTGCGGTAGTTGATCGTCTCAGGTTTGGTGACTTCTCCCTTGGACCATGCCTCGATCTGCTTGGGCGAGGCAAGGCCGATCCGTATGGAATCGAAGTTGTTGATGTCTATCACGTCAGACTCCCTTTGCCTCGGCAGCGCTAGTCGTCAGGGTGTGTGTCTTCGGGCGCGGCGGCGTCGCCGTCGAGGTGGATGCTGAGGTCAGCGATGTCAATCTCCTCAAGTGCCACGTCGGGGTGCAGGTCGAACTCACCTTCCTCTGCTTCGGGCTCTTCGACTTCCTCATGGTCGAGTATCTCGTCCTCTTCACCGACGAGCGCGGAGGCACCAACGAGGTCGCTGAGGCCAGGAACCTCGGCTTCTGCGCTGTCCTCCTCGATGCCGTCCACCTGCTGGCGGGCGCGCAGACTCGCCGTGAGGTCGATGCCCAACTCCTCGGCAGCGCGCAGCAGGTCGTCGTCCTCCTCACGTACCTCGAGGATGTCGCCCTCCTCGCTCTGCACGGACACGTCCAGGCCAAGGCTCTGGATCTCCTTCATCAGCACCTTGAACGACTCCGGGATGTTGGGCTTGGAGATGTTCTCGCCCTTGACGATCGCCTCGTAGGCCTTCACGCGTCCGATCGTGTCGTCCGACTTGATCGTGAGCATCTCCTGCAGGGTGAAGGCGGCACCGTAGGCTTCGAGCGCCCACACTTCCATCTCGCCGAAGCGCTGGCCACCAAACTGCGCCTTGCCGCCCAGCGGCTGCTGGGTGACCAAGGAGTAGGGACCGGTGCTGCGGGCGTGGATCTTGTCGTCCACCAGGTGCAGAAGCTTCATGATGTACATGTAGCCGATGGTCACCTTGTTGTCGAAGCGCTCGCCGGTGCGACCGTCGTGGAGCCAGACCTTGCCTGAGCAGCGACGCCCGGCCGGCTCCTTCTGATTCACCTTGAACTTGACAGGGCTGTCGGGATCTTCCTGTGTGGACTTGATGAGCAGATTGTCGATCTCCTCGAGCGTGGCGCCGTCGAACACCGGCGAGGCCACGCGAGTCGGCCCGGAGACGCGCTCGCCGTTGGCCTGCCAGCCGCGATGCACCGCCCAGCCGAGATGCGTCTCGAGCACCTGGCCGATGTTCATGCGGCTGGGCACGCCGAGCGGGTTGAGGATGATGTCCACCGGTGTGCCGTCCTCGAGATGCGGCATGTCTTCCTCGGGCACGATCTTCGAGATGACGCCCTTGTTGCCGTGCCGGCCGGCGAGCTTGTCGCCCTCGGCGATCTTGCGCCGCCGAGCCACGTAGGCGCGCACGAGCTCGTTGACGCTCGGCGGCAGCTCGTCGTTGTTCTCACGGCTGAATATCTTGACGTCGATCACCTTGCCGCCCTCGCCGTGCGGCACCTTGAGGCTCGTGTCGCGGACCTCGCGAGCCTTCTCCTTGAAGATGGCGCGGATGAGCTTCTCCTCGGCGGTGAGCTCGGTTTCGCCCTTGGGAGTGACCTTGCCCACCAGGAGGTCGCCCGACGTGACTTCGGCGCCGATACGGACGATGCCGCGCTCGTCGAGGTCCTTGAGTGACTCCTCGGAGCGGTTCGGGATGTCGCGCGTGATCTCTTCGTCGCCAAGCTTGGTGGTGCGGGCGTCGACCTCGTATTCCTCGATGTGTATCGAGGAGAGCAAGTCGTCTTTGACCACACGCTCCGAGAGCACGATGGCGTCCTCGAAGTTGTAGCCCTCCCAGCTCATGAAGGCGACGAGCAGGTTCCTGCCCAGGGCAAGCTCACCGTGGTCGGTGGACGAGCCGTCGGCCAACACAGTGCCTTCCTCGACCTTGTCGCCCGCGTTGATGATCGGCTTCTGATGGATGAGCGTGCCTTGGTTGGAACGCGTGAACTTCACCAGGTCGTACTCGTCCGTGTGGCCGCGGCCGGCGTCGATCACGATGCGGTTGGCATCCACCTGCTTCACCGTGCCGGCACGATCCGCCAGAACCACGTCGCCTGTGTCGACAGCGGCGCGGAACTCCATGCCGGTGCCGACATACGGCGCCTCGGTGGTGAGCAAGGGCACGGCCTGACGCTGCATGTTCGATCCCATGAGGGCGCGGTTGGCGTCGTCGTGTTCGAGGAAGGGGATGAGGGCCGTAGCCACCGACACGATCTGGGTGGGGTTCACATCCATGTAGTCGACCCGGTTGGGCGCCACCTCCACCACATCTGCTCCACCGCGCGTACGCGCCAGGACGTGGTCGGAGAGGAACTTGCCCGTCTTGGGGTCGAACGGCGCGTTGGCCTGAGCGATCGTGACATGGCGCTCCTCGTGCGTCTTGGCATCGACGACGACCGCCTCCTCCTCGGAGGCGTCGAGGTAGACGATGTCGTCGGTCACCTTGCCGCGCACGACCTTACGGTATGGGGAACGGATGAAGCCGAACTCGTCGACCGTGGCAAACGAAGCCAGCGACCCGATGAGGCCGATGTTGGGTCCTTCGGGCGTCTCGATGGGGCACATGCGACCGTAGTGGGTCGGGTGCACGTCGCGCACCTCGATGGGCGCGCGCTCACGAGTGAGGCCGCCGGAGCCGAGGGCGCTGAGGCGCCGCCGATGCGTGAGGCCCGAGAGTGAGTTTGTCTGGTCCATGAACTGCGACAGCTGCGACGAGCCGAAGAACTCCTTGAGTGCGGCAACGACTGGGCGGATGTTCACGAGCGTCGCCGGCACGATCGTATCGGGGTCCTCGGTGGTCAGCCGCTCCTTGATGACGCGCTCCATGCGCGCCAGACCTACCCGGAAGGCGTCTTGGACGAGCTCGCCGACCGTGCGCAAACGGCGGTTGCCGAAATGCTCGTACTCGTCGATCTCGCTGGCGATCTCCTCGCGCCGCGTCATGAGCAGCGCCGTCGCCTCGGCCGCGTGGTCCTTGGCGTCCTCGGGTACGCCCAGCTTGACGGGCAGCGATATGAGGCGCCGGATAAGCTCGACGATGTCCTCGTTGACGAGCACACGCGTGTCCGCGGACGGCCGCTTGCCAGCGGGCAGGTAGCCATGCAGACGCGAGTTGAGCTTGTGGCGCCCCACGCGCGAGAGGTCATAGCGCTTGGGATCGAAGAACAGACCCTTGAGCATCGAGTGGGCGGCGTCGAGGGTAGGCGGCTCACCGGGGCGCTGCTTGCGGAACAGCTCGATGAGCGCCTCGTCCTGGCTACTTGTAGCGTCCCGCTCGACCGTGTTCTTTATGTAGGTCGAGCCCTTGAACAGCGCGAGCAGCTCCTCGTTGCCGCCGTAGCCCATGGCGCGCAGCAGCACCGTCACGGGGAACTTGCGCTTGCGGTCGATGCGCACGTTCACGGCGCCCTTCTTGTCGATCTCAAGCTCGAGCCAGGAGCCGCGCTGCGGCATGAGGTTGGCGATGAAAACCTGCTTCTCACGCTCGGCCTGCTTGGGTTCCATGATGTAGGCGCCCGGCGAGCGCACGAGCTGTGTGACCACCACACGCTCGGTACCGTGGATGATGAAGGTGCCCCGGTCGGTCATCATGGGGAAGTCACCCATGAACACCGACTGCTCGCGAATCTCGCCCGTCTCCTCGTTGATGAAGCGCACGATCATGGTGAGCGGCGCGGAGAAGGTCATGTCTTTGTTGCGGCACTCATCGATCGGCTTGGTGGGCTCGCCGAAGGCATAGTCGCCGAACTCCACGAGGAGCTTGTCCGAGTAGTCGCGGATCGGTGAGATGTCGCGCACCGTCTCCTTGAGGCCATCCTTGAGAAACCACTCCCAGGACGACTTCTGGATGTCGATGAGATGGGGGATGGGCAGCGGCTGGTCGAGCTTGGCGAAGGACGTACGCACGCGAGGACACTTAGGCTCGTTCAAGCGAGGACTCCTCTAAGTAGCGCAGGGCAGGGAAAGGCAGACGCTGACCGATCGAAGGCGCGGCAGTGAGGCGAGAGACGGCACAATCCGCAACAATAGCATAGGCCGTTACTCGCCACAAGTATCAATCGGGGTGACGGACAGCGCGAAGCTCGATCGCCCGTCGCCCGAGACTGCTCCTACTTGACTTCGACTGTGGCCCCGGCCTCTTCCAGCTGCTTCTTGGCGTCTTCTGCCTCGTCCTTGTTCACGCCCTCTTTGACAGCGCGAGGAGCCTCGTCGACCACAGCCTTGGCCTCCTTGAGGCCCAGACCCGTCAAAGAGCGGACGACTTTGATGACCTGGATCTTCTTGTCACCGGCAGCCGCAAGCACGACATCGAAGGCTGTTTGCTCCTCCTCGGCTGCGGCAGCCTCGCCAGCCGCTGCGCCAGCACCAGGAGCGGCCGCGACCGCGACGGGGGCGGCAGCACTGACGCCGAACTCTTCCTCCAGCGCCTTGACGAGCTCGGAGAGCTCGAGAACGCTCATCTTCTTGATCGCTGCGATGAGCTCGTCTTTGCCTAGGGTCTTCTCTGCCATGCTCACTTCACCTCGCCGTTCAGCTGTGGAAACCTGACTTGTTGACTTGATCGGCCGCGCTCACGCTCCGTCGACGGCCGCCTTCTGCTCCGCGACTTGACCGAGCGCGCGCACGAACCCGCTGATGGTGCCCTGCAGCACGGTGACCAAGCCGGTCATCGGCGCGGCCATGGTGCCCACCACCTGGGCAAGCAAGGTGTCTCGCGGTGGGAGCATGGCCAGCGTCTTGACGCTGGCAGCGTCGACGACGCTGTCCGCCATAAGACCGCCGCGCACCACGAGGGCCTGATGCAGCCTCGCATAATCGGCCAAAGCCTTGGCCGCCGCGACCGCATCCTCGCCGCAAATGGTGACCGCAGTGGGACCGGTGAGCAGGGGGGCCAGCGCGTCGCGGCCAGCGCGCTCGGCGGCGATCTTGGCCAGCGTGTTCTTGACCACACGGAAGCTGGCACCGCTCTGGCGCAGCTTGCCGCGCAGTTCAGAGAGTTCGGCCACCGACAGACCCCGATAGTCGCTGATCAGCAACGACTCGGCGCCTTTGAGCAGCTCCGCGATCTCCGCGACGAGTGCTTCCTTGTCCTTGCGCAGCATCTCGACCTCTCACTCGCAATAAGAAGCCCACCCCCGTGGACGGGAGCGGGCATGTGGACTGGTTCGCTCGCTGCTCGCCTCGGGTGGCGGGCCCAGGGGCCCATTGTGCTCCCACAAGAGCACCGACCGTCTTCGGCCGCGACACCTGCCGGCGTCGCGAACCGGCAGTATACGCCAACGCCCGGCATGCCGGCAACTGCGGGCGCCGCCGGCGCCGAGCAGTCGGCGGCCCGGGCGGCCCTACTCCTCCAAGAGGTCTCGCGTGTGTGCGGGATCGAGCTCGATGCCCGGGCCCATGGTGGACGCGATGTGCACGCTTCTCAGGTAGCGGCCCTTGGCGGCGGCCGGCTTGGCGCGGAGAAGCTCGTCGAGCACGGCACCATAGTTCTCGACCAGCTGTTCCGCGCTGAACGACTTCTTGCCGATGCTCATGTGGACGATGCTGGTGCGGTCGGTGCGATACTCCACCTTGCCCGTTTTGGCGTCCCTGACTGCCTTGCCGACGTCGAAAGTGACCGTGCCGGACTTGGGGTTGGGCATGAGACCACGCGGGCCAAGCACGCGACCCAGCTTGCCGACCGTGCCCATCATGTCTGGCGTAGCGATGGCGACGTCGAAGTCGAAGACGCCTTCCAGGATCTGCTTGCTGAGCTCGTCTGACCCAACGATGTCGGCGCCGGCCTCTTGTGCCTCGCGCGCCTTGTCACCCTCGGCGAACACGGCGACACGTGTCTCCCGACCGGTGCCGTGCGGCAAGACGGTGGTGCCACGCACCATCTGGTCTGCGTGGCGCACGTCGACGCCGAGGCGGAAGTGCGCCTCCACGGTCTCGTCGAACTTGGCCGTTTCCAGAGACTTGAGCAGACGAGCAGCCTCGAGCGGGCTGTAGAGGCGCCCGGGCTCGATGGCGCCGCGGGCGACGTTGTACTTGCGGCCGTGACTGGCCATTTCGACCTCCGTGGTAGCTAGCGGCGGCCGCTCCCGGTCGCCTCCCACTTGTGAAGGCGACACGCGGCCGCCTCCCTTGCCTTGCGTCTAGAAACTACTCGACGTCGATGCCCATGCTACGGGCGGTGCCCTCGATGATCCTCATCGCCCCGTCGATATCGTTGGCGTTGAGGTCGGGCATCTTCAATTCGGCGATCTCACGCACCTTGTCGCGCGGGACCGTGGCCACCTTGGTGCGGTTAGGCTCCCCGGAACCCTTCTCGATACCGGCCGCCTCACGCAGCAGCACGGCCGCCGGCGGCGTCTTGGTGATGAAGGTGAAGGAGCGGTCCTCGAAGACGGTGACCTCGACCGGGATGATGGTGCCCGATTGGGCCTGCGTCTGGGCGTTGAACGCCTTGCAGAACTCCATGATGTTGACGCCGTGCTGGCCAAGCGCCGGACCGACGGGGGGCGCCGGGTTGGCAGCACCAGCCGGGATCTGCAGCTTGATGACGGTCAGGACCTTCTTGGCCACGCTTGCCTCGTTTCGATCGCTTGATGCGTCAGGTTGTCTTCTTGACTTGCTCGAAGCCGAGCTCGACCGGCGTCTCGCGACCGAAGATCGAGACCATGACCTTGAGCTTGTTCTGGTCGACGTTGACCTCCGAGACCTCACCCGAGAAATCCGAGAGCGGGCCCGACGTCACACGCACGATCTCACCGACCGAGAACTCCGCCTTCGCCTTCGGACGCTCGACCGAGGCGGTGTGCATGATGCGGTCGACCTCGGCACGTGAGAGCGACACCGGCTTGTTCTGGGCGCCGACGAAACCGGTGACCCCGGGCGTGTTCTTGACCAGGGACCAGGATTCGTCGGTCAGCTCCATCTGCACCAGCACGTAGCCCGGGAACACGCGGCGCTCGTTGGTGACCTTCTGACCGTCCTTGGTCTCGACCACCTGCTCGGTGGGCACCACGACCTGGACGACCTTGTCTTCCTGCTTCATCGAGTGGATACGGTGCAAGAGGTTGGTCCGCACCTTGTTCTCGTGACCGGAGTAGGTGTTGACGACATACCAGTGGAACAAGCTGCGGCGCTCCTTAGCTGATGAGCCGGATGACGTAGTCGGTGAGGCGCGAGAACACCGTGTCCAGCGCGCCGGTATAGACGGCCGCGATGAGGACCGCCACCATGACGACGATGGTCGACTGTATCAGGTCCTTGCGCGTCGGCCATGTGACCTTGGTCATCTCGACGCGCACGTCGCGCAGGAACTTGCCGATCCCCTTGCGTTCGGTGTTCTTGGTGGCGCGCTGCTTTTGCGCCCTGCCCTTGACGGGCTTGGCGGGTGCGCCTTTGCCGACGCTCTTGGACCGCACGCGCTTGCCGTCGGCCGACTTCTCGACCGCGCGCTTTACCGCCCTCTCGCGTTTGCCCTTGACAGCCTTGGCCACTGATCCACTCCGCATCGAACTGGCAGGGCTGGAGGGACTCGAACCCCCGACCCCCGGTTTTGGAGACCGGTGCTCTACCAATTGAGCTACAGCCCTAGAGACACGAGAACCGCGCTCCGGAGCCGTCAGACGGACACCGGGGCGCGCCCTGGTAGTCTACCGTGTTTCCTTGTGGACAGTATGCGTCCCGCACCACCGGCAGTACTTCTTCATCTCGATGCGGTCCGGGTCGTTCTTCTTGTTCTTGTTCGTATGGTAGTTGCGACGCTTGCACTCTTGGCAAGCGAGCGTGACAAGCTGACGCACGTCTCACCCTTTCAACGGAAGCACGTTAGGATAGCAGGAGGCCGGAGGAGGGTCAACGCGGGCACATTGCGACCGAGGACGGAGCCGTGAGCGACAACGACGAGCCTCGCTGGGGCGGGGAGATTCGGGAGGCACCGCCGCCGGCCGCACCCGCGGCCGGCGGGCCAGGGCCTCCCCTCATCATGACCAAGCCCTACGTTCCGGGGCGCGTACCATGGACATGGCGCACCGTGCTCATCGGCGCCGCCATCGCCATGGCGCCGCAAGCCTTGCTCGCCTTCGCGAGCCTCTTCGTGTCTGGAGGTGCCAGCCACATCAAGGTCACTGCCGGGAGCGCGGCGGCGACCGTGGTTCTGACGGCCATAGTCGATGCATGGCTCGTCTTCTGGGCGTGGAGGTTCTCGCTGCGGGCCTACGGCATGACGCTCCGCGCCTGGGGCTACCGACACGTGGGGGCCAACGTCTTCTGGGTCGTGCCCACAGCATTGTTCTCGGTGTACGTCGTGTCGTTCGTCCACGACGTCATCGTGCGCCCGCCGCAGCAGGCGGTCATCAGCGCCTTCCCCCATTCGACCGCCGGCTTGATCCTCTTCATCGCCCTGGCGTGCATCGTCGCGCCGTTCGCAGAGGAGACGTTCTTCCGCGGCTTCGTCTTCCAAGGTCTCGCGCACTCGTGGGGTCCGGTGTGGGGTGCGATCGTCTCGGCAGCGTTCTTCGCTGCGGTACATCTGCAGTTGACCGTGTTCATACCGCTGTTCGCTCTGGGCCTGGCGCTCGCGTGGGTCTTCCACCACACGCGCTCGCTCTGGGCGTCCATCATCCTGCACATGGTGTTCAACTCGATCGCCGTGCTGGCATGGGCACTACGCTGAGAAGGGATTAGGCAGGCCGCCGGACCGCTTGGCGTGGCGTCCCCGACCGCTCAGCGCAGCAGCGTCGGCTTGCGCAGCTCGCGACAGCGACAAGCGCCATCGTGCGGCCAGGCCGCCAAGGCGGCGAGCAGGATGCGGCCCACGAGGTCGGCGTCGTCGTGGAAGATACGCGTTAGCTCCCCGTGATCCCACTCGTCGACCACGCCCTCAGCGTGGTTGACCACCAGGTACACGCCCGCATAGCAGGCACCGATGTCTCGCGCCAACCAGACCTCGGGCGCGAAACTCTGACCGACGATGTCGCCCAGCGTGCGCAAGAAGCGCACCTCGGCCGGCGACTCGAAGCGCGGGCCCTCGGTGACCACGTAGACGCCGCGCGGGAAGAAACGGCGACCGGGAGCGAGACCGCGGGCGGCAGCCGCGAGGGCCTCGCGCCCGACTGGGCACACCGGCTCGCGCATGATGAGGAGATGCTCGCCGACGACCGTGCCTTGGTCGTCGCGCTGCGTGGTCATGTCCACGAAGTCATCGGCGATCACCAGGTCGCCGGGGTCGAGGAGCGCGTTGAGGCTGCCGACGCCGGCGTCGGAGACGACGTGCCGCACCCCGGCGCGGTGCAGCACGCTGAAGACCTGGCGCGAGGCGCGACCACGCGACACTCCCTGTCGCCAGCCATGCAGTCTCACGTGCAGACACCGCTCGCCCTCAAGCTCGAAGAGCGAGAAAGGCGGGCTGTCGCCCCACGGCGTGTCGAACACAAGCTCGCGCTCGAGGACGCGCGCGCCCTCATGGAGGCCGGCCGGGAAGGAGCTCGCGAAAGAGCCCGACCCGCCGACGACGGCGGCTGAAGCTTTGGGGACCGCCGCGGGCGGCACGGCCTAGAAACCTGCCATTTGGGGCTGGACTCGAAGTGCGACCACCTGAACATGGTCGCCGGCATCGGCCGTGAACTGCTTCAGACTCTGGTCGAGGGACGCGGGGAATGCCCGCAGCCGGCCGATGGGCGTGACGCCGGCCTGCAGGGCGTCGCCGATCTTGACGCTCGGGTGTGCCAAATGGGTCATCACCAGCAGCAGGCTGGCATCGTCGGCCGCCTGCACGTCGACCTCATAGTCGGGGTAGCGCCCGAGCAGCTCATACTTGGTGACTGCAGTCACGTGACCGTCGATAGGACTGAAGACATAGGAGCCCGGTACCGCTCCAACGTCGAGCCCAGCTGTCGCGGCCGAGTGATCGCCGCCGTTGCCGGCCATCAGGTGGTACTCGAGGCCTCCGCCGCCGCTGAAGACGTCGGCGAGCCGAGCGGCTAGATCGCCGCCGCTCACGCGCTCGCCGGCCGGCGAGAAGGGCACCGTGTTGGGGTTGTCCACCGGGTGGTAGGCAACGGCCGTGGTGGTCTCCTTCTTCACGGGCAGTATCACGTCGATGCCCTCCAAGCGGGCGACGACGGCGCGACCCGGTACATCGCGAACGCCGAGCTGCTCCACAGACATGGGGTCCGGCACGCGCGACGGCCTGACCGAAGGGATCAGAGAGGACGCCCACACCGCAAGCACCACGAGAGTGAAGACCACCACCAGCGCCGCGAGGCGCCGGCGCCTGATCTGCTTGCGGCGGCGGCGCCGAAGCCGCTGCCGGTCACTAGACAGGCTGTGCATGCTCCCTACCTTACACAGCCTCGCCGGCATCATCAAGCCTTCGCGGCCTTCGTCGGCGCCCCGCAGCCTCAGGGTCTGACGGCGTGGACGGCACGCGGCGAGGTGGTTCTGCGCTTGTGTCCCCACAACGTCAGCGGACAGTGCGCGGAGAATCGCCTTTTGTTGCCTGAGCAGGCTAAACATATGGTCAAGTCCATGCTGGTCGGCGTCGATACGAGTGATGAGGAAGCAGTCGGGTGAGCTGCTTCTTGTTCGAAAAACAGAGCTGGGCTCGGGGGTGAGCCATGAAGAAGTGGTTTGGCAAGATCATCGTGCTGGCGATCCTGGTGCTCGTCGCACTCCCTGGGTACGCGTTGGCAGAACGTCAGCATC
>Ga0247847_1000130_pt1 | contig 23607 bp, 18 predicted proteins | sample PFST25metaG_FD_186002 | JGI IMG/M metagenome (GOLD analysis project Ga0247847, IMG submission 186002) | Peat soil microbial communities from Stordalen Mire, Sweden - P.F.S.T25 | ecosystem: Environmental > Terrestrial > Soil > Wetlands > Peat | place: Sweden: Norrbotten County, Stordalen Mire...
GAGCAATAACATACCTAACACGCTTCCCGGTATGAAGTTGCCAATTACTGCAGATAACAAAGTTCCTGCAAAATAGAAAAATAATAAAATAAAAATTCCTGCCATTTGATTCTTCTTTGAAATTTTAAAGAGATAAGTTATGGAAAAGAAATAAGGAAGTAATCGTGATGCAAGTTGTGAGAGATGATCGGTTTGTTCCTGTAAATGCTTCTTTTGCTTCACGGTATCTTGCTGATCTTGTTGTTCAAAGAATGGAGAGTACTTGTCATTTTTGAAGCTGCAAAGTTACAAACATTTCAATGACTTTGTGCTATTGATGAAAAGTTATTGTAATTGAACTCAACATCTTCCATCCAGCTAATCATTCAATAACTAAAACCTAACACTAAGAAATCCATCCATTTGTTCCATTGTGTCACGGATCAAGCTTGATCGGTCATTAATCAGGCTCGTTGGATTACCTGTTTAGAGATAATCTCCTTTTGAGAAAAACTATCTCTACGATAATAAAGAGTAGTACCCCAACTCATTGAAACTTTATTTCGGGGCAAAAATAGAAGAGTCGTAATCTTTGTTAGGATTCGGCATGCTTTTGATGGTTACTTCGGCTTGTTTGAGTCCTTTCGAGGTTATTTCGACGGTTATATCGCCCCGTTGCTTCGTTGCTTGAATAACAGCTAAACATAACCCGTTAAATGCCTCGTGCATAGATGCCTTGTGTGATTCGTGATCAAAAGGATTTCCACTACCAACACCGATTAATTTTCCCTGCCCCTTGATAGTAAAGTGAATCAGATTATCTGCCAATGGATTTACATATCCATCTTTGTCGACAATTTCACAAGTTACATGCACCACATCCTGGTTGTTGGCTGTAATCGTGTCATGATCAATCTTTACCTGTATGGCAAAAGCCTTGCCGACGGTGCGCAGCGTATCCGTAAAAGTTTTACCATTCTTTTTGCCCACGGCAATGAGTTCTCCGGGTTCATACGGAACATCCCATTGTAGATGCAAATCGGCTGTTGTTGGCATCACGTTGGGTTTGTCATAATGATTCCATCCTCCTGATGTGCCCTGACGGGGAAAGGATAACCGTTTTTCTCCATAGAATTTGCCATTCAAGTAAAGATCCACCATGTCACAATTCGTATATGCTAAAACAGGTATAACCTGCCCGTTTCTGCCCGGCCAGTTCCAATGTGGAAACAAGTGCAAAACAGGCTGATTACTCCATTGACTTTTGTAAAAATAGTAAGCGTCCTTTTTAAATCCGCATATATCTAAAGCTCCGCTTGCAGCTTCTGTTGCCGGCCAAAAAGATTCGCCTAAGTAATCGATTCCTGTCCAGATAAAATCACCAATGACATAATCATGTGTGTCGATAAATTTCCAGAGTTGTTCTGCTCGGATCATGTAGAATGTATAATTCGGGTTAATTCTTGTGGAATCTTGTCCCAATGAATAGTATCCACGCACACCATACAGACTGACATCTTCTGTACCGATCATTTTTCGATCCGGAAACTTAATCTTATCCGGGCCATAATAAAGCTCTCTGTTTTTATGCCACCTGTCCACATAATTATACCCGACAATATCCAACTCTTTTGTGAAATCAAGCGATGTTGGATGTTGGTCATCGGCAATTTTGTCACAGGCGCTCGTTACCGGTCGTGTCGAATCCAACTGATGGCATATTTCAACCAATTTCTTAAGAATTTCAGCACCTTTTTGATCCGATTGTTCCGGTATTTCATTTCCCACACTCCATAGTACGACTGATGGGTGGTTCCGATCGCGCAAAAGCATCGCCGATAAATCTTGTTTGTACCATTTGTCAAAATAAAGATGATAATCATAGTCGCGTTTCCCCTCAGTCCATGCATCAAAAGCTTCATCCATGACTAAAAATCCCATCTGATCACATAAATCCAGGAATTCCGGATCTGGAGGATTATGAGCAGCTCTAATGGCATTCACTCCCATACTCTTCAAAATCTTTAATCTGCGCTGCCATATTCCAATGGGAACTGCTGAACCTACTATGCCTCCATTTTGATGCAAACATACACCTTTCATTTTTGTTTGAACACCGTTGAGGTAAAAGCCTGAGTTTGTATCGTACTTTATTTCCCGAATGCCGATCCTGGTGTTTTCTTCGTCGACTGATTTCTTTCTTTGCTGAACGATGGTTCTCAAGGTATATAAATAAGGCGACTCTAGTGACCATAGTTTAGGATTCCGGATTGAAATTTGCTCTTCAACAGTGGTATCCGATGTAGTATTTACGGTAAATGATTTTGTAGTTTTAGCTATTTCATGCCCCTCTTTATCCATCAAAACAGATACAATAGAACCGGTCTGTTCTTTTTTGGAATCATTACGTATTTTGGTGGCTACTTTTACAACTCCCAAGTCGGCTGTAGCAACAGGCGTGGTAACATACACTCCCTGGTAGGCTATATGAAGTTGTCCTGAAATGATCAACCAAACATTGCGGTAAATTCCCGATCCGGTGTACCATCGGGTATTTGATTGAAGCGAGTTGTCGACACGGACAGCAATAACATTATTGCCCTTTTTTAGATAGGATGCAATGTCATAATATACAGGGGTGTAACCGGATGGATGATGCCCAAGGAAATGACCGTTTATCCAGACGTCACTATTCATGTAGATTCCGTCAAATAAGATTTTTATTTCATGTTTCAACATCGGGGCAGGAACGTAAAAATGCTTGCGATACCAACCAATTCCTGTAGGTAAATACGCATCATCGCCACCACCCGGATTATTTTTATCGAATTCTCCTTCAATGCTCCAGTCATGAGGCAAATCCAACTTACGCCATGAGGCATCCTTAAAATCAATAGCATCTGCTCCTTTTGCATCGCCTTTTTGAAACAGCCAATTCTCATCAAAAAGGATTTTTGATCTTGAAACATTCTCTAAGACAGAAGTTGATAAGGTTTTTTGTTGAGCCATCACGGCAATATGGCCTGATGCCAGCAGTAATCCCAAAGATAAAAGCAAATACCATTTGTTTGTACCCATGCTAGAATTCATGATGTTTAGGTTATTGATGTTTGTAAACGCTGCAATCTCACTTGTTTTAGTACAAAGGTACTATTTTGTTGGAATTCTTGTCTCGTCGGATGTTTCCATGACAAATAGAAAAGCCTTCGCTGGGATAGGCTGTGTAACAATGCGATGATTTGGATTTGTTACGAATGGATCATGCGTAAGCTGAGCAATCATTACTTACCGGATCTTGAGGGTTAAAGTTCTCTTCAGGGGATTGAGGGGTAGCCGATTGAAGATTTTTAATCGGACAACCTTGTTTTTATTTTTCAACCTTAAATACAAAAGTCAAGCCTTCATTTAGAGTTGAAGGCTTGACTTTAATTGCATTGCTTCTGTGGGGAAAGAGACATATCAAAAGAGTATGTTTTTTTAGCCTTTCCCATAACTTGTATTTGTCCGATAAATCATCTTTTTATGCATGGTAGTCCGTACATAGTGTATTGAAGATCTTCCGAACGCTCATAATTATTAATACGCACTAATTAGAAATCTGCATATCATGACTTCTTTTGTCTATACCATCATTTCTTCTTTTGTTGATGATTTGTTCCCGGGCTTGTCCTGTTGTCTGTGCTCATTTCGGATAAAATCGCTTTCATCTGTTGCAGTTCTTTGCCATAATTGGCCCAGTCCTCTTGTTGCAGGTATTCAACCGCTTTATTGTAATGAGCAAGTGCTTCATTGGCTTTGGCTGACAGGAATGATTTCGCTGCGCTTCCCATGACCGTTTCCGGTTGTACCATGGTAGTGTCTTGTAGCCCGGAAGGGTTAAAGATCGCTTGCAGTGCTTCATCCAGTGTTGGTCGCATTTCAATCTGGTCTTTATAAATGACAATAACGCGTTTCAATTCGGGAATCTGTCCCTCTTGCGATTGAAGGTACACAGGTTCCACATAAATGAATGAATTGTTGATCGGAATGACAAGCTGGTTTCCTTTGAAAACATGCGAACCATGTTGTCCCCACAGGGTGAGTTCCGCAGAAATATCCGGCTTCTGATTGATTCTTCCTTCGATCTGCATCGGCCCGTATACGAGTTTATCTTTTGGAAGCGTGTAGACGATTAGTTGTCCGTAATTGGGAACATCGCAGCGGGCACACATCCAGGCAATCATGTTATCCTTTTTAGAAGGCGTAAGCGGCAGCATGAGGATGTACTCTTCGTTCGTTGTCCCCGGCAAGCGCATAATGATGTAATAAGGAATCATTTTCGACTGCGTGCCGTCATCTCCGTTGGCATTAGGTACTTCCCAGTAATCTTCCTGATTGTAAAACACCTTCGGGTCGGTCATGTGATAGACATTATACATCTGCGTTTGTATATTAAACAGATCGGTAGGGTAGCGAATGTGTGCTTTCAGGAAATCCGGCATCGCGCTGAAAGGCTTGAAGAGAGCAGGATAAATCTTTTGCAATGTCTGCACAATCGGGTCATTGGGATTGATCACATAATAGGAAACATCCCCATTGTAAGCGTTGATGACTACTTTCACGGAATTGTTGATGTAATTGATGCTACTTCCGTCCTGGTCTTGTGAATAAGGCGCGGAATAGGGAAACATGTTGCTGGTGGTATAAGCATCGTGTATCCAGTACAATTGCCCGTCCGTTCCAACAACTAAATAAGGCTGACTGTCATATTTAAGAAAAGGCGCGATGGTCTGATCACGTGTTGTAATATTTCGGTAGTACATGATACGGCTTTGTGGGGTGAGGTAGCCGGTAAGTAGTATTTTCAGGTCAGAAAATTTCCAGGCATAAACGATGCGCGTGAACAGGTTGGAAATACGGACACCTCCGTTTCCTGTATAACTGGTATACACATTTTGGTCCCCCTTGGGATAATCAAATTCTTTGGCGTTGGTGTTTACCAATACGTATTGGTTGGTTTCTTCCCCGTAATAGATAGCCATTTGTTTTAGGCTGAGCTGGGTTGTGGTGGTTGGCGGGATGTCTTTAATGATTAAATCGGGCATGCCGTCAGGCGTAATTTGATTGACAGGATTCATCACCACGCCGTAGCCATGGGTATAGATCAAATGCTCGTTCACCCAGGTCTGGGCACGGGCAGGAATTTGCGAAACCGGTAACTCTCTTGCAGCTAATGCCACTTCCGTATATTTGTCTAAATGATAACGCCCCACCTGTACGCTGTTAAAGTCGTAATACAGACGGATCTCCTGTAATTGCTTGTAGGTTTGTTTCAGTGGCCTACGGTCCCACAGACGGATGTTTTCAATGGTGTTGTAGTTTTCCTGAATATCCTGATATGTCAGCGACTGATCTGCCGGGAAAGGCTCGACCTTAACTTTGTTAAGCCCGTATGCCTCCCTTGTAAATTGGATGTTGTTCAGGATGTAAGGCGTTTCTTTGCTCAGCTCGGTTGGTTTCACGTCGTACTGTTCCACGATGCCGGGATAGATCCATACGAAGCCTACTAATATGATTACCCACAGTCCGGCGGCATAGATCAGGAGTTTGTATTTTTTGATGATCGGCATTAAAAACAAAAGAATAGTGATCACTATACTTATCCAGAAAATAGCCCAGTCTGCGGGTATCTGTGCATGTACCGTCATGTAGGAAGGTCCGAAGGCAGCCCCTTGCGTAGAGTAAAGGTTCCCGTAAAGATTCAGAAAACAGGATGCTGAAATGCCCAGCATGAGAAAGCCGATCAGTCGGATCAGATGATTTTTTGCCCGTACGGAAACATTAAGTTTATAGTTGGTTAATCGAACGACGCCATCTATGTAATAAGAAATCCAAACAAAGACAGTTGTAATGGCGACTATATAGAGATACACGCTTACCACAAACTGGTAAACCGGTAGTTTAAACACATAAAAGCCGGCATCTTTGCCAAAAACAGGATCTTTGATGCCAAAGGAAGATGCGTAAATAAACTGTAGAAAATCGTTCCAGTGGCCTACTGCTGAAGAACCCATGATGATGCTGAAGAACAATACAACTACTCCCCATAACCAGATAGCTGCTTTTCCATGATAGAAGGGTTGAATAAGTTTTCGTGGATCATCTTCACGCAGGAAGAGAATGTTGCTGCCGGCATTGCCATTTTTATAAGCCCGGTGGATGTTCAAGCCGAAAAACAGGGCAAAGCCAAGGAAGAACACGACAAAGGACATAACCTGAGCAGAAACCATGGTATCGAACACCGAACCATAGTGCATGTTGTTGAACCATAGCCAGTCGCCATAGTAATTTAAGAACAGGTTTAATAAATAGAGAGCCGCTAAGATGGCGACAATGATGATCATTGTCTTGTTGTTTTTTTTCATACGGAATAATTTGTTTTTAATGGACGTATGGAACTCATCCTGAACATCGGGACTCGTTTCATTGGTTTTTCTATATATTATGTAGATAATATGAAATACACTTCGTGGTTAAATGACTACCATTGATTATCATGTAAGTCATAACTGGCAATCGGGTTCCTATAGATTGGGGCCGCTGTAAGATGAGAACAATCCGTTTATATGTATGACAATGATTTTGCTTTTTGTTGTATTATTTGGTTACCCGGGTGTAAAATTCTGTTGTTTTACTCCTCTTTTGCCCAAACAATAGAAGTTTTCAGCTTATAAACAGATGCAAACTGTCTTGATTCCCAGATTCAGTTTCGTAGAAACGAATGTTTTTGATGCTTGCATTTCCGCCTCAAATATGCATATAATACTTTAGATTTCCAAATTTCTACCTCATTTTTGGTTTTTGCTGTATCTTTTTGGCAAATGTGTGATGAATTTATGCAAAGTATTTGGTCACACCGATAATGTTTCAGTGCGCTTTTTATGCTTTTACACAAACTGAAACAGGCTTCTGGTGCGTTTTCAGGAGAGGGAAAATACATATATCAGTACACAAGAAGAATGCCATTATTTTACAAGGATTATCGGCTTTGACATCTATGGGTTCGTTTTTATAAATCAACCGAGAGTCCTAATGTAAAGGTTCTTGCTCTTGGATAATTTGCTTGGTCGATTCCTGTAGCCTGTTCGGGATCCTGGCCTTTGTAGCCGGTAATGATAAAGGCGTTTTGTACAGCGATAAATAATTTGGCGCTTAAATCCGTATCCAATAGTTTATCGAAGGTATAACCTGCCGAAATATTGTCCATGCGTAGAAAGGATGCATTTTGTATATAATAGTCGGAGAGTGGTTGAATGGTTTGAAACTTAGTTGTCAATGCATTTTGTGATACATTTTCGAGAAATCCGGTGTTAGTGTATGTGCTGTGAAGATCACCCCAGGCTGCATCCACTCCGTTATAGACATAATTGCCTATGTTGGCATGTAGAGAACAATTGAAGAACCATTTTTTATACCTCAAAGCAGAAGAAAATCCCATTAAGATTGTTGGATATATCTGATGTTCGATGAAATAGTTACCCTGACTGTTTGTGGCATATAGACCTTCAATTGGATTGCCATTCGAATCATAAATTTGCCGGAAAGCATAAAATGAGCCAACGGGATACTTGTTTTGGATGATTAAAATAGAATTGCCTGTGCCGCCGATAATGTTACCATAAAGCATTCCAAACGGGTAATTTGCATCTATACGCCTGTTTTGATTGTAACTGAACGAATAATTGATTGTCCACGACAAATCTTTTGTAACAACGGGTTTCCCGTTCAGTTGCAGTTCAATTCCCTTGTTGACAATTTGTCCGTCATTCACGTATAGATTGGTTGCCATATTTGTACCTTCAGCAACAGGAACAAGCATTATAAGATTATTCGTGTTGCGCTGATACACATCAAATGTTCCCATGATACGCTGATTGAACATTCCAAAGCCCATACCGGCACTCCAAGTGACAACGGCTTCACATTTCAAAGTCATATTGTAGTTATAAGGACTTGTCAAACCTGAACTATTTGCTATCTGGTTGGTGTTGGTAGCCGCATAGAGATCTGGAGAGTTGTTCCCTGCATTGCTGTAGTTTACATGTAATTTCAAATCACTAAGCCAGTCGGCATGTTGCAGAAATGGCTCTTTTTTGATATTCCATGCAAGAATTCCTGAAGTAGTCATATCCGGTTTTGTATTGCTTGCAAATTGACTATCACGGTATTTTTGAACATTAGCGGAAAGAGAATATTTATCCTTCAACATGAAATCGAAGCCACCCATCAATGCTGCATGATTATGCTGACTCATCAATTGAGAAAGTGAGGCTACACTGTTGACATCCGCCGGGTAGATATTCAGGGAATAGTTGTCGGTTGATTTAGAGGTAATACTTGAGCATCCTACGATTGCATTCAGTTTTGCATCGATTGCTTCTATTTTCGCATCATAATTCACGTGAATATTGTACTGTTGGCGTCTATCTGTTTCGTTTGATATTATTGTTGGAGCGTATTGTTGGTACCAAACAGCATTCGGATCGTTTGTCTCACGATAGGTCATGCCGGAATAATCGTATGCGTAATTGCCTGCCACATGTAAATCAGGAAGAAATGGCAATGAATAATCCACTCCAAGATTCCCTTCAATGCGTTTAAGATTTTCTGTTTGATGCACTTGCTTCAACAAAGCCATGGGATTGTATGTTGCCATAAGTAGTGGTACATTGTTAAATCCCTCCCACGTAAAATAGCCTCCATAAGAACTTCCATTCATTACCGGTTGTGTCGGATCGAACGAAAGAGCGTTTGAAATGGCATTTGTATTGGCAATGACATTGTTATTGAACGAAACAAAAGAATTGAATGCAACTTTCAGATGGTTATTGAAAAACGACGGAGTGAGCGACAGCGCAGCAGTCGTTCGGTCATATTGATCGGTTTTTAAAATTCCTTGTTGATTGGTTTGCCCGAATGACAGACGATAAGGCAGCCATTTAAATGAACCTGATGCGCTCAGATGATGGTCTTGTCCGAAAGCGGGTTGATATATTTCGTTTTGCCAATCGGTATTGGCATTGCCCAAAAGTCCGGTTATCGAACTGTTTCCTGCATATTGCTGATTGATTAACGAGCGAAATTCCGAAGAGGAAAGCATGTCGGCTTTTTTTGCTATTCCTGAAATGGAGAGGTTGCCGGAATAGTTTATGTGCAACTTGCCTCCGCCTTGTTTTGTAGTGATAATCAACGCTCCGTTTCCGGCAAGATATCCAAAGGTTGACATGGCCGAAGCATCTTTAACCATGACGATACTTTCTATATCCTCAGGATTTAAAGAAATCTGATTATCGAATTGCAATATGCCATCGATGATAATCAGTGGTGAAGAGTAACCTGATAAGGTGCCTATTCCCCGATTAATAATGGTAAATTCACTTCCCGGACGACCACTGTTAGCGGTGATTTGTAAGCCCGGTATTGCCCCCTGAATCAATTCTTCGGGAGAAATAGTGATTCCTTGGGGAAATTGAGTTGCATCAATACGATAAACAGTGCCTGTGTCAGCAATCGAATCTCCTGCCAACAGCGTTTGCCCCTTCATTTGCAATCCAAAGAACAGACTCAGCACTAACACAATCCATACGGACTTTCTTGTAACGTTTTTCATGACAAAAACAAATTAGTATGCGTAATTAATTCACGGGGAGACCCCAAGTCACTCCGCGAGTTTATAACACGATAAGTTGCAATAATACCTATAAATGAAACACTAATAGCTTCAAAAAGAAGGAAGAAACGACGTTTATCATTTCAGATATGTGCAAAATATTGACATGCAACCAACTTTCACCAATGATAATGGCAAATAAAACGGCAGTGCCATATTTGTATAAATTCATCATCAAGTTGGGATTACTGTCTTTCAGAAAAGTGAGATATACATGCGATCCATCAAGCGGAGGTAATGGAATCAGATTGAAAATAAACAGGGCAATATTAATTACACCCCAGTAAATAATAAGATTGATGATCCACAAGCCCATTGCCGTATTGTTGAAGAAATCCGCAAAATATAAACCACGGGCAATAATAAAGAAAAGCAATGCAAGCAAAAGATTAGACAACGGGCCGGCAATGGAGATCAATATCTCATCGCGATGTTTTTCTTTCAGGTTGTCAGGATTAAACGTCACCGGTTTTGCCCATCCGAATCCGGCAATAACAATCAGGAAAAACCCCATCCAGTCAATATGCTTCAAAGGATTCAACGTGACCCTTCCTAACTCTTTAGCAGTGCTGTCTCCTAAAAGATAAGCTGCATAGGCATGTGAAAACTCGTGTACGGTCAGTCCGATTACCGCTGCCGGAATAATCTCTAAGGTTTCTGTTAAATTCATGCTGATCTAATTAGTGTGAACTCTGTTTGAAGCTCTTTTTTATATAGTGACTTACTTGGTCACTCTGAGAGACTCTTATCCTTCTATGGCGAAACATTCCCCGGATTTATTTTTTCAGGAATGGCAACCTCAGTTGAAGTGCCATTGCCAACTTCTCCATTCGCATTATCACCCCACCCTCAGAGATTACCTGCCTGATCAATGCCCAAAGCATACTCTGTACTTGTTGAAATGACTTGAAGTCATCTTTTCAATAGTGCAAATTTACACTTAATATTTAACAATATGTTCTTTTTATAATTATATTTTCATACCAGCGAACACAACGCATCAAAATATAGAAAATACATAAAAACACTCCCACTGGATATGATAATCCACCGATTGAAGCTTATCCTGATCCTGTTTTGTTTCTTTCGGGTTATTCCCGTTCTTCTCTTGCTTATCTTCTTCGTAGTTTCTCTATAGATATAACTCATATATGGCATATATATCGCTCATATATGGCTCATATATGGCTCCTCTTTAAAGAGGAGTAATATATCAGCTTTATATGTACTATATCTGTCTTTTTAATCAGTTATAAATAGGAACGAGGTACGAAGGGGATAATACGTAGAAGGAAAGTATCTGGATGCTGATGAATGAATTCGGGTTTAGTAGTTAAGGCAAAAACAATGTAAAAATGAGAAAACGAAACTCTGTATAACTTTCAGATCCAAAGTCAACGGGTAGATAGAAAAGAATACTATCGATTCAATTATTTGAAGTCAAAAGGTATTTTGAAGTGCCCATTCACCAACCTATCGCAAAATTTACTTACTTTGCATGTGCTTAGCCTTGCAGGGGTAAGAACATAAATGTTCATCAAATGGGATATAAACGAATTGCAGTAAAAATAGGAAGTAACGTCCTGACACGTGCTGATGGTCGTCTCGATGTGACGCGGGTCTCGTCGTTGGTTGATCAAGTGGCTATCTTGCATCGGGCTGGAGTAGAGGTGATTCTGATCTCATCTGGTGCCGTGGCTTCAGGACGTGGAGAGATTCAACCGATGAAGAAACTGGATGAGGTATCGGCACGTCAGCTTTTTTCAGCTGTGGGACAAGCGAAACTGATTAATCGGTATTATGAACTTTTTCGCGAACAAGGTATTGCATGTGGTCAGATTTTGACGACAAAAGAAAATTTCAGTTCCCGTTCATTGTACCTGAACCAGCAAAATTGCATCCGTGTGATGCTGGAAAACAAGGTCATCCCTATTGTTAATGAAAACGACACCACTTCCGTCACAGAACTGATGTTTACCGATAATGATGAATTGTCGGGGCTTATGGCAACCATGATGGATGTCGAAGCTTTGATTATTCTCAGCAACGTGGACGGGTTGTATGATGGTAATCCATCTGAAGATCTGGCCAAGCTGATTCGCAACGTTAAGCCGGATGATATGGACCTGGCATCCTATATTTCAGATCGTAAGTCAACGTTTGGACGTGGTGGTATGGGTACAAAATGCGCTATAGCTCAGAAAGTGGCTTTAGAAGGTATTACCGTGATGATTGCAAACGGGAAAAGAGAGAATATTCTGGTTAATCTTCTGGCTCATCCGGAATCGACACTTTGCACGCGTTTCTATCCTTCCGATAAAGGTATTTCAAGTGTAAAAAAATGGATAGCTCACAGTGAGGATTTTGCCAAAGGTTCTGTTATGCTGAATGAGGGAGCTGTTGAAGCATTGCTTGATAAGGGAAAGGCCAATAGTTTGCTTCCTGTTGGCATTATTCAGGTTACAGGTGATTTTGAGGAAGGCGATATTGTGCGCTTAACCGATGAACATGGTGTTCCCATTGGGGTTGGTAAAGTGCAGTACGATGCAGACACCGCACGTCAATTGATGGGAAAGAAAGGGCAACGACCTTTTGTGCATTATGATTACCTGAGTTTAGATTAATAATCGTTGAATGCATTCTTGCTTGAATAACAGATAATGAATGGAGGTTTCCCGAAACAGGTATATATGCATATCTTTTGAGAAGAGATTCAATACATTAGATAATAGTTGTTTGTGTGATAATAGATGAATTGTTATAAAAATTGCAGGGAATGTTTTTCTAATTGCCGAGAAATGTGTAATTTTGCGCTCCTAACTGTCATTTCTATTTTTTAAAATTCAAACCGTATGGCATCCAAGAAGTCCAATAAAATACCCGATAATTTGCAGAACGTTGAAAATGCATTGACAAAGTCGGAGGTTTTTATCGAAAAGTATCAAAAGCAAATTATTTATGGCGTTGGTGTTGTCGTGCTCATTGTGTTAGCTGTTTTGGCTTTCCGCAATTGGTATTTAGTGCCAAGAGATAATGAATCCGCTGCAAAATTGGCTGTTTGCCAAAGTTATTTTGCTGTCGATTCGTTTAAGGTAGCTTTAAATGGAGATGGTACAGATCAATGTATTGGATTCAAAGGAGTTATTGATGAATATAGTTGGACTAAATCAGCTAATTTGGCAAATGTATATGCTGGTATCTGCTATTATCATTTAGGTGATTATACAAATGCTGTGCATTATTTGAAGAAGTTTGATGCTGATGACGTGAACGAGTCTTATGCAGCTCTTGGTTTGATTGGTGATTGCTATGTAAATATGGGACAAACTGAAGAAGGGATTAAATACTTTCTGAAGGCGGCAGATTCGAAGAATGATTTGGTGAGTCCTATCTATCTGAAAAAAGCCGGTGTTGCCTACGAGAGTCTTGGCAAATACAAGGACGCGTTGGCTATTTATAACAAAATTAAAGACCAATATGCTCAAAGCCAAGAGGCTGCTGATATTGAGCGATACATCGGTCGTGCTACGGCTTTGGCGAAATAAAAGATTTTGAGCCTTATGATATAAAGTGGCTGCTTCAATTATGTTGGGGCAGTTATTATTTTGCTCTTGATTAGTGCCTTCGTTTATTTTTAATGATTTTGTAATTTATAATATGGCAACTGCTTATCATAATCTTTCCACATACGATCCCTCGTCCATTCCATCTACCGAGAACATGCGTTTTGGTGTTGTTGTTTCAGAATGGAATCCACAAGTAACAGAGCGTTTGTTAGATGGCGTTTATGCAACGTTTCAGAAAGCAGGTGTTACCCCTGATCAAATTGTTATTCAACATGTGCCGGGAAGTTTTGAACTTGTTTATGGTGCAAAATTGTTAGCCGAAAAATGTTCCGTCGATGCTGTTATCGTGCTTGGAGCCGTTGTGCGCGGAGGTACTCCTCATTTTGATTACGTGTGTCAGGGCGTGACACAAGGGGTTATACAACTCAATGTTTCGCAAGAAGTGCCTATCATATTTGGGTTGTTGACGACAGACACGATGCAACAAGCTGAGGATCGTGCTGGTGGCATTCATGGTAACAAAGGAGACGAAGCTGCCATAACTGCCATTAAAATGGTGCATCTCAAGCGGAGTCTCTGATTTTTTCGGTATCTTTGCACTCCTTTATAGAAAACGGGCAGTTACCAGAGTGGCCAAATGGGGCAGACTGTAAATCTGCTGGCGATGCCTACGGTGGTTCGAATCCATCACTGCCCACTGTTTTTATTTGAATATTCATTGATCGATTCTGATCCGTGTTCTTGGTAACCACGTAAAAAACAAGGTAATGAAAAATCCGCTTTCGCCTCTTTTCCTGTTTATGACAGTGGTATTCACCACATGTTTGTTGATTTCCAATCTGGTGGCTTTTAAGATTGTCATGTTAGGCACTATTGCCGTGCCTGCGGGAATCTTCTTGTTTCCATTGACTTATATTATTAACGACTGCATTGCTGAAGTGTGGGGATTCCGTAAAGCAAGGCTGATGATTTGGCTGGCTTTCGGGATGAATTTTTTCGCGGTGCTGTTTTATCAGTTTGCAGTTGCTTTACCCTCTGCACCGTTTTGGCCGGGTCAGGCATCTTTCTCGTATGTACTCACACAAACACCCCGCATAGCTGTAGCCAGTTTATTGGCTTTTTTGGTCGGGTCTTTCCTGAATGCGTATGTGATGAGTAAGATGAAGCGAGCCATGAATGGCGCTAAATTTTCGTTGCGTGCCATTGCTTCTACCATCGTGGGAGAGAGCGCTGATTCAGCTATCTTTATTACGATAGCCTTTTTCTCCATCTTATCATTCCGTCAATTGATTACGATGATCGTTACGCAAGCCTTTTTGAAAACGATGTACGAAATTGTGATTCTGCCTCTCACACAACGGGTGGTGGTGTACATCAAGCGCAAAGAAGATACCGATGTTATTGACCGGGGGATCTCATACAGCATTTGGAAAATCAGGGAAGTTGGTTAAGGTTGGTCTGTTTCCGGCTTCTTATATATCATTCATCTTTTCAACTTATCATCATGGAACCATTACAACATCTTGGCAAAAAATCGGAAATTCCTGTAACATACACTCCTTCCGTATTGGAAACTTTTGATAATAAGCATCCTGAAAATGATTACTGGGTGCGGTTTCAATGTGCTGAGTTTACAACGCTATGTCCCATAACAGGGCAGCCCGACTTTGCGACGATTGTGATTGATTATCTGCCGGCGCAGAAAATGGTGGAGAGCAAAAGTCTGAAACTCTATTTGTTCAGTTTTCGGAATCAAGGCAACTTTCACGAAGATTGCGTGAATATCATCATGAAAGATATGATCCGATTGATGGAGCCAAAATACATTGAGGTGACAGGTCTGTTTTTGCCTAGGGGAGGTATCAGCATTCATCCCTATTGTAATTTCGGGTTATCAGGCACGTCTTATGAAGAGATGGCTAAATTCAGGATGTTGCATCACAATTTGTAACAGGCTTATTTTGACTCAGAGGGAGAAATCAACTCCTTAATTTTCTTTTTCAGCTCCAGTTTCTCCCAATCCAGAGTCTTTGTTTTCAGTTCCCATGTTTCCCAAACAATCAATACTTTGTGCAAGGTTGCTTTGTCTGGTTGAGAGAGCGGGTGTTCGAGATCAACTGAGGCAAAGAGTAAATCGCCCAGAAAATTGAGCGCATAGATTTTTAACGGGTGAATATACTGCACAAATTCGTCATCATCCATAGCATTTACAGAAGGTTGTGAAAGATGAAAATAGAGATTCATTTCTGTCGAAATCAACTCCTTTGCTTCCTCAGGCTTATCAACACGTAAGCCGAAGATCTTTTGAAGCACGGCAGGCATTTTTTCTATTTCACGTTCTAAATAATCCCTTTTTTCCATCTTGGGTTGGAATAGGATGTAAGAAGGTTATACATGAAGGTTAGTTTATGATGTTCAAATAATTGCCATCAGGATAAACATGATATTGTTTCAATTTGTGTCTGGAAGGCCCGCTTATTGGCCATCCCGTACCATCCATAATGCGATAGACTGATCCGCAAACAGGGCATTTGGCGGTTAAATCCGATTGTACTATCACCCGAATAGTTTGCAGGGCTTCATAGGGACATGATAAATCAAAGGCGCAATAGGTATCATTTAAGGTGTGTACTACCAAAAGACCTCCATATCCCAGTTCTTCCGACGTTGTGCTCGCCGTTATGTAGCTTTCAGTAGCTCCGATAGCTGTGAGATTCGTTGCTTGCAGTAAATTGACTTGTAGATTTACAGGGGCAAGAGGGATGGTTGAGGTATCAGTGGTGCATCCTAATAGCAAGATCAAAAACAATAGTCCAAGTCCTATTTTAACAGGGTAATGATGTTGTAGGCGCATGGTGTAATCTGTTTACGAATGTCGAATATTAATGGTATAAGATGACCTTTTCCAGTCATTCAATCAGATACTTATGTAGAAAAAGACACGGATACCCCATTTATTCGCGTTTGGATCGTTGCGGTGTGTCAATCGCCAGTCTACTTCTCCACCCAAGAATCCAAAAAGGTTGTAGATACCAGCTCCGCCTTCAACATAAGGAATGTTCAACCCTTGTAATTTTGCAGGGAAAGTCAATATTTCGTTGTGATCATCCCGCAAACCCCCTTCGGCCACTTTCAAAGAAAAAGATTCCAGTAACCCCAGCTTTTTTATGATCGGAATCTTGTTCAGAAACAGGCCGGAAGAATAATAATGAGCTTGCAAATTTACATATTTATCGGTAGCATATTCTAAATAATTCACCAGATTAAAATTATAATCAGAGAATTCGTATGTTTCATTTCCGCGTTCTATGGTGAGTAATGGGAAAGGCACGCTACCCAATAAATAGCCTGCTTCAGCAATGTAAAATATGGAGCCCCCTACGAAATTTATAGTATGGTTGAGGGTAGTCACTGCTTTAAAATAGTTGCCGTTTGTTTGGTTGAATTGAAAATTTCCGCCTTCCACTTGAAAGTGAAATACAGGGTAACTATTTGAAATATTGCGTCTGGAGAAACATTGATCCCATATTAACTGGTCACGGGAGAAACGGAAATCTATTTTAGCCCCTTGTTGTAAAAAGCTTTCCACTTCATTACCTTGTTGCATAAACGGAACATATTTGTTCGAAAATATGCGGTTATCAAATAGAGTTACCGTTGTCTTAAACTCACGTGTCCATTCCCTTTGATAACGTAATCTCCATGCTGCTATCTCATTAATCGATGTATTTGGATTGAACCGAAACAGTGTGGCAAAAGCATCATCGTCGCTTGGAGAAACTTTTCCTTCGTTAACCAGGAAAATGTCTTCATTAAATCCTGTACGATAAGCGTTTCTGCTATATTGAAAATCTACTTGTTGAAAATGCCTGGTAGGTAATCGATATAAAGCTACGCTTCCAAATTTCCAGCTATTATCCTGAAATGCATACCCGATGTTGCCACCGATGCTAAAGCGTTTCCAGAGTAGTTCATTGGTTCTCATTCCAAGAGCTACCGTTGGACCATCAACAACATTATTGTGATAGATCGTGTTGAAAGGCCCAATGTCTATTTTTCCTACATGGGCATATTGATACATCAGAAGATCTGTAGTCCATGCTGCCGTTTTCATGAAATGAGTATCATTAAATCTTTCTAAGCGCTTATAAAGCGAATCATTGGTGGGTTCGGAACCGGTTGCATTTCGTTCCTTCTGAAGTGTACTCAAATCGGCATTATTAGCTTCCGGAAGATTAAAGAGCAGCTCTTTATTAATGGTAATTTCAAGTGGATTTTGGCGAAATCCTTCGATTAATGAAAAATCCAATACAAGAAAATTGTTGATTGTGTGATAATACCAATTGCCACGATCGTAAGCAAAAGTTTGTTGAATCGTGATCGAATGTACAAAATTGATGGCGATGGTTCGTGGTAAACTAACATTGATGTAGGTAAGTGCATACGTAGCAGAATCAACGGATAAAGTGCCATTGAGTAGGAATTCTCCTTTACGTTTTGGGCGAAATCCGATGTTGTAAATTTTGTGGCCTTTTACTAAAGAGCTATCTATTAAGAAATAACTATAATGTAATTGTGCTCCGTTCGCAATAGGGCTTAAAAAGTAGTTGCCGGAAATTGCCACCCTGTTGTCATAAAAGTTTTGGTGTGGCAGAAATAGTCCGACTAAGTGTTCCATGTATTCTTTGCTAACGGGTAAAACCGTCAGTTGTTTGTTGAAAAATAATTCTTTGTCTTCTCTCACTGATGGGAAATCGGGTTGACGATAGACTTTATCTTCCGTGAAAAGAGGGAGTGTGTAGAGTGAATCGAGCGATAGTGTAGCCGCCTTAGCAACAGAAGAGCCTTGCAACCATCCTTTGGGTATATTACAGGCATACGCTTTTACTCTTTCTGATTCAGTGGAAGGACGATATCCTTTTTCAGGATTGTTGATAGGTTTATACTGAATGACGTGTTCAATAATGGCTTTTGAGCAGGCATCTTCTTTTATCAATTCTAACGGGAGTGCCGATACAGGCAGGGGAGTAAGCTCAAGGCTGATGGAGAGACTCCGTTGGGGCTTGATCCGTATGCGTTTGGTTTTGTACCCATCTGCAGAAATCTCTAATCGGGTATTATTTCCATTTCCTTTTAAGAAAAAATAGCCCTCATTGTTAGAATGAGCAACAATGAGGGTTTTTTCAAACCAGATAGCCGCGTTGTTAACAGGTTGTTGTGTCTTGAGATCAATGATTTGTCCTACAATGATTTGTTCTGTTTGTGTCAGTCCGATGATTGGAATCGAAATAAGACAGCAAATCAGCAACAAACGATGGATAAAAGTATAACTCATTGAAGACCTTTTTCATAAGATGCGGCTCATTTATCCGATCAGTGCTTTGTATTTTTGAGCAGTAAGCAATTTGGCAATTTCAGTTGAATCATTCAACGTGATTTTAATAATCCAACCTTCACCATAGGGATCATCATTGACTAATTCAGGATGATCATTTAGTTTGTCATTCATTTCATTCACACTGCCACTTGCAGGCATAAACAGATCGGAAACGGTTTTTACTGCTTCGATTGAACCAAATGTTTCGCCTGCCTTCAGTGCATCACCGACAGATGTAATGTCAACAAATACTATCTCGCCCAATTCGCTTTGTGCAAAGTCAGTGACACCAACATAAGCAGTTTCTCCTTCAACACGTAACCATTCATGTTCGGGAGTGTAATAAAGATTTTCGGGAATGTTCATAATAGGATAAGGATTTAAAAATGAATTATTTTGAGTTTATGCTCGGGGTTACACCATAGGTTTATAAATTGTGGCTTCATATGCAGCCGCCTTCTGTACGGGGAATTAAGATACAGCATGAACGTCTTTAAATATGCTGCGTTTTTTTCTGCCTGGTTTGCTGATTCAGGCAACAAATTTACATAACTTTTTTGTATTTGCAATATGATGTTATGTAATTCATTGAGTAGGACAGGGGTTGTTCCCCATATACATGGATAGTAGTTTGGCCAGATTTCTGAGCAACTGATGTGTTTGTGTGCTCTTTTTGTGTTATCAAGTCAAAATTTGCATCTCAATCTTACGACAATCTTACTTTCTGTTGTACCTTTGCAGTCCATTATTATTTCTATTTTTATGTCTGTATATGCAGCTGAACCTATTAGAAAGGTAACAACACATCGCCTTTTTGAAATGAAAGAGCGGGGAGAGAAGATTTCCATGCTGACGGCTTATGATTACACTATGGCTAAAATAGTTGATCAAGCCGGGATTGATGTGATCTTAGTGGGTGATTCGGCCTCAAACGTTATTGCCGGCAATATTACGACATTGCCCATGACCCTTGATGAAATGATATATCATGGCCGCTCGGTAATGAAAGCAGTGGAAAGAGCGTTGGTGGTAGTTGATATGCCGTTTGGAACCTATCAGGGAAACTCGACACTTGCCCTGGCATCTGCAATTCGTATCATGAAAGAAACCGGTGCCGATTGTTTGAAATTAGAAGGAGGCGAAGAGATTTTGGATTCTGTGAAACGGATCCTTTCAGCCGGTATTCCCATCATAGGCCATTTGGGATTAACGCCACAGTCAATTAATAAGTTTGGTACCTATACCGTTCGTGCAAGGGAAGAGCAAGAGGCAAGGCGTTTGGTATCGGATGCTCTCTTGCTTGAAGAGGTTGGTTGTTCTGCCATTGTGTTGGAAAAAATTCCTGCACTGCTGGCGGCTCAGGTTTCTTCAGAACTTAAGATCCCTATTATTGGCATTGGAGCAGGTGGACAAGTGGATGGGCAGGTATTGGTTATTCACGATATGTTGGGCATGACCAATGGATTCTCTCCCAGGTTTTTACGTCGTTATGCCGATTTACATACCATTATGTCTGATGCGGTACAGCATTATGTGAAAGATGTAAAATCAGGTGATTTCCCTAATGCAAAGGAACAGTATTAATTGATAGTATTGTTTTTGTTCTTCTTATAAGACCGCTTCGAATCTGATTTCAACCGGTCTTTTTTGTTTTTGAAAGTTTAATTAAATCCTCATAGTATTATGCAGCTTATTGATGGAAAATTGATTTCAGCACAAGTCAAACAAGAGATAGCACAAGAAGTGCTTGCCATGAAAGCAAACGGTGAACCTGCACCTCATCTGGTCGCTATTTTAGTGGGTCATGATGGCGGGAGTGAAACGTATGTAGCAAGTAAAATAACAGACTGCCATGAAGTTGGCTTTCAATCGTCTTTGATTCGTTATGAAGATGATGTGACAGAGGAAGAGTTGCTAGCCACCATCGATCGCTTGAACCAGGATGCATCGGTCACCGGTTTTATTGTTCAACTTCCATTGCCTAAGCATATTAATGAGCAAAAAATCATTGAAGCCATTGATCCGGATAAAGATGTGGATGGGTTTCATCCGATCAACATGGGTAGAACCCTGATTGGTCTTCCTTCTTTAGTGTCAGCAACACCTGCTGGTATTTTGGAACTATTGAAACGCTATCACATTGAAACAAGCGGAAAGCATTGTGTTGTGATAGGGAGAAGCAATATAGTGGGAAAACCTGTGGCCGGGCTGATGATGCAAAAGACCTATCCGGGCGATGCTACTGTGACAGTGTGTCATAGCCGATCAAAGAACATTGCCGAGATATGTCGTCAGGCTGATATATTGATAGCAGCAATCGGTCAGCCGGAGTTTGTGAAAGCCGATATGGTGAAAGATGGTGCTGTGGTGATTGACGTGGGGACTACTCGTGTTCCTTCCACGCAAACTAAGAGCGGATGGAAACTGACAGGTGATGTAAAGTTTGACGAAGTGTCTCCGAAATGCTCATTCATAACCCCTGTGCCGGGTGGTGTAGGGCCAATGACAAGGGTTGAACTGTTGAAAAATACATTATTGGCTGCTAAGATGCGACTACGCTAATTCGAGAATTGAGATACGATGCAATCACTCAAATTGTCTCTGTTTTCCAGAAACAAATCGCTCACCATTTTCCTTATAGTCAGGGTTTTCAGTACTTTTGTTTTTCAAATGACCGCTGTAGCCATTGGCTGGCAGATGTATTCTCTTACTCACTCGGCATTCGATTTAGGACTTGTTGGTTTGTGTCAGTTCATACCCATGTTGTTGTTTACATTGATTGTGGGTATGGTGGCAGATCATTTTAACCGCAAGCTTATTGTCTGTTTTAGTCAAGCACTCCTGACATTGATATTTGCCTTTTTAGCTGTAAGTAGCGGTATGGGCTGGATCAGTAAAGAATGGATCTTGAGTATTGTGTTCCTGCTTGGAGCAGCCAATGCTTTTCAAGGGCCTGCCATTCGATCTATTTTACCTAATATTGTATCAAAAGAGGCCTTTGCTCAGGCTACAGCAGGTGTATCTTCGCTTACTCAAGTAGCAACTATTGTTGGCCCTGCGTTAGGGGGCGTTCTCTATTTACTAAGTCCTGTAGTTGTTTATGTGATTTCCGGATCATTTGCTCTGGTATCAACGATTATTATTTTGTTCATTAAAGTAAAACATGAAAGAGAAAAGCGAGAGCCTGTAACGGCCAGGTCGCTTCTTATGGGGATCTCTTTTATTAAGGCGAGGTCTATTATCCTGGGGGCTATTTCTCTTGACCTTTTTGCAGTATTGTTTGGTGGGGCAACCGCGTTACTCCCCATATATGCCAGCTCGATTCTCAAGATAGGGGCTGTCGGACTTGGAATGCTGAGGTCAGCACCGGCAATAGGAGCTATGTTTGTGTCGCTTTATCTTGCCAGACGTCCGATAAATCATGCAGTAGGACGTTCCATGTTTATTGCCGTGCTGATTTTTGGTGTGGCAACACTTGTTTTTGCCATTTCAACCTCTTTCATCCTATCATTCGCTGCGTTAATCGTTTTGGGAGCTGCAGATGTAATTAGCGTGGTCATACGTTCAACCCTTGTGCAGCTTGGTACTCCTGATGCAATGAGGGGGCGTGTCAATTCAATCGCGCAACTCTTTATCGGAACATCTAACCAACTTGGAGAGTTTGAATCAGGGATTACTGCTTCATGGTTCGGTGCAATGCCGGCAGTAGTTTTAGGAGGCATCGGTACTATCGCTGTGGTGGTTGCATGGATAAAGATGTTCCCTTCCCTGTATCATGTCAATGAGTTTAATTATGACGGCAGGTAATTCAATCCTTACTTGCCATAACTAAAACATCTTTTATTTAATTGGTTTATTTGAAGGTGATTGCAATTCTGACATAATGTCCAAATGAAGATGTCCGGATGTAATGACGATCGTTTGTTTTGCTTGCAATATACTCGTTTTTAATTGTTGGACTTCTTTGAGTGCTTCCGATAAAAAATAAGATTGTGCAATAGCCACTTTGTCTTTAGGTTGCATCAGGTAGTTTACTGTCCGATGGCCTCCTTCCAATGAAATAGTAACAGAAGATTGGATGTTGTTGGCAATAAAAGGAGTTAACCCATTCATTTCTTTTCCGGTAAAACTAACATTTTCCCACGTCTTTCCATCGTTTTTATAACTGAAACAGCTCCCTTTAGAGGCTGGAAGTGTTTCCGCAAAAACACCTTTTGCAGAGGCTTTCACAGTAGTATGTCCGATTGGAGCACCACAATAGATACTCATGATCGTTAAAACTCCATTCTCGGCTACAGTTGGTTTCAGGAATGTGCGTGTCGCATCGGCTGTGGATTGTTGAGCTTTAATGGTGTATTGTCCTATTTCGTCATATTTCGTATCTTTTGCGAAGGAAAACGGATGTGATAATGAATCGGCAGTTTGTTGTTTCAACACTATAATGCTGTCAGCATAATGTAAGTTTCTTTTGGCTTCTTGCAGCTCAATTTTGTACATTAGCGTGTCAGCCTTTTGACGCATGGGTATTAGCCTGGGGAAAAGTGAATTAACGCTGTCTAAAGTAAGCTTGGCACGGTTGTAATCTCCTTGGATGAAAAACGATTGCGCTTTGTTGAGATAGCTTTGTGCTTTGTATTGATCGGAATTCCCGCAACTAATCAACAATAATCCTATGGTGAAGAATATCCCTTTCAATATGGTTTGTCTTGATAGCATAGTGAATTGATTTTAGAATTTAAGTTGTAAGATGCATCATTATTCTATTTCTTTGCAAAGCTATTGTATATTTGTGACTTTTCCAACAGGTTGCATGATTCGTTTAGTCGTGATGTGAGATCTGATGTGAAGTATATATTGAAGTAATATTCACGTTAAAAAGCCTTATTCGTTTGATAATTCCTTCTTTATTAGTTATCTTTGTACGTGAATCCCTTGTTGTATTGATGTTTTTTATAATAATGAGATATCTCTTAAAC
>Ga0247847_1000131_pt1 | contig 23441 bp, 15 predicted proteins | sample PFST25metaG_FD_186002 | JGI IMG/M metagenome (GOLD analysis project Ga0247847, IMG submission 186002) | Peat soil microbial communities from Stordalen Mire, Sweden - P.F.S.T25 | ecosystem: Environmental > Terrestrial > Soil > Wetlands > Peat | place: Sweden: Norrbotten County, Stordalen Mire...
CCATAAGATCATATGGACATGACTCGTATCTTAATCTTGGAAATATTTTCGTTGCAAATAAGTTTACTAAAAAACGAGTAATAACATTTGTTCCATTTGGTATAATATTATCACCAGACATCAGATATGAAGCTTCATTTTTATCCACGATGACCAAAGCAGTGTATTTGTCTTTTATTTTGCGAGCATTCCCGGCATGATCAAAATGAGTATGAGTTAAAATCAAATAATCAATATGGGTGATGTTTAAATGATTTAATCGCTTTTCCAGATTATTCCAATGCTTTTGTGAGCTTGTGTCTATCAAGATATTTTGTTTTCCATTTGTCAATAGGAAAACATTGCTTCTGCCTGATAATACCTGAATAATTTTATACCTGCTTTTGGTTTCCCATTTGTTTAGCCCCATTATCAGCTCATTTATGAGTACATGTGTCATTAATTACTTGTCCTGTCCAAATATCATTGTTCTTCTCAACGATTAGCAACCCGGGATCTGAATCATTCATTGCTACAATCAATTCCCCATCCTTATCCCAAAATGCACTTCGACCACCTGCCGGTTGTCCCCATGATTCGCCACAAAAGTTTGCCATTAACACATTCATGGAATACTCCCTGGCATAACTGCTTAATGAATGATGCGCGGATGGAATTCCATCGGGGGAAAAGAATATGCTTGCAACATACGTCGAACTATTCGCTTTACCTGCATTTTCAGGATGTATCGGGTTGTCAATATCCGCGCAAATGGCCAGGGATATTCTTTCTTTATCAAGTTTAATAACAGGATTATAATGAGATGAAGATTGAAAGTATGCTTCCTCTCCCGGATGGAGAAATTGTTTTGTGTAAATCGTCGTTGTATGATCAGGTTGAATGATAAATTCACCGATAAATAGCTCAGCACCTATTCTTATCGGAGCACCTGCTATAATCGTTATTCCTTTATCAACCGCCAAACGGGACAATTGATCTAACCGGGCATCGTCGGGGGAAAAGGATAACATTGACGCCTTCTCCTGTTCATATCCGGTAATCGACATCTCGGGAAAGACGATCAAATCAGCGCCGTTGTCAGCAGCAATCTCAATGAATCTGTAATGATCAAGCAGATTCTCTTTTATGTCTTCTCGTTTTGGTTTGGTTTGAGCCGAAGCTAAAATCATAGTTATTCCCTTCATCAATTTTGAGTACTTCTTCAGATAATAATTGATGTAATTTTTCCGGGTCATAATAATCTAATATTAAAAAGATAAGAGAAAATAATGCTATTACTAAAATAATAAGAGAAACTACAACAAAGAAAGCGGCTGATTGTTCAATGGCAGAATTTATCAGTGGAATATCTATGACCCGAGGAGGAGCAAATATATAGTACACTAACAAGAGCAATGTTATAATGAGTGTTGAGATGAAGAAATGATATCTAAATTCATTTTTAAACCGTTTCATTAATCTTGTTGATCCATATTTTTCATCAATACGGCTAATGGATTGGATAAGTATAGGGAATGCTATACCTAAAATGGCTGCAATAATTGCAGTGAAAATTTCTTGTGCATTTGTCATAAGGCAATTATTAGTGTTCTCTATTCTCAGGGTGACTTGCTTAGTCACCATGTGAATAAGAAGATAAATTATTTTGTCCGTATTACAACTTCAACAGGCTTGTCTGTGTTTTATAGTGCGTTTATTTTTTCAATAAAAACTCTAACGGAATATGTAACCGTTCATGCCATGATTTTTCGCTGTGGTCTTTGCCCGGGAAAAAGAGCGTTTCCCAGTTCTTTGCTTTATAGCTCTTATCTTTCATCACTTCATCGACTTTCTTTTGTAACGGTTGATACATGGCATCCAACGTATGATCGCCATAGTCGAAGTAGATTTTATGCGTTTTGGGGTTCGGCAAATGTTGACGCATGTAATTCACAAAAGCATCGGGTACCGGATTGTCTTCCACCGAGAAAATGCCGGGCCAATGGGTACTCATGCAAGCTGCTCCTCCGAAAACAGCCGGATATTCACAGATTGCATACATCGAAATTAAACCACCCATGCTCGAACCTGCGATAAATGTGTGTTTTTGGTCTTTGTAAACTGAATAATGCTTGTCGATAAAGGGTTTTAGTTCCGTGACTAAAAACTTTAGATAGTTATCCGAATTTGGTTTGAATATTCCCTTTGTTATTCCGGCTTTTTGAAGCTGTGTGTTGACATACTCTTTTTGATCAGGAGTAAGCGATTCAAAAGGTTTCTGAGGAAAATAATCCGAATGGCGCAATGTTGGAATGTTCCATACCCCGACAACGATAAAACGTTGTACTTTACCTTCCTTCATCAGTTTTGAAGCAACATCCGCAACCTCCCAGCTTTCTTTATTCCAGGTAGTTGTACTATCAAAAAGCATTTGGCCGTCATTCATATATAACACAGCGTATTTATTCTTGTTACTATATCCATCAGGCAACCAAATGTCAACATTACGGGCAGCAACATAGTTGGACTGAAAGTTTCCGATTCTTTGAATGTTGCCGGAAGCAACCTTAGGCAGGTTTTGTGCTTGACCAATCATACCATTAAAAAGGATAATCAGAGTGAGGAGTTTTGAGTTCATGTGTATTGTTTAAGACCGTTTTTCCCCCACAAACATACATATATTTTTTAACAACATCCTCTGTTTCATACCATTTTATGATTAATAATGATTGAATGTTTGGTAACGATGTAAAGAGAGAGTAACTTTATACCCTTATCCAAGTAGGATACATGAAATCAGAACATAAAATATGCTGCAATGAATGTTTACGGAGATTACATAACGATTTATATCAAGAACATGGTTTGTCACCGGTGTGTCATCGTGGTTTCAAAAATATTTGCCGATGCCGGTTTTCCCGATGCGAAGGTTCAGATGGGGGAAGTAGTGCTTGCAGCTCCCATTTCCAGTGAGAAACTGGCATTCATTCAATCCCGGTTGAACGAGGTGGGTTTTGAAATTATGAATGATGCCAAGAGTCGTGTTATTGAACAGATAAAGAAACTATCCATCGATTACGTATACAACGGCCAAAATGTGCAGAAGGAGAGTTTTTCCGATTATTTATCAGAACATCTGAATCACGCTTATAATTACCTGAGTTCTCTCTATTCGTCGGTTGAGGAAACGACTATTGAAAATCATCTGATCAACCTGAAGATTGAGCGGGTCAAGGAGTTATTGGTGTATGATGAAAAATCGCTGAGTGAAATTGCCTATGAGATGGGCTATAGCAGCGTGGGGCATCTTTCGGGGCAATTTAAGAAAATAACCGGGTTTACTCCTTCCTATTTTAGGAAGATCAGAGAGAATAAAAGAAAATCCATTGACGAAATCTGATGATTATGTAAAACAAAACAGGAATTGTGTAATGCTTTTCTGTTTTGCGACCCCTATCTTTGCACTACACAGTTTTAAAAACGAGTCGCAATGAAACGAACATTTAATCAGGACTAAACTAAGAGAATGAAACGAGTTCAACGAGACCTTTAAAAATGAACTATTTCGAGTTAATATTTGCGAGTTCCATACGTCCTTTAAAAACAAATTATTCCCGTATGAAAACATTAAGAGAATTTTTTACGAGGGTTGAACGGAAACAAGATAAAACAAAATCCGTTGCCTTAAATGATGATAGCCTCATTCACCAACATGAACAAGAAAATCAAGATCAACCGCAAACACGTTATCAATGTCCAATGAAATGCGAGGGGGAGAAGACCTACGATCAGCCTGGTACTTGTCCTGTTTGCAACATGAAGTTAGCGCCGGTTAGTATGTAAGATAAACACAATAGTCATAAGCACTGTTGCTGATCTTACCTTTTTGTTCATTGAACTTGTCTTGACTTTTTTATCTACTGATTTATCTACTGACCCCCAATCCACTAAGGAGGCTGTAATTATTGTGAATTGAGCAATATTTACTCGTTTTACAGGCATATTCCTCTCCCTTTGGGGGAGGTTAGGAGGAGTTCAAAAGGTAAAGCTTAACAAATAAAAGGAGGTATATTATGTATGGATTTCATGGAATGGGTTGGGGAATGGGCTTTGGCTGGATTCTCGGCATTATTGCATTGATTGTCATAATATGGTTAATCGTCAAAGCCGTAAATTACAGCAATCAATCACATGACGATAACGGCAAATCTGCGCTTGACGTATTGAAAAAACGTTTTGCTAAAGGAGAAATCAGCCGGGAAGAATACGAAGAGATGAAGAAAATGATTGAACCATAATCAGATGAGTTCAAAAGCCAACGTTTTCTTTCTGGATTCAACTAAAACACTTAATCATGGATTATAAACTTATAAAAGAATATGATTGTCCCATGCACTGCGAAGGTGACAAAACGTATGATAGTCCCGGTGACTGCCCGGTATGTGGTATGCATTTGGTTCCTGTTGGAGAACAAACACCAAAGAAACGTCATGATTTCCAAAGTCTGAAAACTCCCCTTCGTCACGATCATCATCAAGACGAACAACACCTTCACACACTGCAAACGGGTAAATATTATTGTCCTATGCGCTGCGAAGGTGACAAAACATACGATATTCCAGGTGATTGTCCTGTTTGTGGCATGCACTTGAACAAAGAAGAAAGCATTCGGCCTTCGGGAGTTATTTATACCTGCCCCATGCATCCCGAGGTTAAGAGTGATAAACCGGGTTCATGCCCTAAATGTGGTATGTCGTTGGTTTCTGAAAAAGGAATTGAAACCAGCGATGAGGAGAAAGCTTACAAGAAAATGGCAAAAAAATTCTGGTTTGCTGTAGCATTTAGTGTTCCGGTATTTATTATTGCCATGTCCGGTCTTATTCCATTTCTTCATCTTGATGCAATTGTTTCACAGAAAGGACTGAACTGGATAGAATTTGTTTTAGCCACGCCTGTAGTTTTTTATTCAGGTTGGCAATTCTTTATCCGGGGTTGGAGTTCCATCCGAAGACGGTCGCCAAATATGTGGACATTAATTTCCATAGGGGTTGGTGTTGCCTATTTGTTCAGTCTGTTCGGTCTTTTGTTTCCCGGGTTATTTCCGGCTCAGTTTAAAGACTTACAAGGGAATGTCCATCTCTATTTTGAAGCATCGGCCGTGATACTTACTTTAGTGCTTTTAGGACAGGTCATGGAACTTAAAGCACACAGTAAAACCAATTCGGCCATTAAGGGATTGCTTAATCTTGTCCCTCCTGTAGCAAGGATTATTCGCAATGGAGAAGAACAGGAAATACCTCTTGAAGAAGTGCAGGTTGGTGATATATTGAGGGTGAAGCCGGGTGAAAAGATTCCTGTAGACGGGACAATCACAGAAGGCACAGCCATTATAGATGAAAGCATGATATCAGGCGAACCCATGCCGGTTGATAAATCGAAAGGGGACAAGGCAACAGGAGGAACTATCAACGGGAAAACCGTTTTTGAGATGAAGGCTGAAAAAGTGGGTAATAATACCTTGCTGGCACGTATTATAGAGATGGTAAACGAAGCAAGCCGGTCAAGAGCTCCCATACAAAAATTAGCAGATGTTGCCGCTAAATATTTTGTGCAAATCATTATCGCAATTTCATTGATCACCTTTGCAATATGGGCATTCTGGGGGCCACAACCGGCTTTTGTTTATGCTTTTGTAAATGCGGTATCCGTATTAATTATCGCCTGTCCCTGTGCACTTGGATTAGCAACCCCCATGTCAATTATGGTTGGCACAGGTAGGGGAGCGCAATCGGGTATTTTAGTAAAAGATGCGCGTGCCATTGAAGAAATGAATAAAGTTGACACCCTGATTATTGACAAGACAGGGACCATCACCGAAGGTAAACCAAGCCTGAAAGGATTTAAATCCTTTGGCAAGTTAAGCGACGAGGAAGTTCTTATGCTTGCTGCTTCGATAGACGTCAATAGCGAGCATCCTCTGGCAGAAGCCATCGTTAAGGGAGCAAAGGAGAAAAACATCGGGTTGACAAAATTAGATGATTTTGAGTCTGTCACGGGCAAAGGAGTACAAGCCTTGTACAAAGGGAAAAAGATGGGTCTTGGTAATCAACTATTGTTGGAAGATTTCAAAGCATCCCTGAATGACGATAAAAAGAAATTAGTCGAAGAATGGCAACTTTCAGGACAGACTGTCATGTTCTTAATTTTAGATAACTCGGTAGAAGGGGTTATCGGCGTAACCGATAAAATCAAGGACACTTCTGCCAAAGCTATAAAAGCGTTACAGAAAATGGGAGTGAAAGTTATCATGCTTACCGGAGATAATGAAATTACTGCCAAAGCCGTAGCCGGCGAGTTACATCTGGATGGGTTCAAAGCAGATTGTCTGCCGGATGACAAATATAAAAGGATAAAGGAAATGCAAGAACAAGGTCACATTGTGGCAATGGCGGGAGATGGCATTAATGATGCACCGGCTTTGGCACAAGCCAATATTGGCATAGCAATGGGAACAGGCACTGACATTGCCATGCAAAGCGCGGAAATTACCCTTGTAAAAGGCGATCTGAATGGAATTGCACGGGCAAAAGAGCTTAGCAGTGCAGTTATGCGGAATATCAAACAAAATTTATTCTTTGCCTTCTTTTACAATTTACTTGGAGTGCCCATTGCAGCCGGATTGTTATATCCGTTTTTCGGAATTTTACTTAGTCCCATGATTGCAGCAACCGCAATGAGTTTCAGTTCGGTTTCTGTAATTTCTAATGCGTTGCGACTACGAAAAAAATAAACCTAACGTCATTGATATAGGAAGGTTCATGACATTCGATTCTTTCAGTGACATAAAACACGAGCATGTTCGTTTATCACAATCGAGGATGAAAAATTACATGCAATATTCATCCGACACAATTTAAAGCCTTTCATTATGAAAAAGAAATTAGCTCTACTCGCAGTTGTTGCCGGTTTATTTATTGTAGCTGCTTGCAACGGAACCACCAAAAACAATCAACAAACAACGGAAACTGCCAATCGTCAAAAGGTAATCTACACGTGCACCATGCACCCACAGGTAATTAGTGATAAACCGGGTAATTGTCCGATATGCGGTATGACACTTGTGGCAAAGACAGTGTCAGACACGGTCAAGATAACTGTTCCAGATAAATGAGTTGTGGCGGCTGAAAAGGCCCATTATCACTGTATTGTCAACCTATTGTTCCTTTAGGATAAAAGCGGATCCATCTATATGTTACAGAGAATCATTAAATTCTTCCTCGAAAACAGATTGGTTACCATCTTGGTTCTGGTGGCATTCATTGTGCTGGGAATTGTATATTCCCCTTTCGATTGGCAGACAAACTTATTGCCGCGTGATCCAATTCCGGTAGATGCCATCCCCGACATTGGCGATAATCAACAGATTGTTGCAACAGCATGGATGGGGCGTTCTCCTAAAGATATTGATGATCAGATTACCTATCCGCTTACAACTGCTCTGTTGGGCTTACCCGGAGTTAAAACCATCCGCAGCACTTCGATGTTCGGTATGTCGTTTATCTATATTATTTTCAATGATAATGTGGAATTTTATTGGAGTCGCTCGCGGATTCTAGAAAAGCTCAGCTCATTGCCGGCAGGTACCTTGCCACCCGGAGTTCAACCTACGTTAGGACCGGATGCTACGGCTCTCGGACAAGTTTACTGGTACACGCTCGAAGGTCGGGATGTGAAAACAGGAAAACCAACAGGAGGTTGGGATCCCCAGGAACTTAGAACCATTCAGGATTTCTATGTGAAGTATGCACTTTCTTCCGCTGATGGTGTGTCGGAGGTCGCGTCAGTCGGAGGATATGTGAAGGAATATCAGGTCGATCTCGATCCCGAAGCCATGAAAGCGTATGGAGTGTCGGTGATGGACGTGATGAATGCGGTTCGTAAGTCAAACCTCGATATTGGTGCAGAAACGATTGAATTAAACAGGGTCGAATATGTTATCCGTGGATTGGGATACATTAAAAATCTGGAAGACTTGAAGGATGCCGTTGTTACCTCAAAAAACAGTGTTCCTGTCAGAGTGGAAGATGTGTCGCATGTATCTTTTGGGCCTGCAACCCGTCGTGGAGGCTTGGACAAAGATGGAGTGGAAGCAACCGGTGGGGTTGTTGTTGCACGTTACGGCTCCAATCCGATGGCGGTCATCAATAATGTAAAGGAGAAAATTAAAGAGATTGCTCCCGGGTTACCATCCAAAAAGTTTGCAAACGGAACTGTTTCAAAGGTAACCATAGTACCTTTTTATGACCGTTCTACTTTGATACGCGAAACCATCGGAACATTGCAAACGGCGCTCTCTCACGAGATTTTGATCAGTATTCTTGTCATCATTATCCTGATGATGAATCTCCGCGCTTCCATTCTGGTATCCGGATTGCTTCCGATTGGAGTGCTGATGACGTTTATTGTGATGAAATGGTTAAACGTCGAAGCCAACATAGTGGCCCTATCCGGTATTGCCATTGCCATTGGCGTGATGGTCGATGTGGGGATTGTGTTTGTCGAGAACATTATCCGGCATCTGGAGATGCCTGAAAACAAGGACATTTCAAAAGATCAGGTCAATAATGTGATTCTTTTTGCTATGGCGGAAGTTTCGCCGGCTATCGTTACGGCACTGGCAACCACCGTTGTGAGCTTCCTGCCTGTCTTCGCTATGCAGGCAGCCGAAGGAAAACTATTTCACCCGTTGGCATTTACCAAAACGTTTGCACTGATTGCTTCCTTTATCTTGGGAATTGTTATTCTGCCAACGCTGGCTCATATTCTTTTTACCATACGATTTGACCGGAAAAAAGTCAAACGCGGCTGGAATATCCTGTTGATTGCCGCAGGTCTCTTTTTCACTATTCTTTGGGGAACACCGGTAGCGCTTGCTTTATCGTTGATTGGTTTGAATAACTTGCTTACAAACCGTTGGTCTGAAAAAAGAAAACGTTTCCCTGAATTTATCAATATTGGCATTGTATTGTTAGTTATTCTGTATTACCTGACGATCGAATGGCTGCCTTTGGGAGCGTCAAACAATGCCTTTGTCAACTTTTTGTTTGTAGGTGGTATCATTGCTGTTATCCTGACGCTGTTTTCTTTAATGATCAGAAACTATGAACCCATCTTGCGGTGGTGCCTGCAAAACAAATGGAAATTCATGGCCGTTCCGATAGCCACCTTATTGTTTGGACTGCTCATCTGGTTGGGATTTAATAAGGTCTTCGGTGTTGTATCCAAAGGTTTTGATGCGATGGGTTGGAAGATAGAACAAACTTCGGGTTGGACTGCTATTGCCAAAACTTTTCCCGGCATTGGACAGGAATTTATGCCGTCGCTTGATGAAGGATCTTTCCTGCTGATGCCCACCAGCATGCCTCATGCCGGCGTCGAACAAAGTATTGATTACGACAGAAAATTAGATCAGCGACTTTCTACTATTCCTGAAGTGAGTGTGGCTGTTGGTAAATGGGGACGTGTGAATTCCGCCCTTGATCCTGCTCCGATTCAAATGTTTGAAAACACGATTAACTACAAATCGGAATATGTGTTGGATAAAGATGGAACTCGTATGCGATTTAAAACTGACAGGAATGGCGCTTTTGCATTGAAAGATGGAACGACCTATAACGAGAAAACCAATGGATACCGGGATATTGATCCCGGGTTGTTGATTCCTGATAGCCATGGCGAATATTTCCGACAATGGAGGCCGCAAATCAAAAGTCCAAATGATATATGGAATGAAATTGTTAAGGTTACCGATTTACCCGGACTGACTTCAGCTCCCAAGTTGCAACCTATACAAACGCGGCTGATCATGCTATCAACAGGGATGCGTGCCCCGATGGGATTGAAAATATATGGGCCGGATTTACAATCCATCGAAAAAGCGGGACTTCAGTTTGAGCGTATTCTGAAAGAAGTGCCATCCGTTCAGTCATCTTCGGTATTTTACGATCGGGCTGTTGGCGCTCCTTATCTTGAAATTAAACTCAACCGTGAAGCAATGTCCCGATACGGGATGAGCATTAACGATGTGCAGCAGGTATTACAGGTTGCCCTCGGCGGGATGACTCTGACAAACACGGTGGAAGGAAGGGAACGCTTTCCTGTCAGAGTACGGTATGCACGGGAATTACGTTCCACGCCGGCTGAGATAAAAAACATTCTTATTCCGGCAATGGATGGCACTCAAGTTCCATTAAGCCAGATTGCTGACATTGTTTACACTAAAGGGCCTCAAATGATTCGCAGCGAGAATACGTTCTTGACAGGATATGTTATCTTTGATAAAAAAGAAGGGAAAGCGGAAGTCAATGTGGTGGAAGATGCACAAAAATTTATTGCTTCGAAAATTAAATCGGGAGAGCTTGTCCTACCTGCTAATGTGACATACAAATTTGCAGGCAATTATGAGCAGGATATACGGGCAACCAAAAGGTTGGAACTCGTGGTTCCCATCAGTTTGATTTTAATTTTTCTCTTGCTCTATTTTCAATTCAAGACGGTTACCGCTTCGTCAATTCATTTTTCAGGCGTGTTTGTGGCATTTGCCGGAGGGTTTATCATGCTTTGGCTTTATGGCCAGCCTTGGTTTATGGATTTCTCCATTGCCGGTATCAACCTGCGCAATATGTTTCAAATGCACACCATCAATCTGAGTGTGGCGGTTTGGGTTGGGTTTATTGCCCTGTTCGGGATTGCAACCAATGATGGTGTCATCATGGGAACCTACATTCATCAGGTATTCGAACGGGAAAAGCCGTCTACAGTTTTAGCTGTGCGCGAAGCAGTGGTTCTTGCCGGAAAACAGCGCGTTCGTCCTGCCATGATGACTGCTGCCGTTGCCATTATTGCTTTGTTGCCGGTCTTGTCATCAACGGGTAAGGGGGCAGACATCATGATACCTATGGCCATCCCGATGTTCGGAGGAATGATTATTCAGATCATGACAATGTTCGTGGTTCCTATCCTTCAGTGTCTCTGGCGTGAAGGTCTGATCAAAAAGAGGCTTAAATCTCAACCTGTAACCGAATAAAACGAGAAACGTATGAAAACTTTGTTCCGCGTTATTATGCAACGCACAAAAAAATCTTTCTTGCTGCTTTTCGGATTACTCATCGTGATTCATTTCGGCACGAAGGCGCAAACAACGAATGATTCGTTGAAGAACTATATTCACCAAGCGGCAATAAACAATCCATTAGTTCAATCTACTTATAATGACTATTTAGCGGCGTTAGAAAAGATGCCACAGGTAGGATCGCTTCCCGATCCGCAGTTAACCATGGGTTATTTTCTCTCTCCCATGGAACTGATTGGGGGCAATCAACGTGCCGATATTAAATTGATGCAGATGTTTCCCTGGTTTGGAACACTGAAGGCGGCGAAAGATGAGGCTTCTAAGATGGCTCTTGCTAAGTACGAACAATTCCGGCAAACCGGATTTGAGACGTTTTATCAGGTAAAGAAAGCATGGTATGATTTATATCTGATCGATAAGGAAATAACGCTTGTGCAAAATAATCTTTCTTTTATGAATTCACTGGAACAATTAGCTTTGACCAATTTTGGCGTTGCTTCGACGGGGAAAGGGGTGAGCTCCAACAATGCTATCCGACAAATTGCTTCCGGTTCATCGAATAATCAAAGTGGGGGAGGTATGGGTTCATCAGGCAATATGTCCTCATCTCAATCGTCTCAAGGTATGAGTCAGTCATCAACCGGTATGGGAGGTAGTTCCAATTCCGGAGATCTGGCTGACGTTCTTAAAGTGAAGATGGCAATTCGTGACCTTGAGAGTCAGCTCGCTTTTTTGCAAGATCAGAAATCAACGCAGATTATCCGGTTTAATAGCCTTTTAAACCGTAACCCGGAGTCATTAGTTTCGGTTCCCGACACGCTTGACAGAGCCTTACTTCCACTCAAATTAGCTTTTGGAATCGATAGTGTCGATAAAAACAATCCGATGATCAGGATGTTTGATGCGGAGCAAGCCGCTTATGCAGCAAAAAAGCGCATGGTAACCAAAATGGGATATCCGATGTTTGGCGTCGGCCTTGATTATGCTTTGATTGACAAAAGGGTGGGGAATACGTCCATGATGAATGGGAATGATATGGTCATGCCAATGCTTACCATCACGCTGCCCATTTACCGAAACAAATATAAAAGCATGATCAAAGAGGCGGAACTAAATCGTTTGTCAGCCTCACAAGCTAAGCAGAATGTGACAAACGATCTTCAGGTAAAATACTCGGAGACACTTACTTCATTGAATGATGCCGAAAGACGTATTACTCTGGATAAAGGTCAGATTGATCTTGCGCAAAGAACCGTATCATTGCTTATTACCGGGTTCTCTACGTCAGGAAGCAAATATGATGAACTCTTACGCATGGAACAGCAACTCCTGGATTATCGTTTTAAACTTGTTCAGGCCATTGTTGATCAGAACTCGGCTGTGGCTATGCTTGAAAACTTAGTGGCACACAATGAACAATAGGTGGATTTCAAGATGACGTAGTCTAAAACCCGATTCTGATATTTGACGTTTATATTGAAAAAAATAGTGCCTTGATAATATTCTAACGATTAGACTCAATGAAAAAATTAATAGCGAATTCATATATCAGAACCGGCTTCCTTGTTGTAGCAGGGATTTTTCTGGGGTGGCTCTTTTTCCATCATTCAGCTTCTTCGGCTGAGAAGCAAAGCACCGAAACCGGTTATCCCAAAGGAACCATCTGGACTTGCGCCATGCATCCTCAAATCAGGATGGATCATCCGGGAAAATGTCCTATCTGCGGAATGACTTTAATACCGCTGAAACAAGATACTGCTGAGGTTGATTCCAATGCCATCGTCATGACGCCGGACGCCATTCAATTGGCTAATATTCAAACAACGATGGTGATGCGTGGAAATGCCGTAAAAGAACTTCATTTATATGGAAAGATAGCTCCCGACGAACGGCTTGTGCAAACACTGCCCTCCTATGTTGCGGGTAGAATTCAACAACTCAATCTCAATTTTACAGGAGAATCTGTAACAAAAGGAGAAAACATTGCCTTGATTTATTCACCTGACCTGATTACTGCTCAAAAAGAACTTTTGGAAGCGGTCAAGATGCAGAAGAGCTATCCAAGCATTTTACCTGCAGCAAAGGAAAAGCTCAAAGAATGGAATTTAACCGATTCGCAAATTGCACATATTGAATCATCAGGTCAAATTCAGAATAACTTTGAAGTAAAATCACCCGTTTCCGGTGTGGTATTGGTGAAACGGGTCAATGTAGGCGATTATGTTTCCGCAGGCGATCCTCTTTATGAGGTTTCCAATTTATCACGGGTTTGGGTATTATTTGATGCTTACGAAAGTGATCTTCCATGGCTAAAGTTTGGAGACAACATTTCGTTCACCTCGGAATCATTTCCGGGTAAAGTGTTCAAAGGCAGAATCTCATTCATCGACCCTGTTCTTAATCCTGATACGCGAACAGCCAGTGTACGCGTGGAAGTTGACAACCGCGACGGCAGCCTCAAACCCGGAATGTTTGTCACAGGAGATTCCCGCTCCAGGTTATCAGGAGACCAAAAAGACCTTGTGATTCCTCAATCGGCGGTTTTATGGACGGGCACACGATCGCTTGTTTACGTCAAATCCCCGGATTCTGTGAATCCAGCCTTTGTGATGCGTGAAGTAACGTTGGGTCCCTCGGTAGGGAATGGTTATGTTATTTTAGATGGATTAAAGGAAAGAGAAATAATCGTCACCAATGGAACATTCAGTGTTGATGCAGCTGCACAGTTGGCAGGAAAACCCAGTATGATGAACTCGGATGCAACAAAGGCTTCAACATCAAAACCAAACAGCATGGCCGGAATGCCCGGAATGTAAACCAAGATGCATCTTTCCTATTCACGGGGTGACTGTCAGTCACCCCGTGAATAAAAATTACCATAAATATGGAAATCTCCGAAATAAAACTCTACAAACAGGCTTACCGGTTAAGCCTGTTTACCATTGTATACAACCTGCTTGAAGGCGTTGTTTCCATGATTCTGGGATATAATGATAAAACGCTTACTTTATTTGGATTTGGGATTGACAGTTTTATAGAAGTAATGTCGGCTTTAGGCATTGTCATTATGATCGTACGCATTATGCAGAACCCCGACAGCCCTAAAAGTGTGTTTGAAATAAAGGCATTGAAAATTACAGGGACAGCCTTCTATCTGCTTTCTGCCGGATTATTGGCAGGTATCGTTTTGAATCTTATTCACCATCAAAAACCCGAATCCACTTTTTGGGGTATCATCATCTCTTTACTGTCGATTGCCGTAATGCTTTGGCTTATGCTTGCTAAAAAAAGAATAGGGAAGAAGTTGTATTCCGAACCTATTATTGCTGATAGCAATTGCACCAAGATTTGCATTTACATGTCTGTTGTGTTACTTGTATCAAGTCTTATTTATCAGTTTACGGGCTTTGTTTATGCAGATGTTATTGGGGCAGCCGGATTGGTTTATTTCTCGTTTACCGAAGGTAAAGAAGCCTTTGAAACAGCAAGGGGTAATGGCTGCACAGCCTCTGCCAGTTTACCCTGTGAATAAGGAACATTTTAATCATTGCTATTATTGTTGCCCGTCTCTTTTCCCACCTCTCAAAAATTGTTATCTTTGTTCCCTGACAAATTCCTTATTCCAATTTTATGAACGAACCTGTTGTAAGCGTGGGGATTCTTATTCAACCAACCATTACCTTTGTGTTTCATGGTGAGTTTGGCTGTACGCCTGCCTCTCCTAAAGTTCAGGGAGTTTCAACTGCCTCATTTCAAGATGGAATGATTGAGTGGGAAGGTGCATTCTATGATGAATTAGTTTTTTCTCCTTTAGATCCGGCCAATGCCTTTTTTGAAATTCAGCAAGTAATCATCGGCATCAATTTTCATTGGGAGCGCAAAGAAGATCAACAATTCTTTGGTGGCCTGAAGATCATGGTTGATGGAGATAATCTGGTTGCCATCAATCTTATTGGGGTAGAATCCTACCTCACAAGCGTCATTTCGTCTGAGATGAGTGCTACCAGTTCGCTCGAACTCCTGAAAGCCCATGCCGTGATTTCGCGTAGCTGGCTTTTAGCTCAGGTGGAGAAAGCTGTTGAAGTGAAAACGAAGGATGTTACTTATGCTTCAACGGTACGAACCAAAGATAGTTTAATCCGTTGGTACGACCGGGAAGATCATACGCTGTTTGATGTTTGTGCTGATGATCATTGCCAACGTTATCAGGGAATCATTCGTCAGAATGAAACTGTCGAACAAGCCGTTCATGCTACGTGGGGAGAGCTACTGGAATACGATGGAATGATTTGCGATGCGCGTTTCTCAAAGTCATGTGGCGGCATCACTGAACTGTTTCAGAACTGTTGGGAGCCTGTTGATCATCCTTACTTAAAGGTGTTGCGAGATGCTGCAGATGATGATGCATTGGTGGATCTGACCATTGAAGCAAATGCTGAGCAGTGGATTCGCAGTGCGCCACCGGCATTTTGCAATACACATGATCATGCCATTTTAGATCAGGTATTGAATAATTATGACCAGGAAACAACCGATTTTTATCGATGGACTGTCTCTTATTCGCAGGAAAAGTTATCTCAGTTGATTACAATGCGTACAGGCATTGATTTTGGAGATATTTTAGCGTTGATTCCGGTGGAAAGAGGCCCTTCCGGGCGGCTTATCCGTTTGAAGATTGTCGGCACAAAGCAAACGTTGATTATCGGGAAAGAGCTGGAGATTCGTAAAACACTCTCCACATCGCATCTTTATAGTTCGGCTTTTGTAGTTGATACTTTCGATTTAAAGGAGGATGTTCCTCAACGGTTCTTGTTGACAGGCGCCGGTTGGGGACATGGCGTGGGGCTTTGTCAAATCGGAGCTGCTGTAATGGGTGCGCAGGGCTATAACTATCACGATATTTTACTTCACTATTTTAGAGGAGCTTCCATCGTGAAAAGATATTAGGGGCCATTCAAATGATGTTTGAGGGATTTACCATTTTTTCATTGACAATTTACCATTGAGATCGGAGTATCTGAATAGCTGAAGGATTCCGGATTTCATTGGCATATTATCACATTAGCATATTGGCACATTTTCAGATTCTTATTCCTTTGTTGTTCCTATTGCTTATTCAAATTTATGAAGAATTTCCGTTGGTTGATTGTATTGGCTGTTTCAACGTTACTGGTTGCTTGCAACAGCACTAAATATGTGTCTGATGGTAATTATTTGTTGAATAGTGAGCATATCAGCGTTCATTCCAAGCAGGTAACTTCTGATATTTTAAACCCGTTTTTACGACAGACACCCAATCAACGCATCTTTAGCGTCTTTCGTTTGCAATTAGCTGTTTACAATCTTTCCGGCAGAGATACTACAAAATGGATTAATCGATGGCTTCGACGTGCAGGTGAAAAGCCCGTTATTTACGATTCCCTGGCAACGGCATCTTCGCAAAGTCAGTTACTAACCGAGTTGGAGAACGAAGGTTATCAGCATGCTCAAGTGAATGTCATCACGAAAATAAAGAAAAAGAAGATCAATGTTGTTTATCAGATATCACTTGGACAACCACTTCAAATAAGTGACTTTACAGTGGATCCGGTATTGGATTCCCTTATAAATTCCAAACAGTCGTCTCAGGATGCTCTTACTCGTCTGTTTCGCCCCGGAGTGAATCTTAATATCAACGATTTGGATCAGGATCGCTCCAATCTGGCTTCGTTTTTGCGAAACAATGGATACTACAATGTGACGAAAGATGTATTCTGTTTTACGGCTGATACCTCCTTTGCGCAGAATAAAGCGACCGTTGAACTGGGGCTGAGGCCTGACCTTTTGGCAAATGATACGCTGTTGCATAAAACATTTGTACGCAAAACGATCGGGCATGTTACCTTCGAATCGATTTCTCCGCTGACTAAAAAAACGTCCGTTCAGAACGTGCAGGACACGGATTCTTATGAAGGATATGATGTGATTTATAAAGGGACTCCGTTTATTCGAATAAAACCTTTAGTCTCTAACACCTCCATAACCCCCGGATCCTATTTTAATGAGAAGGCTGTCAAGGCAACCTACTTATCTCTCAACAAATTGCCACCGGTGAAATACGTGAATATTCAGTTCAAAGAACGACCTGCTAATGATACTCTGGATTGCGATGTACAGATTACGCCCGACAAGTTGCAATCCTTTACGAATGATGTTGAGGGTACCAACTCAGGAGGCAATTTAGGAGTTGCCGAAGATTTTTCGTATCAACATCATAACCTGTTTCGGGGAGCGGAGTTGTTGAAATTTCATGTGAGAGCCTCGTATGAGTCACTCGGAAGTCTTTCAAATATCTTTGTCTATCATGCTACAGAATTGGGAAGTGATGTTTCTCTACAATACCCGACATTTCTGTTTCCTTTTTTAAGTCACGATTTTAAAAGTGGCTTAAATGCATCCACTATTTTATTGTTGAGTTACAACTATCAGGTAAGGCCTGAATTCGTGCGTACATTAGCCAACGCGGGTGTCAAATATATGTGGAATCTGAATAAAAACACCACTTTCTCGTATGATATGCTCAGCTTGAGTTATATCTATTTGCCCCGCATCGACTCTACTTTTGCGGCAACTTATCTGGCCAACTCTTCTCCGTTACGTTTTAGCTATGAAAACCAAATGATTCTTAGTACGGGCTTTTCGATGCAGCATATTGGTCAGGGGATGAACACGTCTCAACTTGATTATGCGAATTGGCGTTGGGATGTTTCCGAAGCAGGCAATGCATTGGATGGAATCCTCCATCTTTTTAAGGTGCAGCCGGCAAGCGATGGAACATATCGCGTTGCTAACATCCGCTTTGCACAATATATAAAGGGGGACTATGATTATTCCTTTAATCAGTACCTCAGTAAAGATAATCACATGGTCTATCATTTCAATTTCGGGATTGCATGCCCGGTGGGAAATGCGGATGTTGTGCCTTTTGAAGAACGTTATTATGCAGGTGGAGCAAATGGCGTTCGTGGTTGGTCGTCTTATACGTTAGGGCCGGGTGGTTATCCCGATGAGAGCGGCGTTATTGATTTTGTCAACCATACGGGAGATATTAAATTGCAGGCGAATGTTGAATATCGATTCAAAATGTTTTGGAAGTTCGACGGGGCTTTGTTCTACGATGCAGGGAACATCTGGACAATTCATAATTACAGTACGCAACCTGATGGCGTATTCCTCTTCTCTCAGTTTTACAAACAAATTGCGATGAGTTACGGTTTTGGACTTCGCTTCAACCTGAACTATTTTGTCCTTCGCGTGGATTTAGGTCATCAGCTTTACAATCCCGCTTTCAGAGGTAACGAGGCTTTGATTCCGGTTGTCACGCATTTCGCTAAACGATCGGCGCTTTTCTTTGCTATCGGATATCCTTTTTAGGAGTAAATTTTATCACATGGTTTTCTTAGAGAAGATTGCTTCGGCTTATTATCGGCATCATGCTTCCGAATTAGCGGATGTGATCTTTGTTTTTCCTAATCGGCGAGCCGGTCTCTTTTTTCAACATTATCTGAAAAAGTTGGTTCGTCAGCCGGTCTTTGCTCCCGGAACAATTACCATCAACGAATTGTTTTCTCAACTTTCTTCGCTTCAAACCATCGATAAGGTGGGTCTCCTGTTCCGTCTGTATGCCATTTATCAAAGGATCAGTAAAAAAGAAGAGACGTTTGATCATTTTGTCTATTGGGGCGAAATGCTGATCAATGATTTTGACGACGTGGATAAGTATTTGGTAGATGCTAAACAACTATTTACCAACGTGACGGAGCTAAAGGAGATTGACGATCTGTTCAGCTATCTCAGCGATAATCAGATTGAGGCAATCAAACGTTTCTGGTCAACGTTTGAACCTGCACAAGAGAGCGCCAAACAGAAAGACTTTCGGGCTACCTGGGAAATTCTTTATCCGCTCTATGATACGTTGAGAAACGAGTTGATGCAACGGAACGAAGGGTATCAGGGAATGATATTCCGTGAGGTTGCCGAGCGGGTGTTGCATCGTGAAGCGATTCCGATCGATTGTACAAGGATTGTCTTTGTAGGTTTTAATGCACTCACCCCTGCCGAAAAAGCGCTCTTTTCCTATTTCAAAAAGATTGAATTGGCCGATTTCTATTGGGACTATGATATTCCGGAGTTGGAGGATACGGTTAATCGCGGCAGTGATTTTATCCGTGAGAACCTGCATCAATTCCCTTCCCGGTATGAATTGGAGAAAGATCAACCTGTTGATCGGGATATTTCATTAGTGGGAATCCCTTCTGCTGTTGGTCAGGCAAAGTATGTGTCACGCTTGCTTCGGGAATCTTATGCACAAACCAATGGGGACAATTCTTCGGATGCTTTGATGCAAACGGTTATTTTGTTGCCTGATGAGAATTTGTTGTTACCCGTGATATACTCTTTGCCGGAAGAAGTAAGCAATGTGAACGTGACTATGGGTTATCCTGTGTCGATTTCATCGGCTGCAGTGTTCATTGATCAGTTACTTTTGTTGCAACGTCATGCCAGGCAGAGTGGCAACGAGACGATGTTCTATTTTCAACCGGTTCAACAGCTCTTGCATCACCCCTATTTAATGTTTCTCATGGATAAGGTGGTGAGTGGGTTGTCGGATCAGATTACACGCTATAACAAGATTTTTATTTCACATACCGAGTTGGCTGAGAACGACCTGCTTGGTTCCATCTTTGTAGTGTGTGAAACGCCGCAGGAGACCATTGCCTGGTTGGTGTCTATCGTGAAACAACTTCTTCAACGCATGCAGCCGACCGGGGATGATCCGGTTGAACGGCAATTGGAACAAGAGTTGCTGTTTAGTCTGTATGGCATGCTCAACCGGGCACAGATGCTTTTTGCAGATTACTCTACTGAGATGTCGAATGAAACCTTCAGAAGGTTGCTCAAACAGTTGATGGACGGGCTGATTCTTCCTTTTGAAGGGGAGCCGTTGTCGGGTCTGCAAATCATGGGACTTTTGGAAACGCGTGCGTTAGACTTCGAGAATGTCATTATCCTTTCTTTCAATGAAGGGGTTTTCCCTCAAAAGCAGACAGCGCTGTCATTTGTTCCGTATCATTTACGAAAAGGATTTGGATTGCCCACAGGCGAACATCAGGATGCAGTCTTCGCGTATCATTTTTATCGGTTATTGCATCGGGCAAAGCATGTGCATCTGCTCTACGATACCCGTTCCGACGGTTTGCAATCGGGCGAGGTGAGTCGATACTTGTATCAATTGCGTTATCATTATCGGGTTCCCATTCAAGAGGCTACCGCTTCATTTACGGTCTCTCCGCAAAAAGCGGCACGCATTGAAGTGCCGAAACAAGGAACAATACATGAAAAGTTACAATTATACCTGATGCCTGAAAGCGGGAAGGCGTTATCAGCAAGTTCCATCAATACTTACCTGGATTGTCCGTTACGATTTTACCTGACAACCGTTGAGGGATTGAACGAAGGAAAAGAGGTTGAAGAAACCATTGAGGCAAATACGTTTGGCTTGTTGTTTCATGAAGCCATGCGAAATCTCTATCAACCTTATCTCGGGATGCTGGTTACGACTGCCATAATAGATTCGCTTCTGAAAGATGTCACGGCGATCGATAAGATCATCGCATCTGTGTATACCCGTGTGTTTTTGCAAAAAGAGAAAGGCATTGTCTATCCGGAAGGACAACACCTCATTTTGGCCACCGTTATTCGTCAATACATGATGCAGTTGCTCCGGCGGGATCGGATACATGCTCCTTTTGAGTACCTTGCTTCGGAAGAGCCTTTCCTGGTACGATTGCCTCTTTCCGATGAACAAAATGAGGTCAACGTTAAAGGATTTATCGATCGGATCGATCGGAAAGAGGGCTTGACACGTATTCTTGACTATAAATCGGGGAATGATCAGGTGGAGTTTGAAAACATGGAGCAGCTCTTTTGGTGTGAAGTGGGCAAGAAGCGCCCGAAAGCCGTTTTCCAGGTGTTTCTCTATTCATCGGCATTTCTCATTCAACACGGAGCTTGCAACATTGAACCCGGCATTGTTGTGCTTAGCTCTTTGTTTAAGCCTGACTTTGCTTCGCATGTCGTCAGTAAAGAAAACAAACAAAAGACGATTGTCTCCAATTTCATCGGGATAAATGAGGATTTCACTGATCTCTTAACGCAAGTATTAGATGAGATCTTCGATACGACGATTCCTTTCCTGCAAACCGATGATCCGGCTCATTGCACCTATTGTCCTTTTACGACGATTTGCAAACGGGAAAAAGAACTTTCTGAAGGGGAGTAAAGCCTCTTCATGAAAGGGATCAACTGACAACCATTCTCCGCCAATACGAAGTAATAAGCAAGAACTTGTGTTGTAAAATCCGATAGAGAAGCTCAGCAACCTATTTTTATTACGAACTTGTCTTGCCTTTTTTATCTACTGACCCCCAATCCCCGAAAGGTGCTGTAACTATTGTGAATTGAGCATTATTTACTCATTTTACAGACATATTTCTCTCCCTTTGGGGGAGGTTAGGAGGAGGTCAATAAATAAAACTTAACAAATAACCCGATTTAATATGAATAAGTCCGAAAGTCAAGATGACTTCTACTTCTTCTATTGCAGAAAGTGTTGGAGAGAGGTTATCATGTTTTTCTCTACCGATTAAGGCTAATCCCTTTCCTGTTTTGTTTCTTCCGGTTTCTTCCCGTTCTTCTCTTGCCTCTATTCTTCCTGGTTTCTCCATAGATATAACTCATATATGGCATATATATCGCTCATATATGGCACATATATGGCTCCTCTTTAAAGAAGAGTAATATCTATGCTTTATATGTAGTATATCTGTCTTTTTAATCAGTTATAAATAAGAATGAGGTACGAAAGGGATTCGTAGAAGGAATGTGTCGGGATGCTGATGACTGTATTCGGTTCAAGGCGTTAAGACAGAAGCAATGTAGAAATAAGAAAACGAAACCCTGTATATCTTTCGTATGCAGGGTCAATGGGTAGATACTAAAAGGGATAGCTTATTGATAGGGCTGTTAAAGCTTCAACAAGTTCAGCGTTTGAATGAAGTGGAAATTTGTGTTGGAAGTCGTTGATGTTACTTACTTCCGTTCTGTGACTATTTTCTTCCCCGTATACAATGCTTCTATCTTATCTCCAAGGACGGAGTGTAAGTGGAAAAACCCTTCTTCGCCGGTACAATGTCCGGTATATATCTTAGTCACTCCCAAATTGTCCAACTCCTTTGCTAACGCATATACCGTTTCAGGAGTCTCTCCCAAAGTCCGTGTGGCGGTGTTCAGCAGGTGAAAGCCTCCTATCACGGTATGAATAGGAACATCGGGCATGGTTTCCTGCACCGTGCGTACCATGTTGAGGATCCCGCTGTGGGCACAACCCGTGAAAACCGTGTTCACTTCGTGTTCCGTGATTGCCATTACCAGTTCGTGACGGAAATCATCATGCACCATTTCCCCGTTCAGCTCTTTGTACAAAAGGGAGTTAAACAGCGGGCGAAACGTGTTGTAATCGCGTACGGCAAACAAATGAATGTGTTCAGACACATCGGTCTCATCGGTGAAGAAGACAAACCGTTCCCGGTATTCCCCGAACAAATCGGCATCTAATCCGATATACCGGAAGTCAGGCCCTTTGCTGAGAGAATAGTATTTTTGCCGGGCGGCTTCGAGCAGATAAACTGGAGCATGATCGTTGAGAGCGAAGAAAGCCCGCAATCCTCCCCCGTGATCGTAGTGGGCATGTGAGAGTACAAATGCATCCACTTTGGAAAGATCGATACCCAACTCCGAAGCATTATGAACAAATGATTCATCCGGCCCGTTGTCGAACAAAAGCCGCAGCCCTTCTGTTTCGATGTAAAAACCCAAACCGTGACGAGCTTCCAGTGTCGAGCCTTCCGGCTTAGTATTCTCAATTAACGTGGTGATTTGCATTGTGGTGAAATAATTAAGGGTTAGCAGATGGTGGAAAATAACTGAGAAGTTAAGGAAGATAAGAAGTTAGGGAAGTTGAATCAGCTCTATTCGTTATTGCAAAGGTAAGAAAATAAAAGAAGGCATCTGCTCATTCCAATGAATAGGAGTCATTATTGTGAAGTTAAGGAAGATAAGAAGATAAAAAGTTAGGGAAGTTAAATCTGCTTTATGCTTTAGCCGGAGTGCGACTTCAAGTCGCGCCCCGGCTGACACTTCCCGAAATATATAATTTCCTATTAAAAATAGGATTTTGTTAATTATTAGTTGTATGTTTGTGGAGGCTAAGGGAATGGAAAGACATTTATAT
>Ga0247847_1000132_pt1 | contig 23352 bp, 36 predicted proteins | sample PFST25metaG_FD_186002 | JGI IMG/M metagenome (GOLD analysis project Ga0247847, IMG submission 186002) | Peat soil microbial communities from Stordalen Mire, Sweden - P.F.S.T25 | ecosystem: Environmental > Terrestrial > Soil > Wetlands > Peat | place: Sweden: Norrbotten County, Stordalen Mire...
AAGGCGTGCGGGGCGGGGTGGAGGGAGGCTAGCCCCGCCTCCGCCTAGCTCGCGTTGAAAGCGTCTGAAAGTCGAACATCAATGATAAGCCGATTGCAAGAGCAGAGATGATAGCAGCCATGGTTCTCCTATTCTACCACTATTCTTTGGGGGTTGAACTTTCGTCTGAAAAGTCAAGACGTTCTAGGATTCTCTCGATTATCAGTTTGCTTGTCGGGTGGTCTACAAGTCGCGGATCGTTGGGGTTCATGCCGTGTCGCAGACCGCCGAGATATTCTCTCAAGGCAACCGCAAGCAGTAATCGTTCTGTGTTTTCAAGTTCTAGGGGTTTGTTCATGACAGGCATCTTTCTTTGAAGAGGTAGCAGCACACATTCTCGAAACCAATCGTCAATGGAAGTGAGCGACATGCGCAGCACTCTTGCCATATTGTCTTTAGGGTCGTGGTTCCCACACTCGAACCATTGTAGCCCCAAGTCGTCCGAGGCTACGTATTTGGCAGGTTTGCCGCACTTAGTGCAATTCCTATCAAGAACTGAAGTCACGACGCTCCATCCTTTGGAATTGTATTCACAAGGATCGCAAAGACGACAACGGCAATCCCGCAACCGATACACACCAAGCGTTGAAATGGCGTAAGCAATTCCATCACTCAATCCAGTTGAGGCAGCCTTTAACCGAGCAAACGCCCATGGTGTGACCGTTTGCATTACAGACCGCAAATGAAATTACTCCTCTGCAGCCTGCCACAACGCACGGCATAATGCTCTTACCGCCACTACCCCGCCGAAACCCGCGCCGCGCGATTTCTATTCTAGCTCTTTCAGTGTTATCGATGAACGCATCGACTTTTTCTGTGTTCTCGTTAGAGTTCATAGTTCAGCCTCTTTGGATTATGCAACCTGGGATTGTAGCCGTAGGTAGCTGAATACACTCGGCATTAGGGTCAGAGCACTTCAGATCGCCCGTGCAACATCGCCCGTTAGTGTCGCCGCACTTCCAGCACATGATATTAGGGAAATCCGGGTTCTCGGGCTGCATCCATGGCTGACACCCATATTGGTAACACCAGTCATGGGGGCATCCTGCATCATAGTCCCATGCATCTACGCTAGAACCCTCCATAGTATCGACTGAGAGCCCTCTATCAGCCCCGCCAGCGTCTGCCGGCATCGAGTCAGCTGTCATCCTATCAGCCCCGCCAGCGTCTGCCAGCATCGAGTCGGCTGTCATCCTATCCGCCGTGCCAGCATCCTTCAGAATCGAGTCGGCTGTCATCCTATCAGCCGCACCAACGTCCGCCACTGCCGAATCAATCCCCAACCCACCCCCATCGAGAGGCGAAACGGATGCAGATTCATTTGACGAGCATGCCGCTACCAGACAAATCAATAGCATTTTTCGCATGACTATATTTCCTCTAGCAAACGAAGAGCATCTTTTAAAAGTTGCTTCGCATCATGGATGCGGCAAGCGTTCAAGGCCGAATCGAAATCCATTACTGGCAACGCGCCGGGTTTATCCACCTTAAGCGAGTCCGTCAAACCTCCGAGCAGTCGCACGAACGCCGCGCAGTTAGCCGGGTACTGCTCTGGCGGACTGTGCAAGAGCACGTCATTAGCGAACAATACAAATGCGGCCGTTGTTTCTTCTAGGTTGTAATCCCTTGAAATTCTTGCGATTTGTTCCGCCAATTCCGCAGCTTTTTTGATAGAGCCCATGATTCCCTTTCAATTCGTCCGAATGTCTGCGTCACTCACTGCGAACGAATACCCTTGAACATTCACCAAGCCGTCAACGTTCGCGTCAACGCAAAATATGATGACAATCCCCGGTGTAAGGATGACAGGCACCTCTGGTCTGCCGTTCTTGCCGCAGGTCTCTTTCAGCGCTTTTTTCATATATCTAGTCATGACCGACGCCTACACTTCTTCATCGAAGTTGATGCAAATGGATATTCGTTTTTTAGTCTGCGATACAGCATTCCCGGATCTTGCGGCTCAAGTAGTAGCATCGCCACCTTGACGCAGTTATGGCAGACGTAAATTGCCGGAAAAAACAGCGAGGAACGACCAAAGACAACTCCGCCCTTTTTGTGGATCGGCTTATGGCACGACCCACATTGACTGCCCTTATCGTCGATAAGTTTCGTATCCACCTCAACCTTTTTAATCGTCATGGCCGTTCCCCTCTCTGCTTACGCGCAAGTCTTACGCTGGTTCGTTCGTATCTTTTTCGTCGTCTTCGTCCGATCCATCTTCGTTGTTGTCGTCTGCGTTATTATTCGCGGATTCGCCCAAGTCTGCCAGCGGGCTTTCAACTCCGCATTCGGCCGTGCATTCGTCGAGCGGATGGCCGGTGTCGTCATTTGCAGGGTAGTGAGTGACCATACACTGGTCCCGCCCGGCCTGCTCTTTCTCGTTGGACAACCCCAGATCGATCTCCAGCTCTTCCATTTGCGCTTGCAGTGCATCCGCTTGCACGAGCAACCCCTTGATTTGTTCTCGGACTTCTTGAAATGACACAATGACTTTTTCGCGTTTGTCTGACCGTACAATAGACATGATGGTTTCCTTTTCTTTCTGCGTTAAAGTGCAACTATTGCATCTGACCGTAATGGTTTGAATAACCAGGTGTATCCCACGAGGGTAAAGATAGCCTGTTCAACGCGTTTCGCAGTAGCCCAATTGGCGTTACAGATAACCGCTTGTGCTTGAATTCGGGCTAAAATGATATTTCCCCGAGACAGTGAATCAACCCATGGGCGTACTTCGGCGGGAATGTCGTACCCTCCCACTACAAATCGACCCACGATTGCAAACACTTGCTCGACTCCTGAAGCTTCGACGATTTCAGGCTTCAAGGTTTGGCAGAACGTGATTAAGTCCTCACGTTCACGAGCAGAAACTATAGGTTTGGCAAACCGAAAGTCCATAGGTTCTCCTTTCTCGTTGTTCATGCCACAATTAGTCTTCGGTTTCTTCCGCCAACAACTTAACCCCAGGGATCCCCGTAGCCATCCCGGCCGCGTACCGTAGCGCAGCAATTGCGCCTTTGCCGAATTCAGGATCCCGCTTCTCGGCCTTGACCGCAGCTTTGATAGCTTCGATCATAAGCGTCATTGCTACGACACTAGGCCGCCGAGGTGTTTTCTCGGACGGTTCTCGCTCTTGTCCGCCCGTTCCTTCTTCTGACGACTCTTCTGGTTCGATGGGATTTTCCACGCCCCGCCATGCGTTCAATTGCATCTCCAGATCCTTTTCTGCCGCCAACGCTATCAACGTCCTGATAGTAGCCTTCGGATGCTGCTTTTCCCATGCGCTGAGGATTTCAGGATGTAACGTTGCGCATCTCATTAGGTTGTTGATGTGAGCCTCTGAAAGCGGCTTCTTGTCGCCTTGTTCGCAATCATGAGCCCGCACCTTGTTGGCGATATCTTTCGCCGTCATTTCGTAAGCGTCTCGCAACTCCACGCACTGCATTGCAAGCTCATAGCTGGACAGGTCTTCACGGGCCAAATTTTCGGTCAAGTTAGCGGTGATAGCGTCTTGGATGCCCCAGTCAACTGGAGCAATTCGGTAGTCGCATTCTTGCTTGGTTTCATCGATGCCGGCCGATGCTGCATTGATATCGATAGCCGCTTGACGCCTGAACCCTACAATCAATACATAGGGATGCCCGTCACTTTCGTACTTCTTGCCGAGTTGGGCCGCACGAATGAGTAGCGGAGGTTGAATCAGACCTTGCGTTTTGATGCTTTGAGCAAGTTTGTCAATTTTCTTCGGGTCGACTGACTTCCTTGAATTCAGAGTCGGGTCGACCAAGATTTCCGGTCTAATAACGCGAGCCGATGAAAACGTTCCATTTTCCGTTGCCATGTGTTTCTACCTTTCGTTTCTGGTTGTATTGCGCATTAAGCTAAAGTTTCCCCACAGTATCGACAGAACGCCCCTTCCCCATTAGCTGCTATCACTGATTCATGCTCGCATCGATTGCCGTGGCCATACACACCTTCAGGGTCACGTTCTACTAATTCACGCATGGTTTCGATGGCAGGAAGCTCTTGAGTAATGGCGTTGATGTTGGTCGTGTGAGTCATCTTTGCACCGCTTGCGCGTAAGCCGTTGATGGGTCGATTGTAAGCGGTTCGGAAGCTTTGTCAACAATTTCATAAATTATTTTGTAAAATATTTAGTTGACAACTTGGCATTCTATTTGCTAAGGTCGTTTTGACGTGAGGATGTACCTCACTTACCCGCAAGTGACACGAAAGGCTAACTATGAGCGACGCAGCAAAAGAATCGAAAGACTCGAAAGCAATGACACACACGAAGAAGGTCACGGCCGAGATTGACCAAGTCAAGGCAGTAGTCAAAGCGTCTGGCATCGACGAATCAGCGTTTGACATGTCCGGCGCTGAAAGCATTCAAACGGGCGGTATCACCAAGTGGATCGACTTGGCAGAATTCCAGGTCAACCCGGAAGCAGGGCAACAGGAAGCCGTCAAGGGTAACGGCAAGGCGTTTGCCGGTGCTTTGCTTTCCCGGCAAGAGATCGAGAACGGTATCGACAAGGACACTGGCGAGGTAAAGATTCGTTACTTCTACCTGTTGCGTCTTGTGGCTCCCTGCCCTGTTACCTATAAGGACGACAACAAGGACGAAGTTCACGAAATTGCCCCTGAAGGGGAGATCGTGGCCATCGGCGAGCGCCACTCGCTTAAGCCGCTTGCGGACTTGTGCACTGACGGCGGCCTCTACATTCTCGCCATCAAGCCCCATTCGCGCGTGAAAATCGGCGGCGGACACACCATGTGGACGTTCGACGTGGTCAAGAAAACTCTTCGTGCACCTGTCAAAATGCAGATCGTATCTGCCGAAAAAGCCCCGTTCTAACTCCTTGATGACAACGAGAGACGCTGATTAGCGTCTCTCGTTGCTGTCGTTTGGCACGATATGTTTATAAAAAACTACAATGGTGCCTTTGGGTTCGGTCCTAATTCAGGGTACTACGAAAGAAAAACCATGTCTCGCAAGGTTAATGTCAGAGAGTCTTACATGCGTGATGCGATTGTCATGCGCCGGACTGCGGAAGCGGTTGAAGCCGATCCAAAAGTCACCCTCGAATGGAAGCGGGAGGTGATTGCACATTTGAATGCTGTCATGAGGCTATTCTTAACGCATGACAGTCAGAAAGGAATCGATGCAATTTCAGATTCTATTAGGTGATAATAAAGCCATTTCGGCGCTTACTTTCGAAAATGAGGCAGGTCAAATGCAACTTGGCGCATTGATTCGTCTGCCTACGTCATTTGACCCGAAAGAAAATAAAACCTACTACAAAGCTATCGGCATCAAGGTACCAATTACCGACGCCCAACGAATTGCTATCATCCATATGTTAGGGGGAACACATGCCAGATCCGCAGCAGACACCGGCACGCAACTTGAAACGGGAACAACTGATAGAAAAATGCAAACTCTTGTGGAAGCTGGTCACGACAACGCCGGGAGTAGTGGATCTGGCCGAACCGATGAAAAGAGTCGAACGTGATTTCGACCGATTGACCAAAGGCCAGCGCTTGACCGTAGCTGTGATTACGACCTCGTTCGAGAAGGGATGTCATGAAATCGAAAATAAAGAAGCCATCACCCCGGACGAATATCAAGGCGCGCCAAAAGTTCAAACCGGCACCGGAGAAGACGAAGACTAGAAAGGAGAAGCCATGGATATCACCGCAAACGAGGCTGAAGAAATCTTCGGAAATAAAGACGACGAAACCGACGACGACGAAGACGAAGACGAAGACGAAGACGAAGAAATCGATATCGACGATCCATACAGCCCGTTGGCGTGACGCACATGGTAGGTTTGCCAGTCCTGTCAAATACGACGGATCTCATTATCGTGATAAATCCGGCCGTATACGTAATTTCGCTACCCGTGCACAACGCCCAAGTCGGGCCATTCAAAAACCTACCAAGAAAGCCGCCAAACCTACCAAGAAAGCGGCCAAGCCCCGTACCCTCCCGGTCAAGGTCAAAGTCCGCAAGAAACCGGCAAAGCCTCTCAAAGCGCAGCCTAAGAAGCCTCAGAGGCCCATCAAAGCCAAGCCTAAGAAGCCGGTCAAGCCTAAGAAGAAACCTATTCCCCCCGCCCCAAAGGTTCCCCTACCGCAACTCTTTGGGAAAGACCGCCATGAAATTCTAGTACCCATTCGCGGCGAGATTAAAAAACGTGTCCAAGAAGCTGAGGCTCTAATCGGTCAAGTCTTGCGACGCGGCAAGAAAGCTACGAGCCTTTCTGAGATTGGATATGAATATTACGAGCTGATAGCAGCTATCGAAAAAATGTCTTCACACGACATTTACACTTTGTTCATGTCGCCCTAATGTCCGCGTCACTATATGCCCCGCCTAAGGGGCGTTTCGCTTATCACTTGCCCTCAAGCGATCCATGCAAGTGCGGCCTTGCTGCCCGTTTGCATCGAGTCGAACATCATCCCCAAGGTGAGCCGTGCGCAAAGTGCGGCTTGCCGCTTGAATGCCACTGGCGGAAATTCCATAAGACTGACCGTCAAAAAACCTACTACGTGGGGATCGACGGGGAAGGCCAGGGACGCGAAGACCACCGCTATGTGATGTTAGCTTGGTCGAACGAATCGGGCAGTCTAAAAAACGCGCTTGAAGCACCGCAAGACGGCCGGCTCTCTACCGTCGAGTGTCTTGACTTCATTTTGTCCATGCCTCAGAACGCGCGCGTTTTTGCCTACGCGTTCAACTATGACCTGACGAAAATCCTCACGGATTGCGACGACGCTTCGATCTACAAGCTCATGCGTCCAGACTTGCGACAACGTCCGCCCGGCAAAGAGAAATTTGGCCCTTTCCCTGTAGTGTGGGAAGGCTACGTCTTGAACTACCTCGGCTCTAAATTCACCGTCAAAAAAGGCCCGCGCCGCACCGTCATTTGGGACACATTTAAGTTTTTCCAGGGCAAATTTACGAAAGCCCTTGAAGATTGGAAAGTCGGTACCAAAGAGGAACTTGACCGCATGCGCGAAATGAAAGACCAGCGCAGCGAATTCGATAAGCTCACTCGCCCCGACATTCTACGCTATTGCTACGACGAATGCGCCAAGATGGCCACGCTTGCGCGCAAGCTGACCGAAGCGCACGTAGCCGCGGGCTTACACCTCAAGAGTTACCACGGTGCCGGCTCAACTGCGTCTTGCGTCTTGAAGTCCATGAGCATCGACAAGATAACGCGAACAGGCCCCGAGAAAATGGATCATGCTATTGCCTCGGCGTTTTTTGGCGGGCGGTTCGAAAACCGCGTTGTAGGCATCATCAAAGCCCCCATTTATTCGCGTGACATTTCCTCGGCCTATCCCTACCAGACAACCTTTCTGCCGTGTCTCGATTGCGGAACTTGGCATCACACGCACAAGCTCAAAGATCTCGAAAGTGCAACGACTGCCGTTGTCCACTATCGTTTAGGTACTCCTCCGCGCGGCATGAGCTGGGGGCCTCTGCCTTTTCGCACCGATAAGGGCTCTATCTGTTTCCCCGCTACTTCGGGAGGCGGTTGGGTCTGGTTATCTGAATTCTTGGCCGCACAAGCGGCCTTCCCTCATGTGCAGTTCATCGAGGCCCATGTCTATCATACCGATTGCACACATCGCCCCTTTGCAGACATTCCACGCCTTTACCTTGAACGCTTGAAACTTGGCAAGGAAGGCCCCGGCATTGTCATCAAACTAGGCGTCAATGCAGTCTATGGCAAGCTTGCGCAATCGCGCGGCACCAACCCGCCTTTCCAGTCTTGGATCTGGGCTGGCATGATTACTGCCGGCACTCGTGCTGCAATCCTGGATATCATGGCCATGCATAAAGACCGCCGCAATCTCTATATGATAGCGACCGATGGAATCTATACCGCCGAGAATTTCCCCGCTACGCCACCCAAAGACACGAACACATACACGTCTGAACATAAGAAACCCCTCGGCGGATGGGAGACAAAAGAAATCAAGGGCGACATGTTTGCGGCTCGTCCTGGCATCTATTACCCCCTTAACCCCACTAAGGACGAGATTAAGGAGATCCGCGCACGTGGGGTAGGCCGCGGCGTAGTTCTCGAATACTGGCAGAAAATCATGGACGCTTGGCTTGCCGGTGAGCGAAAAGTCACAGTCGGCAACGTGGTCAGATTCCAAGGCGCAAAGTCGAGCATCGGCCGCTATGTCAACCCCGAAGGTAACCCGCATTTCATCTATACGCGCTTCCCCGACGAAAAGACTGGCAACCCTCGTTATGGTCAATGGACCGTGAGACAAGTTGACATGACGTTCAATCCCTTACCGAAACGGCAACGGATAAACGCCGATGGATCCTTGGCTATGCGGCATATGCCCCAGGACCTAGAGTCGCACCCTTACGACCGTAGCCTGTTGTCGATGGAAGCACGCCTATTGAAACTCAACATGATCGAGCTGCTCGAACAACCGGACGGGGCCGATTATGTCGAATATGATGACAATGGGGGTGTGTGATGGCTCAAGATACGCAAACGAAGTGGATTGTCGCACCTTCAGAAAAAGCGGCCTTAGATCTCTTGCAAGACTACAAGAAATATAAAACGCTGTTTAGTGATTCATACGATGAAGCATTTCGAATTTTGGACGATTTGAGACGTCATGGGAAACGCTGGGCAATTTGGGAAATGACTTTCGTGGTTACAATTACGCGCAAGTGATACTCCACGTCACTTGCGCGTAAGTGTGCAGAATACGAAAGGTTTGACAAATGCAGTTGATACGCTCACTATTTGCGTAATCAACTGCGTTATCGTCGAGACGGTAGCGCCATTATGTCAATCGAGATTGACTAGAGGCTCGACACAATGGCAAACGAATTGGCTACCCGATCAAGTGGAACTTCAATTGTTGGATTACGCGAACGCTTCAATGCGATGCGCAACAAGATGGGCGCCGTCAACGCGAAAGCGGGCGACGCCATCGAAGGCGTGGTCACAGCGTTCGAAATCCAAGGCTCTGCCTTCCTGTTTGGAGCGCTCCAAGGAGCGTTCTACGAACCGAACCCAAAGAAGCCTGGTGACCTTCCCGGCGTGCATATCCTCGGAGTTCCCGTGGAAGCCGTCGCAGGTCTTGGCCTCGTTTTGGGCGGGTTCCTGGGAGTGGGTGGGGCAAAGTGGAGTCACCACATGCAGAACCTCGGCAACGGCGCGCTGGCGGCCTGGACTTCGAACCTTGGAAGAGGTTTCGGGTTCAAGTTCCGTAGTGAGCGCGACGCTCGCCGCATGTCTCGTGGAGGCATGCAGGGCGATGCAATCGAGGGCGAAGAGCCATCGTTGCGCGATCAAGTGTCGGCCTTGTTGAACGGTGAAGACGTATAGCTCGAACGCGAGCTAATCGCCCATTGACATTCAATGGGTAACCATTCGGCAGGAGTCAAAAACATGAATTCCATTCTCGGCATGAATTCCATTCTCGGCGCTATCGATGACCTCTCTGGCGAGGACGCTGCGGCCATTCTCGGCGAAATGCTCGGTGAAGATCTCTCGGGTGAAGATCTCTCGGGCGACGATCTTTCGGGTGAAGATCTCTCGGGCGACGATTCGGCAGGTGAAGATCTGTCGGGCGATGCTCAAGCTATCTTGGGTGCGATGGCCAAGCGCGCTCGTCAGGGCCGTGGCCGCAGCAAGCTGCAGAGCGCGATTGCCAAGCGCAAGATGAGCAAAGCCATCATCATGTCAAACAGCAAGCCGGTTTCTTCCGGCGTGCAAGCGATTGGTTTTCTGCAGCTGGCGGTAGCCGCCGGTACGCAGGCGACGATCACAACGCAACCCCAGACGTGGTTCAAGCCCATGCGTCTGGTTGTTCCGGGCTCTATCGCTCCGTTCTTCACGATCGACAACTTGATTGTCGGGAACAAGAGCCAGTTTCCATCCCCCACTCCCTTGCCCGCGGAAACGTTCATTCCCGAGGCGCAGGCCGTGGTCATGGACTTGGACACGGTCAACCCGGCTCTCAACATGACCATCATGGCCACCAACATCAGCGGCGTTCCCCAGAACTTCCGCGCGACGTTCGTTGGCCGCGAAGTGAGCCCGCTCTAAGGCAGCTCCCTCCGATCTCATAGTTGGCATCGAGGGGGCGGCAATAACCTTATTGTCGCCCCCTTTCTTTTTTGGGAGCTATCACAATGCCGGGACAATATTCAGACAGGCCAGACCCTATAAAATTCCGCAAAGTTCTCGCCGTTGTGCACGGCGAAGACGAGGCCATGAAGGCCCATCCTGAAATCGCAGAGCGTAGGCCCTCCAGACTTGTCGGTATGAGGCCAGCTCACATCATGGCGCCAATTTTCAATCGTAGTGACGCTGAGAATGCGCGCATGTCGCAAGAAATGCTCGTCAGTGGCATTTTTGGCCTCATGATGATGAACCTTTCCTGGCTCAAGCTTCACCCCGAGACACCCGATCTCTACAAAGCAGGAGTCTCTTACAAGCCCGAACGCCATCGATATGACCCGAAAACGAAAAAAACCAGCGAATACGGGGAAGAGTGGCAGACCATCCCATGGGTTATTTATCGCGGGTATGGGGACTGCGAAGATTTAGGCGCATGGCGTGCGGCTGAGTTGCGTGCGAAGTACAACATTCGCGCGAATCCCTACATTAAGATTAGGCAGATGCCTGACGGGTTCTGGCGCGCCCATGTGGTAGTCAGATGGCCCGATGGGCAAATAGAAGACCCATCGGCTAAGCTGGGGATGTACACTTTCCGCTATTAGTCATGACACAAGCCCGCAAAATAAACGGATTCTCGCACCTCGAAGAGGGCATCGAAATTCCGTTAGCACTTGCACGCAAGCAATGGTTGCAATTCTTGCGCGTTGCGGCTTGTGGAACTCCTCAGACAGTTACACCGATTTTTCGACTTGGGACTTTTGAAATGACTGTCAGGCGACTGTGCGACCTGGGAGTAATGAAGAACCCACGAAAAAAACAATACAAGGGTCATCCATGTTGGGACGCAGATTGGAAGGCGCCAAAAACATTGGCAGAATTTCAGGCTTCGCCAATGGTGCAATACCAATTGTTCGTGAAGAGCATCAAAGGGTTTTTCGGGAGTCCTGAAGTAGCAAAGGCCATAGGTCAAATAATCGATGGAAAACCTATCACTCAAAGTGGTGCGCTCATGCTCGCGCATCGAGCCGGCTTGAATGGAATGAAATCTTGGATCGCAGAGTCGTCAGTGCGCGAGCAGTTCAGCAACAACACCACATCGTTTTTCTTGAAAGCAAACGGAATTTTTTAGGAGGAATCAGCCATGCAGGACGCATCGTTAGGCGAGCTATTAGGAGCAGTGAAAAGAAATCTGAGAGGCAGAAAACGCCTTGGTCGTTGGGGTAGATCGGCGCGCATGCGTGCAATGATGGCCCGCAAGCGCGGAAAGAAACCTTCGGCAAAGAAACCGATGAACAAATCAGTGTGGAACCGATTGAGCCCGGAAAAACGCAAGGCGTTGGTTGCCGCTGCGGTGAAGAAGAATTCGAAACTGCGGCGCAAGTTGACGATTGCATTGCTCAGACGAAAACTAGCGGCAAAGGCGAAGGCGGGAAAGACCAGCTCTACCACTGCCACCACTGCCACCACAACGCCCGCCGCTGCGACTACAAGCTCCAGCCCGGCCGCATCTTCTTACAGTTCACGGGGTGGGGGGTCTTCACAAGAATCCCAGTCCGAAGAATCCCAGACTGAAGAAAATCAGGCTGAAGAATCCCAGGCTGAAGAAAACCAAGGCGAAGAAAATCAGGCTGAGGAGTCTAGCGAAGAAAATCAGGCTGAGGAGTCTAGCGAAGAAAATCAGGGCGAGGAAGCTAGCGAAGAAAAACCAGCTGGCGATGAAGCGTCGGAAATTTCCGAACCATCGGCTGAAGAACAAGCTACCGAAGACGAGGCGTCAGAAGCTGATGTCTCTGAAGCCTCTTCAGAAGCCTCCGGCAATCTGCTCCTCGGCTATCTGCTCGGTCAACACAAACATCGTCGGCGCCGTCAGGGCCATGTCCAAGCCTGCATCGACAAAGCCCGCCCAGTAGCAGCCGGCATTGAAGAAGCTTCAGGTGGCGCCATCGAGGCCGCTCACCTACTTGGCGCAGTCGGTTTGATTGCGAAAGCCAAGAAAGGCGATACCAAGGCCAAGAAAGGTATCAAGGCCATCTTCTCGAAAGCAAAGAAGTCGAAGAAAGCCGACCGAGCCGCGGCTAAATTGACACTCGCTCATCAAATCATGAAGAAGACCGGCACGGTCAAGAGCGGGAAGGGTGGCCAGAAACCGGGAAAAATGCAGACAACTTCTATGTCTGCACAAAAGAATCCCTACCTCTATGGGGGATCTTGGTATCAACGTGGTCTTGCTATGATTCCCGGCTTGGCGAGTCGGAGTAAGACCAAGCAAAACAAACCCGCACAGGGCAGACAGAGCAACCCCACACAGGGCAAACAGGGCAAACCCACACAGGGTAAGCGTCGTGGCTGATAAAGCCGGCCATAAGACCGCCCTTATTGTTTCTGCCATCGGCGCAGGGGCAATAGCGCTGGTCGTGTTTCGCAAGAAATCAAAAACCACAGGTAAGGACTTGTATCTGCAATCTCGTGGAAAATCGATGCCGAAAAAATCCGCGAGCCCGAAAGCTAAATACGCCGAGGGGTTCGGAGTTCCAGTGTCACTTTTCCTAGCGACGCTGGCAATACGCGGCAAGAAACACATGGCGCTAGCTACGGCCAAAGAGATTTGGCCAAAAGTCAGTGGCAAGTTCCCGTCCCTCAAATGGGACAAAACCGATAAGGGCCTCAACAATGCTGAGGTCAGTGCTGCATTGACTGCGGCGTATCTCGGGCAATGGTGGGATCGTTACGCGAAGAATCCGAGTAACTGGATGCTCACCGCCTACGCCTATAATCTCGGACCAGGACGCGTGCGGAAGGTAGTCCCCAAAGACGATGGGAAACTGCCCAAACCACTGCCCCCTGACTTTGAACGCATTCGGAAACTATACTCGAATGCAATCAAAACCCCTGAAGTGGCAAAATCCATCGGCAACGAAAAAACGCTTACAGTGCCGACTGTGGGGGATCCTCTGATTTGGACTCCAAGCGCCGTTAAAGCCGAATTCGACCGCATTCGCAACGTGCTTGACACGGTCAACAAAGAAATGAGCCTAGCTCGGACTAATTCCAACCTCAGTGACGATGAATGGCAAAGCTGGTTTAAGGTCTACAATACGGGTCATTCGTTCGTTGACACGGCTTCGACCTATTGGGGCTCTAACGTCGACGTTGCCAGGCAACACGAAGCCAATGCAGCCAAGTGGCGCGCTACACTTAAAACTCGTGGGGCTACTATGATCGGCCCCAAGAACATGGATAAGCCAGCAACAACCAACGCCTTGGGATGGGACAAGACCACCGCGGCACTGGCAGTTGGTGGAGTGGTCGGACTCGCGCTGCTCGTTGGAGCAGCAAAACACTAATCACGATAGAGAAAGGAAGGATTTCACATGCCTAGCGGAATTGGAAAAGTGCTTGTCATCGGAGGAGTTGGCGTTATCGGGTTCGCGCTCTATACGCGCCATCGACGCAGAATGATGCGCAGGATGATGTACGAACAACAGCAAGGTCAATTTGGGCCTCCCGACGGCGGAGCCCAATACCTCGGCCCGGCTCGACGACCCGAATCGAAACAAGCGATGAAGGCTCACAAGATCGTTGCCAAGGTTCAGAAAAAAGCTGGCGACGTGCAACGCACTATCAGCGCGGTCAGTCGACTTCTGCAGAACTAAGTCATGACCAAAAACGGCAAAACAACTTTTGTCATCCTATTCAGCATCGGTTTTCTCGGTGCTGTTTGGAGTCGTCACGCCTTTGCTGGGGGCTCTGCCATGGTACCATCTAACATTGATTCGTTGACCCGAAAGTATTGCAAGATTTTTGGGGTTCCAGTGTCGTTGATGTTGGCGATTATGGGGGTTGAGTCGTCTTATAACCCCCGTGCGTCAAACACCAGTGAGCGGGCAATGAAGGGTGGGGGTGCGTATGGGCTTATGCAATTTTTGCTAAGTACCGCGCAAAACCTCACCACAAAAAACCCGTCCACGGCTGCGAAATATTGGCCTACGTTTGCGTCGAAATACAACATGACCGCCGAGGGCCTTTACGACCTTAACGTGTCAATTCCAATGGCCGCGTTCGGTCTTGCATCAAACTGGAAACGGTACAAGTCGAAACCTAACGCTTGGTTCGTGACGGGCGTCTCGTGGAATCAAGGAATCGGCAATATGGATAAACGCCTTGCCGACCACAACAACAAACTGACTGCCGACGACATGCCGCCCAATGGAAAAATCTATTGGACCATGTTGGCCAATCAAAAGGTTAACAACGATGCCGTTGCCCTAGCCGTTGCCAACGAACGTGCTTCAGGTGCGGCTTACGTGTAAGCCATGTTCTACCCACCCCCACCCGGTTTTGATTCTCCGAAGACTGCGCGACGCTCGACGCGCAGATCTTCGGAGAACCGAGAACCTTCGTTTTTCAAAGAAACGGTACGGGGAACCATGCAACTAGCAGATGGATACAACAAGACGTCGAGACTGCACGCGCTGGCAGCAATAGCGCAAGAATTACGCATGCTTTTCCGAGGATAAGCCATGGCCAAGAACAAAGAAGATACCCCAGTCAAGACCCTGACAACCCGAGTGCGAGCGAATAACACCCCGACTGCAGTCAAGAACTTGCAGACGTGGCTACGAGAGTGCTTGTTCACGATTTCAGAAGACGACGACGCGGCAAGGTTTTCGCGGGTTGTTGCAAGGCAACTCGTTAAGGGCAACAAACGCGGCGAAGAAGCGTTCTATGTGGACGTGCCGAAGAAGGCGGGGGAAGATTGGTGTGATACTGCTGCCCTTGAGATCTGGGGGAAGCTTCAGAACGAAACGGCATCGCTCGGAGGGCTCCAGAAGTATGCTCTCTATGCGTTCCATTCGAACGACAGTGAATCCCACATCAGTCGTTTCATTGTACGCATTCAAGGGGTAGATGAAGAAGACGACAATAACGATGGGCTTAATAGCGAGGCACCGGATAAGACTGGGCTCACTTCGCAAGCCATGAGGCACGCTGAAGTCTACGCGAAAACCATGTCGGGCATGGTCATGGGACAAATTTCGGCCTATCAGGGGACTGTACAGAGATTGACGACAATGGTCGAAAATCTACTTGAAGACAAGATGCAGAACATTGAAGCCATGAAAGCGGTCATGGACGAAAAAGAAGAGCGTGACATTCGCGTGCTTAAAGAAAAGACCAAGGCCGAGGGCATGAAAGATCTTATAGGACGGCTTGGCGTGCTCTTGCCGGCAGTCGCGAACAAAGTCGCAGGAAAACCAATTTTCCCGGTCGAAGACTCCTCGATGATGATGATGGCCAAGGCCCTTTTCACTTCAATGGCGGCCAATCCCGAGAAGCTAGACAAGATCATGTCGATACTATCGACCGAAGAACAGATCGCCTTCATGAATTTTTATGAAGAGATTTCAAGTCGAAACAAGGAGGAAGCCGACAAGGAGTTGGCGGCCTCGAACCAAAGTCAATGACCAATGGCTGCCCCGGTAAAGTTGCATTGGGGAAATCAGTCATATAACGCAACTGGCAAAGGAAAGAATCCCATGAGCAGCGATACAAGTTACGTCAAGCGTCAAATTGTGTACTGGGGGCAAGTTGCGGCTGCGGCTGCGGCTGGTCAGATAAGCTTCACCAACCAGAATGGACCGGGGCTTCTGACCGGCACCAACGCGGCATCGGTGTATACCATCACCATGCCGGCAAACTTCACGGTGCCCATCAATCGGCGCGTGGTGGTGCTCACAAGCACCATTGCCACGCTGGGGGCCTCTATCCAATACGACGAGGCGGGAAGCGCTGCCAATACCGTCGTCTGCCGTGGGGCTGCGTTCGGTGGCGGCGCTCTCGACGTGTCGTTCCAGTTCCTGATTTACCGCATCGAGATGTTGCCATAAAGCGGGGCAGGTCCAAACCCATCGAAGAAAGGACTTCCCATGAGCTCATTTACGTCATACGTTAAATCACAATTGCTCTTTGCGGGTGAGATCGCTGCCGCGGCAACGGGTTTACTCATTACCTATTCAAGCCAAGTCGGGCCGGGACTTCTGGCCGGCGGCCAAGCGGCATCGGTGTATACCATCACCATGCCGGCAAACTACACGGTGCCCATCAATCGGCGCTTCGTGTACTTGGCTACCACTGGCGCCACTTTGGGGCAGCAAGTGCAATACGACGAAGCGGCCAGCGCTGCTAACACTGTCGTAGTGCGCGGCACTGCGTTCGGCGGCGGCGCCGCTGACGTGCCGTTCGTGTTCGAGATCTTCACAATCGAGATGTTGCCTTAATCAATTGGGTAATCCTGCCGCGTGGTGAGCGCGGCAGGATTGCGCGTAAGTGTCATCATGTGGATCTATCTAGGAATTGTGGCCATTAGCGGCGTACTGGCGTGGGTCTTTCTCGGGCCTGCTGGGCTGATACTGTGGTTACTTCCGGGAGTACCACCCCCTGGACCGTTCGGATAGAGAAAGGGAATCATGGCAAACGAGATTAGAACAAAGTTTGATGCGGTTCAGACGTTCACGATCACACTCGCTTCGCTGGCGTCGGCTTCCGCGAGACAGAGCACAATTGTCAGTAACGCGAATTCGCGCAACGCCGCGGTCATTTATTTGCGGATTGAAAGCGGCGGTACTGCCCCAGCGGCAGGAACGGTCTATGAACTATACTTGATTCGCGACGATGGAATCACGACCCTACGCACGGACAATGCCGGGCCGACTGACGCAGCCATCACCATTGTTAATGCGCAACTCATTGGCACCATTGTAGTGACCAACAACCTCAACACCAATTTCACGGCGGACTTCGACACAGCGCCACTTGGACCACTCGGGCCAAAATGGGGCATTGCAATCAAGAATTCAACTGACCAGGCGTTGAATGGTACCGAAGGAAACCACATCAAGGAATACGCCACCTACTTACCCGAGATCCAATAATGCCAAACGGTAGGCGTCAACAATCTCTACCTAGTCCCCATCGCAATGAAGGACTTTGGCATGGGTGCCGCTGGGCTGTCAATATGTCGCCATGGCTAGGACACGAACAAAACGGTCCCTATTGCGTCTGCGAAAGCAATACGCGGAACATGGGGCGTTTCTCGGGAACTGCTAATGGTTCCATGACTACAGTGAGAAGTGACGGCAAAACCAAGACTTCGAACGGGGGGTTAAGTGGGTTTGTGTGGGTGGACTATGTCAAGATCCAAGTGCCTCAAGAAGGCATCTATTCATGGATGAACACGGGCGGTATGTCTCTCGCTTGCTTAGTGCAGTTCCGCAATGCCCTCCCTAACAGCAATCGACGAGTGCTAACCAAGCGTTTCGGCACTGCCAGCAACTATCACGGCGGGGCCTTGAGCATTTCAAGTGGGAATCTGTTCGAGTTTTCGTATTGTGACGGCAGTACCACACAGTCAATTTTCTCGGCTGATACCTGCCAGCTCAACACCTCTTATATGATAGTTGGGAAGCATTGGGGCAACAATGCAGTTGCGCGCGCAGAACTGTGGGTCGATGGCAAACTGAAGGCGACAAATGCAGCTCCGACTACATATCCTTACTACCATTCTGACCCGCCGATAACGTTTTTCAACGACACGGGCAGCGGAGACGCGATCCTCGATGGGGAAGCGTTCATGGGCGGTCTATGGAACCGTCCAGTTACAACCAGCGAAATTCAGCAGCTATACACTAACCCCTATACCATGTGGACACCTCGCAGCGGGACACAGGGCCTTCCGCATGGAGTCACCCCAGGCGCAATAGCTGTCAAGTGCGGTTGTTGCGGGTTTTTACGTAATTGGTATGGGATGGGATAGTGCGGCACTTGCGCGTAATTGCGAAAGGATAATGCAACATGTTAGAAGGCGTTCCAGCATCGGAATATGGAAATCTAGCTCCTAGAGCTACGCGGCTGCAAACCATTGGCGGGGCGGTGTCCGTAGCAGCTGCGGCCGAGACTCCTTTCACGGTAGCAAGCCCCTACGAATACAGCTATCTCGTGTATTTACGTACGGACTGCACTCAAGTAGGTACTACAGGCGGGTGGTGGACACTGAGGCTAGGGACTGCGTCCACAATCGCGTTACTCTTACAGATGCCCGTCGTTGCGGCACCTGTAGGAACGTCTTATTGTTGGCCGTTCCCAGTGCCGTGGAAGACAATTTTGATTAACGCTCAGTTCACGGTAACGCCAAACGTTGCCACCATGGGAACGTGGGTGTTTACCTGCAACGGGTTTTGCTCGTCAATTTGAAAGGTGGAACCTATGAGTTTCTTCAAAGAACTATCAGCTGACAAGCTGGGAACCTCGAAAATCATTTCCCCGGCCGCTGCAATAGGGAACCGCGGCGATCTTATCAAAATGCTCGACATTAGCGTGCCAGATAGTCAAGCAGTGTCCTTGATTGTCTCATGCCGCTCCGAGTATTCGACCGACCAATCTTCATCGAGTAACATCCCAGGGCTGCCCATCACTATTGTAGGCGCCACCAATGCGGCGCCTATCATGGTTGCTACTAGTCAACCGGGTGGTTATATCGCGTCGTTGCCGAATGGGCGACCCGTGGTCATTGTTGGAGTGCGTGGGAACTTCGCGGCCAATGGTTCGTGGAATATCACTATCCCTGGCGCAGTTGGTGTAATTGGGGCGACGTTTGCAACTCCCATCGAGATTACAACTGCGGCGCCGCATTTGTACCCTACGAATGCCCAAGTCTCTATTGTTGGAGTGACTGGCAACACTGCAGCTAATGGCAATTGGTCGATTGTTGTGACCGGGCCTACAACATTTCAATTAGTGGGAAGTATTGGCAACGCCGGATTCGTTGCGGGCGGCACATGCACCCCCCAGAATCTGCTATCATTGACGGGCAGTGACGGCACTATCACTGCTACGAATTTTGCGTATTTGGCAGGGGGTACATGCACGCCTATTTCAGGGACTCAAGGATCCGGGATTGATTTGGTAGGAAGTCCCTTGGTAGGTCTTTTGCAGTGGGGAGTAGGGGGCGGACACAATGAGCTAGAGTTTGACATTCCTTCGCCAAGGCTCGCCTCTCAATTAGAGCCAAGATTGTCGCCTGGAAATCGACCTACGGTGAACATAGGTAGCGGCATCCAAGTGCCGATTTCTGCTTCCCACGTCTCGCTATGGGTGCGCAATGATGCGGCATTGTCGCCAGTCAACGACGCTAGCTTACAAAATTGGGTTGGTTGTCTAACAGCGGCAAAAGTTATTGCTTTCGTATGCCCTGATGGGGGTAGCAGTCGAGCAATTATTACCCGCACGATCTACGCAGTGGGGGGAAACAACACTTTTCATCCTGACACGTTGGCGCCTAATGCATCCGTCAAGATCAACATCCCACCGTTTGCAAAACAAGTAAGAGTGCAAGCGGGTGGCGCTACGTTGGACCTCAATTTTTTGAATAACGTTTCAATGTTTTACAGAGCGGTTTCGATCCCTAGCGGATGGGAAGATTGGGTGGGTTTCGATCCACAAGCTGGCACCATTGAAATTTTTAACCGCACGTCGGCCGGCATCAATTGGATGCAGTGCGTTTTTGACGTGTCGCCAATCTGAACAGATTCACTTGCACGTAAGTGACAAAGGAGAATGACACAATGACTAATCGGGAATTGCAAATTTTAAGGGCTCTTGCGTTGGCCAATGGCAATACAAGCGGTTTTGGTTTCAAGACATTCAAGAAGGGATTTAAGAAGGTTGGGCGAGGAATCAAGAAGGGCGCTAAGGGGGCCTACAAGGGGGCTAAAATTGTTACGAAGGCCGGCGCATGGGCGTTGAAGCGATTGGCGAAACTCGCGGCTAGGCCCATCATCAAGATCGTGAACAAGCTGGCCGGAAGGCGTGCTAATTACGTTGCGTATAAGCGCACGGGTAGCACTAAGACCACATTGGCAGACCGCAAAGCGGGCGGTCAGTATGCGCTCGGTATGGTCAAAAAGGCGGGACCGTTCGGAATACTGGCCGTCAAAATTCTGAAATACACGGGCGGCGTAACGGCAGGGGGAGATCTCTGCGGCGACGTGAATGTTGATTTGCGGAAACTGCCACGCATGACCGCCAAAGAAGAGTCTATGTGCGGAATGACAGGGGCAGAAATCGCAGCATCGGCGTTGAAAATTGTCATACAGGTCAAAAAGATCATGAGCGGACTCAACAAGCCTGGGGAAGCCCCGGCCGACCCGACTTCGGCTAGTTCCAGCACAAATGAAGAATCGACTAGCACCGAGTCGACTAGCACCGAGACGCCTAGCACTGAGTCAAGTAGCAGCGAAGAAAATACTACAAGTGACGATAGCAATGCGGTAACCTCTGACGCAGCTACAGACACTTCGGAGTCGTCTGACTCAAATGCCTCGACGAAAACCACTTCGGAGGATTCTGCGGCGGAATAGGATGCCAATCCGATGCTCAATCCCGATAAAAATCTGTACTCAGTCGCCCCGGTAGGGGGAAACATCATCGTGGGTCGATTCAACACGCTGAAAGCCAGTATGACCCGTGACCAAGCGATGAATCTGCTAACTTGGCTCATTATCAGCACAAAAACCAATCCGAAAGAGATCGCTGAAGTAATGGCTGAGGTATGCACGCCGAACATGCCGAGTCGACCGAAACCTGTTGTAGTCCCCAAACCTCCAGAACCTGTCAACCTCGGCGAGGTTGAGACGTTCATCGGCAACATCGATCCTGAAGAACAGGCCGCGCTCGATGCGGCCATTGAAGAGGCGGGGAAAACGTTGCCAAGTGACATCGCCGCTATTGCACCCCCTGGGGCTTCGCCTACGCTTAAATGCGGCCCTCAAGTGGTGAGCACACCGAGGTTTATCCCGTCGGCACAAACTCCCGGCGTGCCTGCTCATGTGGTCAACGAAAATGAGTTGCTTACGGCGTGGGGTGGCAAATGAGCGGGAAACGGTTCAAACTGACGTTCCGTAGCATTTCTACCCGAACGGGATTGTTCGGGATGCAACGGGCTCTCATTATTGCCGTGTCCCCAATCCCAGGACAAAAAGGATGGATTCAAGCCATCCTCGCATGCGAAGACGGCAACATGATTCAAAAACCTATCACCGTAATCGAATTCGAAATGGCCGCCCGTAGTGAGGTGGCTATGGTGGAAGCTGCAGGGGAATCCGCTGCCCCAGCACTGTATTCAATCGAACGTCAAGCGGGATAGGAGTATTAACCATGTTCAAAAAACTGTTCGGTGGAATTCTGCTCTTCGTAGTGCTCATGTGCTGCGATGATCCGAAAAAGGCTTGCGCTAGCTCCTCGAACGATCCTACCCTCGGCGGCTGCATTATCTGCGAGACGTACAAAGCCGATGGGACGTGCGATGTGTGCAAACTGTCGGCCCATAGCAGTGTGATTCAACCGCTCGCCGTTATTGACCTGAAAGACGGGACGCTTTACTACGGCATTTCGGCGGTCAGTCCAGGGGCCTGCTATGGCGTCACCTACGGACCCACAAAATGGTATGCGAGTGGTGGAAGTTTCTGCCTCAACCTCGCAAAGACCGATTCGGGAAATATGGTCTTTCCGTCGGGTATCTTGCAGCTCGTGAAGTGGGGGATGATAGGACTCGGGGGACTGTGCAGTGACGGATACAGCACGAACAAAGACAAGCTAGTCTGTCACGCGACATTGCTCTTCGGCGCTAACGTCTCGATTGAGTGAGCCCCCTCTCATGATTTGGGAAATCATAGAGGGGGTTACAGGTTGCCATCGAAGCGTCCTTAAAGAGTACGTCAAAGGATTGGCTGTCAAGTACGTGCATCAAAACGTCTGTAAATGTGGGCATATGAAATGGGTGCACGGACCAGGGTCACACGTCGATGGAACGGCTTCAAGCCGATGCTCACACTGTGCTTGTGCTATTTTCGACCCTCAAGAATTGTGATATTTCAGCGGCAAAAACGTGGTATTATGCGGGTTCCCCCGCATTTATTCGAAAGGATTCTCACCATGGCTACAACTGCTGATATCATCACTCGGGCCGAAACCATCAAAAACCTTGCGGCTGACCAGGATACGAAGAGCCAGGCCAGCCACGCGGCTGCGGACAACGTCGCGGCAGTCATCACTACCCAGACCGCGGTCGTTGCTCAAGCGCAAGCCGCTGCTAACGTCGCCATCAATGAGGCTCAGTCCGCAGCCGATGCGGCTAAAACCATCACCGACGACGCTACCACGGCTCTCAACGCGGAGATTGAGGCTCTTATCGTCGACGCTAAAAGCCTCGAAAAATAAGCCGGATTCGGCTGAAGTAGTACCTGACAACAAGGAGGTCGTTCAAATGTCCTGGCAACAAGTCGTCATAGTCATTGTTTTTGTGCTTGGCGGGGTGGTGCTGGGATTGCACGGTAACGAAACTCTGGCCGCTACCGCCCTCGGTGCGGCTGCAGGGTTCCTGACTCAGCCGCTCTTGCGTGCAAAAGAGCCTACTCGAAAAGATGAAGTAGTTTCCATTCTCAAAGAGCTACGGGACGGTAAAGACGCGAGCTAGGCGGAGGCGGGGCTAGCCTCCCTCCACCCCGCCCCGCACGCCTTCCCGCACGCCTCCTCGCCACCTTTCGGCCATGCCCGGGCCGCTCTCTCACCTTCGCACAGTGAAAGAGCGGCCCTTCCCTTTTGTGCCGCTCCCAACGGCCGCAGAAGAGCCCCAACGCCCGCACCAATGCGTGCCGGGTACCTGGGGCCTAGAGCCTAGACAGCTCGGGCGTAAGCGGGTGGGCACCTACATGACAACGGTGCCCTGGGGACTCGAACCCTCAGTGCGGTGCGTAGGTCGATTTTTGGGGGAATTACACCGGATTTAGGGGAGTTGGCATGGGAAATAATAAAGCTTGTAATTGAGAAAAGAGAAAAAAGTGCTTGTGGGCGGGATTGGAAGTGTGTTAGAATCTTTTCGCTGCGCGGACTTTGTTTAGAGTGTGTCCGCTTACGCGCAAGCGAGGCCGGTGTCAAGTGACTTCCGGCCTTTTTTCGTTGTGGGGTGCGTTATGTGAGCAAAAGGCGTGCCAGAAATACATTAAGGTACGCGTTATTTACATGATGTGATGCGGCTATGTGATTTGGCACGGGAAAAACGCGTGCCAAGTGCGGAATAGCGACG
>Ga0247847_1000140_pt1 | contig 22495 bp, 24 predicted proteins | sample PFST25metaG_FD_186002 | JGI IMG/M metagenome (GOLD analysis project Ga0247847, IMG submission 186002) | Peat soil microbial communities from Stordalen Mire, Sweden - P.F.S.T25 | ecosystem: Environmental > Terrestrial > Soil > Wetlands > Peat | place: Sweden: Norrbotten County, Stordalen Mire...
GTGCGTGCGCGCCAGCCGGTCGTCGTCGACAGGTGCACCCGCATCGAGCTCGGCGGCGGCGATCTCGGCCGTCTGGCGCGCACGCACGAGGGGGCTAGTCACGATGGCGTCGGCTGTTACCGCGACCCTGACCAGCAACCGCGCGCTAGCTGCGACAACGGCACGGCCTTCGTCGGTCAGCGGGCGCTCCTCGTCGGGCCGGTCCCACCCGGTCCTCGAGACGGCTGGTCCGTGACGCAGAAAGTATAGGCGCATCTCACTCTCCCACTAGCGGCCCTGTCCGGGCGATCGTGTGCCGTGCCGTCCCTTCTTCGCGGGCCGCCTTCCCCGTCGTCGACTCGCGGCGGGTAGCGCAGCCGCGCGGGCCGCCGCTTGCTCGATGAACCAGGCCTGGCCGTCAAGCGGCGGCTCGCCGTCGCTCGGTGTCGCCCGCACGTAGGTGAAGTCGTTCTGCATGAAGCGCGCCTTGACGTTGTCGCGCAAGTAGACCGCCAGGATCTCGTCGTGCAGGCGACGCACTAGCGCCTGGTCCTCGACGGGGAAGAGGACCTCGACGCGGCGGTTCAGGTTGCGAGGCATCAGGTCGGCGCTGCCGACGACTACTTCCTCGGCGCCGCCGTTGCGGAACCAGTAGATGCGGCTGTGTTCAAGGAACCGCCCGACGATACTCGTGACCGTGATCGTGTCGCTGATGCCCGGCACGCCGGGGCGTAGTGAGCACATACCGCGAACCAGCAGGTCGATCTTCACGCCGGCCTGCGAGGCACGGTAGAGCAGGGCGATCATCTCGCGGTCGACCAGCGAGTTCATCTTGAAGATCAGGGCCCCCTCGCGGCCGGCGAGCTGGTGCTCGATCTCGCGCTCGATCAGCGCCTTCAGCCGCTCGCGCAAGTTGATCGGCGCGACCAACAACTTCTTGTAGTCGCGCGAACGCGAGAAGCCCGTGAGGAAGTTGAACAGCTCGGTGGCGTCCTCGCCGATCACCTCGTCGCACGTGAACAGGTCGAGATCGGTATACTGCTTGGCCGTGATGACGTTGTAGTTGCCCGTGCCAAGGTGCACGTAGCGGCGGATGCCGTCGCCCTCGCGGCGCACGACCATGGCGATCTTGGAGTGGGTCTTGAGGCCGACGAGCCCGTAGATGACGTGGACGCCCTCTTCCTCGAGGGAGCGGGCCCACTCGATGTTGCTCTCTTCGTCAAAGCGCGCTTTGAGCTCTACCAGCACCGCCACCTCCTTGCCGTTGCGGGCCGCTTCCAGCAGAGCGGCCACGGCCGGCGCATTGCGGCCCACGCGGTAGAGGGTCATCTTGATCGCGAGCACGTCGGGGTCGCGAGCGGCTCGCTCGAGCCAATCGACGACCGGCGCGAAGGACTCGTAGGGCCGGTGGATGAGGATGTCGTGCTTGCGGATGGCCGAGAACACGTCCATGTCGGGGTTCTGGATGCGCTCCGGCGGTGCCGGCACAAAGGGTGGGTATTTCAGGTCGGGGCGGTCTATGCCCGACAGATTCAGACCACTCATGCCCAACGGCGGGTCGACCGCGACCATGTCCTCCGGCTCGATCTCGAGGTTGTCGAGAAGGATGCGCCGCACGCTCTCGGGTGTGGCGCTGTCGACCGTGAGGCGCACCACGGAGCCAAAGCGCCGCCGCAGCACGCCTTGCTCTATCGTCTCGAGCAAGTCGTCGGCCTCCAGCTCCTGGATCGACATCTCGGCGTCGCGCGTCACGCGGAAGGCGTAAGCACCGGCGATGGTCATGCCTGGGAACAGCTCGTCGAGGTTGACCGAAATGACCTGCTCGAGCCAGACGAAGTCGTAGCGCCGTGTGCGCTCGGCCGGCGTGAGGCCCTGCGGTGGCGGCAGCGGCACCAGTCGTGGCAGCGAGGACGGCACCTTGACCCGCGCAAAGAGCGGCTTGTCGTTCTCGTCGCGCAGCAGCACGGCGAGGTTGAGGCTCAAGTTGGAGATGTGCGGGAACGGCCGGCCGGGGTCGAAAGCCAGCGGCGTGAGCACCGGGAACACGTTGCGGTCGAAATAGGCGTCGGCCGCCGCGCGCTGACTCTCGTCGAGATCCGCTATGCCGTGGATGTGGACGCCTGCCTCGGCCAGGCGCGGCACCACGTCGTGCACCCAGGTCTCGCGCGCCTCGCGCATGAGCCCGTAGGCTTGCTCGCGGCAGGCTACAAGCTGCTCGGCCGGAGTCATGCCGTCAGCCGAGACATCGGCAACGCCGGCCTCGACCTGCTGCTTCAGACCGGCCACACGCACCATGAAGAACTCGCCCAGGTTGGAGCCGAGGATGGCGAGGAAGTTGACCCGCTCGAGCAAGGGATTGTGCTCATCCTGGGCCTCTTCGAGCACGCGGCGCTGGAACGCCAGAATGCTGAGCTCGCGGTTGACGTACAGCGAAGGGTCGGAGAGTTCGACCTCAGCTTGCGGCGAGGATGAGGCGGGGGACGTGGGCGCGACGGGCGGCGACCCGTCGCCGACGGGTCGCCGCCCGTCGCGCTCGCCAGCCGCTTTCGCTTTGGTCGCCATTGCCTGAGCCTCCCCCCTTTCGGAGCACCGTATTCTACCCGCTTTGTGTTTGCTTCTCGTTAGTGGGTGTGGCGCGCGCACCACAGATGCAGGATGGCGCCAGGTTCGGTGAGGCTGGCTCGGCCGTGAGCCGACCCTCAAACGCCGGTCTCCACCTGCACCTCGCCCTGCTTGATCGCGGCCGTGAGGCGCTCGTAGTCGCGTTCGGCTTGATCGGCGTACGCCTGCGCGAACGCGGCCAGCGCCTGGTCGAAACGGTCACTCTTGCCCAGATACGCGGCGATCGCCATACGGTCGCCGGAACGGGCGTGGGCACGAGCAAGCGTCCAGCCGCAGATCGCCGCGTAGACGGCGAGCCCCGCGGGGCGGACCTGCTCCATCGGGACCGATCCCTTGAAGTCACGTAGCTGGCGCCAGTAGAAGTCGCGCTGGTCGGGCGCCGCGCCGCGGATCCAGCCGAGGAAGATGTCGCTCGCCGCCTGCATCAGCCTCTGGCCCGCTACCACCCGGTGACCGTGGTGGCGGTAGATGCTTCGGCCGGCGAACGCCTCCAGTGACGACGCACCGGCCTCCTTGATCTGCAGGATCAGGGGATCGCCGTCGTCGCGGCCCATCATCAGGACGACCAGATCGACCGTGCCTACGCTGCTTACGCCCACGACTTTCCGTGCCAAGTCTACGAACGCGTAGCGGTCGAGCAGTGCGCGGTGGTCGTCCTGGAGGGTTTTCTTGTAGTCGCGGAAGGCCTGGCGGACGTCACGGTCCATGTCGGTCTGCCCAGGCGCCAAGTGGGCGATCAACGGCGGATCGTCGGTGAAGCGCGGCACGCCGTCGACCACGTGGGTGAGCTTGGCGAACGCCTGCGTGGCGGCGTGCTCGCGCGCTCTGGCCAGCACCGCACCGGTCTTGCCTGTTCCGGCCTTGCTGGCGGCTTTGGCCAAGGCGAGCGCGTCGTCGGCGGCGACCCGTGAGTGCCAGACCTCCGCGTTGGTCATGGCGGCGTAGCGACGCATCCATGCGCGATACGAGCGGGCGGCAGCGAGCGCCGCGCCGTGGCCCTGGCTCTTCGTGAAACCTCTGTCGCGCGCCGCGATCACGACGCTCGCCGCGAGGCGCTTCAGATCCCACTCCCACGGGCCCGGCAACGTCTCGTCGAAGTCGGCGACGTCGAAGATCGGCGTGCGGTCGGGTGCGGCGAAGACACCGAAGTTCATGATGTGCGCATCACCACAAAGCTGCACGCGCAGCCCCGAGGAGGGCGTCGCCGCAAGATCCGCGGCCATCGTCAGGGCCGCCCCCCGAAAGAAAGTGAAGGGCGAGACCGACATGCGACCCCAACGGATGGGCACCAGCTCCGGCAGGCGACGAGCGTCCTGGGCCCGTAGCTGGGCGATGGGGTCAGGTCTGTCGCCGGGTGGCAGCCAGCCCGCTTGGGTCTTGCGCGGCACTGCGCCGCGGGCCGCTTTGCCGATGGCATAGTGCTCCTCGGCGGGCAGCCAGCCATCGGACGCGTCTCGGCTGACGGCATGTTTCGGCGCCTCACGTGCCTCGGTCGCTGCCGCCTCTTCGGCCGCAGTTGTCGTCCTCGGCTTTGTCATGCGGTGTCGGCCGGCCGGCGACGCTCGAGGGGGATGAAACGTACCGACAGGCCGGTGGTCACCACCTCTACGATGGCCACTGTCGGGCCATCGTCCTCCTCCTCGGGCGAGCTGGCGGTACCTGGGTTCAGAAAGAGCGTGCCGTCGACCCAGGCAACCGACGGGATGTGTTCGTGACCGAACACCACCAGGTCGGGGGGATCCCCGTCGCGGCCGTCGAGCTTGCCGGCGGCGAGTCGCTTCATCAGCCGCTTGCGCTTGTGGCCGACGATGAAGCGTACGCCTGCGACCTCCCCGCTCGCCTCGCGGGCCAGCGTCGCCGCCAGATCGCCGACGTCTAGGTTGCCCGAGACCGCGGTCAGAGGAGCGACGGCTGCGAGCGCGGTCAGGATCCCGGCATCGACGATGTCGCCGGCGTGGATGATGTGTGTCACTCCCGCGAAGAGGTCGAGAATGGCGGGATCGAGGTAGCCGTGGGTGTCACTCAGGACACCGATGCGCGGCTGCTCGGATGAGGCTGCCTCTGCCGTTTCTTCTGTGCTCGGTCGCACGTGAGCTCCTGGTCTTGTCGCGGGGTACTCCCGGCTCGGACCCCGGGAGGTCACAGGACTTGCGCCTGCAGTTCGCACTCTATCTGCAGTGTGACCCGCATCATACCGTTTGCTGCTTGGAAGGAGACCACGGCTGCGCTCGTTGAAGAAGCATCTCGAAGTCATGTTGGCCACGCGCCGGCGGCCTCCGGCAGGCTGGCTCGTCGACTGGCGCCGGTGTGCGGCTGGTAGGATGTCGGCAGACTCGGGTGGGGAGAGTGACACGTGGCGGCAGACGACGACGTTCTGATCATCGGCGGCGGGCCCGTAGGCGTCTGCGTCGCCTACTACCTGGCCGAGGCCGGCTGTCATGTGACCCTGCTGGAGCGCGACGAGCTCTGCTCGCGCTACGGCGGCGCCTATGCCAACGCCGGCCTCATCGTACCCAGCGAGGTCTATCCCCTGGCGGCGCCCGGAGCGCTCGGCCAGGGGCTCAAGTGGCTGCTCGACAGCGGCAGTCCCTTCTTCATCCAGCCGCGCCTCGACCCGGCGTTGTGGCGCTGGCTACTGCTCTTCCGCCGCGCCTGCGCGGAGGAGCGCATGCGACCCCTGATGCCGGTGCTGCGAGCGTTGGGGCGCCGCAGTGCCGACCTGTTCGCCGAGCTCGCCGTGGCCCGCGGCAAGTCGTTCGGCTACGAGCAGAAGGGCTGGCTCAACTTGTACGCGACGGAGAATGGCTTGGCCGCCGGCGTCGCCGAGGCTGCCGAGGCGCGCGCCTTGGGCGTCGCCGCCGAAGTGGTCGACGCGCAACGTGCGCGCGAGATGATGCCCGGCCTTGCCGGCGGCGTCGCCGGCGGCGTATTCCACGCCGAGAACGCACACGTGGACCCGCAGGTGTTCGTGAGCGAGCTGGGTCGCCGCGCCGCCCGCAAAGGCGCCGACATACGCCTGGCTACCGAGGTCATCGGGCTGCGCACCGTCGGCCGGCGCATCGTCAGGGTCATGACGACGCGCGGCGACCTGGAGGCCGGCACCGTGGTGCTGGCAGCCGGCTGCTGGTCGCCTGCCCTGGCCCGCCTGACCGGGCTGAACCTGCCCATCCAGCCGGCCAAGGGCTACAGCGTCACCGTCGCCCGCCCCGAAGGCTTCCCTGAGCTGCCGGCCTACCTCGCCGAGGGCCACGTGTGCATCACGCCTCTGGGCGACCGCTTGCGCATGGCCGGCACGCTGGAGCTCGCGGGCATGGACATGCGCGTGCGCGCCAACCGCGTCGCCGGCATTCGCCGCGGCGCCGCCCGCTTCCTGCCGGGGCTGGCCGACCGCGAGGCGCTCGAGATCTGGCGCGGGCCGCGGCCGGTGACGCCCGACGGGCTGCCCATCGTCGGCCGCAGCCCGCGTCACGAGAACCTCATCGTCGCCGCCGGCCACTGCATGCTTGGGCTCTCGCTGGGGCCGGTGACCGGCAAGCTGGTGGCTCAGCTCGTCGCCGGCCAGACGCCGGACCTCGATCTGGAGCCGGTGCGCATCGACCGATTCGGGCTCTCCTAGGGCTGCAGATGCGACGCGGCGGCGCCATGCTTGTGCGAACCGCTCTCCAGGTCCGACTCGAAGGCGTGCGCTGCGGTCCAAAACGGTAGGCGTGGTTGTACTTGTGCCTGTTTCGGCCGCGTGACGCCGCCCAGCCCGTGCGTCCATGTACCAGGACGACGTGAAGTTCTCACGCGGGCAAGCGGCCCCTGCGGACCACACGGCGTGCGATAGAGTTCAGGACTTGGGCAGTAGGCGCCGCGCAGTCGCCGCGCCGCGCAACTTCTTGTAGCTCACCACAGCGCCGGTGTGGGGTGCATCGATCACGCGGTGGTGACCGACGTAGATGGCGACGTGATAGTAGTAGCGATGCGAACCCCAGAAGACGAGATCACCGGGGCGCAGATGGCCCAGGCGGACCCGTCGGCCTAGCTTGGCCTGCCCGGTGGCGCTGTGCGGCAGGGTCACGCCGAGCTTGGCGTACACGTACATGGTGAGTCCGGAGGAGTCGAAGCCCTTGCGACTCGCACCGCCCCACACGTAAGGGATGCCGAGCTGGCGCTTGGCTATGACGACCGCTCGGTGTCCTGTGGCGGGAGGTTTCGAGCGCAGCGACGCTTGGGCTGCTGGCGAGATGACGAGCGCGCCAAACAGCAAGACTGCGGAAGCACTGATGACCCAGAGCAGACGCATGCGGTGCATGATGCCCCTCCTATAACGACCGTCCGAACTGTGCCTCAAGCCAAGCATTGTAGCATAGATGCCCGGAAGCAACAGTGGTGATCACCCTCCGCACCTACGCGCACGGCATCCCGGCCAGGCAGGAGGGGCGCTGCTGGCCAAGTTGCGTGAGCCCGAGGTTCCGATCAGCCCGCGTGCAGCGCCGGCGACCGTCGCCGCCGCCTTCCTAGGCCAGGATAGCCTCGTACGCGCGGCGCCAGTCGGAGAGGTCGGCGAACAGGTAGTCGGGCTCGTAGGCGGCCAGCTCGGCCGTCGTGTGCATGCCGGTCGCGACCGCGATTGCCTTGACGCCGTGCTCGGCGCCGCAGGTGATGTCGTGTGGCGTGTCGCCGATCACGGCGATCTCCTTGCCGCCGAAGCGGTAGCCCGTGTGCTCCTCCGCCCGCGCGATGGCTACCGCCGGCAGGTCCGCGCGGCGGGCCGAGTCAGAGCCGTAGGCGCCAACCGCGAACAACCCATCGAGCCCGGTGGCAGCGAGCTTCACGCGCGCCCCGGGCTCGAGGTTGCCGGTCAGAAGCCCGACCAGCACGCGGCGGTCGCAGGCCAGCGTCGTGGTCAGCTCACGGACCCCCGGCAGCACCTCGACCTCTTCTGCTTCCACCTCGAGCCGCAAGCGTGCCACATACCGCTCGAGGCACTCCGGTAGGCGCGCCGCCGCCACGTCGGCCGGCGCGCCCCAGCGTGTGGCCAAATCGGTCACGATGGCCGGGTCGGTGCGCCCGTGGAAGCTGTAGCCGTCGAGTCCACCGCACACCCCGTACGTCTCCTCGACCGCGGCGAAGATGGCGCGACCGCCGGCGCCGTGCGGGTCGATGAGTGTGCAGTCGATGTCGAAGAGAGCCAGGCGACGCATGGCTCGAGTATACGCAGTGAGCCGTGGCGGGTGCGAACCGCAGCGGGCGCGAACCGCGCCTCCCGGACGCCAACCGCGCCCGGCGGCGCGCAGCGTCAGCCGCTCGGACTCAGCGGCTGAGAATCAGCCGCCGCCCGTAGGCGGGTTACCGCCGTGGCACGGGCAGCTCGCCGGCTGCCCAAAGCCGGTCCTGTGACAGGCGTTGCAGGGCAGCGGCTCGTCGCCGCGCGGCACGTGCGGCCCCTCCTGCGGGTGCTTGAACGTGCTCGGGACCCAGGCCGCCAGCACGTGGCAGTCGACACAGTTCTTGAGGCCGTTGTGCTGGTCGCCGTGACAACTGACACAGCCGTCGGGCTTCACGGCCACGCCCTGCGTGTGACACTGCTCGCAGATGAGCGTCGCATGGGCGCCCACCAGCGGCTGCGGATGCTGGAAGTTCTTGCCGCCCTGCCAGCCCCACAGGTTGTGGCAATCCTGACAGGGGCCGCGCTGGGGATGTGGCCCCTGGTGGCAGTAGGTGCAGTTCTTGGGCCCGTCGGTGTGGCACGCGAAACAGGCGGTCATGGAGTTGGTCGGCACGTACGCCTGGCCAGGGATGGGGAAGTGCACGAGCTGCGAGTGACAGTCGATGCAGTGCGGCACCTTGGTGTGACCCTTGTGCGAGAACGTGACCGGCGCGCCGGCGGCGGCGGAGGGCGCGGGCACGCCGGTGCCCGTAGTCAGACCGGCCGCCAAAGTGATGTGGTCGTTGAGCGAGCCGCTGGGGTGACAGCCCGACCTGGTGCAGGCACTGTTGGGGATCTTGCGCGTCACGGCTATGGGCGCCTTCACCTGGCCGGTGACGTGCACCCAGACCTCGCGCAGACCAGAAAGCTTGGCCTTCAGGAAGCTGACCGGTCCCGGCGCGATGTGGCAGGTCACGCAGTTGACGTGCTTGTGGGTAGAGGCCGCCCAGGTAGTGGCGTAGACGTTCATCTCGTGGCAGCTGTGACCGCAGAACGTGTTGCTCTCGGTGTACTTGGCGGCTACGAGTGAGGCGGCCACGCCCAGAATCAGGAGGGCGGCGAGGATGACGATGACCTTGCCCCACCAGCGCTTCCAGAACGCCTTCACCCTGCCCGCCACGTCACTTGCCCCCTGCCGTCGGCCCTCCACGGTGGGCCAAGCCTACCATGAGCTAGGCCGGCCAAGACAGAGGCGAGGGCCTGGGACTCGCTCAGTAGCTCTTGGCCCGCCGCCTCCGAGCACGCTCCGTGCCTCGCAGAGCGCTCAGTCCGCTTGGCCCGCCGTGCCGGCCTTGACGAACAGCAGCGGCACAATGGCGTTGTGGCGCACGTGGTCGGCCACGCTGCCCAGCACGAGGCGCGACACGGCCCCGTGGCCGTGCGTCGCCATGGCGATCAGATCGGCTCTCTGCTCGTGCGCCTGCGCGATGATCGTCTCGGCCGGCTCGCCGCTGGCCACTACCGTCTCGACGGCAAAGCCGTGGCCGTCGAGGCGCACCTTGGCGCGCTCGGCGTACGCCCGGCAGTCGTCAAGCTCGTGGGTACGCGAGTCGCGCGTATGAAAGTGCGCCACGCGCAGCAGCACCACGGTGGCCTCACACGCAGCCGCCAGTTGCTCCACGTGCTCCAGCAGCGGCTCGTCGACAGGCGTGCCGTCGAGCGGCACCAGGATGCGACTGTAGATCGCCATCGCCTACCTCCCGGAGATCGTCTGGTAGACCAGAAACCCGTTAAGACCGATGAGGATCGCCGCCACGACCGCGCCGACGATGGTCACCGAGAACCCCATGCGCTCGTCGCCCATCACCTTGCGACTGCGCACCAGCCAAAGCAGCGGCAGCACCGTGAACGGCAGCTGCAGGCTCAGCACCACCTGACTCACGATGAGCGCCTTGTAGGCGTTGAGACCCACCACGATGAGCACCATGGCCGGCAACGTGAGCGCCACCAGCCCCACCCTGTAGACGCGGCTGTGCGGGTCCTCGGGCTTGCCGAGGTAGCCGGTGACGACGTTGGCCTCGGCCAGCGAGGCCGTGATCGACGAGGCCAGGCCGGCGACGAGCAGGGCCAGGCCGAAAAGGAATCTCGCCACAGGGCCCACCAACGGCTGCAGCGTCTTGGACGCCTGGGCGATGCTCGTCACCTTGATACCGTGACGGAAGAACACGGCCGCCGCGACGATGATCATGGCCGAGTTCACGAGCCAGCCCACGGCCATCGAGAGCCCCGTGTCGACGAGCTCGTAGCGGAAGAGCGTCACGCGCCGCGCCGGGTCGGTCTCCCAGTCGCGCGACTGGATGACGTCGGAGTGCAGGTAGATGTTGTGCGGCATCACTATGGCGCCGAGCATGGCCAGGGCGATGTAGATGCTCGGCCCGCCCACGTGGGGGACCACCCAGGCGGGCGCCGCCTGATGCCACGCCGGGTGCACCAGGAGGAGCTCGACGATGTAGCAGGCGGCGATCACGGTCACGAACGCCAGGATGAGCCGCTCCAGACGATCGTATTGCTGGCCGAGGATCGCCAGGTACACCAGGACGACCGTGAGCGGCGCCCCAACCCAGACCGGCAGGCCGAAGAGCAGGTTGAAGCCCAGGGCGGCGCCCAGGTACTCCGCCAGAGCGGTCGCCGAGCAGGCGATGGCGATGCTCACGCCCAACACCCAGGTGAGCGGGCGCGGGAACTCGCGGCGGATGTTGGCCGCCAGCGAGCGCCCGCTCGAGATACCCAGTCTGGCGGCCGTGTGCTGCAGGAAGATCAGCATGAGGGTGGACAGCGACACCACCCAGAGCAGGCGGTAGCCGAACTGCGAGCCGCCGGCGATGTTGGTCGCCCAGTTGCCCGGGTCGATGAAGCCGATGGTGACTACGAAACCCGGCCCAAGGTAGCGCAGCAGCTCGCGCGAGAAGAGGTCGCGAACCGCCCCGCGGGGGGGCGCAGCGACGGTGGACCCCTGCGCGGCGCCGTTGGCGACAGGCTGGCCACTGGTGCTCAGACGGACCTCCTGGGACGACCGCGTCCATCATATTCCGAGTGCACCGGTATTCTGAGCGCACCCACAATCTGAGTGCGCCCGCACCCTGGGTGCACGCTCGCCTGCTTGTACGTCGCAAGCCGAGTGGGTACACTAACATCTGAATGAGTGCTCATACGTTCAGCGATGGCTTGGCCAAGGACCGCGTCGAGACCTGCGACGTGCGGACGGTCAACGCCCAGAAGGTCGCCGAGACGCGCGCTCGACTTGTCGGCGCCGACGACGCGGCTGCCGTGGCGGCGATCTTCAAGGTACTCGCCGACCCGAGTCGCTGCCGCCTGGTCTATGCGCTGCTCGAGGCAGGCGAGATCTGCGTCTGCGATCTCGCCTGCACCTTGCGCATGACGGAGTCCAACGTCTCGCACCACCTGAGCGTGCTACGCAGCCATGGCCTGGTGCGCGCCCGCCGCGAGGGCAAGATGGTCTTCTACTCGCCGGACGACGAGCACATCCGCCTGCTGCTCGACTTGGCGCGCGCCCACGTCACGGAGCCGCGACCATGACCAAGCGCGCACTCGACTTGCCGCTGCTGCTGCCGCGCGGCGCCGAGTGCGGCGGCTGCGTCACCGAGCTCGGCCGCGAGCTGCAGCGCGTCGAGGGCGTCGAGGCCGTCGAGGCCGACGTCGCTCGCGGCCTGGTACACGTCAGCTTCGACACGGACGCCCTGCCGTTCGACCAACTCACCCGGTACGCGCGCCGCATCGGCGCGCAGGCGCACTGCTCCGCGCACTGCCCGGACGGCGTCCACGAGCACGCCGCGCTCGACTTCACCGTGGAGCCGCCGAACGAGGCACAGGTGTGCCAGCGGCTCGCACACGTCACCGGCCTCGATTGCGCCGATTGCGCCATGAAGCTCGAGGGCGCCTTGAAGAGCACCTCCGGCGTGGTCGATGCGGGCATCAACTTCGGCGCCTCGACGCTCAAGGTCAGCTACGACCCGAGGGACCTCAGCTGGGAGCAGGTGCTGCAGCGCGTGCACACCCTCGGCTACGACACCGTCGAGGCGCAGCAGGCCCAGACACGCACGCGGGTCTTCGCCATCAGCGCCACCGCCGGCGCCGGCTCTGTCGCCGAGCTGGAGAGGCGCCTGGCCGGCCTCGCAGGTGTGCGTGAGGCGCGCGTCGATGCCCACCGTGCGCGCCTCACGGTGATCTACGTGCCGGCGCAGACCTCGGAGGCGGCGCTGCGTGCCACGGCCGCCGACACGGGCTTCGCGTTGGCGGCGCGAGGGCGGCAGCGCGGCTTCTGGTTCAGCGACCGCCGGGCGCTGCTCACCTTCGGCTCGGGACTGCTCGTCGCCGGCGGCTTCGCCGCCCAAGCGCTCGCCCCGAGCGCGGCGCCCTTCCTCTTCGCCGCCGCCATGGTCACGGGCGGCTCGTTCGTGGCCCGCGCCGCCTTCTACTCCGTGCGTGCCCGCTCGGTCGACATGAACGTGCTCATGACGCTCGCCGCAGTAGGCGCCGCCGCCATCGGCCAGTGGTCGGAGGCCGGGCTGGTCACCTTCCTCTTCGCCCTCGGCAATGTGCTGCAGCTCGCGACCCTGGAGCGCACGCGTGACGCCATCCGCGGCCTCGCCGCCCTGGCGCCGGCCGCGGCGACCGTGCTGCGCGACGGCGTCCAGGTGCTGGTGCCGGCCACTGAGGTGGCCGGCGGCGACCTGCTTCTGGTACGGCCAGGCGAGCGCCTGGCTGTGGACGGCGTCGTCGCCTCCGGCTCGGCCGCCGTCGACCAGGCGCCCATCACCGGCGAGTCGATGCCTGTCGGCAAACAGCCTGGCGACCAGGTGTTCGCCGGTTCCATCGTCGAGGGCGGGTCGCTGACCGTGAGAGCAACGTCCACAGCAGCCGACAACACGATCGCCAAGATCGTCCACCTGGTGGAAGAGGCGCAGGCCGAACGCGCGCCCGTGCAGGGTCTCGTGGACCGCTTTGCCGCTCGCTACACGCCGGCGGTCGTAGGACTGGCCGTACTTGTGGCCGTGTTGCCGCCGCTTCTGGGGGCGCCTCTCGCCACCTGGCTCTACCGCGGCCTGGCGCTGCTCATCATCTCCTGCCCTTGCGCCCTCGTGATCTCGACGCCGGTGAGCATCCTGGCCGCTTTGGGCACAGCCACGCGACACGGCACGCTGGTCAAGGGAGGCGTCTACCTGGAGCAGGCGGCCGGTCTGCGCGCCGTCGCCCTCGACAAGACCGGCACGCTCACCGAAGGCGCGCCGCGGGTGACCGACGTCGTGGCCCTCCATGGTGTGTCGCAGGCGCGCGTGCTGGCCGTGGCGGCCGCCTGCGAGCAGAACAGCGAGCACGCTCTGGCACGTGCCATCGTGGCGGCCGCGAACGGCGCCGACCACGCGAGTGCTAAGTCGACAGGCGCCAACGGCGGCGCCCGCGCAGCCGCCGAGTCTGTCGCCGACGCCGACGCCGACGGCCCGCTCACAGCCGAGCGCTTCCGGCCCATCACCGGCCGCGGCGTGCGCGCCGACATCGAGGGCCGGACCTACTTCGTCGGCCGGCCCGACCTACTGGGCGCACATGCCGCCGAACCGGCCCTCACGGCCGCCGTGGCCAAGCTGGAGGAGCAGGGCAAGACCGTCGTCGTGGTCGGCACCGTCGACGAGCCGCTGGGCGTGATCGCTGTCGCCGATCCGGTGCGCGCCGGCGCCGGCGAGGCCCTGCAGGCGTTGCGCGCTCAGGGCGTGGAGCACATCGTCATGCTCACGGGCGACAACGAACCGACGGCCCAGGCCATCGGCCGGCAAGTGGGCGTCGACGAGGTGCGCGCCGGCCTGCTGCCGGAGGACAAGGTGGACGCCGTGCGCGACCTGGGCGAGCACTACGGCCCCACGGCCATGGTCGGCGACGGCGTCAACGACGCCCCGGCCCTGGCCGCCGCCGGCCTGGGCATCGCCATGGGCGCTGCCGGCACCGACGCCGCCCTCGAGACCGCCGACGTGGCCTTGATGGGCGACGACCTCGCCGGCGTCGCCGGCCTCATGGGGCTGTCGCGACGCACGCGGCGCATCGTAGCCCAGAACATCGCCGTCTCGGTGGCCATCAAAAGCGTGTTCCTGGTGCTGGCGCCGCTCGGTCTCGTCACCCTGTGGCTGGCCGTGTTCGCCGACATGGGCACGTCGCTGGCCGTGATCGGCAACGGCCTGCGCTTGCGCCGCTAGTGCGGCGCCCCGCACGCGCGCCCGGTCCCGCGAGGCGATATGATCGCAGCACACCCACGACCCGGCGGAGGCGACTATGTCGGCCACGATCTACACCAAGCCCGGCTGCCCCTACTGCGCCGCCGCCAAAGCAGACCTGCAGGCGCGCAGCGTGGACTACGAAGAGATCGACGTGTACACGTCGCCGGGTGCCCGAGAGAAACTCGCCGAGCTCACCGGCGGCCGCCTGGTAGTGCCGGTACTCGTCGAGGACGGCCAGGTCAAGGTCGGCTTCGGCGGCGGCTGACGCGTCTGACCCGGCGCGCGTGCCGCGCCGCTGTCTGAGCCCGCGCCGCTGCCGGTGGGCGGCAGCCGCCGCCCCGCTGCTGCCGCGTCTGACCCGGCGCGCGTGCCGCGCCGCCCTCGCGCTCTTCAAGTGCGCTCACGCCCATGCCGATACGACTCTCTGACAGACGCCGTTCTTCGAGGAGGTCCAGAGTGCGCCATCGCGCGGCTATCTTGCTCGTCATCGTCCTGGCAGGCCTGCTTGCCCTGACTGCGGGCTGCGACAGCAAGAAGAACCCCATCGAGGTGGGCGCCAACCTCGACCAGGCCAAAGACGTCGCGGCCAAGGCCGGCCTGCTCTCCATCCAGATGGGCGTGCAAAGCTACGTGGCCACCAACGGAGCTGTGCCCAGCGACGCCTCGCAGACCACGCTGGGCTCACTCGTGAGTCCTTGGCCCAGCAACCCCTTCACCAAGGCGCTGATGGCGCCCGGCGCCGGCGTGGGCGACTACAGCTACGCCACCACAAGCACCACCGGCTACAAGCTCAGCGTCAAGCTCTCTGACGGCAGTGTGTACTCGCTGCCCTAACGGACGGTGAGGCCGCTGTGTTCCGGCTCCGGGACCAGCGGTTCGTAGAGCACCTCGTAGGGCCCGCTGGTGAGAATGGATGCCAGAACGGCGTAGGCGCGTTGCGCGCCCCCGCTGCGGTAGAAGTCGTCGTGGGCCTCGATGGACTCCCACTCGGTGAGGATCACGAAATGCACATCGCCAAGGACGGCTTCGCGAGCCTCGTCGTGCAGGGCGCTGGCCAGCGGCGACATGCTCACAGAGCGCAGGATCTTGTGGCTGACGAGCCCGGCGGCGCCGGCAAGCTGGCTGGCCATGTTTTCGAGGGCCTTCTCGGCGCGGTGCTCGGTGCCCTTACGCACGCTCAGCAGTGTCTGTCCGACTGTCATCAAAGGTCGCTCCTGTTGTGACGCTGTCAGGCCTCTTGTGCCCGCCGGCGTCACACCCGGAACAGCACGCGACCGTTGGACTCTGCGAGCGGGCCGCTGCCCGAGAGCGCCGCGGCCCGCCGGCTAGCGGACGACGGCGTCGAAAGCGGCCGTCAGCGCCGCCGGCTTGAGCGCCTCGGCGCCTTCGCTTTGCCACACGAGCTTGCCGGACCGGTCGACGATGCAGGCCAGCGGCTGCACGTCGTTGGTGCGCTTGTTCCAGGCGCCGTACCGCCGTGCCACGGCGCCGTCCTCGTCGGCCATCACCGGGAAGCCGACACCGCCGGCCTCGTCGACGAGCTCGTGCAGCTCCACTCCGCTGGCGCCGCAAATGCCCAGGAGCTGGCCGCGCAAGCCCCACAGCTGGCCGGCGGCGGCCGAGAGCGCCGTGAGCTGCTTGACCACGTCGACGGACTTGGCCGAGCAAAACACGAGCACGGGCATCCAGTCGCCCCGGTACTGCTTGAGAGTGATCACATCGCCGTCCTGCGACGTGAGTGAGAAGGTCGGCGCTTCGCGCCCGACGCCGAAAAGATTGCCCACCGGTGAGTCCTCCTGAGCGACCGCTTACCGCCCAAGTCTATATCTTAGAACGTGCGGTAGTACTCCTTGGCGGCGGCGCACACGGGGCACTTGTCCGGCAGGCCGCCGATCACGGTGTGACCACAGATGGTGCACACGCTCACCGGCTGATCGGCGATGTCTTTGCCCTGCAGCGCCGCCTCACGCGCCTCGGCGTACATGCGCTTGTGGTCCATCTCGGCCTTGAGCGCGTACCTGATGGAGCGCGAGGCCTCCTTGTTGGCCTGCAGCTTGGCGATCTCGGCATAGGCCGGGTACATCTCGTCGATCTCGAACGACTCGCCGGCGAAGGCCGTCTGCAGGTTGTCGGCGGTCTTCCGAATGCCGCCCAGCACACGCCAGTGATTGCGGGCGTGTCGCGTCTCGGCGAACGAGATGGCAGCGAACAGTTTGGCGATGTTGGGCAGATCTTCTTCCTCGGCTTGCGCAGCGAAGACGACGTACTTCTCAGCCGCCTGGCTCTCACCGGCAAAGGCGGCCCTCAGGCTCTGCTCGGTCATGGCGTTCAGCTCTTCGCTCTTGGGCAAGCGCTTGACGTACTCCTCGGGCATCTCGGGCATCTGCAGCTGACCTCCTGTCAGAACGAGTGGAAGAGCCGGCCGGCGGTGCCGCACAGGGGGCACTCGTCGGGCGCCTCGCCCACGATGGTGTGACCGCAGACGGGACAGACGCGGATAGGCGTCGCGTCCAGGTCGGCGGCGCCGTCCACCTTCTTGCCGGTGGCCTCGTAGATGCCCTGGTGGTCCTTCTCGGCCGCCAGGGCGTAGCGGATGGACGTAACCGCCTCGGCGTTGCCCTGCATCTTGGCGACGGCGCTGTAGGCCGGGTACATCTCGCTGATCTCGAAGCTCTCACCGCCGAAGGCGGCCTTGAGGTTCTCGGCCGTGCTGCCGATGCCGCCCATCACGTTGAGGTGGTTGCGCGCGTGGGCGCTCTCGGCAAAGGCCACGGCCGTGAACAGACGGGCCACGTTCGGGTAGCCCTCCTGGGCGGCGCGGGCGGCGAAGGCCAGGTACTTCTGCGACGCCTGGCTCTCGCCGGCGAAGGCGGCCTTCAGGTTCTCCTCGGTCATAGCGCCGAGTCTCTCAGGCTTGGGTGGGGTGGTCATGAACGGCTCTGCCATGGTGGACATTCCTCCTTATGGGACCGAAGGTATGCTACAGCGTCGCCAACGGATTGCCGCCGGCGACGGACTTCAGGGACGCGATCAACGCTCAGCAAGTGTGCGGCCGCGCCTCACAGGTCGGAGGGCGCGGCCGCTCCGGCTGCCGGAAGGCGATTCACGAGTGGCGGCTTCAGACTCGCGTGTCAGGCCGCCATCGAGTACGACTCTATGGCCGGCACGAGCCGGTGCAGCACACGGCGCACCTGCTCCGGGCTCAAATAGTCGAAGAGCACGTAGTACACGCCCGGAGTGGACTCGCTGCGCACGAACTGCGAGAGGTCGACCAGCACGCCCCGTCTGAGCAGCTCGTAGGCTTGCTCTTTGTCGATCGCCAGGAGGCCGGCGGTGGCCGGGTAGGCGGCGTCGCCGCAGAGCTCGACGATGTCTGCCGGCCGCGTCCACAGGCTGAAGACCACGGGCTGTCCGGCCGCCTCGCTGAGCACCAGCCGCACGCCCGGTGCCACCTCGCGAGCAAAGCTGAAGAAGCGTCGGTCCTCGCCGCGGGCGGCCGCCACCGCCCTCTGCACCAGATGCATCGTATCCAGGAAGTCGATGGGGACATGACGTGCCACGGCTACCCTCCTCATCTCCCCATCGCCTTCCGCAGCCCGGGGGAGTCGATGATGCTCTCACCCGTCTGCTTCCCTCGTCTCCCGGCAGGTAAACAACAGCCGGCTAGGGTCAACGTGCCGCGACGGTGACGTGCAGGGGTCGCCGCCGACGCCGCCCTCGCACCGTTCGCCGCTATGGGAGAGAATGCCACCATGAGCAGATACCGGCCCCAGGAGCTGTGGCCGCACAGGATACCCTTGGCGGGGGGCCTGGCGGCCGTCCTCGTCGTCGCCGTCGACCTGGCGCTGCGCTACCTCGGCGTGCACCTGCTCGGGGTGCCGGCCGACTTCAGCCTGCTGACTCCCCTGGTGGTAGTGATCGTCTCGCTGGTGGTCGTAGCGGCAGCCACAGCCAGCCTGGCGCTCTTCGAGCGGCGGGCGACGCGCGCCCTTTCCGCCCAGCGCCGGCTCGCCGTGGTGGTGCTGGTGCTGTCGCTCGCCGGCACCATCGCCGCCGCCGGCCGGGCGCCGCACATGTCACACCTCTCCGCCGGCACGCTCGCCACCATGCTGCTCATGCAGGTGGCGAGCGCGGCCGGCGCCATGTGGATCCTCACGACCGTGCCGCGCCGGCGACGCGGCCACCGCTGACGGACGTCTGCGAGCTCTGGGAGGCGCTATGAACGTGGTCATCTTCGGTTCCACGGGGCACACCGGCCGGCGGCTTGTGACCGGTGCGCTGGCGCGCGGCCACATGGTCACGGCCGTGGCGCGCAAGCCGGAGAAGGTCACCATCGCCCACGAACGGTTGCGGGTGCTGCGCGCCGACGTGCTCGACTACGCCTCCGTCGACCTGGCCGTCGCCGGTCAGGACGCCGTCCTGGTCGCCCTCGGCGCCGACTCACTGCGCCGTCCTACGGCGGCGCCTTCACAGGGTGTGCAGCACATCATCATGGCCATGAAGAAGCACGGCGTGCGCCGCCTCGTATGCTTGTCCGCCGCCGGCGTGGGACTCCAACCCGACCCCAACCTCTCGTTCTTCTTTCGGCGCATCATGCAACCGCTGTTCCTGCGCAACGTCCTTCCTGAGTTGCGCCACATGGAGGTGAACGTGCGCCAGAGTGGCCTCGACTGGACCCTCGTGCGCCCGCCTTGGGTGACCTACGGCGAGGCAATCGGGCGTTACCGCGTCGAACCCGGGTACACGCTGCCGCTCGGCAAGCGGATCTCCCGCGCCGACCTGGCCCACTTTATGCTCAAGCAGCTCGAGAGCACGGAACACGTCGGCCACGCGGTGGCCATCGCCTACTAGGGGTCTTCTCGGCCGTGCGACGTTTCGTCCTCATCACCGCCCTGATCCCCATTCTCGCCGCCTATGCAGCGCTTGCCGTGGCCGCGGCACCGCCGGCGGCCGCCGCGGCCACAACATACAAGGTGGCCGCCTGGACGTTCGGCGACCGCGCCTCGCTCACGCAGGCGGCCGACCGGCACGCCCTCGACCAGGTAGACGTCGACTGGTACATCTCCAACAAGAACGGCACTTTGGGCGCCGTGGACCAGAACCTGGCCTATGTGCGGCTCGCCCGCAGCCGACGCCTGACGGTGTTCGCCACGGTCGCCAACTGGAACACCGCCAAAGGCCGCTTCGATCGCTCCATCGCGCAGGCGATCCTGGCGGGGCCCGTCACGCGTGCGCGGCACATCGACCGTCTGGTCAACCTCTGCAAGGTGAATGGCTACAACGGCATCGACCTCGACTGGGAGGCGCTGCGCGCCGCAGACCGCGACCGCTTCTCGACCTTCGTGGAGACGCTGGCCCAGCGCCTGCACGCGGCCGGCAAGCTCCTCTCCATCGCCGTCTACCCCAAGACCTCGGAGCCCGGCCAGTGGCAGGGGCAGCGGTCCGAAGACTGGCTGCGCATAGGCAAAGCCGTGGACCAGTTCAAGATCATGACCTACGACTTCAGCGGCCCGTGGAGCCGGCCGGGACCCGTGGCGCCGCCCTCGTGGACCAGCCACGTGCTCGACTTCGCGCAGACGATCGTGCCACTACAGAAGATCTGGATGGGCGTGCCGTTCTACGGCTACGACTGGGGCGGCGGCCACTGCGCAAGCCTCACCTGGACCGGCGCCCACGACCTCATCGCCCGGTACCATCCGCAGGTCCATCACGCCGCCTCGCACGAGGCGCGCTTCCACTATCGCGCCGGCGGCCACCGGCACGAGGTGTACTTCCAGGACCGCGTGGCGCTGGCCGCCAAGCTCAGCATGATGCTCCGCAAGCACCCGCGCATCGCCGGCATCGCCATTTGGCGGATGGGCGGCGAACCGGCCATGTTCTGGGACCAGATCGCCGCCCAGCTCAAGTAGATGGCGCGGCGCCCTACCCGCTCATGGGACGCCGCAGCCCGAGTCGCTCGATCTCGCCGTCGGCGAGACCGCGCACACGTCCCTCCTCGATGTCGCGCCAGGGGTCGTCGCCGAGTGCGCGCAAGGCGTCGTACGGGAGGTTGTCCACGGCGCGACGGGCGAGGTACGTGTCGATGAGGGGATCTGGCGGCGACGCGGCCAGCGCCCGCCGCACCTCGGCCACGTGGCGACGCCAGCCGAGCCGGAAGGGCACGTACAGGACCAGCATGAGGATCGTCGGGATCAGAGCCACCGCTACACCGACGAGCACGCTCAGACTGTCGATGCTGGCGTGGCTGTCGGTGCCGCTGCGCTCGACCTTGAGTGCCGTGTCGTTGATCTGACCTACGAACTGGCTGATGCGGCCGCCGACCAGGGGCAGCAGACTGAGACTGTCGAACGTCTGCGCCGTGCGCGCCAGGGCGGAGCCGACGGCGGTCACGTTGTCGCTGAGCTCCGTCTGCCGCCGGATGTCCACGACCATCCAGGCCGCCAGCGCGACCCAGAGAACCAGCCACGCCACCAGAGCGATGTCGAGCCGGCGCACGGTGCGGGCGCTGAAGAGCCTGGTCTGGCGACGGCTCATCGGCTTGACCCGGGACTGACCCAGGCGCCGCTTCTGGGGGGCGCTTTGGCGAGCACAAGCTTCTCTACGTCGAAGACGTCCTTCTTGGTGCGCACCGGTATGAAGAGCCAGCGCCCCTCGTTGAACTCCGTGGCGCCGTCGACGATCGTGCGCACAGACTCGCTCAGCCTGACCTCGTGGGCCCAGCCGACCTCGGTGTGGCCGAGCACCACGAGCGCCGTGAGCGCGCCCTTGGCGGGGAACAGCGCCAGCAACGACCTGCCGGCCTTGCGGTAGGTGACCGCCCAGCCGAAGTCGCGGCCGTAGAACTTGAAGTCGCTGCGCGCCGTGTACGTCTTGGTCATGAACTCCGCCAGTGCGTCCCAGTGAGACCGCCCGCGACCAAGCACGTCTCGCACCCCTTGTGCGGTAGGACGCTGAGTCCTCTCGACGAAGGCTCCGTAAGCCATGGCTCACACCTCCTTGCGTCCGCCCATCCCTGCCCAGCGTCCCCATTATCTCACCGTCGGCAGCGCTACGGCGCGGCCGCCGCATCGCATAGACTGAGCGCATGAGGTGGCCGCCGTATCTCGACCCCCTGCGCGGACGCAACTTCCGCCGCTTGTACATCGGCCAAACCGTCTCGGTGTTCGGCGACGGCCTCACGCCGGTGGCGATCACGTTCGCCGTCCTGGGCCTCACCGGCTCGGCCACCGACCTGGGGCTCGTGCTGGCCGCGCAGAGCCTGCCGCTGGCCGCCTTGTCGCTGGCCGGCGGCGTCTGGGGCGACCGGCTGCGCCGCGAGTGGATGATGATGATCTCCGACCTCATCCGCGCCGCCGCACAAGGCATGGTCGCCATGCTGCTGCTCTCACACTCGGCGCACATCTGGCAGCTGGCGCTGCTCTTCGCCATCTACGGCGCGGCCGAGGCCTTCTTCCGGCCCGCCGCAGGTGCGCTCATCCCGCAGATAGTGCAGGCCGATCACCTGCAGGAGGCCAACGCCCTCATGGGCATCTCGGAGAACTTCGGCTGGATGGTCGGTCCGGCGGTCGCCGGCATCCTGGTCGCCTTCATCGGCCCCGGCGGCGCCATCGCCATCGACGCCGCTACTTTCCTGGTCAGCGCCGGCTTCCTGGCCGTCCTGCGTGCGCCGCCGCTCGAACGCACACGCCAGCCGGAGACCTTCGCGCGCGAACTGCGCGACGGCTGGCGCGAGGTATGGTCGCGCACCTGGCTCTGGACGATGATGCTGCGCACCGGACTCGTGCTGTTCATCGTCATCGCCCCGTTCCAGGTGTTGGGGCCGCTGGCGTTGCGCCAGCACGGGCACGGCGCCGAGGCTTGGGGCCTGATCACGGGACTCTTTAGCGCCGGCATGCTCCTGGGCGGCGCCATGGCGCTGCGCTACAAGCCACGCCGCCCCATGGTCACCGTCTGCTACACGGGCCTCACGGCGTTGCTCGCGCCGTTCGTCGTGGGCATGGGCGGCGGCGTCGAGGCCCTCGCCGTGGCCATGGTCCTGCGCGGCGTGGCCATCGGCGTACTGGTCACCATCTGGAACACGACGCTGCAGAGAGAGATCCCCGACGAGGCGCTGGCACGTGTCACGGCGTGGGACTGGATGACCTCTCTCGCCCTTTGGCCGATAGGCCTGGCGATAGCCGGCCCCGTGGCGGAAGCGGTGGGCGTGACCAACGCCTGTTGGCTCTCGTTCTTCGTCGGCACCGCCGGCGCCATATGGGCCTTGTTCGTGAAGGACGTGTGGCGGCTGCAGTCGCCGGCGGCCGAGCCCGCCGCCAAGAAGGCCTAGCCCCGGCCCCGGGTGGCGCGGCGGCTGCCCCCGCAACCGACCACGACACCCGGCGGCGGCGCGCTCAGTCCCTTGTCGGCGACGCACACACGGCTGGTTGGCGCCACCCTCAGCGCTCCTAGTCGGCGCCGCCCCCGCCGCCTCCTCCAC
>Ga0247847_1000141_pt1 | contig 22404 bp, 17 predicted proteins | sample PFST25metaG_FD_186002 | JGI IMG/M metagenome (GOLD analysis project Ga0247847, IMG submission 186002) | Peat soil microbial communities from Stordalen Mire, Sweden - P.F.S.T25 | ecosystem: Environmental > Terrestrial > Soil > Wetlands > Peat | place: Sweden: Norrbotten County, Stordalen Mire...
CATGAGCGCCGCGGTGGCCGGGTACTCGCGCAGGTCCCAGCGGCCGGCGGTCGGTGTGCGCCGGCCGCGGCTGTCGTAGTCGGCGAGCACCGTGAGCGTCTCGTCGTCGGCGGAGTAGCTGCTGATCGCACAGGTATTGCAGCGGCAGAGCACCGTGACGTGCTTGGCGATCTCGGGCAGCAGGGCCTCCTGGTCGAGCTCGACCGCCACCGCGATGGAGGCCGCGACCAGCGTCTCGAGCTCGCCCTCGCGCGCCTTGCGCACGGCGGCCTGGTTGCTGTCGCCGATGGCGCGCGACAGCTCCACCACGTCTTCGCGGGCGATGCGACGGTGACCCCCGGGCGTCCTGACACAAGGTAGCAGACCGGCCTCGGTCCAGCGGCGCGCCGTGATGGGCGTCACGCCCAGGAGCCGGGCGGCCTGTCCGATGCTGAGCATCATGGCGCCAACTCCCGAGAGCACCGCCGGTCTGCTCGATATGAGAGATTCTTCTTTATCACGGTGTGAGATTTGTAGTGATATCTGCCTTGCCGCCGAACCTGTCTTTCGTGTTCACTGAGACAGGGGTGTGAAACTCTCCCGACGATTCCAGAGAGATTCTACAGCACCGGAGGGCTCTGTGGACACCACCGTCCCGCAAAGGCTAGCGGCGTGAGACCGACGTTCGCAGTGCTCTCCGCCGACGAACGGACGCAGATACACGAGCGCACGTTGCACGTGCTGGCGACGGCCGGCATGCGCGTGGACACCGACCAGGGCCGCGAGATCCTGCGTGCGGCTGGGGCCCAGGTCGACGAAGGCACCCGCATCATCCGTTTCCCGGCCAAGCTCGTCGAGGAGTCGCTGGCCCTGGCGCCGCGCGAGCTCACGCTGGGCGCCCGCCGCCCGGGGTGGAGCCATCCGACCTGCGCCGGCCTGACCACGCTGGTCGCTTCGGGCGAAGCGCCGGCGGTGCGCGACCGCGAGACCGGCGAGGTGCGGCCGAGCACGCGTGCCGACTTCCTGCAGGGCATGCGGCTCATCGACGCGCTCGACGAGATCGGCGTGTTCTGGGCCATGGTCAGCGGCTTCGCCACCGGCGACACGACCGCCGACGACGTCGCCTACTTCGCCACCGTGCAGCGCGGCTTCTCCAAGCACGTGCAGGACTCGTCGGACAACGCGGCCGCCATGCCCTGGCAACTCGAGGTGCTCAGCACCGTGTTCGGCGGTCGCGACAAGGTGCGCCGCCTGCACCCCTACTCCTTCCTGCTCACGCCGGTCTCGCCCCTGGTCATCGAAGGTGGCCACGTCGACGCCTGCTTGGCGCTCCGCGGCTGGGACATACCGGTGGCGATCCTGCCCATGCCGATGACCGGCGCCACGGCGCCGGGCAGTCTGGCGGCCACGGTGCTGCTGGCCAACTGCGAGATCCTCGGCTGCCTGTGCCTGCTGCAGGCCGCCGAGCCCGGCACGCCCATCATCTATGCGCCGGCGATGATGACCATGAACCCGCGCAGCGGCCTCTGGACCGGCCACGCACCGCACGACCTGCTCAGCGCCGCCGGCACCGAGATGGCGCGCCACTACGGCTTGCCGTCGATGGCCTCGGGTTGCGACAGCGACCACTTCGTGCCCGGCATGCAGGCCGGCTACGAGAAGGCGCTCAGCGGCCTGGTGCCGATGCTGGCGCGCCCCGATCTGATCGTCGGCCCGGGCACCTTGGGCAGCGCCACCGTGTGGGGCGCCGAGGAAACGGTCATCGACTGCGAGATCATGCGCACCTGCGCGCGCATCTGCACCGGCATCGCCACCGACGGCGGACGGCTGTTCGACGAGGTGATCGAGCGCGTCGGCCCCGGCGGCAACTTCCTCGGCGAGAAGACCACGCGGCAGAGCCTGCGCCAGGGGGAGCTCTTCCTCCCCGGGCTGGGCTGGCACGAGTCGCGCGCCGCGTGGGAGGCCGCCGGCCGGCCCGACCTGCTCAACCAGGCGCGCCGGCGCGTGGACGAGCTGCTGGCCGGCCATGAACCGCTCGCGCTGGACGAAGACGTCGAGCGCGAGCTCGAGAACCTGGTGAAGAAGGCGCGCGCAGCCGCTTAGCGACCGCGCGCGCCCCACTCAGAACCCTGCGAAAGGAGCACCACTATGAAGGCCCTCATCGTCGGCACCGGAGGCGTAGGCGAGTCCATGGCCGCCATCGCCAAACGTCGCGACCCAAAGGCGGAGATCTTCCCCAAGATAGTCCTCGCCGACTACGACCTGAAGCGCGCCCAGAAGGCCTCGCAGAGGCTCGGCGAGGCGCGCTTCCCCGCCGAGCAGGTCGACGCCCACGACGTCGACGCGGTGGCGGCGCTGGCCGAGAAGCACGATGTGGACATCATCTGCAACTTGCTGCCGGTCGACTTCGACATCCCCATGATGCAGGCGGCCCTCAAGGCGCGGCGGCATTACCTCGACACCGGCATGTCGCTCTCCACGCCCCATCCGACCGACCCCTACAACAAGGTCGGCGAGCTTCTCGGCCACGAGCAGTTCGCCCTCAACGAGGAGTTCGTGAAGATCGGCAAACTGGCGCTGCTCGGCCAGGGCATCGAGCCCGGGATGGCCGACTACTACGCGCGCTACGCGGCCGACCACCTCTTCGACGAGATCGACGAGATCGGCGTGCGCGACGGCGCCACCCTCGACCTGCCCGGCCATGAGGGCCCGGCGTTCGTCTTCTCGATCTGGACGACGATCGAGGAATGCACGAACCCGGCGGTCGTCTGGGAGGCCGACACGGGCTTCAGGACCGTGAAGCCGTTCAGCGAGATGGAGGAGTTCTGCCTGCCTGCCGGCATCGGCTACCAGGAGATGGGCCACGTCGAGCATGACGAGGTCGTCCACATGGGCCGCAACGCCCACCTGCTGAAGGGCGTCAAACGGGTGACCTTCAAGTACGCGGTGGGCCAGGAGTTCATCGACGCCATCGGCACCCTCAAGGCCCTGAACCTGCACCGCACGCAGCCGGCGAAGGTCGGCGGCGTGAGCGTGTCACCGCGCGACGTGGTGGCGGCCGTGGCGCCCGACCCGGCGGAGCTCTGCAAGGGGCTCGTGGGCATCACCTCGTCCGGCACCTGGGTCAAGGGTCGCAAGGACGGCCTCGAACGCCAGGTGTACCTGTACCAGGTCGCCGACGCGCAAGAGGTGCTCGAGCGGCTCGGCACCCAGGTGATCACGGCCCAGACCGCGTTCACGGCGGTCATCACGCTCGAGATGCTCGAGACCGGCAAGCTCGCCGGCTACCAGGGCAACCCCGAGAGCGGCGTGCGCTCGCCGGAGGAGTTCCACGCCGAGCCCTACGTGGGATTGATGGCCGCCTACGAGTTCCCCGGCGGTCTTATGGAGATAGACTCCGAGTATAAGAGGGTCCAGGAGCACGCGACGCTCATTGCACCGCTGCGCTAGGCCCAGGCTGGGCCCGACTTCGCAGAAGCGGCCAACTCGCACAAGGAGAAGGCAGTATGGAAGCCAAGATCGTCACCCGCATGGGCGACGGCAGCCGGCTCGAGATGACGGCCTCAGAGATCCGCGCCGACATCGAAGACGGCGTCGCCGCGGCGGTGAAACGCGCCAAGGTGCCGCCGCTGACGGCCGACGAGATCGACCATCTCTGCGACATCTTCACGTCCAGTACGCGCTTCAGCGCCGTGGACGTAGGCGACGAGATCGTGCTCTCGTCGGACGGTACCTGCAGCATCGACGCCGGCTCCATGACCGACAGTCTGCTCGTCTACCAGAACAGCCTCGGCGCCGACATCCTCGAGCTGGCCGGCTCCGACTACTCCTACAAGGCCGCCAAGACCATCGCCACGCTCGAGGCGCACAACATGAAGATGGCGCAGTTCAACTGCACGGCGCCGCTCAACTACGGCGCCATGCCCGACTTGGGGCGCTACTCCCAGCCCGACGGCCCCATCACCAACTGGTCGGAGCTCATGCCGCTGGGCAGGATCGACGAGGCGCGCGCCTCCCAGGAAGCGGCCATCGAGCTGGCCATGGAAGACATGCTCTACGTGTGCGAACACCTGTGGGAGGGCGGCGCCGACGGCATGGACTTCGACACCGCCGGCGCCTCGGGTGACGCCGACCTGCTGGCCACCCTGCGCACCGTCGAGACGCTGCGCGAACGCTACCCTTACATGGGCCTGCAGGTCGGCATGGCCTCCGAGATGGTGCTCGGCATGCACGGCCAGCTGGAGTACAAGGGCAGGCGCCTGGCCGGCATGTGGCCACACGACCAGATGCAGGTGGTACAAGAGGCCGGCGCCACCATCTTCGGCCCCGCCGTCAACGTCAACACCACCAGGTCGGTCGCCTGGAACACGGCCCGTGCCTGCACGCTCATCAAGCCCTGCATGGCCGACGCCAAGATACCCGTGCACCCCAACGTGGGCATGGGCGTCTGCGGCGTGCCCATGACAGCCTTCCCGCCGCACGACGCCGTCTCGCGCGCCTCGCGCGCCATGGTCGACATCCTCAAGATCGACGGCTTGTAGACGGGTGTCGGCGACGTGCTCGGGATGCACGCCTCGCACGCCATTGCCGCCGGTATGGGCGGCATGCGGACCTCTGGAGATCTGGTGGGCCGCATGCAGGTGACGCGGGGGATGCGCCTCGATCAAGCGAAAGACCATGTAGCTGCCAAGCTGGGCGTGTCGCGGATGGACTTGAGCGACCCCCTCGTGATGCGCGAGGTGCGTCGCGAGCACGGCTTGGGCTTCCTGCGTGTGGATGAGCTGGCCTTCCCCGACGAGCCGGGGGCCATAGAGGCCAAGTTCCACATCGCCGAGGTGCTCGACGTGCCCATCAACTGCGTCGAGCGCTTCCGGGCGCGGGTGGGGTCCGCGGGACTCAGCTAGAACGGTAGGGGGCGGGACGCCTGCGGCGCCCCGCCCCCTCATTTCTTCGTGTCTCTCACGCAGACTCGGCCGCCCACGCAGCGCAGCGGCCGAGCCTACAGCCGGCTCACCAGTCGGAGAAGTTCTGGTTGTACCAGATCTTGCTGGTGCCCTTCTTGGCGCGCTTGTTCCAGCCCTTGGTCTTGGGCTCGGACTCGATGCGCGCCAGCATCTGGTCGGCTACCTGCTTGACCTTGGCCTTCTGCTCAGGGCTGAGGGCGGCCACCGTGTCGGCGTGCTCCTTGACGCGGCCCAGGTTGGTGGTGGCCGTGTACCAGAAGCCCCAATCGTCGGCCAGCCGCTGGGCCACGTACGTCTGATTCATCTTCTTGTGGTCGTCCTCGCCGATCTCGGCGGTCACGAACAGGTACTCGATATCCTTGAGGTCCTTGTCGTTGATCTCCCAGATCTGCAGCTTTTGCAGCATGATGTCGGCGAGTGTCACGCAGTAGTCGTCAAGCTCCAGGCGGTCTTTGTAGTTGACCTCGTGGCAGTAGTCGAGCTTGTCGAAGAAGACGTCGATCATGGGCACGGCACCGCCGTAGTAGATGTGCCGCGTCTTGCCCGACGACATCAGCGTGCCGAGGTCGCACTCGTAGCCGATGCCCTCCATGAAGCCCTTCATCTTGCCGGCACTCTTGCCGTAGGCGGCGTAGTCGATGTCGGTGAAGTAGCGCTCGCCGAGGCGCTCGAGCTTCGCGTAGAGGTCCACCATGTCGGGGAAGTAGTAGTGCAGCGCCAGGGGGCCCATGACGCGCATGATGACGCCCGCCTGTTGCGCCGCCTCGACGATCCGCTTGCCCTCGCTGAGGAACACTTCCGGCTTGGGGTAGCGGTCGAGTGGGATGTCTTTGGGCAGGACGAACTCGCTCATCTATCGACCCCCTTTCGGGCGGCGCACCGGCGCCAGGTTGCTGGTCAGCTTCGTAGTGGTCGGCCCGGGATCAACCGGACGTGAAGACGTAGTCCTTGATCTTCTTCTTGTCGAGCATGATGAGCACACCTTTGAGGATGCCCTCGGAGTACTCGCTGCCGGGGTTGATCATGAGCGTGCGGCCGGCCTTCTGGGCGCCGCGCGACTCGTGGATGTGGCCGAACAAGCCCAGCAGCGGCTGGTACTTCTCGACCATCTTCTTGGCGCCGATGCTGCCGGCGTGGATCTTCTCCTCGGCCGACATCGTCAGCGTGTCGTCGAGCTTGGGACACAGGTCGAGCGAGTAGCCGTGCGGCGGCACGTGGAAGTTGAAGATGGCCGTCTCGTAGTCTTTGACGAGCTCGCAGAGCCCTTGCAGATGGACTTCGAGGTCAGCCTCGGCCATCTCGCGCGGCGTGTCCCACGGCGTCGGGTTGCTGGCCGAGCTGGTGACCATCTCGTGCCCCTCGAACTCGACCACTCGACGATCGCAGGGGTGGATGAGCCTGGCGGCGTCGATCATGTCGTCGATGACGAACCAGTCGTCGTTGCCGGGGCACATGTACATCTGGTACGGCTTGCCCTCCAGCCGCTCGTCGGCAAGGTCCAGCCATTCCTGCACGCGCTCGAGCACCAGACGCTTGAAGAGGGTGTCGATCTTGGCAGGGTCCGCCCGCGTGGCCTCGAACTCGTCGCGCGTCTGGTGCACCCAGTAGTAGCCCGAGTTCTCGACCGTCTTCTTGACCTTGGCCAGCTCGTCCTGCGTCTCGATGTCGACGTGCTGGCCCATGAGCGTGCACTCCCACGTGCTGCTGCTCTTCTCGACCATCGGCACCAGCACCTTACCGGTGAGGTCGCCGAGCATGACGGCCACGTCTGCGCCGTAGATCGGCAGAGCGTTGAGGAACTTGCGGTAACAGAGGTTGGACCCATGGATGTCGGTGACGAAGAACAGTTTGATCATGTACACACTCCTGCCAGAACGCGGGGAGTGGGAGCGCTTAGCGCTCCCACTCCCCAATGGTAGCTCTTTCTAACGGCTCTCGATCAGTCAGGCGGCAGCTCGCCGTAGGTCATCGACACGTCGACGCCCACGGACTTGCTGCGGCTCTTCCAGTAGTAATACCAGCCGACGCCCACGACCCACACGGCCACCATGAGGATGAGGCCGAACTTGGTGAGCGTGTCGGTCGCCTTGAGACCGATGAAGCCATACATCAGGATACCCAGGTAGAAGAGGTTCACGAGCCCTCCCCAGACCACCACAGGCAGGCCGAGGAAGCTCCACTTCTTGTAGGGCGACGAATCCCATATTCCCCTGCACCGCTTCATGTACGGGAAGAGCACCGCGGCGAGGGCCGTGATGGCGAACACCGAAGTGATCTGCAGACCCGAGACGGTCACGTTCTGCATCTTGTTGGAGAACCAGAACGTGTTGAGCAGGATCAGTGCCTCGCCCAGGCCGAAGCAGAGCACATGGTTCTTGACCGGCGAGGCGAAGCGCGGGTTGACGTCCGTGAACCACTTGGGGCCCATGCGGTCCATACCCCAGGCGAACAGGATGCGCGGGAACGCCAGGTACGAGAGCGTCACAAACCACAGGGCGAAGGCCACGAACGACAGTCCCATGATGACGTTCACGAGCTTGACGAACCAGCCGCTGGTACCCATGGCTATGGCCGCCAGGCCAAAGAAGTGCGACGACCACGGCAGGGCGTATCCGGCGACGGGGCCGTTCTGGTCGTTCCAGGCGCCCGCGGCGAGGAACTGCTGGCCCACCACGTGGTACAGACCGATGGCCGTCCACAGCATGAAGATCATGGGCACTACGATGGCGAACATGTTGGACCAGATGATGGTCTTGTCGGGCCGCTTGACCTCGCCGGCGATGAACGAGATGGAGTACGCATAGGCGAACAGCCACGACATGGCCACCATCACGCCTATCGTGGCACGGAAGTTGGTGCCCGTCGGCATCGCCGTGCCGGCGGCTGCGGAGACGGAGTGGACGAAGTCGCCATACGACAACGAGTGATACTTGAGTGCCAGCGCGTTCCAGTTGTTCACCAGCACGTGGTGAGAGCGCAGGCTCAACACCAGGGCGATCACCGTCGCCCCGCCGATGCCGAAGAACATCACGGCCTTCTGGCAGATCGCGAAGATCTTGATGCCGAAGACCACGAACAGGAAGGCGATGACATTGATCACGCTGGCAATGAGGAACGTGTGCCAGTTGGCCGACTCTAGCCAGTTGGCGCCTTTGGCCCAGCCGGCGAACTGGAAGGTGGACGTAAGACCCGGATCGATCGTCAACGGGGCGAGCACATAGATCCACATCAACCAGATGGCGGCGTCGCCGAAACTCTGCGCGATGCCCACGATCGGATGGATGATGCGCGAGTTGTAGATGTACTCGCCGCCCGACCTGGGCATGGAGCCGCCAAGGATGCCCCACACAAGCGGGAAGCCGATGCCTGCCAGGACGGCGGAGATGATGGTCGCCCAGATGAGGTTGGCGCCCAGGAAGACGCTCATGCCGAGCGTGATCGTCGTCCAGATGCTGGGCGTCAACCCTTGGTTCATGAAGCCGACGGCGAACGCGTCCAGCATGGACAACCCGCGCACGAGGCCGCTGGCCTTGCGTGCAAACGCTAGTTCTTCAGCCACGTAACTCCCCCTTAGTCGCTTCTCAGGACCGGGGAGGTCGCGCTCCTGCGGGAAGCCACGGCCCCGTTCCCCTGTTGACCGAATCCGACATCACCGAGCCTACCATCAACCTCCTCTCACCGCCGCCGGCTCGGGAACACGCCACTGGTACACGTCCTTGAGCTTCCAAGGGACCATCACCGTCTTGGTGCGCGTGACTCCCGGGACCTTGCCTATCACCTCTTCGACCAAGCGCAGCAGCTCTTCGGTGTCGCGAGCGTACACCTGGATGCTCAGGTCGCCCTCGCCGACCGAACCCGCCACGTAGCTGACGTTCTCGAACTCGACCACCTGCGCGGCCACATCCTGAAGGCGCCCGGGGGCGACCTCCATGAGCACGTCCGCCATGATCGGGAACCCCACGGCCTGAGGGTTGACGACCGCGCTCACGCGGATGACGCCCGAACGAGTGAGGCGCTCGATACGATAGCGCACAGCGCGCTCGGACACGTGCCCGATGCGACGCGTGATCTCGGCAGACGTGGCGCGACCGTCCTCGAGGAGAAGCGCCACGATCTGGCGATCGATCGCATCGAGAGTGAAGGGCAACTCAGACCCCCGCAAGCCCATCCATTCTGGAGCTATTTCGATACCCGGCGTCGGAACATGTCAAGGATTGTGTGACCGATGTAGGTTTCGGCAAGCCGCTGGGCATCCCTGTGTCGCTTACGGCAGCGGCCCGCGGCGGCATGGACGACCGCGGCGGCGCGGCCGGCCGCGGCGGCAGCGTTGACGACCGCGGCGGCGGCGGCGCGGCGTCTAGCGCGTCAGTGTTCCAGGTCGCAGCGCAAGCAGCGCGCCGCCTCGCACTGCGCCTGCTCGGCGGTGATGCATTGCACGACCTCGACGAAGCTCTGGGCGCGCTCGTCGGCGGGCACATGCGGCGGCGTCACCCGCGGCGTCTCACTGGCGCCGCCCTCGCCGCCCAGCGGCGCCGCCCGCGGCACGCTGCGCAGCCGCTGGACCTCGTCCAAAGTATCGGCCCGCGGCGACCGCCCGGTCAGATAACGTTCGATGGCGAACGCCGCCCGTTGCCCGTCGCCGATGGCCTCCACCAGCGTGGCGGGGCCACGGACGGCGTCGCCGCCGGCAAACACGCCCTGCCGCGCCGTCATGAACGTTTCCGAGTCCGCCTCGACGGTGCCGCCGCGGGCCACGCCGATGCCGTCGCCGTTGTGCCACGAAAGGTCCACCGACTGGCCGATGGCCGGGATGAGCGTGTCGCAGGAGAGCACGAACTCCGAGCCGGCCACCGGCAGTGGCCGACGGCGGCCGCTCGCGTCTGGCTCGCCGAGCTCCATACGCACGCACTCGAGACCGGCCACGTGGCCATCGTCGCCGGCGACCACGCGCACGGGAGCCGTGAGATACAGGAACGAGAGCCCCTCCTCGTCGCCCTCCACGACCTCCCATTCGAAGGCCGGCATCTCGGTCTGCGAGCGCCGGTATACCACGGTCACGTCGCGCGGCATGCCGGCCATCTCCTGCAGCCGCAGGCAGCTGCGGGCGGCGTCCATGGCCACGGACCCGCCGCCCGCCACGGCCACCTTGCGGCCCACGGCCGGCGCTCTGCCCAGGTTCACGTCGCGCAGGAACTCCACGCCCGGCAGCACGCCCTCGGCGTCCTCTCCCTCGATGCCCAGGACGTTCGAGACGTGCGCGCCGATGGCCAGGAACACGGCCTCGTAGCCGCTCTGCGCCAAGGAGTCGATGGTGAAGTCGCGCCCCAGCACCTGACCGGTCTTGAGCTCCACTCCCAGACCGAGGATCGTCTGCACCTCGCGCGCGACCACGTCCTTGGGCATGCGGAAGTCGGGCAGACCCACCTGGAGCATGCCGCCGCTCACAGGCAGAGCCTCGAAGACGGTCACGGGAAATCCCGAGAGAGCGAGCTGATAGGCACAACTGAGGCCCGCCGGTCCCGCGCCGACCACGGCCACGTGCTTCGTCTGGGTCAGCGGCACCGGCCGCACGACCTCGGCGGCCGACACCGTGTCGCCCATGAAGCGCTTGACGGCCGTCACGGCGACCGGGGCGTCGAGCTCCGCCCGCTTGCACATGGCCTCGCACGGATGGTTGCAGACGCGTCCGCAGATGCTGGGGAAGGGGTTGCGCTCCATGTGCACGGCCAGCGCATCCTTGAACTGGCCGCCGGCCACCAGCGCCAGGTAGCTCGCCGTGTCCACGCCGGCCGGACAGGTGTGCGTGCACGGCGCCTTGACCAGCTCGTCGCACTGACAGGCGACGCACTTCTTCTCGCGGATGTGCTCCTCGTACTCGTGGCGGAAGTACTTGAGCGTCGAGAGCACGGGGTTGGGCGCCGTCTGGCCAAGGCCACAGAGGCTGGTCCGCTTAATCGTCTTGGCCAGCTTCTCGAGACGGTCCAGGTCCTCCATCTCGCCCTGGCCGCAGGTGATCCGGGTGAGGATCTCGAGCATACGTTTGGTGCCGATCCGGCACGGTACGCACTTGCCGCACGATTCCGCCTGGGTGAAGTTGACGAAGAAGCGCGCCAGGTCGACCATGCAAGTGGTCTCGTCCATGACGATCACGCCGCCGGAGCCCATGATGGCGCCGGCCTCCACGAGCGAGTCGTAGTCCACCGGCAGGTCGAGGTGCTGGCGGCCCAGACAGCCCCCGGACGGGCCGCCCATCTGCACTGCCTTGAAGTGCCGGTTGCGCGTGATGCCGCCGCCCACGCCGAAGATGAGCTCGCGCAGCGTGATGCCCATGGGCACCTCGACGAGCCCTGTGTTGGCCACCTTGCCGGCCAGCGAGAACACCTTGGTGCCCTTGCTGCCCTCAGTGCCCATGGCGGCGAACCACTCGGCGCCCTTGAGGACGATGGGCGCCACGTTGGCCCAGGTCTCGACGTTGTTGATGTTGGTCGGCTTGCCCCACAGGCCGGCGACGGCCGGATACGGCGGCCGGGAGCGCGGCATGCCGCGCTTGCCCTCGATGCTCGCCATCAGCGCCGTCTCCTCGCCGCAGACGAAGGCGCCGGCGCCCTCCTTCACTTTCAAATGGAAGTCGAAGCCGCTGCCGAGGATGTCGTCGCCCAGCAGACCCAGCTGCTCGGCTTGCGCGATGGCGATGCTCAGGTGCTCGATGGCCACCGGGTACTCGGCGCGGCAGTAGACGTAGCCGTCCTGAGCGCCCATGGCGAAGGCGCCGATGGCCATGCCTTCGAGCACCGCGTGCGTGTCGCCCTCCAGCACGCCGCGGTCCATGAAGGCGCCGGGGTCGCCCTCGTCGGCGTTGCAGACGACGTACTTCTGCTGGCCCGGCTGCTTGGCGGTGAGGCCCCACTTGACGCCGGTCGGAAAGCCGCCGCCGCCGCGGCCGCGCAGCCCACTCGCCTTGATTGTCTCGACGACAGTCTCAGGACCCATCTGCCCGAGCGCCTTGGCCAGCGCGGCATAGCCGTCGCGCTCGATGTAGGCGTCTATGTCGGTCGGGTCTATCTGCCCGCAGTTGCGTAGCACCACGTGCACCTGACCGGCGAAGAACGGGATCTGGTCGAGCCGGGGTATGTGTCCGCCTCCGTCGCTGTAGGTGAGCCTCTCGACCACTTCGCCGGCGGCCACCGTCTTGGCGACGATCTCGGGCACGTCGCCCGGCTCCACGAGCTGGTAGAAGATCGTCTCGGGGCCGCTGCCATTGCCCGTGGTCTCCACGGCCACCACCGGCCCGCGCGAGCAGAAACCGCGGCAGCCGGTCGGGCGCACTTCTACGTGCTCGAGCCCGCGCGCGCTCACCTCGCGCACCAGGGCGTCGCGCACGGCGCCGGCGCCGCCGGCGCGGCAGCCCGTGTCGCCGCACACGTGCACGATGCGCGCCGGCCGCGGCCGCGCCAGGAGCCGCGCCCGGTACTTCTCAAGCGCCGGCAGCGAGGAGAGACGAGTGGGCGCGACGACCGGCATGCTACTCGCCACCCTCGTCGCTCACGTCGCCCTCGGCACCCTCGTCGCGCCCGCTCGTCTCGAACTCGGCCAACACGGTCGGCACCCGCGAGCCGCGCATCTTGGCGAAGTAGCGCCCGTCGACCGTCATCACCGGTGCGAACGAACAGGCACCCAGGCAGGCCACGGTCTCGAGGCTGAAGTCGAAGTCGGCCGTCGTCTCGCCCGGCACCAGCGAAAGCGCCTTCTCCACCGAGCGCAGCACTTCGTGCCCGCCGCGCACATGGCAAGCCGTCCCCTGGCAGACGCACACCGTGTGGCGCCCCCTGGGAAGGGTCGTGAACTGAGCGTAGAACGTGATGACGCCGAAGATGCGTGAGGCCGGGATACTCGAGAGCCGCGCGATCTCGGCGACGACGACCTCGGGCAGGTAGCCGTAGTGAGCCTGCACCTGCTGCAGAACGGGGATCAGGTCGGCGTCGGACCGGCAGCGCTCGCCCACGATCTGGGCTACCGCCGAAAGGTCGAGCGGCTCCCCTTTGCCGGTGCCGCCGTCTTGCTCCACAGCAGGCGCGGGGACACGACGGGGCATCAGTGCGCCGTCCAGCGTCGTCCTGCTGTGAGCCGTCGTCCCGCTGTGAGCCGTCGTCCCGCTGTGAGCCTTCGTCTTGCCGTGCGCCGCTTCATCTTGCGCCTACTCTGGCTTGCCGTTGCCCCGCCGAGTTTGGTGGGGGCCCGTACACATTACACCACACACCGGCGGCCGGCGGCGAGCGGTCGGCACCGTTTCCCGGCGCGCCGGCGGCGATGTCTTACGCCGGCCCAGCGCCGGCCCGGCGCCGGGCCGCCACGCTCACCCGCCGTCGGTCACCGCGCCCTCTGTCTGTGCCGTGCACGCCGCCAGGGCGTTCTTCAGCAGCATCACGTTGGTCACCGGGCCCACACCGCCGGGCACGGGCGTGACCTTGCCGGCCACCGCGCAGACGGCCTCGAAGTCGAGGCTGCCGACCTGCTTGCCCTCGTGGCGGATAGTCGCCACGTCCACAACGATGGCCCCCGGCTTGACCATGTCACCCTTGATGAGCCCCATGACCGGCGCGGCCGAGATGAGCACATCGGCTTGGCGGCAGGCGGAGGGCACGTCCTTGCTGAACACGTGCACCACGTGCACCGAGGCGTTGCGGTTGAGGCAGAGCAGCGCCACGGGCTTGCCGACGATGTTCGAGTGATTGACGATGGTGACATCCAGACCCTGGAGCTCGACGCCCTCTCGGTCGAGGATCTCCATGCACGCCGAGGGCGTCGCCGGCGCAAACAGCTGGTCGCCGAGCAGCACGTGGCCGATGTTGGCGGGGTTCACGCAGTCAAGGTCTTTGAGCGGCGCGATGGCATTGAAGACCTTGTTCTGGTCGATGTGCGCCGGCATCGGCATGAGAGCCAGGATGCCGTGCACCTTACTGTCGCCGTTGAGCTTGGCGATGAGCCTGAGCACGCTGCTCTCGCCTGTGTCGGCGGGCAGCGTGTGCTCGAAGTAGGCGAAGCCGACCGTGGCCGTGTTCTTCTCGATCTGGCCGCGGTAGAACTGCGCGCCGCCGTCGTCGCCGACCAGGATGGTGGCCACGCCGGGCGTGACGCCGAGCCCGGCGAGCCGCTGCACCTCGGCGACGATCTCGCCGCGCACCTGCTCGGCGAGCGCCTTGCCGTCGATGATCTGCGCTGTCATGGACTCCCTTTCGTCGCCTGCGCCGGGAACCGGGCGCCCGGTGTCCGCTAGAGCTTGGCGAGCGTGATCGCGAGTGCCTCCGTCCGCAGCGACGCCGCCTCGGCGAGCAGTCCTTGCAGCTCGGCAGTGGTCGCGCGCACGTACTCCTCGTCCTTGATCGAGACCAGGTTGATCTTGACGTTCAGCGCGCCGCCCTGGACAGCCGCTTCGCCGAGCAGGGCGCCTATGCCGGCGTCGGTGACCGCCTGCGGATTGCCCAGTTGGGCCGCTATCGTGGCCACGCGGCAGACCTGCACGCCCACGCGGCAGATCTCGAGCGGCACGTCGGCGGCCACGATGAGGCCGGCTTGCACCGCCGCCGTGCGCGCCGCCTGTTGCTCCGCCGTGTCCTTGGGTAGGCGGTACGCCGCGATGACGCCGTCGTAGGCGACCGTATCCTGCTGGAGCAGCGACTCGAGCGCGGCCCGTGCCCACTCCGACTGCTCGACGAGGGTCTCGATCTCTTCTTGGACGGCGGCGAACTTCTCGCGTCCCCGCGTGAGGTTGCAGACCATGCTCACCAGGGCGGCGCCCAAGGCGCCGACGCAGGCGCTGACGCTGCCGCCGCCGGGCGCCGGCTTTTTCGACGCCGCATCGTCGAGGTACGTCTGCAGGGGCTCGCCTGCGTAGATGGTGGCTCCGTCGCTCACCGCCGCCCCTCCAGCACCTAGAACAGGCCGATGATGCGGCCGGTCTCGACGTCGATGTCCACATCGACGGCCGCCGGCCGCTTGGGCAGACCCGGCATGGTGCGCATCTCGCCCAGCAGCGGGTACAGGTACCCGGCGCCGGTGGCGGGGCGGATGTCGCGGATGGGCACCCGGAAGCCGCGCGGACGGCCCTTCAGGGCCGGGTCGTGCGACAACGAGAGGTGCGTCTTGGCCATACACAGCGGCAGCTTGTCGAGGCCCTGGTCGGTGAAGAGCTTGATCTTGGCCTCGGCCTCGGGCAGGTAGTCCACACCGTCGGCGCCGTAGATCTTGGTGGCGATGGTCTCGATCTTCTCTTTGATGGAGGCCTCGAGCGGATACAGGAACTTGAAGTCGCCGCCGCGGTCGGCTGCCTTGCAGACGACTTCGGCAGCCTCGCGCCCGCCGGCGCCGCCCTTGGCGTGCACCTCGATCGGGACGGCGTCCTCGGCGCCCGCATCGATGGCCTTCTTGCGCACGATCTCGACCTCGGTGTCGCGGTCGAAGTCGAAGCGGTTGATGGTGACCACCACCGGGATGCCGAAGAGCTTCATGTTCTCGATCTGCTTGGCGAGGTTCTCGCAGCCCTTTGCCAAGGCCTCGTCGTTCTCGCCCTTGAGCAGCTCGGGATTGGCAGGCAGGCCGCCGTGCATCTTCAGGGCGCGCATGGTGCAGGTGATGACCACGCAGCTGGGCGCGAACCCGCCGTAGCGGCAGATGATGTCCATGAACTTCTCGGAGCCCAGGTCGGCGGCAAAGCCGCTCTCGGTGACCACGTAGTCGGCGAGCTTCATGGCGACCTTGTCGGCGATGATCGAGTTGTTGCCCTGGGCGATGTTGGCGAACGGGCCGGCGTGCACCAGGCACGGGTTGCCCTCCAGGGTCTGCATCAGGTTCGGCTTGATCGCGTCCTTGAGGAGCACGGCCATGCTGCCGGCCGCCTTGATGTCTTCGGCGGTGAGCGGCTCGCCCTCGGTGCTGTAGCCGAAGGTGATGCGCCCGAGGCGCTCGCGCAGGTCCTTGAGCGAAGTGGCGAGGCCCAGGATGGCCATCACCTCGCTGGCCACGGTGATGTCGTAGCCGGTCTCGCGCGGGATGCCGTTGAGCTTGCCGCCGAGGCCGTTGACGATCTGCCGCATGGCACGGTCGTTGAGATCGACCACGCGGCGCCAGGAGATGGTGAGCGGGTCGATCTTGAGCTCGTTGCCGTGCATCAGATGGGTGTCGATCATGGCCGCGAGCAGGTTGTTGGCCACACCGACGGCGTGGATGTCGCCGGTGAAATGCAGGTTGAGGTCTTCCATGGGGATGAGCTGCGAATACCCGCCGCCGGCGGCGCCGCCCTTGATGCCGAAGACGGGGCCTAGCGAGGGCTCGCGCAGGGCGAGCATGACCTTCTTGCCGTTCTGCGCCATCGCCTCCGTGATGCCGATGGAGGTGACGGTCTTGCCCTCACCCAGCGGCGTCGGCGTGATGGCGGTGACGTTGATGATCTTGGCGTCGGGCGTGGCGGCCAGACGATTGAGGACCGCCATGTAGTCGATCTTGGCCTTGTAGCGGCCGTACAGCTCGAGCTCGTCCTCGAGGATGCCGGCCTTGGCGGCGATCTCCTGGATGGGTTTGAGGGTGGCAGCTTGGGCGATCTCGATGTCTGACTTCAACGCATCCTCCTCGGAGCAACTCTTCCGCGCGTCCAGGTGGTAACTGGGGAGGGCAAGGTGGGAGAGGAGAAAGTAGCCCTCCTTGTGACAGATTGTACAGGCGCCGCTTCGCGACGGTCAAACCGGCTGCGGCCTCCTCAGACGCCGCCGAAACGACTCCAGGCGGTCGCCTGAGCGGCCTCGTAGACGACCTTCAGAGGCCGACCGACGGCGGCCGCCAGCGCCCGGCAGTCCTCGTACTCGGGCGAGGCCGTGACGAGGTGACCGTCGAGGTAGCCGAGGCGCACCGCCACCGGGTGGCCGCCGAGCCTGACGCTCTCGCGGCGCTCCTCCAGGTGCAGGCGGCCGACCGCCGTGAGACGCAGGCCGAAGGTGGAGGTCTCGCGGAAGATGGCCGCCGCCACGGCGTCGCGCTCGCCGGCCGGGACCAAGGCGTGCAGCACCACTCCCGGCCGGCCCTTCTTCATCAAGGCGTCGGTGAACCACACGTCCACCGCGCCGGACTCGCGCAACACGTCGGCGGCGTGAGCCAGCACCTCGGCCGTGGAGTCGTCGATGTTGGTCTCGAGCAGCTCGAAGGCGTCGTCCGGCGCCGGCGCGGCCTGGCCAGCGCCCGACAAAGCGGCCTGGTCGGCACCCGCAGGCGCAGCGCCCGTCTCGTCGATGAGCACCGCGCGCAGCAGGTTGGGCCGACCGGCTATCTCGCGACTGCCGGCGCCGTAGCCCACGCCCGCGATGCGGCCGGCGGGCAAGGGACCGAAGCCGGTCGCGAAGTGGGCGAGCAGCGCGGCGCCCGTGGGCGTTGTGAGCTCGCCCAGCGGCTCTGACTCGGGCGACTCGTCGGGCGGCAGACCAGCCTGCGGCCCGTCTGCCGCCCGCCCGGCCGTGGATGCGACCGCTGCCCCACCGGCCGTCGGCAGACCCGCGAGCAACGCGAGCACGGCCGGCGCCGGCACCGCCAGGCGACCGTGCGCCGTCTCTATGGTCCCGTCGCCGAGCGCCGGCGGCGAGGCCAGCACCTGGTCGGGCGCCAGCGTGTGCAGGAGCGCGGCCACGGCGATAAGATCGACGGCCGTGTCCAGCCCGGCGAGCTCGTGCAGGTGACTGTCCGAGGGTCCGTGCACGGCATACTCGGCGTCGGCCATGCGCTCGGCCACAGCCGCCACGCTCTCGACCACGGCCTGGTCGAGCTCGGAACCACGGACTGCGGCGATGAGCTCGTCGAACGTACTGAAGCCGGGGCCTTCGGCCACCTCGAACGTCTGGGCGGCGAACCTGCCGCGCTGCACGTCGGCAACGCCGGCCACCTGCGGGTCGATGCCGGCGGCCTGCAGCGCCGGGCGGACCACGGTCGCGAGCGTCCCGCGCTCGTCCGAACGCGCGTCGGCCAGCGCCAGAAGCGCGGCCGCCAGCATGTCGCCGCTGACACCGTTCGCGCAGTCCAAGTAGAGGATCATGAACGCACTGTACGCCCGCCCGCGGGCACGCGCAAAGCAGGCGTGCTAGTGGGCGCCCACACCTGCCGCCGCCCGCCCGTATCCGCTAGAATGCCGCCATGAAGATCGCCCAGATCGCGCCGCCCTGGATCACCGTGCCGCCGGCCGGCTACGGCGGCACCGAGTGGGTCGTGCAGCAGCTCTGCGACGGCCTCTCCGACCGCGGTCACGAGGTGACTCTCTTCGCCAGCGGCGACTCGCACACCCGGGCGACGCTGCGCTCCGTCTTCCCCAAGCAGCAGCCCGAGGTGATGGGCCAGACGGCCTTCGACGCGCGCCACGTCGCCTTCGCGCTGGCGGAGATCGAAGCGGCCGGTGACTTCGACCTCATCCACGACCACTCCGGCTTTCTCGTCATCGCCTTCCGCCGTCTCTTCGGACGCGCCGTCGACCGGCCCGTGCTGCACACCATCCACTGCGCCTTCGACGCTGCCGCCTACGGGTTCTACGAGCAGTTCAAAGGCGCCGTGAGCTACAACGCCATCAGCGAGTACCAGCGCTCGCAGGGGCCCGCGGGCATGAACTGGGCCGGCGTCGTGTACAACGCCCTCGCCTTGGAGCAGTGGCAGTACACACCCGACAAGGAGGACTACCTGCTGGCGTTCGGGCGCGTCTGCGAGGCCAAGGGCTTCCACCTCGCCATCGAGGTGGCGCGCCGCGCCGGCAGCAAGCTCGTCATGGCGGGCGTGGTCCAGGACCAGTACGCCGACTACTTCCACGAGCGCGTGGAGCCGCACATCGACGGCCGACAGGTCGTCTACGAAGGCGAAGTCACCAACGAGCGCAAGCGCGAGCTCTTCGCGCACGCCCGCGGCTTCCTGTTTCCCATCCTCTGGCCGGAGCCGTTCGGCCTGGTGATGATCGAGGCGATGGCCACGGGCACGCCGGTCATCGCCCTGCGCCAGGGCTCGGTGCCCGAGGTCGTAGAGCACGGGCGCACCGGCTTCGTGGTCAACGGAGTGGACGAGATGGTGGCCGCGGTCGCGCGGCTCCCCGAGATAGACCCGCGTGCGTGCCGCCGTTCAGTCGAGGAGCGCTTCACCGTCGCGCGCATGTGCGACGACTACGAGGCCCTCTATCGACGGCTGGTAGGCTAGCGCCGACCGCCGCGCGGCGCGCCGACCGCGCCCGTACGCTCACTCGCCAGCTTGGCTTCGATGTCGTCGAACTGCGAGCGCACCCACTTGTCAATGCTGTTGTGCTCGACCACGGTGCGCAACTGCTTGGCGCGAACGCGGCGCTCCTCGGCCGGCATGACCAGAGCGCTGTGGATCGCCTCGGCCTGCTCCTCGATGTCGAAGGGGTTCACGCCCAGGGCGAAGGCGCCGAGCTCCTCGTAGGCGCCCGTGTTCTCCGAGAGGATCAGTACGCCGTCGCGCTCGTTCACCACCGGCGCTTCCTTGGCCACCAGGTTCATGCCGTCGAAGATGGGGTTCACCATGATCGCGTCGTAGTGCTTGTAGGCCGCCAGAGCCACCGGGAAGTTGTCCTGTATGCGCAGGTCGATGGGCATCCAGTCGGTGTTGCCGTGCCGGGTGTTGATGCGCTCGACCACACGCGTCACCCGTTCGCGCAAGACGGTGTACTCCTCCACGTCCTCGCGCGAAGGCTGCAGCAGGGCGAGGAAGGTGATCGTGTCCTTGAACTCGGGATGCACTTCTAGGAAGCGGTCAAAGGCCTCAAAGCCGCGGATCACGTTCTTGGAGGGATCGAGGCGGTCGACGCGCAGCAGGAGGTAGCGGCGCCGGCGGGCGAGCAGCTCGCTCTCCGCCTTGCGCACACGGCTCGCCTGGGCGGCGCCGTGCAGAGCACCGGAGTCGATGGACACCGGGTAGGCGCGCACCCACACCTTGCGGTCGCCGATCAGCACGGACCGCTCGTCGCGGTCGACCGGCAGATCCAGCAGGTCGGCGCAGCCGGTGAGAAAGTTGGCCACGTAGTGGCCCGTGTGAAAGGCGACGATGTCGTTGCCGAGCAGCCCCATGAAGATGGCTCGGCGCAGCTCCTCGGGCAGCACCCGCCAGTAGTCGGATTGCGGCCAAGGGATATGCACGAACTGCTGCAGGAACGCGTTGGGCGCCGCCGCTCGGACGTCGGGCGCCACCAGGTAGAGCTGGTAGTCGTGCAGGAAGACGAGCTGGGCGGGGGCGTCTGCGCCTTCGGCCTCGCCCCCGCCCAGCTCGTCCACGATGGCCTCGGCGAACATGCGGTTCACGGGCACGTACCCCGTGCGCCAAGCCTGGATCTCGTTGATGCTGATGTCGGGGTGTCGGCCCAGGTCCCACAAGTAGTGCTGGATGAACCACAGCATGGGGTTGGCGACGATGTTGTAGTAGCTGTGATAAGTCTCGTGGTCGGGTGCGACGTAGCGCACGCGGTAGACCACACCGTCGAGGGTCACGTCTACCGAGCGGCCGGCGGCCGCCAGGCGCTCCTCGTCCTCGCCCTGAGCAGCGGCGACCCAGGTGCCGGGGTAGGCGCGCAGCATCTGGGTGAGCACACTGACCAGGCCGCCAGGCCCACGCGTGACGACCGGTTCGCCGGAGGGATCGCTGTGGAAGGAGACTGGGCCGCGATTGGCGGCCACCACGAGACGCCGGCCGGCTACAGACGCCGCTGTCTCGCCGGTGCCCCGCTCGTGTGCGGGCTCCCCCTGTGCGCTCACACTGCTCCCTCTCCTCGACCCCCGTGAGTGACCCTATACGGTCTAGCTTACATCCTGCCGGACAGCAGCTGGTTGAAGAGCCTCAGGTCGTCGCGCAGCAGACGGGGCACCAGGAAGTGGCGGCGCACGTGCTCCTTGCCGAGGCGCGCCATCTCACCGGCCGCCTCCGGGTCGCCGAGGATCTGCAGGCATCTCTCGGCGCACTCGGCACTCGAGTGCACCAGATAGCCGCTCACCCCGTCCTCGATCTGCAATGGGATGCCGCCCACCGCGCCGCCGATCGTGGGTCGCGCTTTCCACAAGCCTTCCGTCACCGTGAGCCCGAAGCCCTCACGGATGGACTTCTGGATGATCACGTCGGCGTGACTCTGGAAGGCGTTGATCTCCACGCTGCCGACGTTGTCGAGGTTGCTGAGCACGAACACGTCGGGATCGCCGCCGACGTACTCGATGACCTTCTCCAGGTACTCCCAGCCCTCAGGGTCGTCGGTCGCCATGGAACCGATCAGCGCGAGCTGTACCCCGGAGTCCTTGGCCTTGACGCTGCGATAGGCGTCGACCACGCCCAGCGGATCCTTCCACGGGTCGAAGCGCGACACTTGCAGGAGCAGCGGTCGCTCAACGTCGATGCCGAACTGGCGCACGATATACGTGGCGTCGGCCGCCGAAAGAGCCATGTTCTTGGGCGCCAGCGGGTCGATGCAGGGCGCGATCTCGGTGACTGGCACGCCGATGCTCGACGGCACATAGTCGCGCATCGTGTAGATGGCGGCGTCGTAGCCGTCGATGTACGGCAGCAGATATGCGTACAGCCCTTCGTCCGGCGTGGACGTGTCTATGTGGCAGCGCCAGACCCAGCGCGCGCCGCCGTCGCTCGCCGCGCCGGCGAAGGAGCGCATCGCCAACGGCTGCGGGTCATGGATCATCACCACGTCGTAGTGGTGCGAAAGCGCGGCGGCGTTGCTGCGACACACGTCCTCATACAGCTGGCGCGCCTCGGCCGTAAGCTCAAAGGCGTGCCCCTGCAGACCGTTGTGGAAGCCCTTGGTGACGGTGAAGAACTCCGCCGGCGCCGTCATCACATGCCACTCGGCCTCCAGACCCACGTCCTTCATCAGCGGCACCAGCGTATAGAGGATCTCGGCGACGCCGCCGCCGAAGGCGGTGGCGTTGACGTGCAGCACGCGCTTGCCCTGGAGCGGCTCGGCCAGCTCGGCGATCTCCGCCATGAGGCCTTTCGCCACGATGCTTTGGTAGTCGGCCAGGTACTTGTGACCGACGTTCACCTCACGCATGACACCTCCGTGGCCGCTCTCCGCGGCATGGGTCACGCCGCAGTCCGTGGCGTAGTACATCACATCGGCGCCGCAGGCGGGAACCGGCGCGACGCGGCTGTGGGCGACGCCGTCGCTGGTGACGCCGCCGCCGCCCCACTACACTGGCGTCATGACCACGCGTCCGCCCACCACCCACCCGCCGGCACCGCGGCGCATCACCATCGTCAGCGACGGCTTGCGTCTGGCGGGGCTGCTTTTCATACCAGCGACCGCGCCGGCAGCCGGCTCTCTGCTCGTCTGCCACGGCGCCGGCAGCACCAAGGAGAACCACGCCATCATGGCCCAGCAGGCGTGCAGGAGCGGCCTGGCGAGCCTGGTCTTCGACTTCCGCGGCCACGGCGAGAGCGAAGG
>Ga0247847_1000147_pt1 | contig 22120 bp, 14 predicted proteins | sample PFST25metaG_FD_186002 | JGI IMG/M metagenome (GOLD analysis project Ga0247847, IMG submission 186002) | Peat soil microbial communities from Stordalen Mire, Sweden - P.F.S.T25 | ecosystem: Environmental > Terrestrial > Soil > Wetlands > Peat | place: Sweden: Norrbotten County, Stordalen Mire...
GCTACCAGACCGACTTCCCCGGTGACACCACCTACAGCGTCTCCTATGCCGGCAGCGGCGCCGACGTCGGCTCATAAACGCATACTTTTTGGGGATAGCCCGTGTCCGCGGGACAACAGTTTTCAGCTGTTCCTAAGAATCGAAGGGGCTCGGCCGCGCATTCTCTGAGCGGCAGGACGATAGTTAAGCGATGCGCGTCTTTTGCTCTTGTGTCAACCTTCGCGAAGGCCGTCCGATTTCCTGAAGCGAAGACTGAGCGAGTGTTCAAGAGCGATCGGCGCTGCTGGGAACGTCAAAAACGTGTAATCTGATTGCGGCTTGAGGATTTGCCGGCGCCCAACTGTGCGGATATTCATAGAATACACGGGGAAGCTCAAAAGAGCAATCCATTACAGTGCTCCAGGTTTTGGGACGTATTGCCTAGGTAACGGTCATGTAGGGGGCAGTTCAAAAGGGCAAAGCATTACATTCCTCCGGGGCTACTTCCGCAGAGGGAATCACGAAGCAAACCATATGGGCAACCACGACAACGAGCGGCTTAAAACTGCTTTCTCACAGCGGTCGCGCGATCTCGCCTTTGGACAAAACAGAGAGTGAATGCGTGAGTGAGATGGGGGCCCCCAAGCAAAGCGCGGTAAGACTTGAACAGGAGATCGCCTGCACCACCGTGCTAGCACGCACACATCGGTCCTATAGACAGAGTTAATACGAATACTGATGATGAACCGTTAAAGCATCGGATTGAGGGGCGTGCACAGTTGAAACGAATGCTCATCGTCATCAACGGCTGGACCACACGAATTGCCGGCGGCGACTATCACACGTTACGGGTCGCTCAGACTTGGAGCGACAAAAATGAGATCAGCTATCTGATCTCACGCTTGGGATATAATTGTTCGAAAGACATGCTGAAAGGAAAGGCTTTGATTCTAGATTCTGGCTTTGACAGCGAAGCGTCGAATCCGTTCAGGGTCCTCCTGATGTACTGTGCCCGCGTAGTGCGGCTCTTTGTGTCACCGCCACCTATGGAAAAGTACGACGTTGTCGTCGCCTCATCACATTTCTTGGCTGATGTGCTCCCTGCGCTCTACATACGTTCAAAGAATTCTCCGTGCAAGCTTGTCGGGTACTGGCACGGGTTACCAATAAAGCAGTCGAGCCCGTGGCGATACGTCTTTCGCCGCGTAAACGATGCGATATCTGCGGCACTGCTCCGAAGAAATTTCAACTTGGTTTTCGCGATAAATCAATCGGTAAAAAGCCTCCTTGTTTCGCACGGCGTAGATGCACAAAAAATCCGAATCACAAACAATGGAACTGATCCCGTTTCGCTCCCTTCTCACCCAAAGCCGGCCATTTTTGACGCGTGCTATGTCGGTCGGTTGGAAAGGATTAAGGGCATTTTTGATCTGGTAACCATCTGGAAAGACGTCTCCTCGCGAATGCCTGACGCAAAGCTGGCAATTGTCGGAGACGGTTCTGAAAAAGATCGGCTCACCAGTTTGATAGAAGCTGCGCACTTGACATGCAACATCACACTCTGTGGATTCGTTGAGGAACAAAGGAAATTTGAGATAATGCTTAGTTCCAAGCTTTTTGTGATGCCAAGTTACGCTGATGATTGGGGTATTGCAATCCTTGACGCCATGAGCTGCGGTTTACCTGCGATCGTCTATGAGACCCCTGCGCTGCGGACGGTTTGGGGCGACGACGTCACCTTCGTTCCAGCGGGGGATACTGAGTCGTTCGGACGAACGCTACTACGCTTGTTGCACGACCCGCAGCTGCGCGCCGAACTGTCGAGTACGGGGTTACGACGGAGCGCGCAGTATTCATGGACGAGTATCGCAAGGAAGGAAGCTGAGGCGATTGAAAGCTTGTAACACGTCAAACGGCACGAATTGGCGGTCTCAGAAACCGAACGTGGGGATTTTCACCCACCCGTTTTTCGCGCGAGCAGGTTACCCGGCCCTCGATAACATAATTGCGCTGCTTAGTCCGCTGACTAATAAGCTCTTCATCATTACCGGGGGAGAATATGACAACGCTACCAGCGGCACTGAGATCTTTCGGATCAGGGCTACAGAACGGAAATGGCTATCATCCAAAATGCTTGAACAAGTGTTAGTTGACATACGGGTACTCTTTCTTCTGGCGAAACTGCGGAGAGAGATGGACATCCTCATTTTTTTTCACGGTTCTAGCTATCCGGCGCCGCTTCTTTTTGCCCGATCTCAAAAAATAACGTGTTTTCTCGTTATGTCAACCCTTGGGTCCGCGAGACAAATAGGAGCAGTTAAGCAAAGCGGAGCCAGGGGGCAACGGGGGGAACGCGTTAGACTCCGCCTTTCTGAAGTGCTCGAGCGGATCAGTTACTTTTTCGCTAACAAGCTGATTGCGTATAGTCCATCAATCGTAGACGAGATCAAACTGCACCAATACAGCAAGAAGGTCGTGATAGCCCGCCACTCTCCCGTTGTCGACGGCTATAGGCTGAAAAATGACATCGTACAGAGAGAGAACGTTGTCGGCTACATTGGCCGTTTGAGCGAAGAAAAAGGGATACTGAATCTTGTGCACGCAATTCCGGAGGTGCTGCACAAGCGAAAGGACGTAAGGTTCCTCATCGCCGGTGAGGGCAGTTTAGAGGGCACGGTGGGTACCTATGTGGATGCACACGCCCTTGGCGGCAAGGTGAGCCTCACAGGGTGGATTCCACACGACGAATTGCCCGATTGTTTTGCGCGCCTAAAACTGCTCGTGGTCCCATCGTACACTGAAGGGCTTCCCGCTGTTATCATTGAAGCAATGGCGTGCGGAACGCCAGTTCTTGCCACGCCTGTCGGAGCAGTACCGGACGTGCTTAAGGACAAAGAAACTGGTTTTCTTCTGAACGACAACTCGCCAGCCTGCTTGGTCGAGGGCATCACCACGGCGCTGGCCTACCCGGATCTCAAACGAATCGTGACTAATGCGCGGGCCCTCGTTCTAAGCGAGTTTCGGTATGAGGCGCTCGTGGAAGCGTGGCGCGACATAATTTGTCGCCAAGGACCGTTGTCCTGAACAGAGGTCACAATCATTGTGTCTCAACGGCCGAAGTTCCGGTCGAGGCTCTGATTCGAGCTCAAAATCCGGACTTGGGTGCTTCTTTTTTGCTTTCTGAGTCAGTGTAGCGTGCGTTTTTAAAAATGGATGATTTTTATAGTTTTGCGCCACGGCCAACCGCAAAACTCGACACGATCTTCACGAGATTCATAATCATCCAAAAAGGTAATCTATTCTCTCGAGGGCATCTCTAAGCTTTCGTCGCTGATGCTTGTACCAGGGTTGTGCGAGAGAATCCTATTTGGTTCTGAGGATTTCAAGCGTCAGGTTTCCGGTCACCTGTTGCGTTTGAAACGACACCACTAGCTAGGACTTGCCCCTCCCTCGACAAGCGTAGGCGTGTTTCAGCATCGTCCAAACACGAAGCTTTGCCGAGAAGCTCCGAATCGTTAATTTAGGTCTTCTCGCGTGCGCGAACTTAGCAGGTTACCTAGCGCGTGCTTCAGTGCACGTGGGGGATATAACAAGTTTTCTGTCTCAAAGGGATTGCAGCGAACTGCCTGCAAAAAAAAGTGACGACCTTTTCGCTTGTCACCGAAAGCATAATAGGTAGCCCCCATTTTGCCATACATGAGTGCTTTGGTCTTTCGCCTTATTTCGTCCCCGTATCGCTGCAACGCCTCCTCACAAATTGAGACATACTCCTTGCCAGCTTGGCGCAACCTGTCCTTTGATTCGGCGCCGTAACCAGCGACTGTATTGCGCTCGTGTACCCGATATTGAGCCAAGGGTTCCGCGATGTAGTAAAACTCGTATTTTCTTGCCAAATCCAATACGAACTTGTAATCGTTCCAGTACGCTAAATTCTCGTCAAATCGTATGTTGCCGAGATTTGTCTTCTTGAAGAGGAGAGTCGTCCCAAAAATGTAATTCCCTTCCAAAATCTCTTGCCAAATATGCCCACTCTTCTTCTTTGGGCTCGCGGGCAACCATTCGCTAAAGCTTTTTCCTACGGGTTGCCCTTTGCCGTCAATGACTTCGCCTTCTGACCAGACTATCAGGTTTTCGTTGGACGCGGTGACAGCGAGTTGTTTTGTGAGTTTATCCTTTGCCCAAACGTCGTCAGACGCGGTGATCGCTACGAATTTTCCTTTCGCAGCCGCAATACCGTCGTTCGCAGTCTTTGCGATTCCGCAGTTTACTTCGTGAAGGATCACGCGTATTCTGGGGTCTTCCGCCGCATATTTTTGAATAATCTCTCTCGATGAATCTGTCGAACCATCATCAACAATTATCAATTCGAAATCATCGAAGTCTTGGCCTAGAACGCTCTCAATAGCTTCTGAGAGAAACTCCTCGTGATTGTATGAGAGCATCACCACGCTAACTAGTGGCATCTTTAGTTACCCTTCCTACGTAGGCAATTTCTTCTTCGGTCAACGAGGGATAAAGCGGGAGAGAAAGAATTTCGTTGCAAATCGTCTGTGTTACCGACAAGTCTTTCGTCCCCTCAAACGCTCTATACGCATTTTGCTTATGGACTGGAATTGGATAGTGGATCTGCGTTTGAATGCCACGCTTCTCAAGAAATCGTTGGCAATTGTCCCGTCCCGCCAGTCGTATCACAAATAGATGGTATGCATGCTTGGCATACGCCCTCTCGCTAGGAAGCACAACGTCCGTTTGCGCCAGCATCTCCTTGTATAGCTGAGCTAATCGTCTTCTCTTTTCGATCCATTCATCGAGTCGCGATAGCTTGACTCGCAGCATTGCTGCTTGTAATTCGTCTAAACGGCTATTGATCCCCACAAGGTCGTGATAGTATTTCCTAGATTGGCCATAATTCCGCAGCAACTTTATTCTGTCCGCTAAGCCGCTGTCGTCGGTCGTCACCATGCCACCGTCACCGTAGGCACCAAGATTTTTGACGGGATAAAAGCTGAAACACCCTGCGCTCCCAAAGCTGCCTACTTTTCTTCCTTTGTACTCTGTTCCGTGCGCTTGACAGGCGTCCTCGACTACCGAAAGACCGTATTGTCTCGCTGTCTTGAGGATTCGGTCCAAGTTTGCCGGGTGGCCGTAAAGATGGACAGGTAGTATCGCTTTCGTCCTTTCTGTGATTGTCTCCTCGATTTTAGCAGTATCAATGCAGTAGGTGTCGGGCTCTACATCAACAAAGACCGGTTTTGCGCCGCACCTTACGATGCTATCAACAGTTGACTCAAACGTGTGAGCGACGGTGATTACTTCACTGTTTTCGTCGATCCCCAGTGCTTTAAGAGCGAGAAAAAGGGCATCAGAACCTGAATTCACGCCGATTCCGTACTTGGTTCCAACGTAGCTTGAAAACTCTGTTTCAAACGCAGCTCCTTCATCTCCCAAAACAAACCGTCCGCTTTCAAAGACCCGTTCGATCGCGTCAGATATCTCTTGCTGTATCCCCGCATGTTCTCTTTTGAAATCAAAAAAGGCAATCTCTCTCTTTACCATACACGTCCTTCGACGCACGACGCTGCACAGTTTGCAGCGAGGCGATTATGAAGTGGAGGCTCTCTCGTTACAAATCACCTTTTGTTATGCAATCAAACGTGGAACACAATTGTATCCGTTAACGCTTACTTTCATCACAGCCTGGTCTTAGGAAGTAGATCTTAGAGGGAGTTGCTATTTGCCACGTCTACTTTGTAAGTATCATACATGACCGCTCTGGCGCCAAAACTTTCCTTGTACGCAGCAAGGCCACGATTTAGGTAAGCCCCGCCTTTTTCTGTTGATATCCCAAAATCAAAATACTTCTTCCCATTGGAATACTGAGTGATTAGGCAGTCCATGAGAACGTCTGAGGCCCCCATTTTCGCCCCTATTTCGCTCGATGCCGAATACTGTACATGAGCGAAGTGTTTGCTCTCGTAGATAATGACGCCTGCAAGCATCATCTCATCCTTGTAAGCCGCAAAAAGCTTAATATTTTCTGGGAATTTCTGCGCAAGTGACGCTATCTCACTCGACGTATGAGTGGGCTTTACGTTATATTTACTTCTAAGCACCACCTCCTCTATGGACATAAACGCTTCAAAATCATTAGTTCGCTTAATTGTCAGGCCGTTCTTCTTGCCTTTCATAGTGCCCCGCTTTCTTACTCTACTAAATGGGATCGGTTCATCGAGACGTATCGCACAAGCAACATCCCGTCTGGTTAGCTTCGCACCGTACCGAAAAAGTGCATAAAGATCTTCTTCCGCCGGGACAGTATGGTAAATATGGGGGACTGCTTTGTACACCAACGTCGTAATCCGGTGCTGGTCCAAATACGTCATTAGACAGCCAAATAGGTCTAACATCAACTCAATTTTCATTTGTTTGTCTGATATGACGCCCCCAAAAGTAAGACCTTCATGGCTGAGTAAAACAGAACCCGATACATTTGCGGGCATAACAGCGATCAGGACGTCGTCTTCAAAAAACAGAAGCGATGAATCTAAGAACCTATCTGAATGGTATTCCATGTACTCTCGACAGAAAAGAAAGTTCCCGTTTTTGGACTTGCTTATGAAATCGTCCCAACGAGATTTATAGCTTGATTCACACTTGACTATTTCAATCATGCTAGGACAGCTAGGACTCGTACTGCCGTTTTGTTATGCAATCAAACGTGGAACACAATTGTATCCGTTAACGCTTACTTTCATCACAGCCTGGTCTTAGGAAGTAGATCTTAGAGGGAGTTGCTATTTGCCACGTCTACTTTGTAAGTATCATACATGACCGCTCTGGCGCCAAAACTTTCCTTGTACGCAGCAAGGCCACGATTTAGGTAAGCCCCGCCTTTTTCTGTTGATATCCCAAAATCAAAATACTTCTTCCCATTGGAATACTGAGTGATTAGGCAGTCCATGAGAACGTCTGAGGCCCCCATTTTCGCCCCTATTTCGCTCGATGCCGAATACTGTACATGAGCGAAGTGTTTGCTCTCGTAGATAATGACGCCTGCAAGCATCATCTCATCCTTGTAAGCCGCAAAAAGCTTAATATTTTCTGGGAATTTCTGCGCAAGTGACGCTATCTCACTCGACGTATGAGTGGGCTTTACGTTATATTTACTTCTAAGCACCACCTCCTCTATGGACATAAACGCTTCAAAATCATTAGTTCGCTTAATTGTCAGGCCGTTCTTCTTGCCTTTCATAGTGCCCCGCTTTCTTACTCTACTAAATGGGATCGGTTCATCGAGACGTATCGCACAAGCAACATCCCGTCTGGTTAGCTTCGCACCGTACCGAAAAAGTGCATAAAGATCTTCTTCCGCCGGGACAGTATGGTAAATATGGGGGACTGCTTTGTACACCAACGTCGTAATCCGGTGCTGGTCCAAATACGTCATTAGACAGCCAAATAGGTCTAACATCAGTCCGATTTTCATCTTCGGATCGGATACAATCCCCCCGTACGTCAAACCAGCGTGACTATGAAAGACATCATCTGCGACATTTGCGGGCATAACAGAGACTAAAATGCCGTTTTCAGAGAACAGAAGAGACGAATCGAAGAATCGATCGGAGTGATACTCCATATAATCTCTGTGAAATAGAAAGGTTCCATTCTTTGAGCGTCTTACGAACTCGTCCCAGAGCGACTTATACCGTGATCCGTACTTGACGATTTCAATCATGGCAAGACAACGAATGACTTACGAGTGTTTCAAAACAGCATAACTAAAACCTGTCTCCCCATAGTTGTTCCCCCAATAGAACATGTAAACGTCGCTTTGTGCGTCACTACATTGGGTATTCGCATATCTGAGCATCCCAGTCGCTTTCTGATAGACCTATCGTTTCCTAACTCAAGAATCTCGTCCATATTCGCAGAGTGTCCGTAGAGACGGACAGGCAGAATCGCGTTTGTTCTCTCTACTATTCTATTCTCGATTTCCGCACAGTTCAAACAATACGTGTCCCCTCACTGTCGATCAATATCGTTTTCGCTCTGCACCCTTGCGATGCTGGCCGAAGAGATGAAGGTGTATCGACCCGTTCTCAAGTGCATCAATCTTTTTGTTTTATAGCTGCGGACAACTAACGCCAAACTGTATGACCTTCTTGTGATTGAACGGCTTTTTTTGATCGCATCTTTGCTATTGCGTGCTCTCTCAAAATTCTAAGTCCTTCACAATCCGTGCAGGAATTCCCATTACTAATTTCTTGGGTGGTACATCTCTTGTTACTACCGCTCCGGCGGCCACCAAGGCTCCGGCACCTACCGTGATGCCTGGCAGAATATTCGCTCCAGCTCCCACCCTCACATAGTCTTCAATCACTGGGCCTCTAATAGAACTCTCATCATATCCTTTACGGCCGAAGTTGCTATCATTTGTAGTCGCTACGAGGGTGCTTATGAACACATGTGAGCCAATTATCATATTGCCCGTTATGTTGGTGAGATCCATGATTTTTGAAAAATCCCCGATCGTTGTATTGTAGGAAACGGTAACATTCCTGCCTACAATGCATTGTTTTCCAATTCTGCATCTCTCTCGTATGGATACATTGTCCCCCACCAGCGTGTCGTCTCCAATCTGCACATCGGCGTAAATAATGGCGTGTGGCGAAATGACGCAACCCTCACCGATAACGGTAGTTCTTAGATCTGATGAAACCGGTCGCGCAACGGCTCGTGTCACTATAGGGGGCTTGCCAATAACAGCCCCTTCAAAGATCTCGACGTTAGCCTCAATGCGCACATTCGGGTAGATCGTAACAAAATCGTGGACAACGGCGTCTCGATCAATTTTCACTTTGCCCAGAACTCTTGCTGTTGAAGCAATGCTCGCACCACTATCGATAAAATCGTTATTTCGGCCCGTAGCTCGAACCCCCGGTCCTGCCTTCCTTAAAAACAGTGTAATCCAAGGCACTGGACTGTTTATTGAGGCCCTCTTGATGCGTTCGCGCATATCTCCTAAAAACGTCACGGTCGCGAATGTAATCCTGTTCGTCGAAATACTCTGACGCCAAGACCAGGCAAACCGATCCTGAAGAAAAATTATCGAGTTCACGCCATACCATCGACGGGATGAACAAGCCGTAATAGGAGCGGTTCAGGTGATATCGTTCCTGACTCGATCCCTCGTCCAAGACAACATCGAAACTGCCGTTCGCCGCGATGATAAACTGTTGCAGCTGCTTGTGTGCATGTCCCCCTCGCGCTTCCCCGCCCGGAACGTCGTAGAGGTAGTAGACCCTCTTGATCTCAAACGGTATGTGGCGGTTCTCTTCGATAAACGTGAGATTGCCTCTGTTATCTTGCACCCTTGGAAGCTCAATTAGTCGACATTTTGATAGTGCCACAACTGCATACCACGTTTCAATTTCTACTAGTTTTGATGAGTCGCAAAACCAATATCAACAATTAGCTTTCAACCGTCTGTCCTGTTCCTTTGACCGCGGCTGTATATAATGCTAGCGTAAAACAGCCAAATCAAGGCTTGTTATCGAAACAGGAAAACTGACGGCATACGAGCTTTTGGCAGCTCGGAAGTCATTTTTGAAGAAAAGGGATTTTACGTTCTCGGGCCGCGATGCGCCCCCTGGCCGCGCATCCAATGCAACGCGCACAAAAAAGGGTTAAGAATTTATTATAGTTCAATAAATACCAAAAAATGCCGATTTAATTGGTGATTGTGATCAAAAATCTCTCTGTTTGTATGATAACCTGCTGGTATCATAATATTTCTATGGCCAATTATTCGGAGAATCTTATTAACGCATTAATGAGAAGAGACGTTTCGGTCAAGGTTGTAACGAGTCATTGTGTGTGTAAAGGCAGATATCGTGGCTCTTCTTCCCTTTTTGGTGGCAAATACAGTCTCGTTACCACACCGTTTGATTCTTATGGGGACGAACCTGACCGATCTAGGATTCGAGGTCTCGTCTATCGTGCAAGCAGGATTCCTCTGGGATTGCGCTACGTGAAGGAGTGTAGAGACTCCGATATTCTCCATTACCAACAAAGCTCAGTTTTTTCTTTTGGGGAGTTGCCCCTCCTTACTCTTCTCACACAAACGAAAGTACCACATAAGGTGGTGACCCTTCATAATCTGACTGTTTATGGGCCAGCTAACCCCCGACGGTTGCTTCACCGCGTGTATCACTGTGCTGATGCTGTCATCGTTCATTCCGAGCAACAAAAGGAGCGCATAATACAGGATGGGATTCCAGAAGACAAAATTCACGTGGTATTCCATGGTGGTCACCAGGTCAATCTCATGGGACTGGTGAGGACAAGAGTTACTTTCTTCGGGGGCCCTGAAGAAGGTAAAGGTTTCTTTGACCTTCTCAAAGCGCTTCGAATCTTACGTGATGAAGGGCTTAGGATCAACCTAGAAGTGTACGGTATCTACGGGAAGGAGGCAGAACTAAAAGCAAAAAAGGAGGTAAGACGGAATAACATGGATGATCAGATCCAGTGGTACGGTAGTTTGAGTGAATTAGAATTTGATGAAAAAATGCAGGAGAGCATCTGCACATTCGCCATCTATACCGTACCAGTTTGGGGGAGCAATATTATTACACGGGCTATGATGAATGGCACTCCGGTGATCGCAACCCCTATAGGGGGGAGTTCGGAATATTTAGGTGATACGGGTATGTATGTCCCTCCGAATGACCCCTCCGCTCTCGCCTCTGTTATCCGCTCCATTCTAGAGAACAGGAGACTACGGGAGGATCTTGGAAAAATGGTCCGACAAAGAGCGCTTCAGTATTTATCCTGGGATGCCATTGCAGAACAAACCATCCGGATATATCAGTCCGTGATCGACACATGAAATAAGGAATATTTCTAGGATTCTTTTTTGGCTATCATTTGAAGAATAAGAGTTTTTAAAAAATTTCGGTCATCTGTATCGAGCGTGAGATAATATAAAACAAGATAAAAAATGCGCGGCCTGGCGGTACGCGGGATACGTTCAAGGCAACGCCGTTGGGTAGAGGTCTTGACAGTGTTGTGGCATAGTTATAACGTTTGCTCTCCCTCTCAGAAGAGGCGAACGCGCCTCTGGGAAATGATTTTGCAGTAATGGTCCGAAAAAGGCGCATGGATGACTAGTGGCGAAAACATGTGTGTGGTGGCGCAACAGTGGTTGTTGAGTTGCTCGACGATAAAAAGCTCTGGGATCAATTTGTCGAAAACAGCCCACAGGGGACGTTATTTCATAAATGGGATTTTTTGAAGATCGTTGAGAAGCATTCTGGGTTCCAACTTTTGCCGTATGCCATATTTTCGGGTAACAAACTCAGGTGTATACTCCCTTTTTTTATTACTCGACGCTTGGGACTGACGCTAATACGCTCCCCGCCGCCGGACGCGCAAATTCCCTACTTAGGACCCGCTTTTGATCCCAGCGTGGCCGGGCTGAGGGCACATAAAAAGCAGAAGATCTTTCAGCAAGTAACGGATGAGGTGTGCAAGGAAATCGACAAGATCTCTCCTAATTACGTGTCGTTTAACACTGTTCCAAATTTTATCGACGTCAGGACTTTTGCCTGGAAGAACTACAAAGTCCAGCTAGTGTTTACGTTCGCAATAGACTTGGAAAAACCAATCGAGCAGATCTGGAGCGGTTTCGGCCACACCTGCAAAAATGGCATCAAACACTTTAGCGCACTGTCACCTCACGTAGAGCAAACACACGATATCAGCTCGATGCTTGGCATGTGGCGAGAACGAAGAAAAGAACGTGGGGAAAGACAGAATCTGTTCAGCGATAGGTATCTAGAAGATGTTGTGGCTGCGTTTCCCCAGCGTGTCACTGTGCACAGCGTCAGCATTGACGGAAGGGTTGCTGGCGCAACCGCGTGCTGTGCGCTGCGTGAGGACCGGTATAGCTTGTGGATCGGCAACGTTAACGCACGCAAAGACCTGAGTACGAACGAGTTTCTTACATGGGAGATAATTCAGCACGCAAAATCAGAGGGCTTTAAAACGCTTGAGGTGATGGGTGCGAATGATCCTCCGCGTCTTACAAGCTTTAAATCGAAATTTGATCCGGTGCTAGAACCGTATTGCACTGTTCATAAAATCGACGCACTTGGCAGAATAGCCTTGTTTGCTCACTTGGTAAAATAGCCTTGTTTGTTCAAAAAAAGCTGGGGGGGTGGAGTCTCAGACAGGCAAATCTTGCCTTGAGGCGTGGACATGAGTCGAACAGCGGGAGAGCCTGAGGCTTGAAAAGCGACCGACAAAGGAACTAACGCACAGCCTAAAACCTCTAAAACAGCTTTCATTTGCGATCAGCAGATGGACGTTTCACTGCTGCAAATAAGCCCCGGGTTGGATTCGAACACAACGACCTCTCGCTTACCTAGCAAACGCTCTTCGTCCTAAGCTACCGAGGCGTTCTAGTGCTCAAATATCGCAGAGAAGAGTCCCCAGCAACTCGCATAGTTATAACGTTTGCTCTCCCTCTCAGAAGAAGCGGACGCGCCTCTGGGAAATGATTTTGCAGTAATGGTCCGAAAAAGGCGCATGGATGACTAGTGGCGAAAACATGTGTGTGGTGGCATGTGTGTGGTGGCGCAACAGTGGTTGTTGAGTTGCTCGACGATAAAAAGCTCTGGGATCAATTTGTCGAAAACAGCCCACAGGGGACGTTATTTCATAAATGGGATTTTTTGAAGATCGTTGAGAAGCATTCTGGGTTCCAACTTTTGCCGTATGCCATATTTTCGGGTAACAAACTCAGGTGTATACTCCCTTTTTTTATTACTCGACGCTTGGGACTGACGCTAATACGCTCCCCGCCGCCGGACGCGCAAATTCCCTACTTAGGACCCGCTTTTGATCCCAGCGTGGCCGGGCTGAGGGCACATAAAAAGCAGAAGATCTTTCAGCAAGTAACGGATGAGGTGTGCAAGGAAATCGACAAGATCTCTCCTAATTACGTGTCGTTTAACACTGTTCCAAATTTTATCGACGTCAGGACTTTTGCCTGGAAGAACTACAAAGTCCAGCTAGTGTTTACGTTCGCAATAGACTTGGAAAAACCAATCGAGCAGATCTGGAGCGGTTTCGGCCACACCTGCAAAAATGGCATCAAACACTTTAGCGCACTGTCACCTCACGTAGAGCAAACACACGATATCAGCTCGATGCTTGGCATGTGGCGAGAACGAAGAAAAGAACGTGGGGAAAGACAGAATCTGTTCAGCGATAGGTATCTAGAAGATGTTGTGGCTGCGTTTCCCCAGCGTGTCACTGTGCACAGCGTCAGCATTGACGGAAGGGTTGCTGGCGCAACCGCGTGCTGTGCGCTGCGTGAGGATCGGTATGGCTTGTGGATCGGTGGCGTTAACGCACGCAAAGACCTGAGTACGAACGAGTTTCTTACATGGGAGATAATTCAGCACGCAAAATCAGAGGGTTTTAAAGCGCTTGAGGTGATGGGCGCGCATGATCCTCCGCGTCTTACAAGCTTTAAATCGAAATTTGATCCGGTGCTAGAACCGTATTGCTCTGTTGATAAAGCCGACGCGCTTTTAAAAATAGAGAGTTTTGTTTATAGAAAGCTCAACAAGAAAGGGGTCTTAGACAGGATCTTGCCTCGGCCGCTTTAGTTGTCGTGTCGGAGGAGGGGACTTGTTGGAGACGCGACGTATCGTTCAAGCGCTCGCACTGTTTTGGAAACAGCGAGTGGGTCGACGTTCACGCGCAGCGCCCGCGGTACGGCTCGGCTGCCCCCTGCCATTCCGCCCCCGTCTCGTGTCGATTCTGCGGGGCGAGAAGCTACATCCAAAAAATTCAAAAACCGTGCGCGAGGTCCAACACGGCGTTTGAGCAGAGTAGCGCACTTATTCGTCACCTTCCAGTATACCCGGTGATCGGTAATGTGTATATTGTAGAAGATAGGCTTATCGAGTTTACTTTTAGAGCACCAAAAAACAAACAATGTGTTCTTCTAACGCCCGTTTTGTAGACTCTAAATAAACTACCGCGCCTCAACAGTTCCCAACTCGCGAAGATTTGGTAGAACCCGCAACAACTTTGTAATACAGAATGCAAGCCATCAACCGGTCTGCGACCTTTGCAAGCTTAAGCGCCTGCATGGCGATACTGTCATAACTGTTTCTACATCTCAGTTACGCCGGTCCTGAGCGCTTAAGTAAACTGAGTATTAACCGCTTATCTTGTTCGTTCAGGCCGAATTTGTATACAATGGCAGCGTATACAACGAGGTCGAGAATTGAGATAAGCGTCAGTGGGACGCCACTGAGGTGCAGCAGTGCTGAAATAGCCACTATGACGGCCAAGCCGAAAAAAGCTGGTAAACTCGCTCCTCGTAATCGAAGAGCAAAGCCGTTTCGTCCCAGAAAAAAGAGATCCAAAGGAACCACGCAAGCTACAGCAACTACTGTCGCAAATGATGCACCAAAATAGCTGTACTCGGGGATTAAAAGCACGTTCAAGCCTATGTTAAGGGCGGCTTGCAAGGAACTTAGTTTCAGGTTCAGCTTTTGCAGGTTAGCAGCGACAAGCGCAGTTCCCAGAACTGTAGATACGTACATGAGCGCTGCTGACCAGATCAGTATTTGCAGAGCCGCGACAGATGGGTCGAACGCGGCTCCATAAAGGAGGGAGACGATCGGCTTTGCCCATAGTGTGACGAAAAACGCCATTGGCAGAGCAAGGTAAACTAGATATTTTGTCGCTTGCGCGCAAGTGTCTCGAAAAGACTGCTTGGAGTCTTTGTGCAGCTTGGACAGCACAGGGAATAGGGCACTAATAAATACAGTTGGAATAATGAGTGACGCCTCTGAGAGGGTATACGCGACGCTGTAGAAGCCGACCGCAGTCGTACCCTGGATCAATGATATCATCACGACGTCTATCCTGAAGAAGACGATCATGCTCACTGCCGCGGCAGCCATCGGCCACGCTTCAATTAGAGCACTTTTCCAGAAAGTGAAGTCGGCTTCAAGACGAGGTACAAAAAATTTTCGGACGCATATTCCGTAGACGTACGCTAACTGGACCCCCGCCGTCAGCAACGACAAGAGCGCAAATGCCACAACGTTCAAGTGCAGCTGTATCGCGATCACGGCCCCACAAAGTGGCACCACGCTGGTTATGACCCAAACTATGGACTGGAACTCGAGCCGTTCGAACGCTTGAAATATGGCCAAAAGGAGCCATGAAAGCGTGTTGACGATGATTCCAACAGATAGGATGTAGACAACGATAATAGTTTCCTGCGAGTACCCAACAGCATTTACCCACGCAACGATCAGACCGATGGTAGCGAGGGCCAACAGCACTTGCATCGGAATGAGGTTCGCCACATATTTGCTCGCTAGGCCTTTATCTCTAGCAACGTCTCTTGCAGTTAGCGTCGTCAGACCGAAAGTCGAAAGAATGCCGAAAACTGCGGTGAGTGCCACTCCGAAGTTTAAGATCCCTAAACCTGCGGCGCCCAAGTACCGCGCAACGAGAATTGTATAGATAGCGCTTTCGCCATAACTTATGATCTGACTAATTGTCAAAAAAGAGGTATTTCTCACTATGCGGCTAGCGCTCGCTATGTCACTTGCGCGTTTTTGAGTCTGCGGTTGTTCAGACATCTAGATGCGTGGGAGGCGGTAGTTACGTAGCGCCGCGCTTATTATCTGCCACGACGCCAACACTTTCAGGGCTTGACATTCGATCAAAGTGAAGAAGCATACCAAAAAGAACATGAGAACCTAAATAGCTTCCGACAGTGTGCGCCGATGGATCTTTGATACGTTGACGGTTATTCTGAGTTCTTGATTAATCGGATTAAAGCGGGAGGCAAGACGTTTCTTCGTGCGACGTATTCGAGGTACGTGTCGTAAGGTTCCGACATTTTGCTGTCCTCTCACGTTTGATAACTCAACATTTCGCTTCGAGACATAAAGTTCGTACGCGCATAACTGGGACACGTGTTATCTTTCGTCCTTGCCATGCTGAACCACACAGTTATAGTTATACGTATTTGCATCACAAAACGTCTGAGCGACTGCCGAGGTTTGATATCGGTACGCTCGATGAAGGCATCAATATTTGAAAATTGAACGGTGAATAGCGCGCCTTTATTGCGACATGCTTATCGCGCCAGTTTACCTCTTTATATAGTGATTCACGCGTCTGTGAGTCGTGTCCTACTGCTTATAATCTAATACAGTTGTCAAATTCATCTATCGGTATTATAGCAGATCTATGCGGTGTGGTGTCCTCCCTTGCGCACCAGGTGGTTAAGACTGCGACACTCGATTCCTTTTTCAAGAAGAAAAACGTTCTAGGACGAGTACGAGCACATTGAGATATGCTGAGTACACTAGTCAGTAATCGTTATCGGGGAATAAGGCTTATCCAGCAGCTAGTATTAAATTCGCACTACGCGACAGAACACCCCGTTTTAAGAAAATGTGATGACGGCGTTGGAACGCTCGGTGCATAGACGCAAGATACATATGTCACACACCGTAACTCTTTCGGATACAGGACCCCGTGTGTGCGCCGTGACGGTCGCATATAATAAGCCGGAAGAGCTAGCAAATTTGCTCTCGTCGCTGCAGAACCAACACGCGTGTCTGAGTGGACTCGTCATCATTGATAATTCTGATAATTGCTTCTCAGCGCAGAATAAGAAAGTCTGCGACTTACACGCGCAGAAGTACGCGTTCACGCGCTATTACAACACTGCAAACAACGTCGGCTCCGCCGGAGGCTTTCGCTGCGGAATGAAGATCGCTCACGAGAACGGTTTTAGTTGGGTCTGGCTGCTCGATCAAGACGGTGCTGTTTCGTCGAACTGTTTGGCTGAGCTGCTCAGACATGCTGATAAAGGTGACATCCTATGCCCTAACAGAGTGGATGCACGTCGACCCCATTCCAGTGAGCCAATGGTATTTGTAAGGAACTTTCTGGGAGGTGAATACCGCGTTTCTCTGTGCGTCACCGATTGTCAAGTAGTAACGTTTGGGACGCACGGCGTTCTAATTTCAAAAAAAGCCCTCGACACGATAGGCTATTATGATGACTCACTTTTTTTCGTTGGATACGAAGATCACGACTATGGATACAGAGCAGTGCAAAAAGGATTGGTAATCTTGTTTGTGGCGGAGGCCCAAGCTCTACATCCGAGCAGCCTACCAACTGGCAAAAAGCTCAAAATCTTTCCTGCGCAGTTGAACCTGAAGTTTCTTCCTGCGGACTTAAACTACGTATCAGTCCGTCTGGAAGAGAAACCTTGCTCGAGAAGCGAAGCCAGGTCTATCGCGCCCTTTTCGCTGGCGTATTTAGACAGCAAACACTTAGCCCCTTGGCAATTTGCCATAGCGCTTGTGTACACCGAGTGTTATGCACTCTACCGCAAGATCGCTGGAGAGAGAGGCATCGCTCTAACGGCGACGCTACGGCTACACCTTAAGTGCTTACGGTTCAGTCTCAAACGCGACTGGCCATATGCGACTATCGAACTCTTATGTCAGGACATCATCTAATTGGGATCGAAAATCGTCTCCTTACGAAGCATTGCGCACTGATCCATAGGTAAGCGTCTGGCGTGATTTGAGTTTAATCGCTGCATCATCTTAGCTTACGTGCTTAGGAGCTGCTGTTTATCTACCGATGAGATCAACGTTTAGCGAGATTACGGAAACATTTTGCTGCTTACGCCGTGTGGTATGACCGCGATCTCTCGCATCCAGATTTGCTGGAGCTCCTTTTTCATATTGACAGTCAAGGCGATTGCAGCATCTGCATCTCTTAGAACAACAGAGGCGACGCACGCTACCTCCGCGTTGGAAGGTATAGGCAGTCGATCGAACGACGTAATGTGCCTTAAATAGCCGCTTAGCAAAAAAAAAACCGTGAAGACACTGTCCGACGTTTCGGACGTTTAGGATATCTGGCTTGACGCTTCTTGTTGTCTGCAACACTTTGACGTAAAATGCAGCTCGCCTACATATCGGAGACGCGGGCAATGAAGTTGGGGGAGATAAACGCCGTTTTCGACGCTTTCGCGGGCAGCCCTAGGTCGAGCGTCGTAATGGCGTGCCTCCACGTTTACAGCCATCTACTCCTAGCGGGAGTTCAAGTTCACGATGCAAGGGACGTTTGTGCTAAAGAGCGTGTACTTTTCTCGTAGGGTCTATTGTCCTCGTCTTGGCATCCATTGGGGGTGGCAAACGTGCTCGTGTCCGTCTGACGCCCTGCGGCCGTATACCCTGGCACTTGGTTGTTCTCAAGGGCATCACGGTCGAGGAGATACGGTTTTTTACAGCGTTTTTAGGCAACATTGTTTAAGCCGGCATGAGTGCCACGTTGCGCTCGTGAACCGTGACCACTTGTATCGCGTTACGTGGGCAAGCGGCGAGCGCGATGGTCCGTGCCATGAGCTCGCCTGCATTAGCGAACCGCCGCGCTGCGCCGCTCTACGAAACCCTCAGGCGGCAGCGTGCCACTAAGCCGAGCGCACCGCTGATCGCAGACGTCTCTATACGCTCATCAACTGCGATCGCGTCACGCAGGGACGATATGAAGTGTTAAATAGGTGCAAACGCATAGAAATGGCCAAAGCAGCACGCTCGGGCTCGGGCAGCACGCTCTCAGAGTCGTCACGAGCACCGTGGGCTTGCGACAAGGACGCGAGCGACGATAACAAGTCCGTAAGCCGGATTTAGCAGATGAACCTTGGCACTATAAGTAAGGACCTTGATAAGCTTGCGGCAGCGATAATCGCCGCTCTCTGCGTCCTTGTGATAGCTTATGGCGTGACCGCGGTCAGAAGCGGCTCAAGTGCCAACAACACGTATTATTTCATTTTTGGTGCACTCACGCTCGTGTCGTGCCTCATTTGGCTCCGCGTGAGGAACGTCGGTGCGCTGCAGAACCTCGACACGCCGCCGAACTACGAGCTGTTTCTGCTTGGAAACGTTCTCTTCTTCCTCTTTCTTGGCTGCGCGGTCCTCTCTTTCCAGCTCAGGGCCAACGTGTATGTGCGTCCGTTGACCTACTTTATTTTCGCCGCGCTTGTGGCGAGCGCTCTCGCCTTGGAGGTATTGACGTCTGACACCAAGGGGAAAAGCGCGTGGCTCATCCTGACACAAATCATCATCCTCGGTTGCACGTTGCAGTTTTCGGAGTTGCTCCTTTTCCCCAGCGTGGTCGGAGCCGACCCATGGGCCGACCAGCAGTTCACGTTGCAACTCATCTCTTCAGGGCACATTCCGCAGCTGGCGGGCTTCCAATACACCACCCTGCCGTCGTTTTTTCTCACTGTCGCGTCGACTTCAGTGCTGTCCGGCCTCGGTTACAAGTGGTCGGTGATGCTCTCGGTCGAGCTATCGCTCATCATCACGTGCACCTTGTTCACGTTTCTTCTTGGCAAATCGTTGATTAGCGCGAAAGCAGGGCTGCTCGGTGGCTTGCTGCTCGTCACAGCAAATCAATTTATTAATATGGGGTTTTGGACCATTCCGACCACTTTTGGCGGGATTCTCTTGCTTATGGCGGTCTATCTGGTGCTGAAGAGTCGACACCAGAACCGGTCCGCTTATCTTCTCATCCTCTTGATCGTCATGGCGGCGCTCGTCACGGCCCACACGATATCAGCAATGGCACTGGCCCTCGCCCTCATCTCTGGCCTCATCGCGCTGATCGTGTGGCACAGGCTGCGTCGACCCGAGGTCGGCCGCAGCAACCTCCTCTCCATTCGCGTGGCGGAGATCTTTATCGTAGCGATGTTCGCGTGGTGGGCCTTCGTATCAGGTTCCTTTGCGGCGGTCATAACTCTCATCCAAACGCAGAGCGTAGAGGCCATTACGCAAATCAACGGCGGCACCAACATCGCGGGTATGCCGTTATGGCTCCAAGGGCTCAGCGCGGCGGGCATTTGCGCATTTGCTGCTCTCGCAGCAATCGGTTGCTTTTACATGATCTCGCAGAAGTTCGGAAACCGATCGGGATTCGTTTTGGTGTCTATGGGGATAATCCCCGTTCTCGTCGGTTTTTCGAGAGCTTTTGGGGCATTTTTGGAGGCCGAGAGGTGGATCTTCTTCGCGCAGATACTCTATGCCGTGCCGCTCGCGGTAACTGCGCTGATATTGGTCGCACTCGTACGCGGTACGGGGGCGAAAGCACTCTTTTTAATGTCAGCGGTTGGCTTGCTGACGCTCGGTATGATCCTGAGCCCGACGGCAAACATCGACAATCACCTCTTTGGCAGCCCTACTTGGGAGCGGCCCACGCTTACGGCCTCAGAGCTCACCGCGGTGCAAACTATCGGCCAAAAGAGCAGCGGCGAAATATTCAGTGATAGCACGTACATGAACGACGCAAACCTCTACTATAACTATAATAGCAGCGCACCTCAGTCCGCGCATAACCTCCAAGCGAGCCCTCCGTTATTCCTGATTAGAGCCGTCAATAACGGCCTGTCATTTATCGTTACGTCTCTTCAGGCGCCGAGTTCCATTCCGCTCAACACGACGTTCACGCCCTCCAACGGGACGGGGACCAGTCTCGGATCAAGAGTGTATGATTCCGGCTCGGTCACCGGATACGTTAACAACGCACAGGCCAACGAGCTACGCGCACTTTACCCGGCCTGATCGCGGTGATTGGCCATCAAGAGCAGACTCGTGCGCGTCATCGTGCGTTTTTCGCTTTCAGGCCAAAGGTTCGTTTGGGCGTGGTCTCAAGAGGCTGGGGGCTCGCTATCTGGCATCTATATCTGCCGCCGAAGCCCTTGTACGCTGCTGGGGCACGGGGGGCGTGCAACCTCACGGGTTTTTGAGCAGGGGGATCAGCGACGCGCGCTTTGTATAGCTATAAGGCTAATCGCTGCCGAAGCTACTGATGCTCGTTTTTGGAGGCGTTTTCGGCGGGTTCTGGCGTACGAAGGATAAACTTAAGCTCAAACGGGGCACAGGTGACATGCGCACACGGTAGGCTGACGTTTTGTCCCGCACGGGGACACTAGCACCAAGGCGAGCGAAGACGTGAAAGACGATAAAGGCGCTGCGCACCATTCGTACGCAGATTTGGCGATCATATTAGTTGTTACCCTTGTGGCCCTCGCACTCGTCGTGACCCCACAGCTGAGCGCAACCGCCCGGGTAGTGATTGAAACCTCGACACTCCTCTTCGTGCCAGGATACGCGCTCACTGCTGCCATTTTTCCGCGACGACGTGACATTAGCGACGTTGAACGGGTAGCGCTATCATTTGGGCTCAGCATCGCTGTCGTGCCATTGCTTGCGTACGGCCTCAACTTCGCGTGGAGCGTGAGCGCAGAACCGGTCGCGGCCGCCCTGACGCTTTTCATTATCGCTAGTACCGCCGCTGCATATGCGCGTAGGCGCGCGCTCCCGCCTCACGATCGCTTTTCCGTCAGCTTTGCTGCGGCTGGGCTACGCAAATGGGGGCGGTGGCCGCGCGTGAACAGCAGACTGCAGTTGGCCTTGGCCATCCTGCTCGCAGGCTCTGTTCTTTTTTCCGCCTCAGCGCTCGCCTACGCGTTCTTTGTCCCGGGCCCAGGCGAGACCTACACCGAGTTCTACCTTCTGGGGCCCAGCGGGATGATGCAAGGGTACCCCACGAACTTTACTCTGGGCAACGAGCAGTCAGTCATCGTTGGCATCACGAATCACGAAGACCGTGACGTAAACTATACCCTCGTCGCCCGGCTCAATGATAGCCAAACGTCGGACACGCTTTATACAGGGACCGTGGCCGTCGCAAACGGCGAGAACGTGCAAAAGACGATAGCGCTAACGCCCAACCGCACCGGAAACGACACGCGGATTGACTTCTTGTTGTATCGCGACAACGATCTAACAACCCCCTATCGGGAAACGTACCTGCTGGTAAACGTGACATGACGCCCGTGATGAGGATCACGCTTAGGGCAAAAGTGCCGACTGAAACGCTTGTTCTGCTTGACTGCGCGCTGCACGGTCAGACGTCTTTCTTCCGCCTCCCACTCAGCCGTGCCACCGTGCATTTTTCGGCGACGAATCTAACGCGATTTCGGTGACTCTGAGCGATTCATTGCCTTGAG